>Ga0315273_10010928_pt1 | contig 11600 bp, 9 predicted proteins | sample YL17G02_0_MG_FD_205753 | JGI IMG/M metagenome (GOLD analysis project Ga0315273, IMG submission 205753) | Sediment microbial communities from Yellowstone Lake, YNP, Wyoming, USA - YL17G02_0 | ecosystem: Environmental > Aquatic > Freshwater > Lake > Sediment | place: USA: Wyoming | collected... | reverse complement strand
CTCGGTGAGGTCGCCGATCGAAACGGGGTACCGGGCGGCGTGCGGATCGAGTAGTGGCGCGAGTCGCGCCGCGTCGTAGTGCGAGCGTACGCCCCGCACGACGAGCGCCTCCGTGGGCGCGCACCGGAACGCGCCAACCCGCTGCGGAAGCGCCTCGACCGGTCGGAACTCGAGGTCCACGCGCTCCCATTGGAAGCATGCGACCAACTTCTCGTGCATCTGCGCCACGAGCGCCTCCTGCACCTCGGCCGGCGTGAGGAGCCCGAGCTCGACCAGGGCCTCCCCCATCCGCAGCGGCTCGTGCTCCATGAGGCTTTCGGTCATGCGCTGGATCACGTGGACGTAGTCCTCCTCGCGGAGCGCCCCGCGACGCAGGAGCATGCGCCCGAGCGTCTCCCGGATCGTGCCGCCCTCCGCGAGCACCGGATCGCCCCGTTGGATGTGCAGGTCGGTGCGGACGCCTTCGGCGCGCACCTCGAGCACCCCGGTTTCGCGTCGCTGCTTCAGGTCCGCGAGCACCTCCCCGAGCGACGGGCCGGCCGTCCTGAAGCCCGCGGCGCCGGGATGGAACGAGCCGCCCATCAAGGGGCCGATCGCCACCAGAAGGCGCGCGGCGTCGAGGGGCGGCTCGATGATGCCATCGGGCTGGAGATCCTCGGGCAACGCCCCGACGACCGAGGCGGCCATGCCGCCCTCGTCTACGAGCAGCACACCGGGCGGCGCGGGCCCTTCTTTCAACATGGCGCACAGGCCGACCGGGTCGGCGTTCGGGAACGGAACCGGGAGACAGACGATGTCGGCGGCCCCCGAACGCGCAGCCACCATGGACTCCGCGGGCTCGGCGACGCTCCGCGCCTCGATCCCGCGCGCCCGCAGCTCCGCCAAGACGCGATCCACCGCCGGACCCTTGAAGCCCACGAAGAGGATGCGCAGCGTCGGTTGCGTCGCGTTTCGGTCGATCACCGATCGATCACCCCGGGAGCGGGATGCCCCCTCCGAGCCTTTCGGATGGATCGGCAGGGAACTCGACTCGGTGGAACCCACGATGTGAGGTGATTTCACATCATGACTTCAGGGAGCTCAGTGCCTTTCGAGATAGCCCAGCGCCTCGAGGCGCGCGCGCTCTTCCGGCGAAAGCTCGTCGGGAGTGACATGCCGCCCCTCCGGCACGAGCGCAGACAGCGCCTGCAACCGCTCACGCATCGAAGCGAGGAGCGGCCCGGGATCCGCGACGAGCACCTCTTCTCGGGGCTCGAGGCGGAAGACCTGCTCTTCGATCCCCGAAGGCCAGCTCGTGGCTACGTATTTGTGTCGATCGAGGACGATGCCGCGGCGCTGGACGGTCGATGCCCCGAACGTCGAGAACACGGGCACGCTGTTCACGCGAGGCGCGCCGGCAATGAGCAGATCGCGCCCTCGCCCCTCCGCCCAGCGCTCGCCCAGCGCGGGCACCACGGTGGCCGCGAGATCCACGAGCCCGACCACGTCCTCCCGCCGAGACGGCGCTCGACCGGGCACACGCAGGAAGAAAGGGATGCGGACCAGCGGGTCGGAGACGTACTCGCCGTGCGCGAACCAGTAGTCGTCCTCGCCCATACCTTCGCCGTGGTCGGCTGTGAAGGCGACGACGGCATCTTCGAGCAATCCCCGTTCGGAGAGCCCCCGGAGCAGCAGGCCGACCTGCTGGTCCATCAGACGGACGCTGCCGGCGTAGCCCGCGCGGTAGAACGCCACCTGCCGCTCGTCTCCCACGACCTGATAGCGGGGGATCTCGCCGATGCCGGTGTTGGTCGTCCCCACCGGGAGCTCACGGAGCCCATCGCGCTTCGCCTGCTCCGCCGGGAGGTAGGCCGCGCGCAGGGCGGGCGGCGGCAGGTAGGGGCCGTGAGGGTCCTGGTAGTGCACCCACAAGAAGACCCGCCGGTCGCCGCCGCGGATCGCGTCGACGGCGTGCAGCGCCGCGCGTGTCGTGCCCGCGGCGTCGCGCCACGGGAGCTTGCGCGTCGGCTCGACCAGCGCCATCTCGTTGTCGTAGACCTCGAACCCCCGCGACAGGCCCGTGCCGCTGCCCAGCACGAAGTTGCTCACGACGGCGGCGGTCCGGAAGCCGCGGACGAAGAGCTCGCTCGCGAGCGTCGGCACGCTGGCCTCGAGCACCGCGCGGTTCGTCATCATGTTCGCCTCGCCCGGATATCGGCCGGTCAGCATCGTTGTGACGGACGGCAGCGTGAAGGGCGCCGGCGAGTACGCGTAGTCGAAGACCTGCGCGCCGGCTGCGAGGGCGTCCAGCTCGGGCGTGAGACCGAGTGTGTCGCCGTACACGCCGAGACGATCCGCGCGGAGCGTATCTACGGAAATGAGGATGAGGTGGCGGGGCGACGGCGCCGGGCGACAAGCCACGACACACGTGAGGGCCGCGAGGACGCCGGCCCCAAGGACGGTTGCAAGGACGCGGTCGGCGGTGCGGCGGTGCGGCATTGGCGGCGAAGTCTATCAGCGCGCTTCGATCGGCGTGCGATAGGCGCGGAGCTCCGGGAGCCTCCAGGCGATGATGGCCAGCACCACGAGGCAGGCGATGCCGCCGCTCACCACGGCGAAGGTCGCGTTCGTGAGCGCCGCCACGAAACCCGATTCGGCGGCCCCGAGCTGGTTGGAGGCGTTGATGAAGATCATGTTGACCGCCGACACGCGGCCGCGCAGCGCGTCGGGCGTCGCGAGCTGCACGGCGGTCTGACGCATGACCACGCTCACCTGGTCGGCCATGCCCGCGACCGCGTACGCGGCAAGCGAGAGCGGGAATGAGCGCGAGAGGCCGAAGACGATCGTGGCGAGGCCGTACACGCCGACCGCCAGGAAGAGCGCCCTGCCCGCGCGCCGGACCGGGCGGCGACGCGCCAGGAGCAGGAAGGCCATCAGAAGCGAGCCGGCTTCGAGCGACGCCGACAGGAGGCCGAAGCCGCGCGGGCCGACGTCGAGGATCTGATTCGCGTAGATCGGAAGGAGCGCCGTCGCGCCGCCGAAGATCACCGCGAACATGTCGAGGCTCATGCAGCCAAGAATGACCGGGCTCCGCCGCACGAAGCCGAGCGCGTCGCGGATCGCCCGCACGCTGAGCGCGCGCCGCTCGGGCGAGGTCTCGCGCGCCCGGACGGTCGTCAGGAGGCCGAACGCCGCCACGATGAGCGCGCCGTAGAGCGCGTAGGCGGCGGCGATGCCCGCTGCGGCGATCAAGATGCCGCCGAGGGCAGGCCCCGTGACGAAGGCGAGCGCCTGGGTGGTCGACGCGAAAGGGACCGCCCGCGCGAAGTCCTCCCGCCCCACCAGCGTGGGCAGGAAGGCCGCCCGCGCCGGGCTGTCGAACGCATTCGTGACCGCCACGGTGAAGACCACGGCGTACAGGAGCGGCAGCGTGACGCTGCCGTGCGTCGTGCTCGTGTAGAGCAGGACGGCGCAAGCCATCGGCGGAAGCTGCGCCAGGAGGAGGATCCGGCGACGGTCGAAGCTGTCGGCGAGCGCGCCCCCGACGAGGGTCAGCAGCAGCGCGGGCACGAACTGCACGATGCCGATCAGGCCGAGCAGGAACGCCGACCCCGACAGGTCGAACACGTGCCACGCCACCGAGGCCCGCAGCAGCATCATCGCGCTGCCCGCGCAGAACCGGCTTGCAAGGTAGGGCCAGAGGCTCCGAGGAAAAGGCAAGGCGCCGTCCGTGAGTCCGTGTCGGGTTCGCACACACGGTATCGGACGCGGCAAGCTTCGCCGCGTGGAGATCGTACGCATCGCTCCCGACCGCAGGACCGCCGAGGAGTGGGTGCTCGTCCTCGTCGCGGAGGGGATCGAAGGCGGCCTGCTCTGGGTCGAGGGCCGAATCGCCGTCGTCGCGCCCGCGGAGGACGTCGAGCGGAGCCGCCCGCTGCTCGACGCGTTCGAGGGCGAGCAGCGCGCGGCGCGCGAGGATGCCGCCGTCCCGGCGCCGCCCGAATGGGGACCGTCGCAAGTCGGTGTGATTCTCGCAGCCGGGATCCTGTTCTTCTTCTTCCAGACCGGACTGCGCGACCCGTCCGTAGCCTGGTTCGCGCGCGGCAGCGCGCGCTCGGGCGCGATCCTCGGCGGCGAGCTCTGGCGCACGATCACCGCGCTCACGCTCCATGCCGACTTGATCCACGCGGTAGGCAACGCGATCGCCTGCCTGCTGTTCGTCGGTGCGCTCGGCCGCGCGCTCGGGCCCGGCGCCACCGCCGTCCTGTTGGTGCTGGCGGGGGCCGCGGGCAACACGCTCACCGCGGCGATGCGCGGCCCGGGTTACGACTCGGTCGGCGCTTCGACCGCGGTCTTCGCCGCAGTCGGGGCGCTCGCGAGCCTGGCCGTGGCGCGGCGCAGGCGCGTGCCCCGCGCGCGGCGCTGGCGCGACTTCGCACCCCTCGCGGCGGGGCTCGGCATCCTCGCGATGCTCGGGACCGGCGAGGACAGCGACGTGTGGGCGCACTTCTTCGGGCTCGTGTCGGGCGGCGCGCTCGGCGCGGCGGCGGCCACCCTTTCGCGTCCGCCCGGCGGCCGGGCCCAGGCCGTGCTCTGCGTGCTCGCCGCGGCGGCCCTCGTCGCGGCCTGGGCTCGCGCGCTCGCCCTTGGCGGCCCATGAAAACGTCGGGAGACACGCACGCTCGGAGGAAGCCATGCCTGACTACGACTTCGACCTCTTCCCGGTCGGCGCCGGTTCCCGCGGCGAACAGCCTGATCGCCGCCGGGGCCTGGCCGATCGTGCCGACCCTGCCCGGAGCCGCGCTCGGGATCACGTCGAACGAGGTCTTCCACCAGCCCGAGCTGACTCCTCCATCTTCTTGCTGCTTCTCCTACCCCAAGAGACCTTCTTCCCTTGCTGCCTTGTCCTCTTCGAGCTGCGATTCAGCGAGCTAGAACCGCGACGAGGTCAGCGTCACGTCTGCGCGCGCCCATGCCTTCTCGAAGCGCGCGTGTGCCGCGTCGGCTGCGGCGGTCTTCTTCTGCGCCCGCAGGCTCTGCTCCAGACCGTAGAGTGACCAGCCGTTCTCGGGGTTGATCGCGAGATCCTCGCGGTAGACGGCCTCGGCCTCCTTCGGACGCCCCGCCTGCAGCAGCACGGCGCCGAGCGATTGACGCACGGGGTAGTACCAGTCCGCCGGCTCCATGTAGACGAGCGAGTCCTGGAGCTTCACCGCCTGCGTGAGCAGCTTCACCGCCTGGCCCGTGCGCCCCTCCTTGGCGGCGATGTCTCCGGCGAGGGTGTTCGACGCCACCGCGAGCAGCACCGAGCCCTTGTTCACCTGCGTCGAGAGCTTGTCCGGCGGGATCGCCTTGCGGACCTTCTCGAGCGCCGCGAGCTCGGCCTGCGCGGGCTTCAGCTTGCCCGTGCGCAGGAACGCGATGCCGCGGGCGTAGTGCCAGACGCCCGTCGCGTACGGAAGGCCTGCCGGCGGGGCCGGGAGCGCGAGGATCTGGTCCCACTTTCCGAAGCGCAGCCGTGCAAAGATCGGCCGCGGCGCGAAGCCCTCGAGCATGGGCATCTGGTCGATCATCTCGAAGTGGATCTTGCTCGAAACCTTGTCCGCCGCCTCGATCGCAACGACGCTCCGCCCGTCGAACGCCGCGGCCGCAGCGATGAAGTCGATGTTGTGCGGGTAGTACATCATCGGGTACGGGCCGCCCGGGTTCTGCTCCGCGATGTACTGCTCGTCCACCGCCACTGCACGCACGTTCGTGTCGGTGGCGTCGGCGTAACGACCGGTTCGGATGTAGATGTGCGCGGGCATGTGCACGAGGTGCCCGGCGCCGGGCACGATACCGCCGAGCCGGTCCGCGCTCGGGAGCGCGCGTTCTGGGGAGTAGGACGCCTCGACCGCGTGGATGTAGTAGTGGTTCGCGCCGGGGTGGTTCGGATCGCGCCTCAGCACGGACTCGAGGACCGTCACGATCTCCTCGGTCCCGGGCTTCGGCTGCCCCTCGTGCGTCCAGAGATCCCACGGATGGAGATCCATCAGCGCTTCGGCGTGCAGCGTCGCGGCGTCGAGGTCGTCTGGGAACTGCTTGGACACGTTCCCCATGGCGGCCGCGTACGCCTCGTCGAGCGGCTTGCGGTCCTCCGGCGCGGCGGCGGTGTAGCGCGTGGCGATCGCCGCGATGTAGGCCTGCTCCGACGCGCTCGCGTAACCTGCGCGCTTCTGCGCGTCCAGGACGGCCGCCCAAGCGTCGCCGTTCACCGACGGGTCGACGGGGAGGTTGTAGTTCGGGCCGAGCACGTAGGCGATGCCCCACCACGGCATCGCCGCGTCCGGGTCGAGGCGCGCGGCCTGCTCGAACGCCCTCCGAGCCTCGTGGTGATTGAAGCCATACACCAGGCGAAGACCCTGATCGAAGTACGCCTGCGCGAGCGGCGACTTCGTCGTGATGGGATGCGTGTGCGTACCCAAGTCGGTGTAGAGCGGGACGCTCGGCTCTCCGCCGGGCGGCTTGGTGCCGAGCGGAGAGCTGCACGCCATCCCCATCGCCAGGACGGCGGCGCAGACGCTCCCGAAACGAGACTTCATGGCGTGGCTCCTCCCGGCGCAGATCCTACGCCAAAGGCGAGCCCGGGTGAACCAGTTCAGCGCGCCGCGCGGAGCAACGGCTCGAGCCCGCGCGAGTCGAGGTACTCGTCGATCCGCGTGATGCGGCCGCGCGCGACGCAACACACGAGGCACGCGGGCAGCGCGAAGGGCGCACCGTCGGGTCCGGTACCGCGCAGTACGTGCTGCTGCACGAACCCCGTGTCCGTCCGCTGACGGCGCACCTCCTCGTAGCGAAGGCCGGTGAGGTGCTTCACCACCCACGCGAGGACGCGCAGGTTCTCGTCGACGCTCTGAGCGACGCCGTCGTGCGCGTGCCACACCCGGGCGTCCGGGGCGTAGATCTCGCGAAGGGCCTCGACGTCGCCCGCAGTGATGGCGGCGAAGAGCCGGTCTGCGAGCTCGAGCGCATCGGGCTCCGTCAAGGCAGCACCTCTTTCGTCACGGCTGCGCGGCGCCCTCCCCGAGATAGGCTTCGCGCACGCGCGGATCCCGCGCGAGGTCCGCGGCCAGCCCTTCGACCGCGAGCGCTCCGGTCTCGAGCACGTAGGCGCGCTGGGCCACCTTTAGCGCCTGGCGCGCGTTCTGCTCGACCAGCACCACCGTCGTTCCCTGCGCGTTGATCGTGCGGATGATCTCGAAGATCTGTTGCACGAGGAGCGGCGCGAGCCCGAGCGAGGGCTCGTCGAGCAGCAGGAGCTTCGGCTCGGCCATGAGCGCGCGCCCGATCGCGAGCATCTGCTGTTCGCCGCCGGACAGCGTCCCACCCATCTGCCCGAGCCGCTCGCGCAGACGTGGGAAGAGCCCGAATACGCGCTCCAGGCCATCGGTTTCGGTCTCGGGACGCAGATACGCGCCCATCTGGAGGTTCTCGCGCACCGTCAAGTTCGCGAAGATGCGTCGGCCCTCGGGCACGTGCGAGATACCAAGCGCGACGAGCACGTGCGGCGCGTGCGCGGTCACATCGACGCCCTGGAAGTGGATGCTCCCCGCGCTTGGCCGCACGAGGCCGGAGATCGCGCGCAGCAAGGTGGACTTGCCCGCGCCGTTCGACCCGATGAGCGTGACGATCTCACCGGCGCGTACGTCGCAGGAGATGCCGCGTAACGCGGCGATCCCGCCGTAGCGCACCTCGAGGCCCGCGACGCGTAGGAGCGGCTCGGTGGCCGGCGTCGCGCTCACGCCGCGCCCACCGCGTCGGCTCCGAGGTAGGCCTCGATCACCTTCGGATCGCGCTGCACCGCCTCCGGCGGCCCCTCGGCGATCTTCTCGCCGTGGTCCAGCACGGTGATGCGCTCGCAGAGGTTCATCACGAAGCGCACGTCGTGATCGATGAGCACGATCGCGAGACCGAGGTCGCGCCGCAGCCTTGCGACGAGCGCGCGCAGCCCCTCCTTCTCCGACGGGTTCATCCCGGCGGCGGGCTCGTCGAGGAGCAGGAGGCGCGGCGCGGTTGCGAGCGCGCGCGCAATCTCGAGGCGGCGCTGCTCGCCGTAGGGCAGCGCGTCGGCGCGCGCGTCCGCAACGCGCTCGAGGCCGAGCCGTCCGAGCAGCTCGCGAGCGCGCCCCTCGAGCTCCCCCTCCCGGCGCCCCCAGCCGGGCCCGCGCAGCACGTCGCGCCATCCGGAGCGGTGCGCAGCGACGAGCGCCGCGCGCACGTTCTCCAGCGCAGAGAGCGACCGGAACAGCCGGATGTTCTGGAACGTGCGCGCGACGCCGCGCGCGCTGATCCGGTGCGGCGCGAAGCCTCCGATCTCGTGGCCGTCGAGGCGCACCGAGCCCTGCGTCGGCGCGTACACGCCGGTGATGACGTTGAAGGCCGTCGTCTTGCCGGCGCCGTTCGGACCGATGAGCGCGACGAGGGCGCCGGGCTCGACCGCGAGATCGAGGCGCGACACCGCGGTGAGACCGCCGAAGCGCACCGTCAGTCCGGCGATCTCAAGCAGCGGCACGGGGCTCCCTCGGGGCTCCGCGCAGCCACGCGGGGAGCCGGAGCTCACGCTGGCCGAGCAGCCCCTGCGGCCGCACCAGCATCGTCGCGATCAGCAGCACGGAGTAGAGGATCATCCGCCACTCTCCGAGCCCGCGGAGGACCTCCGGCGCCGCCGTGAGCACGGCCGCGGCGAGCGCCGCGCCGGTGATCGAGCCGAGGCCGCCCAGCACCACGAAGACCACGATCTCGAACGACCGCAGGAAGGCGAAGCTGTTGGTGTGGACGTAGCCCTCCGCGTGCGCGAAGAGCGCGCCGGCGACGCCGCCGAAGAACGCGGACACGACGAACGCCTCGACCTTCACCCGCGTGGTCGGCACCCCGATCGATTCTGCCGCCGTCTCGTCCTCGCGCACCGCCCGGAAGGCGAGGCCGCCCGTCGCGTACACGAGGCGCGCGATCACGACGACCGAGAGCGCGACGACGCCGTAGATCGCTCCGAGCCCGTCGTAGCGGAGGTCGATCCCGGGCGCGCCGGGAACGGAGAGCGAGAACCCGCGTGCGCCGCCGACCGCGTCGACGTTCAGGATCGCGATGCGGATGATCTCGCCGAAGCCGAGGGTCGCGATCGCGAGGTAGTCGCCCCGAAGGCGCAGCGCGGGGATGCCGACCGCGAAGCCCGCGAGCGCCGCAGCCAGGCCGCCCGTCACCAACGGAAGCGGGAAGTAGAGCGCGCGGGCGACCGGCACCGGCAGCGCGCTCCCGAGCGCCGCGAGCAGGTCGGCGCCGAGATACACCGACACCGCTGCGGACACGTAGGCGCCGATGGCCATGAATCCGGCGTGCCCGATCGAGAACTGCCCCGTGAAGCCGTTCACGAGCTGGAGGCTCACCGCCGCGAGCACGGCGACCGCGATGCGCGACAGGATGGTGAGGTAGTAGGGGTTCAAGACGCGCGGCAGCAACGAGTCGAGCGCGAAGAGCGCTGCCACCGTCACGCCCGTCGCAAGCCAGGTCCGCGTCGTCACACCTTCTCCGTCTGCGGGGCGCCGAACAGGCCCGTCGGGCGGTAGAGCAGGATGGCGATCAGGATCACGAAGGCGATCGCGTCCCGGTACGTGCTCGAGAGGTATCCGGAGACGAGCGTCTCCACGACGCCGAGCAGGATTCCGCCGACCATCGCGCCCGGAATGTTCCCGATGCCGCCGAGCACGGCAGCGACGAACGCCTTGAGGCCGGGCATGATGCCCATCAGCGGATCGATCTTGGGGTTCGAGAGCCCGACGAGGATGCCGGCCGCCGCGGCGAGCGCCGAGCCCAGCACGAAGGTGCCGAGGATCACGCGATCGACGGGCACGCCCATCAGCGAGGCCGCGGGCGCGTCGAACGACACGGCACGGATCGCGCGTCCGAACCGCGTGCGCGTCACGACGAACTGGAGCCCGGCCATGAGCACGACCGCCGTGACGAGCACCACCGCCTGGATGTTCGAGAGCGCGACGGCGCCGACGCGCACCAGCTCGCGCGACTCGAGCAGCGGCGGAAAGAACTTCGGATCGGCGCCGAAGACGAGCTGGCCTGCGTTCTGGAGGAGAAGCGACACCCCGATCGCGGTGATGAGCGGCGCCAGCCGGCCCGCGCCGCGCAGGGGGCGGTAGGCCACGCGCTCGATCAGCGCGCCGAGGAGCCCGCAGACCGTCATCGACACCGCGAGCGTCACGACGAGCCCCACGGGCGAGGGATGCACCGCGAAGCCGAGCGCGTGGGCCGCGTAGAAGCCGGTCATCGCGCCGATCATGTAGACGTCGCCGTGCGCGAAGTTGATCAGCTTCAGCACGCCGTACACCATGGTGTAACCAAGCGCGATGAGGGCGTAGATCCCGCCCCACGTGATTCCGTTCAGGAGCTGCTGGAGGAGGTTCTCCACCGATCAGGAGGCGGGCACCGAGCGAAAGAACTTGAACTTCCCGCCGTCGATCTTGAGCACGACGGCGTCCTTGCGCGCGTTGCGGTGGTCGTCGATCGAGATCCTCCCGGTGACGCCGTCGTAGTCCTGCGTCGCGGCGATCGCGTCGCGCACCTTCGGGCCCGAGGTGTCGCCGGCGCGCCGGATCGAGTCGGCGAGGATGCCGGCGGCGTCGTAGCCGAGGGCGGCCATCGCATCGGGCACCTCGCCGTGCTTGTCGCGGTAGCGCTTCACGAAGTCCTGCACCTTCGGGCTGTCGGAGTCCGCGGCGTAATGGTTCGAGAAGTAGTAGCCCTCGACGGCCGGTCCCCCGATCTCGAGCGTCTTCGCGGAGTCCCAGCCGTCCCCGCCGAGGAACGGCACGTCGAGCCCGAGCTCTCGGGCCTGCTTCGCGATGAGCCCGAGCTCGGTGTAGTAGCCGGGCACGAACACGGCGTCGGGCTTCGCGGCTCGGATCGTCGTGAGCTGCGCGCGGAACTCGATGTCGCCGCTCGTGTAGCGCTCGTCCGCCACGATCTCGCCGCCGTCCTCGAGGAACTTCTTGCGAAAGAACTCGGCGAGGCCCACGGAGTAGTCCTGCTTGAAATCGAACAAGATGGCCACGCGTTTCGCCCCGAGCTCCTCGCGCGCAAAGCGCGCCATCACAGCGCCCTGGAACGGGTCGATGAAGCAGGTCCGGAAGACGTAGGGGCCGACCTCCGTGACCTTCGGGTTGGTCGAGGCCGGCGAGATCATCGGGATCGCAGCCCGCTGCGCTTCGGGCGCAGCCGCGAGCGAGCGCGAGGACGCGACCTCCCCGAGCAGCGCCACCACCTCGTCCCGCTGGAGCAGCTTCTGCGCGGCGGTGCGCGCCTCTTCGGTGATCGAGCGGTCGTCCTCGGAGATCAGCTCGAGCGGACGGCCGAGCACTCCGCCCTGCGCGTTGATCTCATCGATGGCCATGCGGATCCCGCGATCCGTGCTCTGGCCGAAGGTCGCGGTGTCGCCCGTGAGCGACGCGAAGTGGCCGACCTTGATCGGCGCCGCGGCGCCCGCGGTTCCCGATCCGGAGTCGCGGTCCGATCCGCACGCGAGCGCCGTGACCGCGAGCGCGAAGGCGAGGCCAGGGCTGCCAAGGCCGTAGCCC
>Ga0315273_10010927_pt1 | contig 11600 bp, 2 predicted proteins | sample YL17G02_0_MG_FD_205753 | JGI IMG/M metagenome (GOLD analysis project Ga0315273, IMG submission 205753) | Sediment microbial communities from Yellowstone Lake, YNP, Wyoming, USA - YL17G02_0 | ecosystem: Environmental > Aquatic > Freshwater > Lake > Sediment | place: USA: Wyoming | collected... | reverse complement strand
CGCGCCAGCGATCGTTGGTCGAGAGATAGAAATGGTCGCCATCGACCGCGCGCAATGGCTCGATCGTGTTGCCCACGATGCAGCCCCGAGAACCGAAATCTCCGCCATAGGCGGGCAAGCTCTCCCTTGGGGTGTCAAACCAATTTGGAAATGTCGGACTGACGAATCGAGCGGGAGGGGCTGATCGCTTCCCGCTTGAGCCCAGAGGGTATCGATGGCAAAGGCAAAGACGGGGCGACTGGTGTTCTCGTGTCGCCGAGCCTCGCAGCCTGTGCTGCGTCAGGCCCGAAGCCGGTGCGGTTTACCGGATCCTCCGCAGCGCGAAGCGTCAAGGCGAAGGTAGTTTCCGGAGATCTCGATGGGGTCAACAACTCCCCGCGCAAAGGACTCGCTGCATGGAGGCTGCAAAGCCTCTTCCTGGATCCCGAGGACTACGCGGTGCCGACGACGGCCGCGCTGCGTACGGCTCGATCAATGGAGAGAGAGCCAACACCCCTTTGCAATGGCACCCGTACCCGGGACGAATTGCACGCTCTTGATCGCCGCGATCTGGATGGAAGATGTCACCGTTCCCGATGCGCTCTATGACGAGGAGCGCTCCCTGAGCGAGGTCGACTCCGCCTATCACCTGGCCAACCTCAACATCCTCGCCTACCTCATCGATCTGCGTGACAGCCGTACGGAAAACGTCCTGGTTTCGAGAAATGATAAACACCGACGCGTGCTTGCGATCGATAATGGCGTTTCGTTTGGAACCATCTGGTACAACTGGATCACCCCGTCTACCTACGCGTGGCGGGAGATCCGGATTTCCGCCCATCGACCCGACCGGGGTACGCAGTTCGATGGCACGATGCTGCAGTTCGGACTCACCGATGATGAAGTGGACGATGTCTGGGAACGCATCGAGTCGCTGATCATGGACGTCGATGAGGGCGAGATCGGCCTCTTCTAGCCCGGGCAGTTTCGCTGGGTAGAGAGAAGGCTTCCCTGGCCGGGGCCCTGTTGACCGGACTGATTCGTTTCATGCCGGATTGCTCAGCTGAGTCGCGTGGCACCGCCTCCCGCTCTCGCGTCCTCGACTCCATGGCGCCTGCACGCGCCGACCGAGAAGCCGCTGGCAGCGGGCGAGCCGTGCATGTTCGATCTGCACTCGATGTTCAAGCTTGGGCTCGGCGATCATTCGCACAACTATCTGATCGCATCGGCCAGCAAGCGGCAGCGCCGGCACGCTCCTTGCTGCCGCTGAAGGATGGCGGAAGAGGAAGCGGGTTTTGCAGCGGACGCGTCTCGTCACAAGACAGCGGGTTCGGGCGAGAGATGCCGGTTGGCGGCGGCTTACCGTCGGGGCATTTTGCCTCACCATGCTGTGGTGTTTCGCCGCAGCAGCGGCGGCGGGGCCGTCGGTCCGGCTGCGCTGGAGCGGCGAGCCTCCTGTGGCCGCATATGGCCAGCTGGTGTCGGGCTCGCTCGAGGTAACGGCGCTGACGGACACGACGGTGTCCCGCTTCCACATCGAGCGCGCCGCGCCGTTGGAACAGATCGGTGCAGGGCACAGCCTGGTCTCGAGCGACGCCGCGAGCTCGACGATCCTCGGTCGCGGCGCCCGCCTCGCCATCGCGTTCCAGGTGGAGATGGGCGATCCGCTCGAGCCGCTCGTCCTATGCGTCGACGCGGACGGCGCATCGGTGTGTCGGCCGATCCGGCTCTCGGCTGAGACGGCCGCGGAGACGGAGGGAACGCTGATCCAGGTTGTACCACCGCCAGGCGTCGCTCCGTCGCCACCACCGCCCGCCGCCGCCGGCGCCCCCGAATCGGCGGCTTCCTCCTCGTCCGGCATCCGGGTGCACGGCAAGCTCGTCTACGACCGACTCGACCGGCGCGAGCCGTTTCGCGCGGTCTTCCGTCCGAAGCAGGGGACGTTCGCGAGCTTCTGGGGGCAGCAAGGGGCGGGGAACTGGATCCTTCGCATCGAGAACTCCGGCGACACATCGGGGTCGCTGCGACGCTGGAGCCTCGGGGTCGATTCCTGGACAGTGGCGGGCGTCGATTACCTGAGCGGACGCACTTGGCGGACCATCCCGCCGCACGGATCCGTGGACTCCATCGTGGCCGTGTCGAAATATCATCCGACGGTCTACAACATCGCTGTCTTGGACCTCGACATCGCGGGCGCGCGGCTCGGAGACCTCCGGGTCTCGCTCTTGGCACCCAGTGGCTCGGCCGTCGTCCTGATGGATGCGGACGGCGCAGACTCCACCTCACTCGGCGACACAAAATACCGTTACGAAGGCACAACACTGGTCGAGGTCGGGCGGGCGACGGCCTTCTCGGATCATGGACCGACGTCGATCGGGATCACCCTCGCGAACACGCCCGCCGCCGGCGTGCGCGTGAAGGCGCAGGGTCGCTGCCACAGCACCGGCGGCCCGTTCTTCACGCAAGCCTCGATCGAGACGAATGCGGCCGGCGACTTCGACTTCCCGGCCTACTGGGGCTACCCGTGTACGCCCGACGTCCGTATCGAGGTGGAGTCGACGGGCACGTTTGCCACCGTCGAGAACTACATCACCCAGATCAACTACCGCTGGTCCACGACCTACTCGGACTTCTCGGGCTCGGATCTCGAGGTCGGCTGGATCAAGCCGGACACGCACATCGGCGCGATCAACATCATGAACGTAATCTGGCGTGCGGCGCGCTGGCTGAGCTACCACCGCTTCTACGACATGGCGCACGTCGACGTGCAGTGGCCGGCAGGCTGGCCGGCGGCCACCTCGTGGTATGTGGCGGCCGCGGAAGAGATCCTGATCAGGAGCGGCGACGCGCGCAGCGATACCACGGTCCTGCATGAATACGGCCACTTCTGGATGGACCAGCACTCCTACTTCCCTACGGACTACGGCGTCCCGCACAACGTCGATAGCGACTACTGCAATGGCATGGCCGACGACTGCTCCAGCCTCGATCCCCTCGATGGCTGCTTGATCTGGAACTGCGGTCACACCACGTGGTGCGCAGAGACCCCGGTGATCGCGTGGCACGAGGGCTTCGCCAACTGGTTCGCGGACGTGATCTCGCGCGACTTCGAGAAGGGCGCGATCGCGGGCGCCGGACAGGGCCCGACCACGATCGAGGAGAACAATGCGATCTATCTTTGCCGCGAGACCGGGCAGTTCGGCTACCCGCCAGAGACCGAGGGCTTCCTCTCCGCCCTGCTCCGCGACATCGAGGACGACGATCCTCCTGCCTATCTCCCGGCGGACGACCACCGCGGCTACGCCTTCGGCGAGGGCTTCTACGACGCGCTGCGGACGGGTCCGGACCTGATTTTCGACATCGCCGAACAGAACGACCCGCCGCAGCGGCCCTCGGGTTTCCTGAGCCGGATGGCCGCGCAGCATCCCGAGCTCCAGCCAGCGCTCTGGGAGACCGCTCGGCACGCGGGCTACGAGACCGACGGGACACCACCGGGTCTCGCCACGAACCTCGCGTCGACGACCAACCCCACCGGCACCCTGAGCACGAACCCCTCCGTGTTTCTCTATTGGTCGCCCGCGCCCGACGATCTCTCGGGCGTCGGCGGGTATGCGGTCACGGTGAGCGAGAACGGCCCGGCGATGCCCGTCGAGGAAAAGAACGTCTTCTACGGCACCTACTACACGTCCGACGCCTTGCCGCCCGGCACCTACTACCTGAACGTGCGTGCGGTGGACCGGGCCGGCAACTGGTCACCCGGGTTCGCGAGCTACGGCCCGGTGATCATCGTGCTCCCGGTGGGATCTGTAAGCCTCCTCCAAGGTGTCCGTGCGGACGCCGTGACGTGGCAAGGCGACATCCAGAAGCGTCGGATCGAGCTCTGGTGGACGATTCAACAAGCCTGGGTCCAGTACCCGATCTACCTCTCGGCGGGGAGCTTGCTCTCTATCGACGTGCGACGCGGCGTCAACAGCCAACACAACTCGGGTACACTCGATCCGGGCGTCGAGCTGTTCCGTGCCGGCCAGAGCATCGAGAGTTGGAGCGGAGGCGGCAGCGACGTTCCACCCGGCCCGGGGGACGACGTGCGCGTCGTGGCGTACCCGGTGCCGGCTAGTGACTGGTACCGCGTTCGCATCTTCGCCGAGAACGATTCCTGGGGCCCCTTCGTCGCAAACCTCACCGTGACGGCGCCGTCGGGCCAGTCGATCGCGTACACCGTGGGCGAGGCCGGCGGCAGCTCGGCGTGGGGGGATACGCAAGACGACGGGCGCCCGGATCTCTTCGTCACCCGGGGGAGGTTTGCGGCCAAACTCTTCTACAACAGCACGAACGATGCGAACGCCGCAGTCTTCATCGAGAATGAGCGGCAGGGACCTGCGGCCTGGGGCGACTACGATGCCGACGGTAAGCTCGATCTCTACGTCGGGAGCTGCCCGGGCGCGAATCATCTCTATCACGGTGAGGGAAGCGGTAGCTTCAGCGAGGCCACGGTGCCGCTCCTCGAGGACGCCGGCGGCTGTGCGCGATCGGTGGCCTGGGTCGACTTCGACGGGGATGGCGACCTCGACCTGCACGTCGTGAACGGAGGCATGGTCTCTGGCGAGCGCGTCGATCGGCTCTTCCGCAACGACGGCGGTGGCGCCTGGAGCCGCGTCGCGTCGAGCGAGATCGAGGATCCGAGCCCCGGCGTGGCCGGCGTCTGGGGCGACTACGACGACGACGGCGACGCCGACCTCTTCCTCGCGAATGAAGGCGACGCCCTCCTCTCCGGTCCGCTGCCGCGCAGCAAGCTGCTGCGCAACGACGGAGGCGGTGTCTTCACGAACGTCACCGCACATCCGCTCGATGCGCTCATGTTGCCGACGAGTGCCGTGTGGGCAGACCTGAACGGCGACCTGCGTCTCGATCTCGCCGTCGTGTCGGGGGATCCCGCTGGACCCGCAGTGATCGTGTACTGGAACGAGGGATTCGGATCCTTCTCGGCGACCCGGATCGCGCCGCTCGGCAGCGGCGAGATCGCGGCGGGCGACATCGATGGCGATGGCGACCTCGACCTGTTCGCCGCTGGTCGCCTCCTTCGCAACGACGGCTCGCGAACGTCGTTCTCCGACATCACGACCTCGCTCTTCCCGCTCGAGACGGCGGGCGCGCGCGCCTTCGCCGACGTCAACAGAGACGGCCGCCTCGATCTCGGCGGGCTGTCCCGCGTCTGGTGGAACGGCATCGACAACGGAAACCACTGGCTCGAGCTCAGGCTCCCCGGCCTCTGGAGCGCCTTCGGATACGGCGCGCGCGTCACAATCTACGCCGGCGGACGCTGGCAGATCCGCGAAGTCTCGGGCGGCGGTCGGCCCGGAAGCCAGGACGACGCAGTCGTTCACTTCGGTCTCGGCGCGGCCACGACCGTGGACGAGATCCGCGTGCGCTGGTCGAACGGCATGGAGACACGGCTCGGCGCTACGCCGGGCGATCAGCGCCTCAGCCTCCCGCCGCCAGATCTCACGCTATCGGTGGCTGACGTCAGCGTGTTGGAGGGCAACTCCGGAGCGAAAAGTGCCGTTTTCACGATCCGGCTTGCTGCGCCGAGCGTCTCCGGCAATACGCGCGTTGACTGGGCCACCGAGGGAGGGGGCGCGACGGCGGGCGTCGATTTTTCAGCAGCCTCGGGCACTGCGGTCTTCCCGCTTGGCGCCACACAGGTGCAGGTACCGGTGGCCGTGTATGGTGACACTCTGCCGGAGCCCGATGAGCGCTTCGACCTCGTGCTCTCGAAGCCGATGTACGCGCGCATTGTTGGCGCGAGAGCTGCCGCGACGATCCAGAACGACGACGGCGCCCCGCCGAGCGTCGCGATTGGAGCGGCGTCGGTGCAGGAAGGCGACAGCGGAGCCGTACAGCTCGTCTTCCCGCTCACGCTGAGCGTCCCGGCGCCGCAGGCCATCAGCGTGACCTACGCGCTCTCCGGCGGCAACACGACGGAGGGGCGCAACGCGACGGAGGGGCGCGACTACCAGGGCACGAGCGGGACGCTGAGCTTCCCGCTGGGTGCGACGACGGCGTTGCTCTCGGTGCCCGTGCTTGGCGACACCGACATCGAGTTCGACGAGACCGTCATTGCCACGCTGACCGGGGCGATGAACGCCACCGTCGCCTTCCCCCCGCAGCAAAGCGCGATCGGCACGATTCTTGACGACGACGCCTTCCGCTGGAACCTCCCGGTGACGCCGGCGGCCTCCGTGCCGTCTCCCGCAATCCTCTCGTACCAGAACCTCGGCTACTCCGTCGCCTCGGCCGGAGACGTGAACAAGGACGGCTACCCCGATCTCATCGTGGGCGCGCCCCTCGCCGGGCGGGCCTACCTCTATCTCGGCTCGGCGACCGGCATCGCGTCGACCCCGGCCTGGATAGCGCAGGGCACGCTCTGCGATCCATTGCAGGGGAGCTTCTTCGGACACGCCGTAGCCTCGGCCGGGGACGTCAACAAGGACGGCTATGCCGACGTGATCGTGGGAGCGCCCGGCTGCGCGCGCACGCTGGCCCTCTATGCCGAGGGCGCAGTGTTCGTTTATCTCGGCGGACCGAGTGGGCTGGCGACGACGCCTCATTGGTACGCAGTGGGCAACGTCGCGAACAGCCAGTTCGGCTGGTCGGTCGCGTCGGCGGGGGACGTCAACAAGGACGGCGCGAGCGACGTGATCGTGGGCTCGCCCTTCGAGTACTTCGAGTCGGGACGCATCTTCGTGTGGCTCGGCGCGAGCGGGACCGGCCTCGGAGCGAGTGGCACCGCCACGAGCACCGCCGACTGGATCGTGATGGGCGGCACGGGCGACCGCCTCGGCTTCTCCGTGTCGTCCGCCGGGGACGTCAACAAAGACGGCTACGCCGACGTCGCCGCGGTCGCATCGAAGGAGGGCTGCACTCCGGACTCGTTTGGCTGCGCCCATATCTGGAACGGCGGAGGGACGGGCACGACCACCCTCGGGCCCGGCGGAGACCTCTTGCTCTCGGGCGTCGACGCGACACTCTGGGGTAGCGCGACGTCCATTGCGGCCGCAGGCGACGTAAACGGCGACGGCTACGGCGACGTCGTTCTCGGCAACCTCCAGAAGGAGAACGCCCGCCTCTTCCTCGGCTCCGCGACGGGCCTCGTCGTCAGCGCCGCGTGGACCGCGAAGGCGCCCGGCCACTACGCGACCTTCGGCTACGCCGTGGCGGGTGCGGGAGATGTGAACCATGACGGCTTCGCCGATCTTCTCGTCGGCGCGCGCGAGCCCGGCGCGTCGCCCGGACAGTGGGGCCTCGGCCGGGCCTTCCTGTATCTCGGCTCGCCGGATGGCCCGACGGACACGCCTGTCTGGATCGTCGTGGACCAGTCCAGCGAGTTCGCGCCCGTGCTGCCCCTCGCGGGCACGGCATTGGCCGGCGCGGGTGACCTGAACAAGGACGGCTACGCCGATCTCGTGATCGGCTCGCCGGGCTACGGCGCCTCGGCTCCGGGCCAGGGCGCGTTCTTCGTCTATCACGGCGGTCCCACGTCATTCGTCGCGGCGCCAAAGGCGCTCGTGACCGGCCAGAGCGCGCCCGCGGGCGACGTGAACGGCGACGGCTACGCCGACGTACTCTCCCTCAACAAGACGACGCGCCTTCTATCGCTCTTCCTCGGCGGATCCGCTGGCTACGGCGCGGTCGCGCGCTGGAGCGGCACCCTGCCAGGCACCTCGACGACGTTCACGCTCGCCGCAGCCGGCGACGTGAACGGCGATAGCTACGGCGACGTCCTCGTCGGCCTGCCGGACGAGTACCCGCGCGGCGTTGCGTACCTCTACCTCGGGGCGCCATCGGGACTCGGGGCCGGCGCGGCGTGGACCGCCCTTAGCGAGCAGGTGGGCGATCGCTTCGGCTTCGGTCTCGCCTCGGCCGGCGACGTGAACGCGGATGGCTTCGCGGACGTCCTCGTCGGCGCACCGGAGCACGCCGCGACACGTACGAACGGCGGCTTCCTCTACGAGGGCAAGGCCTATCTCTATCTCGGCTCGCCGAGCGGCCTCTCCGGCGCCTCGAGCTGGAGCTTCCAAGGCGAGCAGACGTTCTCCGGCTTCGGGCCGGGCGACGCCGAAGGCCTCGGCGCGTCGGTGGCGTCTGCCGGCGACGTGAATCACGACGGCTACACCGACGTGATCGTGGGCTGCCCGAGTTACGACATCTACGGGAGCGGCGGCAGGGGCGACACCGGATTCGGTCGCAGCTACGTCTTCTACGGCGCCGCGTACGGCCTCGGTGCGCAGCCCGTTTGGATCGCGACCTACGACAAGGGGCTCGGCCTCTTCGGTCAGTCCGTCGCCGGCGCGGGCGACGTGAATGGCGATGGCTTTGGCGATGTGCTCGTGGGGAGCCCGCAGTCCGGTCGCGCCTGGCTGTGGTACGGCGATCCGTACTTCTTCAACCAGCCCGATGGCCTGCCGTCGAACGCGGACTGGCTCGCCGGCGTGATCGTTCCCGGCTACGCGGCATACGGCGGAAACTTCGGGGAGACGGTCGCCGGTGTCGGTGACGTGAACGGCGATGGCTATGCCGACGTCGCCACGGTGAGCCCGGGCTGGTCTTCGACCGCGAACCGCATCTTCGTCTACCTCGGCTCGCAAGCGGGCCTGACCCGCGTGCCCGTGTGGATCGCCGACGGGCCGGTTTACGCCACGGACGTCGCGGCCGCGGGCGACGTGAACGCTGACGGCTATGCGGACGTGCTCGCGGGTGGCCGTCTCTATCTCGGCGGCTTCGAGATCGGCGCGACCCTGCTGCCGCGACTCCCGGCGTCCCTCACGCAGAACGTGTCGAACGGCATCGTCACGATCGGCGGCACCGTGGGCGACGCCGGCGGCGGAAACGTGCGTCTCGAGATCGAGCTGCGCCGCCTCGACGAGTCCTTCACCGGAGAGCCGACGGACGTCGGCGCCTTCGTCCCGAGCGGCACGCCCGTGACGTTCTCGATCGGCGCACTGCCGAACGGCAAGTACGCTTGGCGCTCGCGCACGGCCCGCGCATCGGGCGTCGCGAGTCCGTGGTCGGATTTCGGCGGCACGGGCGCGAGCGACTTCACGCTGAGCGACACCTTTCCTCCGGCCCTCACACCGAGCGGCGGGGGGGCGCACACGACGGACGCCTTCGCTTACTTCATGGGCACGGCGAGCGACCCGAGCGGCGTCCTGCGCGTGTCCTGGCTCAACGAAGCCGGCGGCAGCGGCCTCGCGAGCGGCACCACGTCGTGGAGCACCGGGGATATCCCGCTGCATGCTGGCGCCAACCAGATCCGGATCGAGGCCTTCGACGCGTCTGGGAACCGCGGAGTGGCGTCGCACCTGCTCTTCCGCGACCCGTACGGCTACGGCTTACCGGCCCTCCTCACGGTCGCACGCGCGGGCGCGGGGAGTGGACGGGTCACGAGCAACCCGGCCGGCATCGACTGCGGGCCCGGATGCTCGGTCCAGCATCTCCCTCTCGCAAGAGACGCCGTCGTAACGCTCGCCGCGCAGGCCGATCCCGGCTCGATCTTCACGGGCTTCTCCGGCGGACCGGGCTGCCCGGAGGGGGTGGTGACGCTCGGCTATCCCTATACCAACGCCTGCACCGCCAGCTTCGAGCCTGCCTCGACGTACGGTGCCGCGAGCGAGGCCTGGCGCACGACGCGCGGCGGCGTGCCGGCCCTTCGCGCGGCGGCGATGGGCGTGCGTCCGAACGGCGAGTCGATCGTGGCCGCGAGCGGACGCAACGCGAGCGGCTACGCCCAGATCGTGACCACGAGGCAGCGTGCAAGCGGAAGTGACATGTGGGTTGCGACGCATACGGCCGCGACCGGATTCGAGAGCGCCATTGCGCTCGCAGTCGACGCGGCCGGAGGCGCCGCCGTGGCCGGCACGGCATACGACACGAGCTACGACATGCTCGTGCTCCGCTACGACGCTGCGGGCGCGGAGCAGTGGGTGCGCCGCTACGACGGGGGGAGCCTGGCTCAGGACGATCCCCGCGCGATCGCTTTCGATACGAACGGCAACGTGATCGTGACCGGCGGTAGCGCCGGCGACTGGGCCACCGTGAAGTGGTCGCCGAACGGAACTCAGCTCTGGGCCGTGCTCGAGGAGGGTGGCACCGCGCAGGACACGGGCACTCCGAGGGCAGTGGCGGTCGACGGGGCGGGCAACGCCTACGTCACCGGCGAGAGCCAGGGCGACCTCCTGGTCGTCGCCTATGACCCGAACGGGAACGTGCTCTGGCGCGATCGCTACGCTGGTCCGAACGGCTTGCGCGATGTTGGCACCGCGCTCGCGCTGGACGGGGCCTCGGGCAGCCTCTTCGTCGCGGGTGAGAGCGAGGGCGCGTATGTCGTGCTGCGCTATACGCTCAGCGGCGCGCGGCGCTGGCTGCAGCGCTACCCGAACATATTCCCGGGCACGAGCACACCGTCGGCGCTCGCCATCGATGCGTCACGCGGACGCGTGATCGTGACGGGCGCGGGGCGCGGCGACCCGGGGATCTCCGGCCTCACGGATTTTCTTACGCTCGCCTACACCGTCGACGGCGCCGCTCTGTGGGCGCGGCGCTTCGACGGCTCGGCGCACGGCGACGACGGCGGCGTGGCGCTGGCGCTTGGATCGGACGGCGAGGTCAGCGTCACGGGCCGCAGCCAGGGTGCCGGTACGTCGTTCGATTTCGTGACGCTGGCCTACGACACGAACGGGAACGAGCTCTGGATCCAACGCCACGGCGCGGCCGGCGCATCGGATGACCAGCCCGTGGGCCTGGGCGTCGACTCCCTCGGTGCGGTGACGGTCGCCGGAAACGCGGGCGCGTCGACGCGCGTCCTGCGATACGTGCCCGCCAGCATCGATGCCGACCGCGACACGGTGCCGGACGGCGAGGACAACTGCACGCTGGTGCATAACACTCTCCAGTCCGACGTTGACGGCGATGGCTACGGCAATGCTTGCGACGCGGACCTCACGCACGATGGCATCGTCAACTTCGCGGATCTAGCACGACTAAAGGCCTTCTTCTTCAAGTCGGATCCGCGGTACGACCTGAATGAGGACGGCGTCGTGAACTTCAGTGACCTGGCGATCCTAAAGAAGGCGTTCTTCAAGCGACCGGGACCGGCGGCGGGCAAGCCCTGAACGCCGACCCATGGGACACGGCGCTCCAGCCGCTGCCGCGGAAGGCCTCCTGTTCCCTTGGCTTCGATCTTTTCTGCGCCGTCACTGGCACATGATGCAGGCTAGACTTCCGCTCCGCATCGTGCTTGATGTCTTGACGCAGCAAATGGGATACTCCTCCGATTGAGGGGGAGGCTGGAGTCTTGCGAATCGAGCTCCGTTTTCTGGTCTTCGCGCTGCTGCTCGGCATCGCAGCGCCCCAGGTGGAGCCCGAGGGCTCTGGGCCGTCGCCCAATCCGTTTCCGGACCGCGAGCAGCTCGAGTCGCTGGGGCAGGCGCCTGCGATTTCCGACCTGCTGAAGACACCCTCCGTCAACGTGGTCGAGTGGAAGCTCACGGGACCGCTGCCGGACACGGCTGGCGCCACGCCCCACGTGGCGGGAAGCGCCACTGAAAAGCTCCTCGACGTGGCGG
>Ga0315273_10010926_pt1 | contig 11603 bp, 10 predicted proteins | sample YL17G02_0_MG_FD_205753 | JGI IMG/M metagenome (GOLD analysis project Ga0315273, IMG submission 205753) | Sediment microbial communities from Yellowstone Lake, YNP, Wyoming, USA - YL17G02_0 | ecosystem: Environmental > Aquatic > Freshwater > Lake > Sediment | place: USA: Wyoming | collected... | reverse complement strand
AACCGCGCTACGCCGGGCGGGGCGGGAGCCCCGCCCGGCGGCGGCCCTGAAGGGCCGCCTGACTAGAAGCGGAGACGCAGGCCGATCTGCATCTGCCACCGCGACCGGAGGTCGTCCAGCGTGTACATGTTCCACGGTCCCATCACCGCGCCGTTGTTCAGCGGCGACAGGTTGTAGGTGGCCTTGCCCGTGGTCGAGCTGTACGAGTACAGGACGGGCATCAGGTCCTGGTAGGCGGCGTAGTTGTAGACGCCCCACGTGTTGTTCAGCAGGTTGAGGAAGTTGAGGATGTCGAAGGTGATCTCCGGGCGGAACCGGCTGTGGGTGGGCACGTTGAAGGCGAACTTGGTGTCCATCTGGTGCCACCACGGGCCGCGCGCGGTGTTGCGCTCGGGGATGGAGCCAACCGCCGCCCACAACGACGGGTCGTTGTAGACGTAGTTGTTGAACTGGTCCCACGTCCCGTTTGAAACCAGGTACTTCCCGCTCTGCTGCTCGGCCAGCGTCGGGATGTAGATCAGGTCGTTGGTGGTGCGGTTGTCCTTGTTGACGTCACCGCTGAAGAGCGTCGAGTACGGCCGGCCCTGCTGCGCGTTGTAGAAGACCGATGCCGTGACCTTGAACTCCTTGTAGACGGGGATGTCGTAGGAGGCCTGCAGCATCACGCGATGGCCCGGGTCGAAGTTCGAGATGGCGAGCGGCGGGTTGTTCGGGTCGCCCGGGACGTAGACGCCGTTCCAGTTCGACACGGCGCGCGACGAGGTGCCGTCCATGATCGTGCGCGAACGGCCGAACATGTACGACCCGCTGAAGTAGAGGCCGTTCCTCCACGGACGGTCGATCTTGAGGGCGAGACTCCAGGTGCTGCCCTCGTTGGTGTTCAACAGCGTGTAGGCGCCGTTGTAGGTCGTGTAGCGCTTGCCGAAGTACGGCCGGCCGTCGGGCGTCGTGCTGGTGACCACCAGGTTGATGTCCTGGTACTTGATGTCCTTGACGATCCTCGAGAAGAGCAGCTCGCCGGTCATCTTGAGGCCGAAGAAGCCCAGGTCGCGGTCGTAGGCCAGGTTGCCGCGGATGAGCTGCGGGTACTTGTAGGCGGGGTCGATCAGGTTGACGTCCTGCGTGCCGGCCGCGCCCAGGTTCTTGGGCGGATTGGCGGTGTCGGCGACGAACGCCACCGAGGGCGTGCCGGTCGAGCTGTAGGTGACCGACGGCCGGATGAACTCCATGCCGGTGTTCGAGTACTGGTTCGAGAGCCAGACGTACGGGGTGCGGCCGCTGAAGAGGCCGGCGCCGCCGCGCACCTGCTGCCGCGTCTTGTCGGTGCTCATGTCCCAGTTGAAGCCGACGCGCGGCGACCACGAGGACGGCGTGGGCGCGGTCTGGGTGGAGTAGGGCGGGTACTTCGCCGTGACGTCAGGATTGGCGTTGGGTGCCTGGGGGAACTGCGGCCGGTCCCACCGGATGCCGTAGGTCAGCGTGAAGCGCTTCGCCAGGCGCCACTGATCGCCCGCGTAGAACCCGTACTGGCGCACCGGGAACGATGCCGCCCAGCGCGGGTCGGAGATGACCGCCGGGTTGGCGTAGCTGACGTCGTAGCCGTTGGACATGCCGCTGATGAAGTTGGCCAGCACCAGGGTCGGATCGGTCGAGTTGGTCGGGTTGCCGCAGGCGGCCGTCCTGCAGGGCGCGAACCGGTAGGTGCCGTACAGGTCCTGGATGTAGAGGTTCTCGAACGTGATCAGCTCGTTGTGCGTGCCGAACGTGAAGGTGTGCTTGCCCCTCACGATCGTGAAGTCGTCGGTGATCTCGAGGATGTTCTGCCTGAGCGCGTTGGCCTGCGAGAACTGCTCGGTGCCGAAGCGCACGTTCTTGCCGCTCGGCAGGTCCAGCTGGGTCTGCGGGAACGGCGAGCCGGGCGTGGTGCGGTGATCGTCGATCGTCTGGTACCCGATGCGCAGTTCGTTGAACGCGGTGCCGAAGGTACTGTTCAACTGCGTGACGAACGACTTCTGATTCGAGTTGTACTGGTAGACCATGCTCGGCAGCGAGTACGAGCTGGCGCTCACCGAGACGGTCTGGCCGAACGCGTCGATGTAGTTGAAGCGCGCGGTCAGGCGGTGCTTGTTCGAGAGGTTGACATCGGCGCGGACGAAGATCTTGTTGTTCTCCGACGGCTTCGAGTACTCGGCGAACGGGTCGGCCCCGCCACCCGCGTCGAAGCCGTACTTCGCCCTCACCACGTCCACGAGTTTCTGGACGATCGCACGGTCATCGGCGGTGCCCCACTGGGCGCCGGAGTTGCCGTCGAGGGAGTAGCCCACGGGCTGCGTCCTGCGGCCCGCATCGAAGTTGCCGAAGAAGAACAGCTTGTTCTTCACCGCCGGGCCGCCGAGGCTGAAGCCGCCCTGCTTGTTCTTGAACGCCGCGATCGGCTTGTTCACCGGGCCGTCGCCGACCAGGCGCTGGTCCAAGGCGAAGTAGTAGCCGGTGCCGCGCAACTGGTTCGTGCCGTTCTTGGTGATGGCGTTCACGCCGCCGCCCGAGAAGCCGCCCTGCCGCACGTCGTAGGGCGAGACCAGCAGCTGGAGTTCCTGGATCGCGTCGAGGCTGATCGGCTGCGTGCCCGTGTCGCCGCCGGGCGTCCCGCTCGGGCTCAGGCCGAACAGGTCGTTGTTCACGGCGCCGTCGATCTGCACGTTGTTGTAGCGGTTGTTGCGGCCCGACACCGACAGGAACGTGGACCCGCCGTTGTAGGACGTGGCGTTGAAGTACGGCGACGTGCGCGCGAAGTCCTCGAGGCCTCGGCTCACCGTCGGCAGCGACTGCAGGACCTCGCTTTTGACGGCGTCCGCGGTGCCCGCGCGGCTCGTCTCGATGAGCTGCGCCTCGGCGGTGACGGTGACCGTCTCCTGGATGGACTGCAGGCCGAGCGTGAAGTCGATCATGCGTTCCTCGCCGAGGCCCACCATGATGCCTTCCCGTTTCTCGGCCTTGAACCCGGCGATGTTCGCCGTGACCGCGTAGGGGCCGCCTACGCGGACCGCGAGAAACGTGAAGCGACCGTCGCCCTGGGTGACGGCCTCGTACGTCGTGCCAGTCGGTACGTGGACGGCAATGACGGTGGCCCCGGGCAGCACGCCTTTCTGCGCATCCGCCACGACGCCGGTCAGCGTGCCGGTCGTAACGGTTTGCGCGGTGCTCGTCGCGGCGATGCCCAGGAAAGCGCACAGCAGCGCGGCACAGAGCAGGATCCTGAAAACCTGACGCATCAGCAGTTCTCCCGATATGAGCGTTAGTTTGATTGGGACTCGCGGCGCGGGGGCGGTCCGCTCAGGGACACGGACCGTGCTGCCCCAAGCGAGCCCAGCGAGTATAGCAGAGAAGGTCTGGCAACGGGATATGGTACCAACGGGCCCGCGCAACCACTACATATCGCAGGGCTTACGGGGTCAGCGACGCCTTCGCGTGGTTGCGATCGCCTGCCTGACCCGCGCCGTCGCCTCCCGCAGGTAGACGCCGTTGATGTCGATCCCGATGAACGGCAGCCCCAGCTGCGCGCAGGCCACGGCGGTGTGGCCGAGGCCGACGAACGGATCCTCGTAGAAGCGGATGAGGGCGTCGCCGGCGTGCAGGGTGGCGTGCGCAGCGGGAAGCGTCACGGCGTCCCGCGAATTGCAGTCTCCCGCGTGCCGCCTGTCGAACCGCGGGCCGCCGCGCGTCCGGTCAGGCGACGCACGCCGGTCGGTCGTCCGACACCGGCGCCTCGCGCGGCGCGAGCCTGACGACGTGATTCTGGCGGTGCTTGTGCGCGTCGCAGCGTCCGCCCTTGCTCTCGACGTAGGCCACTTCGCGCGCCTGTTCGAGATCGCGGTAACGCCCCACCACGCACCCGCAGGCGAGCGTCGTGAAGCCGAGGAGCCTGACGAGCATGCGTCCTCCGCAGAGGCGCGAAGCAAACGCCATGCCGGACCGAGGATGGTCTCAAGCGGTCAGGGCCGGCGTCAGCAAGGTCCTTTCCTCGTCATTCGCATAGCCTCCGGATTGTCCGCTCCGTGTCATCCCCCGTCTTCGCTGCTTCGTGGGTCGATCGACGGCCACTGGCAGCTTCGGCGGGCAAGCCGGACAACAGGAATCCGCGTCATCCGCGGATCACGCGACGCGTTTCTCCGCTACACTTAGCGGACTTCGGGGGGACACCAGGTGCGACGATTCGTGGTGACAGCGGCGTTGGTGCTCTGTGGGCTCTGCGGATGGACCGGCCTTCGTGGGCAGGGCACGGCGGATGGCGCGCGGTGGCTCGAGCGCGCGGACATCAAGGCGGCGATCAAAGCGGTCCGGCGGGGCGAACCGACCGTGCTCCGGGAGCAGATGGAGATCTGCGCGGTCCCGGCGCCGCTGATGAAAGAAGCGACGCGGGGCGCGCTGCTGAAACGCAAGTTCGAGGCGCTGGGCCTCACGCGCGTGCGCGTCGACGAGGCGGGCAACGTGCTGGGCGAGCGCCCGGGCCGCCGCGCGCGCCCGAACCTCGTGCTGACCGCGCACCTGGACACGGTGTTCCCCGCGGGCACCGCCGTGACGCCGAAGCGCGACGGCCGTCTCATCTCGGCGCCCGGCATCGCCGACGACGCCCGCGGCCTGGCGGTCCTGCTCGGCGTCATCCGCGCGCTCGACGCCGCGAAGGTGCAGACCGAGGGCACGATCACTTTCGTCGCCACCGTCGGCGAGGAAGGGCTGGGCAACCTGCACGGCGTGCGCGAACTCTTCGATCGCACGCTCAAGGGCGCGGCCGACGCGTTCGTGTCCGTCGACGGCAGCGGCCTGGACGTCACCAACGTCGGTGTCGGCAGCCACCGCTACCGCGTCACCTTCAAGGGGCCTGGCGGCCACAGCTTCGGCGATTTCGGACTGGCGAACCCGGTGCACGCGCTCGGGCGCGCCGTCGCGCAGATCGCCGACCTCGAGGTGCCGTCCTCGCCGCGGACGACCTTCAACGTCGGCCGCATCGGCGGCGGCACGTCGATCAACTCCATCGCCTACGAGTCGTGGATGGAGGTGGACATGCGCTCGGCCGACCCGACGGCGCTGGCCGGCGTGGACGCGCGGTTCCACGAGGCGGTCGATCGGGCGCTGGAGCAGGAGAACGCGCGGTGGGACGGGCGCGGCCGCCTGGCGGTGACGAAGGACCTGGTGGGTGACCGCCCGCCCGGCCGGACGCCGCCGGACTCCGCGATCGTGCGCACGGCGCTGGACGTGACGCGCGCGCTTGGCCATCCGCCGGAACTCGGCGAGGGATCGACCGACGCCAACTACCCGATGAGCCTCACGATCCCGGCCATCACCATCGGCGGCGGCGGGTCGGCGCGCGGCGCGCACTCGCTGTCCGAATCGTTCGACAGCACCGAGTCGTGGCAGGGCACGGCGCGCGCGCTGGCGCTGGCGGTGGCGTTGGTGAGCCGGGAGCGGGGAGTCGGTCGTCGGTAGACGGTGGGCAGCAGGCAGAAGCACCGCGGAGGCCACTCATGGTCGAGGCCGAGATTGCGCTCTTCGCGTCGCCCGCCTGCGCGTCGTGCCGCGCGGCCGCGGAGTTCCTCGCCTCGCGCGGCGTGGCCTTCCGCTGGATGGATGTCACCACGGGGGAGGAGGCGTACCGCCTGCTGCTGCGCTACGCCGGCGGACCCATCGTGCCGACGATCGTCGCCTACGGGCAGGTGATGGTCGGCTTCGACCAGACGCGGCTCGAGCAGATGCTCGACGGGCTCCAGGCGCGCGCGGACGCCTTCGCGCGCGCCGAGGAAGAGGAAGAGGAACTCCTGCGCCGCAGCGAGATCGCCGCGCGCGAAGGGCTCGAGGAAGCCGACAGGGAACTGGACGCCGAGCGTCGCGCGCAGGCCGAACGCGATCACGAGATGCACGACCGCGATTCGTGAGCTGGGCGGCGCACAGACACGGGCTCTGCAAGCCGGCCCGACACCGCGCAGGAACGCGCTCTTCGGTTCCGCAGCGACCGCGTGAGACCACGACGGCCAGGCGACCTCCATCACGCAGGTTCGACCGGAGCAGGCGGCGGCGCGACCGCGGCCGCCGGGGCGGCGGCGCCCTTCAGCGTGCGGAACCGATCGAGATCGCGGGCCCGCTGGCCGCCGGCCACCGCCTTCGCCACGCCAATCCGCACGACGAACAGCAGGTGCAGGCCGAGCAGGACGGCGAACAAGCCCGGCGTGCGCCACGCGCGCAGCGCGGGCAGCACGTTCAGCACCGTCGCCAGCAGGAAGACGCGGGAGAAGAGCGGGTCGTTGCCTGCCGCCGGAAACGCCCTGCCGAACGCCACCGCCGTGGTTTCCCATCCCGGCCCTTCGCGGCCTGGCCCCCCGTCTTCCTCGAAGAACACCTGCAGGTAGCGGCCGATGCGCTCGACGCCGAGATGCAGGTGGAAGAGGGTCTCGAAGCCGGCGCAAAGCACGAGCAGCGCGAGGAGAATCGGCACCGCGTCGCGCGGGCCGGAGGTCAGCACCCAGGCGTCGAGGGCGGCCCAGGCCAGCACAGTGACGAGACACGTCATCGCGCGCACGGTTCCGCGCTCGCGAATGGTCGCCCGCAGCATCACGTATTCGTCACGGCGAAGTCGTCTGCTCATTGGTGGCTCCTGGTCGCGTCCCGGTCGCCTCGCGGCGCGCCGATCGAGCTCCGGACGGTGGTGGGCGGCGCCCCGGGGCCCCGTCTCCGGGAGGCGGGACAACTCCAGTCCCTCCCGCAAGATGCGGCATCCCAGGGATTGCAGTCTACAGATTATCTGCTAGAATGCCGATGACCTAATCTAGTGTTCCCCAATTTCCTGCGCCGAACCGACGTGAACAGGCCACGAACTCCCCTGACCCGAGTGGTGCTCGGCCTTGTTCTGGCCGGTCTGCTGACGCCCTCCCTGCCGGCGTCGGCGGTGACGGCGGGGGAGAAACAGTCACCCCAGGCCAGGACGTCCGCCATCGAGGCCAGGCCCGGTCAGAAGGCGTCGGTTCAGAAGGCGCCGGCGGCCACGGGCTATTCGGCTGCGACCTCGCGGGCCCGCCGGGCTGCGGTCGCCAAGGCCAGGGCGGCGCGCCTGGTGCGCGAGACCTCGATCCCACGGTTCAAGACGGATGCGAACGGGGACACGGTTCCCGACCTGCACGCGGCGGCGGCGATTATCTACAACCCGGAGACCAACCAGGTGCTCTGGGAGTCGAACTCGCAGAGCAAGCGGTCGATTGCCAGCATCACCAAGGTGATGACGGCCACCGTGTTCGTCGAGTCGGATCCGGACTTGAGCCAGCGGGTCACCGTCGATCGCTCCGACGTGCGCAACGCGTCCACGACCTACCTGCGCACCAACGACGTCATCACGACGGGCGACCTGCTGCACCTGCTGTTGATCGCGTCCGACAACGCCGCGGCCCGGGTGCTCGCGCGCGTCTCGCCGTGGGGCTCTGGCGGGTTCATCGCGCGGATGAACGAGAAGACGATCGAACTGGGGTTGTCCAACACCACCTACACCGACCCGTCCGGCCTCGAGGCGCAGAACATGTCGTCGGCCTACGACATGGCGCGCCTGATCGCCTACGCGGCGAGCGACGAGCGCATCTCCTCGGTGATGCGGCTGCCGGAATACACGGTGCAGACCAACCGCCGCAGCTTCACGATCCAGAGCACCAACCAGATCCTGCGCAAGGGAGACATCGACGTGCGGGGCGGCAAGACGGGGTTCATCTCGCAGGCGGGCTACTGCCTGGCGACGCTGCTCCAGATCCCCGACGTCAACCAGCAGGTGGCGGTCGTTGTCCTGGGGGCCCGGTCGAATGCCGGCCGGTTCACGGAGACGCGCAACCTGTTCCAGTGGCTCTCCACCAAGGCGCAGGCGCTCTTCACGAAGAAGGCGCAAGAACCCGTAGATGGTAGTTGGTAGTTGGTAGATGGCCTGTAGGCGGACCTGAAGGTCCGCGCGCCTGCCTGTACGAAGACTCCGCGCGCCTGCCTGTGCGAGTCAGCCTCGATATCCCCTTTGCATCGCGGCCGCGTCGAGCGGCAGCGTGGCGATGGTGTCCACCGATACCATCACCGGGCGCGTGGCGCGGCGGCCGTCGTACGCTTTGAGATAGCGCAGGCAGGCATCGCACGCGTAGATGCGGTAGCGGCCGTCGCGGCTGGCGAACGACGTGATACGCGCGCGGTCGGCGTTGCCGCAGAAGGGGCACGCCAGCGGATCGAAGCGCCAGCGGCCGGCGCAGCGCGAGCAGATGAGCTGACGCTCGGCGGCCGGCGTGATGACCGAGAACTCCGGGTCACCACCGCACAGCGGGCAGTAGGCGCGGTTCCAGGCCGACAAGTCCGTCCGCTGCTGCACGACCTCGGCGCACCGCTCGAGGAACGGCTTCATCGCCAGCAACAGGACCTGGTCGAGCATCTCTGCGGAGACGCCTGACGGCGGCGGTTCGGCAGGCGCCTGCGCGAGGTTGGCGAGCGACGGGTCCGGTTCGCCGCGCGTGGCCGCCTGCTCGTACCACCGGACGACGAGCGGCTCGAGCGTGTTGCCGCTGCGCGCGATGGCCTGGATGCCGGCGTGGTCGGCGGGTTCGATGGCGTCGAAGCGGCGCAGGATGTCGGCGGTCTGGCGGAACATCAGCCGGACGTCGGTCCAGTCCAGCGGGATGTCCTTGAAGTGCAGCAGCGGGCGCCCGAGTTCGTGCTGCCGGCGCAGCCAGTCGGCGTCGGCTTCCACCCACGGCATGGGCACGCGCGCCTGGACGCGGCGCCGCAGGTCGAGCAGGGCCAGCTGCAGGTCCACCGCGCTGGCGATCTCCGGGTGGTCCGCGCGGACCTGCTTGAGCTCGATGACCTCCCGCGACTCGCCGCGAGCGAGGCGCGGGGGTCTCGACGGTTCGTTGGGCACGCCTGATTCTACTAGACATCTTCCAGCGCCGGAGTCGTGACGATTGAAGCAAGTTCCACGCACCCCCTGGAAGCTGTCTTAGGCCCCAGCGGGGCTCGACACCCGAACTGACGGTGGGCCATGGAAACGGGCGTAGAATGAGGGACCATGAAGCCACGCACGCGGTCCGTCGTGATGATGGCGTCCGAGGGGCTGCCGTTTGCCAAAACAGGCGGCCTGGCGGACGTCGTGGGGGCGTTGCCACGGGCACTGGCAGCGCTGGGGCACCGCATCACCGTCGTGCTGCCGCGCTATCGCGGCGCGCCGGCCGGCGAGGTGTGCGACGAGTTCGACGTCTCGCTGAACGGCCGCACGCTGCGGCCGTGCTTTCATCGTCACGCCGTCGAGCCCGGCGTCACCGCGCTGCTCGTGGATTGCCCCGAGCTGTACGACCGCGACGCGCTCTACGGCGTCGGCAACACCGACTACCCGGACAACGCGTTCAGGTTCGCCTTCTTCGCCCGGGCGGGCCTCGAGGTGATCGGACGCACGCTGGACCGCGTGGACATCCTGCACGCGCACGACTGGCAGACAGGTCTCGCGCCGGTGTACCTGCAGGCGGACTACGCCGCGCACCCGGTGCTCGGCGCCGCCCGAGCCGTGTTCACGATTCACAACCTTGCCTACCAGGGTCTGTTCCCGGCCGACCTGATGCCGGCGCTCGGTCTGCCGTGGAGCCTGTTCGGCGTGGACGGCCTCGAGTACTGGGGCAGGATCAGCTTCCTGAAGGCGGGCATCAACTTCAGCCGCCTCGTGACGACGGTGAGCCCCGGGTACGCGAGGGAGATCCAGACGCCCGAGTTCGGCTGCGGCTTCGACGGCATCCTGCGGCGGCGATCACCGGATCTGGTTGGCATCCTCAACGGGATCGACACGATGGAGTGGGATCCGATGCACGACCCGGCGCTGCCCGTGCCGTTCGGGCCCGGGAAGCTGGCGGGGAAGCGCGACGCCAAGCGCGCGTTGCTCGAGGCGTTCGGTATGACGGCGACGCCCGAGGCGCTCAAGCGGCCGCTCATCGGCGTCGTGTCGCGGATGGTCGATCAGAAGGGATTCGACCTGCTCGGCGAGATCGCGCCACAGTTGCCGGGCCTCGACGCGACGGTCGTCCTGCTCGGCACGGGCGACCCGGTCTACGAGGCGCAGTGGACGTCGCTCGCCGAGGCGGCTCCCGAACGCGTGGGCGTGCGCATCGGGTTCGACGAGCGCCTGGCGCACCTCATCGAGGGCGGCGCCGATGTCTTCCTGATGCCCTCGCGGTTCGAGCCGTGCGGCCTGAACCAGATGTACAGCCTTCGCTACGGCACGGTCCCCGTCGTGCGGAGGATTGGCGGACTGGACGACACCGTTGAGAATGTCAGCAGCCGGACGGGCAAAGGGACGGGCTTCAAATTCAAGGGGTATACTGGTGCCGCCCTCCTTCGGGCGGTGCGGTCGGCGCTGCACCTCTACGGCGACGGGAAGCGGTGGCGGAGCGTGCAGCTGGCCGGCATGGCGCAGGACTATTCCTGGGGCGCGTCGGCCCGGAGATATGTCAACGTGTACGAGCGCGCGCTCGGACGCCCGTCGCGGCCGAGGCGAGCGACGCCGGGTGAAACCGCACCCTGATCTTCTGCATCCTTCTTATCCGAGACGGGCCGGCCGGCGCCCACTGCGCCGTCGGGTCATCACGTCTTTCGGGGAGCGCACTACTATGGCATCTGACACGCTGTACACCTTCACGGACGCGAATTTCGATGCGACGGTCATCAAGTCCCAGACGCCTGTACTCGTCGATTTCTGGGCGGAGTGGTGCGGGCCGTGCCGCCGGCTGACGCCGATTGTCGAGGCGCTGGCGAAGGAACTCACGGGCAAGGTGACGGTCGGCAAGCTGAACGTGGACGAGAACCCCGGCGTGGCCGGGAAGTACAACATCAAGGGCATCCCGACGCTGCTGCTGTTCAAGGAAGGGCGGATCATAGAATCGGTCGTCGGCCTGGTGGGCAAGGACGACCTCAAGAAGCGCATCGAGCGTCACACAGCGTGATGTCACCTCTCAGGAACGTCATCATCATCGGGTCGGGACCGGCGGGGCTCACCGCCGCTGTCTACGCGGCGCGGGCCAGCCTGAGCCCGCTCGTCATCGAGGGGCTCGAGGCGGGAGGCCAGCTGATGCTGACCACCGTCATCGAGAACTTCCCGGGCTTCCGCGACGGCATCATGGGGCCCGAGTTGATGGGCGACATGCGGGCGCAGGCCGAGCGCTTCGGCGCGGAGCTGATCCAGTCGCACGTGGCTTCGGTGGATCTGCGGCAGCGTCCGTTCGTCGTGCGCACCGACGAGGAGGAGTACCGCGCGCGGGCGGTCATCGTGGCGACGGGCGCGTCGGCCCGGCTGCTCGGGCTCCCGAACGAGCGGACGCTGATGGGGCACGGCGTGTCCACGTGCGCGACGTGCGACGGCTACTTCTTCCGCGACAAGGAAATCGCCATCGTCGGCGGCGGCGACTCGGCGCTGGAGGAAGCGATCTACCTGACGCGCTTCGCCTCGAAGGTGACCGTGGTGCACCGGCGCGCCGCGCTGCGCGGATCAAAGATCATGCGGGACAAGGCGTTCGCCAATCCGAAGATCCAGTTCCGCTGGAACAGCGTCGTGGAGGACA
>Ga0315273_10010925_pt1 | contig 11603 bp, 9 predicted proteins | sample YL17G02_0_MG_FD_205753 | JGI IMG/M metagenome (GOLD analysis project Ga0315273, IMG submission 205753) | Sediment microbial communities from Yellowstone Lake, YNP, Wyoming, USA - YL17G02_0 | ecosystem: Environmental > Aquatic > Freshwater > Lake > Sediment | place: USA: Wyoming | collected... | reverse complement strand
ATGAGATTTTTGAACTAAAAGCCAACATGTCACAATCAAACTACCCAAATATTACTCTGGAAGCTGTTGCGTATCATTGGATGGAATACATATATAAGCCGGTTGCGCAACAATTGCAATCATTCATTACTCCAAAATCAAATTTGGTTTTGAACACTGCCCTGATTGAATTATATTGCCAGGTGCTTGAGCATAAATGGTATTTATCAGAACGTGCTCAACATGACGTTGGTCACCAGGCAGCAGTTGAAGATTTTATCCAACGCTTTGGGTAGATCTGATTTTTAGATGGGCATGAAGTATTTTTCCCAATAATATAATTTCGAGTTACTTATAGATAATAGATAATATCAAATGCGAAATTCATAGAGAAGGGAGACACGTGAGGTAATCAGCTATCTCCTTTTAGTTTTGAAATAATTATCAATAAATAAGCGAACTTTACACAATCATCTATTAACAAGCATATTTGATATTTTACCCAGGTACATTCACCTTTGGTAAGTTATTTAATGAAAACTTAATTGCCTCTTCGGGGTATTCGTAATCTACCAATTGACCACTTAAATAAGCCTGGTAAGCACTCATATCATAATCGCCGTGGCCAGAAAGATTGAAGAGGATAATTCGTGAATCACCATTAATTTTTGCTTCTAAGGCTTCGTCGATGGCAGCTCGTATGGCGTGGGCAGACTCTGGCGCAGGTACAATACCTTCAGTTCGAGCAAACTGAATTGCGGCTTGGAAAGTTGCCAATTGTGGTACAGCAACTGCTTGAATATAACCTGCATCATAAAGTCCACAAATCGATGGTGCCATTCCATGATAGCGCAATCCTCCCGCATGGATCGGTGGGGGTATAAAATCGTGTCCGAGCGTGTGCATTTTTACGACCGGCGCCATTTTGGCGGTATCACCATAATCAAATGTGTAAATACCACGGGTCAAAGAAGGTGTTGCTTCTGGCTCTACTGCGAGTAAACGAGTTTGTTTTCCATTAGTGAGATTTTGGTACAAAAAAGGATATGCGATGCCAGCAAAATTTGATCCGCCACCAACACATCCTATCACCACGTCTGGATATTCACCAGCTAAATCCATCTGCTTGAGAGCTTCCTGACCAATCACAGATTGATGTAATAAAACGTGATTCAAAACTGAGCCAAGGCTATACTTTTTAGTCCCACCAGACTTTACTGCTACTTCAACGGCTTCAGAAATAGCAATCCCTAGGGACCCAGGGTTTTCAGGGTCATTTTTTATGATAGATTTACCATAATCGGTATGGTCAGTCGGGCTAGGAAAAACATGAGCTCCATACGTCTCCATAAGATATCGTCTGTAAGGTTTCTGGTTATACGAAACTTTTACCATATAGACTTCCAAATCTAATCCATAAAAGCTACACGCCATTGCAAGCGCAGAACCCCATTGACCCGCACCCGTTTCTGTAGCCAGAGCTTTTGTCCCGGATATCTTATTGTAAAATGCCTGGGCAAGTGCTGTATTGGCTTTGTGACTACCAACCGGGGAAGCACCTTCATATTTATAGTAAATATGTGCAGAAGTATCCAATGATTTTTCTAACCTGCGGGCACGAATTAGCGGTGTTGGCCGCCATAATTTATAGACTTCCCTCACTTCTGATGGAATCTCGATGTACCTTTCAGTACTGATTTCTTGTAAAATCAAATCCATTGGAAATAGAACCGACAAGAAATCCGGAGTAACCGGTTCAAGGGTTTGCGGATGTAATACGGGAGATTGCGGGACTGGATTATCCGCATTAATGTTGTACCAGTATTTTGGTAAATCTGATTCGTTGAGTAGAAAGCGCGTTTGTTCTGTCATGGTAACCTCCATATAAATTATGAATTTAAATAATATTCGCGCTCATCCTCTGGGGACGAACGCGCATTGTCCGTGGTGCCACCCCGGTTAAGCTGACTGGTTTATGATCAAAATTTCCTGTCGTGATGCGACGGGAAATAGAGCCAGCTTCACTCTTATCAGATACGGTCAAATTAGACGATATCTTTTGCCTTGCTAACGGTGGCAATTCCGGCACAGGCTAATCCTGATAATTCCCAACTAGTTTCGCCTTGCAACTCAGAGGTCCATTCAGTATTATCGTACGGGCAAGATCTCATCTGTTCTTGCTCTCTGTGCCGTCGTATTAACTCTTACTCGTCCTCTTCAATGTTATTCACTATTAAGTTTGTCGAATTATATGCGGGTTCATCCTTTTGTCAACCCTATTATTAACACCCTATTATTAATTATTGCGAACTAAGATTTTGTAATCTGATTCATATTTGTCTTTTTCGTCTTGGGCTATTTCTTCAGACCAGATCATTTTCCATGAAGATTTATCTATTTTCGGGAAGAAAACATCCGCATCCGTATTTGTATGAACATTGGTAAGATATATCTTATTAGCGATAACGATTGATTGTTTAAATATCTCACCCCCACCAATAATAAAGACCTCTTTCTGGTTATTTCTCTCCGCTTCCCTGATCGCTTCCTCGATTGAGTTTACAACAATACAACCCTTTTGAAGATACGTTGGGTTTTTTGTAACGATAATCATTGTCCTGCCTGGTAACGGTTTCCCTATTGTCTCGTAGGTTTTCCGCCCCATCACAAGATGGTGCCCCATGGTTATTGACTTGAAACGCTGTAAATCCGAGCGAAGATGCCAAGGTAATCGGTTTTTCTTGCCTATCCCACCTTTTTCGTCTATGGCTACAATTAGTGAGATGATCAGATAGAAATCTCCGCTTTAATGTGAGCGTGGCTTTGGTAATTTAATAATTCAAAATCCTCGTATTTAAAGTCATAAATTGAAGAAACACCAGCATTAAGTACCATCGAAGGGAGCGGATAGGGTTGGCGTGTCAATTGGATTTTTGCTTGCGATATGTGATTCAAGTATAAATGGGTATCTCCCATATTTTGAATTAATTCTCCGACTCTCAAATTACAAACTTGAGCTACCATCATTGTGAGCAATGCATATGAAGCAATATTAAATGGAACACCCAAAAACACATCTGCAGAACGTTGGTAGAACTGGCAGGATAGTTTTCCATCAGCAACATAAAACTGGAATAATAAATGACAGGGAGGTAAAGCCATTTTCCCAATATCACCCACATTCCACGCATTTACAATCAAACGCCTTGAATTCGGATCGCGCTTGATTTGTTCGATCACCTGACTGATTTGATCAATCACAGTTCCCTCTGCAGTCTTCCATTTCCTCCATTGGACCCCATATACCGGTCCCAACTCTCCATTATCATCTGCCCATTCATCCCAGATGCTAACACCGTGTTCCCGCAGATACTTTATATTGCTCTCACCTCTTAAAAACCACAGTAATTCATATATGACTGATTTTGTGTGAAGGCGCTTGGTGGTCAGTAGAGGGAATCCTAGGCTGAGATCAAACCGCATTTGATATCCAAATACTGATAATGTCCCTGTTCCAGTTCTATCTGGCTTTTTAATACCATAATCGATAATATGTTGAAGTAAATCCAGGTATTGTCTCATGATCTAACCATCACGTTACATTTATTTATACTAATTTACGACTATCTCTCTGGTTTTATTGATATCATTGTGAATCTGTTTTAATAATTCCTCCACACTATGAAATCGCTTTTCTCCACGTAGCTTAGCAATAAACTCAATAGATATTTGGTAACCATATAAATCATCCGTGTAATCAAGGATATGAGCTTCAATATGCGATCTTTGGTCAGCACTTTCAAAAGTGGGGCGTGTACCGATATTTACTGCAGCAAGATAAAGTTCATCCCTAATTTGTGCTCGGCATGCATATACACCAGTGCCAGGGATTAATTTTTCATTCCCTGTCTCCAAATTAGCTGTTGGGATGCCAATGCTTTTTCCTCTACCATCCCCATGAATAACTACACCTGTAACCTTGTATGGTCTTCCCAACATATTATTTGCTTCATCAACAGAGCCTTCTAAAAGTAAATTCCGTATTTGACTTGAGGATACAATTTGCACTCCTGTAATTACTGGTTCAACAATATTAACCTGATAATTGAACTCTCCCCCAATTATCTTTAGATAATTAACATTACCTTCCCTACCCTTACCAAGCGCAAAATCGTAACCCACCCACAATTGATGAAATCTCAGGTGCTCCTGTAAGTAAAGGATAAACTCTCTTGCAGTGGATTGGGATAATTCAAAAGTAAATGGATGGGTAATAATTATATCAATTCCAAGTTCTTCCAGTAGTTTCACCTTTTCAGATGGGGTTGTTAGATAAAAAGCGTCTGTCCTTTCTCTCAAAATAACAGTAGGATGAGGATAGAAAGTTAAAACAACTGATTTCGCCCTTGCCTGGTGAGCACAATGATTCAGCTCATGGATAAGCTGTTGATGACCAATATGGACGCCATCAAATGATCCAATTGTCAACCAAGTATTATGAATATTGACACCAGTGAGGGTTGTGAAATGCTGAACCATGGAGTGTCAATAGTTATTGTTAGGAAAAAAATACCTTACGTGGTTGCCATTCATTTGTCTCTTCATCAAGTTCCATAAGTGCTACCAGGTCACCTTGTTGGCTGATGCCCCTGACCCAACCTTTTGCTTCCCCCTCGGCTATAATTCGACGACCGTGACGTATCAATTCAACCTGGTCACCGTCTAATTCGACCATGGGCCAATCCCCCAACGCTTCAGCCGCAGGTATCAGGAATTTATACCAATCACCGACATGAAAAGATTCCTGTAATCGGCTCAAAGAAACAGCATCACGCAAGGTAAAACGACCGCTCTTCGTTCGTCGTAAACCAACCAAATGAGCCCCACATCCCAGGGCGGCACCTAAATCATTGGCGAGCGACCGTACATAAGTACCGGAAGAGCAAAACACATCGATCACAGCTTCTGGTGAATTCCATTCCAACAGTTCTAAACTGTAGACCTGAATAGTCCTTGGTTGAAGCTCCACCTCTTCACCTTCACGTGCCCTTTCATACGCCTTACGTCCTTGAACTTTGATAGCCGAATAGGGTGGTGGTACTTGTTGAATTTCACCAACAAATTGCTTCAACGCTTCTTCAAATTGCTCTTCGGTAATATGCTCTACAGATCCAGATGAAGTGATTTTCCCTTCCGCGTCAAATGTATCGGTGGTACTACCCAAATGAACCGTGGCTTGATATCGCTTATCCGAAGCTGATACATACTCACTTAATCGGACAGCAGGACCAATCAGAACTACGAGAACACCTGATGCTCTTGGATCCAATGTCCCAGTATGCCCCGCTCGTTGAATATTGATACCGCGTCTAATAACCTGAACAACATCATGTGATGTCAATCCAACAGGTTTATCAACCACCAATGCTCCTGAAACTGCATTTTTTAATTTGTCATCGTAAGATTTATTCATATCCCTTCCCCATTGCTAAAATTTTATCCTATCTCATCGACAGGTTTACTATGTTGATTCATAAATATTCGGGTATCGTTTAATACCTCGATTAATACCTCATCTAATTTCCCTTTTACATCTGCTCCAGCGGCGGCTTTGTGTCCCCCACCCCCGAATTTTTGGGCAATCTCCGAAACATCCAAATCCGTTGGAAGACTACCACACAATCGCCAACTAATTTTAACATATCCTTTAGCTTGTTCCGTTAATATTAAAGCAATTCTCGCACCCTCAATTGCCGATAATATTTTCACTAAATCCGCATCATCCCGATATTGGTACCCTGCAACCCTTCTTTCGTTTAACGATAGGGTTGTCCAAACCAATCCATTTTCAGCTTTAAGTTTTGAGAGACCAGCCCCCCAATATCGTGCAGCCGTATAAGTTTGTCCGACAATCGTTCTATAGTATATATCTGTTAGATCCCCACCCAATTCCATTAAACCTGCAGTGATCCTAAGCGCATTGGGATTGATGTTTGTTGTTCGAAATCCAATTGTATCTGTGACAATTCCGGCTAACAACGCATTCGCAACTGGTTTCGTGATTTTCAAACCAAAATCAGGTATATATTTGGCTAATATTTCTGCGGTGGCAACAGCTTCACTTTCCACAAGATTGATTTTAGCGAAATAAGTATTCGTTTTATGGTGGTCAATATTTAGATCAGGAGTCTGATAACCATTCAATATCGGATCAGTTCGTCCAACTTCAGCAGAATCTACGACAATTATATAATCGACATTGCCAGATGGCCTTGTCGTGATCAACTCGCTGCCAGCTAAAAACCTGAAGTTATCAGGTATCTCGTCACTGAGTGCCATGATAACTTTTTTTCCAATTTCAATTAATGCTAGACCTATCCCTAATAATGAACCGATTGCATCGCCATCTGGACGATGATGGGATGTAACTAGTATATTGTCTGCTTTTTCAAGTTGACCATGTATCGTTGCAATCAACTCATTTTGTTGATCCATTTTATTTCGCTTTCCTTTTATCTTTCGTGATTACCTGCCCCCCAGAATCAGCGTCATGGATTGATTGAATCAACTGTTCTATTTTATCTGCGTGTTCTAGGGTCGGGTCCCAATGAAATCTTAAGCGCGGAAAGACTCGCAACTCCATCCGGTGTGCTAATTCGCTTCTTAAAAAACCTTTAGCGTGATCTAAAGCATTTAATACTTCTTTAGACTGTGGTGATCCTTCAATCGTGCATATATATATTTCAGCAAATGCTAATTCTTGATCCACTTCAACGTCGGTGATCGTGACACCTTTTAATCGTGGATCACTGGTCTCCTTCAATAATATCTCTGAGAGATCTTCCCTGATGCGCTCTGAAATTCTTATAAGTCTTGTTTTCGATACCAATTCAGCCTCTCCAAATTCTCAGGCTGCTGCCACTTTCTCAACTGTTACACATTCAATCCTATCGCCTTCCAAATAATCTGAAAAACTGCGAACCGATATACCACATTCAAAACCCTGTCGTAATTCCTTGACATCTTCCTGGAGATGTTTAAGTGAAATGATATCTCCAACGGCAATGATTGCGCCATTCCGGAAAACTTTCGCCCGTGCATTACGTCTGATTTCGCCATCGATCACATAACAACCCGCGATATTTCCTACTTTGGTTATACGAAATACCTTTCTTACATCCGCATGTCCCAAAATGGTCTCTTTTTCAACCGGCTCGAGCATTCCATTCAAGGCTTTTTCAATATCCTCAATCATCCGGTAGATAATGTCATACAAACGTATGGAAACACCTTCTTTTTCAGCCAAACGACGAGCAGACACATCAGCTTGTACACTGAACCCAACAATAACTGCCTTCGATGCAGACGCTAGCATGACATCATTTTCCGTGATATTACCAGTTTCAGCATAGAGAATGTTGGCGCTAAGCTCCTCAGTACATAAATTCTTTAATGAAGAGATAATAGGCTCTAAAGATCCTTGAACATCAGCCTTAACAATTAATCGTAACTCAGGTACTTCACCGGCTTTAAACTGGTCGAATAATTGTTCAAGTGTGATCTGGGCTTTCCTGTTTGTGGAGCCTTTCTCATCAGCTTGCGATTTCTCAGCGATGATTACTCGTGCATCACGTTCAGAAGGAACTACTTCAAATAAGTCACCTGCTTGTGGAACTTCGTTCAAGCCCATAACTGAAACCGGTGTGGAAGGACCGGCTTTTCGGATCCTACGACCTCGAAAATCGAAAAGGGCTTTTAATTTTCCAAACGCTTTTCCAACTACTGCTACATCCCCAACCTCGAGGGTCCCATTCTGGACTAATAAAGTAGCCATCGAACCTTTTGCTTTATCCAATTCAGCTTCGATAACCGTGCCAATCACAATTCCATTTGGATTAGCGCGAATATCCATGTTATCAGCTACCAAAATAATTGCTTCAAGTAAGTCTTCCAAACCTTCTCTACGTTTGGCAGACAACGGGACAACGATCGTATCTCCATCCCAATCATCGGGTACCAACCCAACTTCAGCCAGCTGCTGGCGTACCCGCCCTGGGTCTGCGTTAGGTTTATCAATTTTATTCATTGCTACGATGATTGGAACTTTTGCAGCCTTTGCATGGGCAATTGCTTCTTTGGTTTGGGGCATAACCCCATCATCCGCAGCGACCACCAAAATGACAATATCCGCCCCTTGCGCACCCCGCGCGCGCATAGAAGTGAATGCTGCATGACCAGGTGTATCCAAAAATGTAATTAAATGTCCGTTATGTTCTGCCTGGTAAGCGCCTATATGTTGTGTAATCCCACCAACTTCCCCTTCAGCCACATTTGTTTCTCGGATTGCATCCAATAAAGTTGTTTTACCATGATCCACGTGACCAAGAATTGTGACCACGGGAGGTCGAGCCTCTAAATTCTCGACCGATTCCTTAGCGATGGCCTTTCTCCATTGAGGGATTTCTCCCAAATCAAGTTCATCTACTATAGGATTTTCAGGAACAGCTTCAAAACCCAATTCTGATGCAACAATCGCAGCGGTGTCAAAATCGATTCGTTGGTTTATACTCGCCATAACACCATTTGACATTAATGCTTTAATCACATCAATGGGACTGGTCTGCATGGTTTGTGCAAGGTCACGCACAGTTATGTTTGAGGGTAATTCAATTTTCTTTAAATTATGCCCATTATCGCTCATATGGTACCTCTATGATTCGTTTTATTCCCTATGAGCGGGTGAAACAAAGATCACTCGTTCATAAAGATTTCCTAATCCGGCAATGACAATGAATAACTCGTAAGGTGTTCGCGCTCTTCTGGAGTTAGTTCAACTTTCAATGAATCCGCCAATACTCTATTCAGCCCTCGTTCCCAACATGAACGCTGCAGATGAAGATAAGCACCCCTTCCCGACAATTTCCCCGTATGATCAATCACTACTCCTTGCGGGCTCCGCACGATTCTGATCATTGAACGCTTTGCAAGTACTTCCCTACAGGCTACACAAGTCCGTTGGGGAATATGCCTTCTTTTTCCGGTTTTTCGGGACACATGTCCTTCTTTGGCTAAACGGTCCAGTCATCTTTCCAATCACCACCTCGTTTTCGCTTTCTATTCACTAAGGTGATATCGCGATCAGGATCATAAACAACTTCCACGAATTTTTTCTTCTTCTTCTTTTTCGTTTTACCTTTTTGGTCGAGATCTTCTTCGTCCTCTTCTCCATCAGCGTCGACAATTACTAAAGTTTCTGGGCGTAAGGTGAAGATCTCGTTAAAATCTACAGGCTTTTCAGTTTCCTCAATCCCTTCACCGTTAACAACAGGGGCTTGTCCTTCACCAATTATTTCTGGTTCATTACTTACACTCTCAAGGGTAGTCGTGGTTTCATCTACAGGTTTTTGCTGGAATACGACTGCCTCTGTGAGTTCTTCTACACGCTCAGGTTTTTCTAATTCCTGTGTGACAGGCAAGCTAATCTCTATAGGTACCTCAAGCTCAGGTTCAACCAGTTCTACGACTACCTCTTGAACTTCTTCAGGTTGCGGCGTTGGGAAAGAAATACTCGCCAGTTTTTCTTTTATCTCCTCCATCGCTTTTGGACCAATTCCGCTGATACCCAATACCGTATCTTCGTGTAAGGCTAATTGGAACATTAAAGCGCCAGTGGTCTCATACCCTGATGCGCAAAGTAGATCATAAATTCGATCCGATAAAGCCAATTCTTCAAGCTTCATTGCGAATGCCGCATCTGGGATGCTGGCACGAGTTTCCTTTCGGAGCAGCTCATCTGCTAGTTTTTCTGCAGTCCGTCTATGGATCAGACCACGTTCAACTCTATCGACGAATTGACTCATGAACGAGTATTCCTCTGGTGTGAGAGGCCGTCCTTCAGCTTTCTTAGCTAATATTAGCTCGACCCTCGGAGTATTCTCCGTTTCAATCTCAGCAATGGAGGCAAATTCAACATCGTTCTGCAGATGGTGGATCGCATCACCAGCAGCTTCGAGTAGTGACTTGATATCTATCCGCCACCCGGTTAGTTTAGCTGCCAGTCGTGCATTCTGACCATCCCGACCAATCGCCAGGCTGAGCTGGTCTTCCATGACAACCACAGTGGCGGTTTTTGTCCCCTTAGCATGTTCATTCAAATACACACCGGTAACCCGAGCGGGGCTAAGTGCTTTGGCTATATAAGCTGCAGGGTCAGAATCATACTCAATAACATCGATCTTCTCGTCGTTCAATTCACGGACGATGGCCTGTATCCGGACGCCCCTTATTCCTACACATGCTCCGACTGGATCCACAGCGGGTTGTAATCCAGCCACCGCAACTTTAGATCTTTGACCTGGCTCACGTGCAATTGATCGAATTTCTACTAAACCGTGGTAAATCTCGGGAACTTCATTTTCTAATAAGCACCGCAGGAAATTACGATGCGAGCGTGATAATACGATTTGTGGTCCACGCGGTGTTTGTTTCACTTCCAATAATAATGATTGAACCCTGTCGTGCACCCTAAAATGCTCCCCATTGATTTGTTGGTTTCGGGGTAACACACCTTCTGCTTTCATATCCAACCCAAGGGTGACTTGTTGAGGAGTAACTGCTTGCACAACGCCACTGACAATATCACCAACTTGCTTCGCATAATGTTTCATCTGCGAATCACGTTCAGCCTCACGGATACGCTGCTGAATCACCTGCCTGGCTGTCTGGGCAGCCACTCTGCCGAAATATTTTGGTGTGGATTCAACCACAACCATGCCACCTAGATCAGCGGTTGGGTCAATCTCGCGCGCTTCTGCTAAAGCTACCTCTGTCCGCTCATCCTGAACAGATTCCACCACTTCTTTTTCTGCAAAAACAGTGACTTCCCCCGTCTCTGGGTTGATTTTTGCTTCTACCAATTGTGCATTGGATGCATTAACCGCCCGTCGATAGGCAGAAACCATGGCAGCTTCGAGTGCTTCAAGGACCACATTTTTCGGTAGTCCTTTCTCCTCGAGAACCTCATTAAATGCCAACATGAACTCGTTTTTCATTCCTTAATAATCTCCGAACCATACACACAAAGGGATCGACTTTATACGCAAGAAAAGTGGGGATTGCCCACTTTTCCACATCGCTACACACTAAATACCTTTACACAAGTATTTTAACACGGAAATGATTGTAATGCAAGGATGGATCTTAGAAACCAATAATATATTTAGGTTCCCTTAAAGTTTCCAGATTGATAGTGCCTTCTTCAAGGTAAGTCGCCATGCGTTATTCTCCTGATATGGGCATGGGTATGGGTCATCCCTTTCTTCACCCAACATGGCAGACACGACGGCTAAGCTACAAGCTTTTCCTGCATTTAGTTCATATCCTCCTTCTAGAAATAATGCAACTTTGCCTTCGCAATGACTATCTGCCCAGGTACATAAATTACCAATTATTTTACTGTACCCATCCGCTGTCAAAAACAGCTGACCTAATGGATCCATCCAATGTGGATCAAACCCATAACTCACCAGGATTATCTCTGGCTTTTTCCGGTCCAAAAGAGGCAAGATTAACTCATCCATGATTGTACGGAAAGCATCATCACCTGAGCCTGGTGGGAGCGGGAA
>Ga0315273_10010923_pt1 | contig 11604 bp, 22 predicted proteins | sample YL17G02_0_MG_FD_205753 | JGI IMG/M metagenome (GOLD analysis project Ga0315273, IMG submission 205753) | Sediment microbial communities from Yellowstone Lake, YNP, Wyoming, USA - YL17G02_0 | ecosystem: Environmental > Aquatic > Freshwater > Lake > Sediment | place: USA: Wyoming | collected... | reverse complement strand
ACGTCGCCTTCGCCTTTGACGTCGAGCCGCAGGGTCGTTTCCTCGTCGGCGAGGAGCCTGAGCCGTATCTGCTTGACATTAAGGATAATGTCGGTCACGTCCTCGACCACGCCGTCGATCGTGGAGTATTCGTGCTGAACGCCGTCGATCTTCACCGAAGCCACTGCCGCGCCCTGCAGCGACGACAGCAGTATTCTCCGCAGGGCATTGCCGATGGTATGGCCCCATCCCCGTTCAAGCGGCTCGACGATCACCCGGCCGAAATTCGGCACGTTGTCCGGATTCTCGATCTGGATGCCTTTCGGCATCATCAAGCTTTTCCATTTCATTGTGTCAGCTGTCTCCCTTACCGTGAATAGTGTTCAACGACGAGTTGTTCCTGCACCGTGACCGGCATGGAGGCCCGGTCCGGCACCCGGACAACGGTCCCCTCGAGTTTTACTTTGTCAACCGACAGCCAGTCGGGAATGTCCCGCGCGTTCTTGAGCGCGCTGTGGATCGTCTGGATCGTCTTGCTGTTCTCGCGTACCTGGATAACGTCGCCTGCCTTCACCTGATACGAAGGCAAGTTGGCCTTTTTGCCGTTCACCGTGAAATGGTTATGAGTGGCCAGCTGGCGCGCGCACGACCGGGACGGCGCGAACCCCAGGCGGTAGATGATGTTATCAAGACGCAGTTCGAGGATCTGAAGAAGACGTTCGCCGGTCACCCCTTCGGCCTTGCTTGCAATATGATAGTAACGCTCGAACTGCCGCTCCAGCACCCCGTATATGCGGCGGAGCTTCTGCTTTTCGCGCAGTTGCGTTTTGTATTCGGTCGACGTGCGCCTCCGTTTGGTGGTCCGCTGGCCCGGCGGGAAGGGTCGGCGCTCCATGGCGCATTTCTCGGAAGCGCACCGCTCCCCGCGCAACATCATCTTGACGCCTTCCCTGCGGCATAATTTACACCGTGGTCCGTTATAAACTGCCATAGCACTCCTTGATCCTCTTGTTTGTCATTTATACTCTCCGGCGTTTGGGCGGCCGCGCTCCGTTGTGCGGAACGGCCGTGAAATCCTTGATTGCCGATATCCTGAGTCCCGCCGCGGCAAGCGCCCTGATCGCGCTCTCACGGCCGTTGCCGGCCCCGCGGATATGGACCTCCACCTTGCGTACTCCGGCGTCGTACGCCATCTTTCCCACGACCTCGGCGGCCACGCCCGCCGCGTACGGGGTTGATTTGCGGGAGCCCTTGAACCCGGACTTCCCCGGCGAATTCCATACAATGACATTGCCCTTCGCGTCCGTCACATTGACAAGGGTGTTATTAAACGTCGCCCGCACATGCGCGATGCACTCGGCCGGCGCCCGCTTTTTCGGTTTCTTGATTGCAGGAGCCGCTTCGGCCCCCGGGGCCGCCGCCCCTGGTGCTGCCGGGGCTCCGCCCGCCGCGGCCGGCTCTCTGGCCTTTGTTTTCTTTTCTTTTTTTTCTTCCTTTTCTTCCTTTTCCATTTATTTCCCCGTAATAGGTTTATCCTTTTGTCGGCGTTTTCTTCTTGTTCGCGATAGTCTTCCGCGGCCCCTTCCGCGTGCGGGCGTTAGTCCTGGTCCGCTGGCCCCGGACCGGCAGGCCCTTGCGGTGGCGGACACCCCGGTAGCAGCCGATGTCCATGAGCCTCTTGATATTCATCCGGACCGCCGAACGGAGCGATCCTTCGATCTGGTACCCGCTGTCGATGATGCGCCGTATCTGGTCCAGTTCATTCTCGGTAAGGTCCTTGACCTTTTTGTTCCGATCGATCCCCGCTTTCGCGAGGATTGCGCACGCCGACGATCTCCCGATGCCGAAGATATAGGTCAGCGCGATTTCGCTGTGTTTATTGTCCGGTATTTCTACGCCGCCGACACGAGCCATGACACAACCTCCCTGATATTCTTGTACGGGCGAATAATCATCCGCCCCTGCTTTTTGTACGAGCGTATCGCCACACGCCCCTACGATATATTTATCCCTGGCGCTGTTTGTGCTTGGGGTTCTTGGCGCAGATGACCCGCACCACGCCCTTGCGCCTGATCACCTTGCACCCGATGCACAATTTTTTTACCGATGCGCGAACCTTCACGGTCATACTCCCCTTGCTATTTGAAACGATAGACAATCCGTCCGCGCGTAAGATCATAGGGTGAGAGTTCCACAAGCACCTTGTCGCCCGGAAGGATTCGAATATAATTCATCCTCATTTTTCCTGAAATATGCGCCAGGATCTCATGTTTGCCTTCCAGCATCACCTTGAAACTTGCGTTGGGCAATGTCTCGGCAATAGTCCCCTCGACCTGTATTGAGTCCTGTTTCGACATAGACAACCGGCAGCGGGCTTTCAGTATCCGAACCGTCTGCCGCGCAATGATCCTTTCTTCATGAAACCCTCATAGTTGCGCATCTGCAGATGCGACTCCAGTTGCGCCAGCGTATCGATAGCGACACCCACGACAATGAGAACGCTGGTCCCGCCGAAATAGAATGCCACGTTGAAACCGCCCATGATCAAAAACGGGACTATCGAAATAAAGGCGAAAAAAACCGAGGCCGGCAGCGTGATGCGCGTTAGAACGTGGTCGAGATACTGCGCCGTGTTCTTGCCCGGCCGTATCCCCGGAATGAACCCGCCCGACCGCTTCAGGTTATCGGCAATATCAACCGGATTGAAAACTATGGCGGTATAGAAATAGGTAAAAAAGATGATAAGGAGTGCGTATATGGTGTTATACAGGAATCCGGTCGGCGAAAAAAGCAGCATGATCTCTTCCATGGCCTCAGACGTGGGAAAGAAACTGCTGATCATGCCCGGGAACGTGATGATCGACGAAGCAAAAATAATGGGAATGACGCCGGCCATGAGCAGGCGCAGGGGCAGCACCGTGTTCTGCCCGGCATACATCTTGGTGCCGACCACCTTCTTCGGCGTCTGGATCGGGATCCTCCGCATGGCCTGGTTCATGAGCACGATGAACCCGGTCATCAGGACGACGACCGCGAGCAGGACGACCTCGATGAAAAGGGTCCGCGTGCCGGCTATCAACTGCTGGATCTCCCCGAGAATGGCATCGGGCAGGCGCGCGACGATGCCGATGAAAATAATGAGCGAAATGCCGTTGCCGATGCCGCGGTTCGTTATCTGCTCGCCGAGCCACATGATGAGAATAGTGCCGGTGGTCAGGCTTATTGAGGTGAGGACCATGAACCGGATGCCTTCGAGTTCCGGCGATACCGCCCCCATGCCGGTCGTGGGCGAAATGATGCTCCGCAGGAAAATGCTTATCCCCGCGGCCTGGATTATCGAAAGCAACACGGTGCCGTAGCGGGTGTACTGCGTGATCTTCTTGCGGCCCTCGGCGCCCTCTTTCTGCAGTTTGTGGATATAGGGAAAAACCGAACCCATGAGCTGGAGGATGATGGACGCGCTGATGTAGGGCATGATGCCAAGCGCGAACACCGTGACGCGTTTAAAGGCGCCTCCCACGAACATGTCGTACAGCCCGAAAAGGGAGTTCGTGTTCTGCGCGAAAAAGTCGGTCAGCACGCGGGGATCTATGCCCGGCGTGGGAATATGTCCGCCGATCCGGTACACCAGCACGATGCCGAGGGTAAAAAGAACACGCTTCCGCAATTCCGGAATGTGAAAGATGTTCTTGAACGTCTCAAAAAAACTCTTGATATTTTCAACCACGGCCCTTTGCCTCGACTTTGCCTTTGGCTTTTTCGATCTTTTCCTTTGCTGCTTTCGAAAACGCGTTTGCGCTGACACTGAGCGGCTTCGTCAGTTCACCTTTGCCAAGAACCTTGAGCGGCAGGACGGCGTCCTTGATAAGGCCCTTTTCATACAGCATAACGGCCGTTATCTCCTTTCCGCCGGCGTCGACGGCGGAAAGGTCACGCACATTGACAATCTGATATTCCATTTTAAACGGGCTGTGAAAACCTTTCTTCGGCAGCCTGCGGGTGAGCGGCGTCTGGCCGCCTTCGAAATAGGGCTTTATGCCGGCACCGCTGCGCGCCAGACAGCCGTTATTGCCCTTGCCGGCCGTGCAGCCTTTTCCGGACCCTGTACCCCGCCCTACTCTGCGCGACTGCTTGTTGGAACCGGCAGCCGGTCTGATTTCATTTAATTTAAGCATCTGCACCACCCTGTCTTTACTTTCGCTTCTATAGTCAAGCTGTTTGCGGTCACACTTCTTCCACTTTGACAAGATGTTTCACGCAACGGACCATTCCGCGTATGGCCGGCGTATCATCGTGGATGACGCTTTTATGCATTTTTATCAGCCCGAGGGCCCTGATCGTCCGCTTCTGCGGCCTGATTTTGCCGATACCGCTCCGAATCAGGGTAACTTTGAGCTGTTTCTTCTGTGCCGTCATTTCCTGCCTCACGCTGTATTTGTTTCTTCCTGAATCCCACGACAAGCGCCTCCCCGCAGCTTGCGGCGGGATTAGCGAGTGGGCTGTACGTTATTTTTCTTTTTCCTTAATGACAGAAGGATTCTCCGCTGCTTGCAGCGGGGGGCCATCAATCTGCCGCAGTTTCCGGATCTCTTCCCGCGTCTTCATACGCAGGAGCCCGTCGAGCGTTGCCTTGACAACATTATGCGGGTTGGTGGTTTTAAGGCACTTGGTAAGAACATTATGGATCCCGGCGAGCTCGAGCACGGCGCGCGCCGGACCGCCGGCGATCACCCCTGTTCCCGGGGCCGCGGGCCTTAAGAAGATCCGTGCCGGCCCGAAATGGCCGATGATCTCGTGCGGAATCGTGCCGTTGACAACGCTGATGGTATTCATGTTTTTCTTGGCATTATCGACCGCCTTGCGGATGGCCTCGGTCACGTCGTTGGCCTTGCCCATGCCGATGCCGACGTGGGTGTTGCTGTCGCCGACCGCGACGAGAGCATTGAATCCGAACCGCCTGCCGCCCTTGACCACCTTTGAGACGCGGTTGACCGCAATCAGCTTATCGACAAGCTGCGAGTCGCCTTCATTTGTTCTTTGTGCCTCGTTTCTCACTACGAAGACCCCTTTCAAATTTCTTAAAAGACAAGTCCTTTGCCGCGGGCCGCGTCGGCGAGGGCCTTGACCCTGCCGTGATAGCGATACCCTTTCCGGTCAAAGACGACCTTCGTCACGCCTTTCTCCCTGGCTTTTTCGGCAAGAAGCTCTCCAACCGCCTTCGCGACCGCGGACTTGGCCGGCCTGCCCTTGCCGTCCGCCCCGGCGGAGAAACCCTTGCCGGCGCTTCCCACCTGTATAATGGTGACGCCCTTCTCGTCATCAACGAGCTGGGCGTACATGTGCTTCAGGCTGCGCCGTACGCACAAACGCGGCCTTTCGGTGGTCCCGAAAATCTTTTTACGTATGCGGCGCGCCCTGCGGCTGCGCCCTCTGTTTTCACTTTTAGAAATAGTCATGCGTTCGCTCCGTTACTCTTCCGTTACTTGCCGGCGATTTTTCCGGCCTTCCGGCGAATGTGCTCGCCCGCATATTTGATACCCTTGCCCTTGTATGGCTCGGGCGGCCTGATCTTACGCAATTCCGAGGCGACCCGTCCGACCAGCTCTTTATCGCACCCGTCAACGGCAATCTTTGTCTGACTGTCCACGGAAAAGGTGATGCCTTTAGGCACTTTGACGGCCACCGGCTTGGAAAACCCCGCGGATATCTGCAGGTCTTTCCCCTTGAGCTCCGCCTTATAGCCCACGCCCACGATCTCCAGCTCCCTGCGGTACCCCTGGCTGACGCCGGTAATCATATTGGCGACCAGCATCCTGTTGAGCCCCCAGAGGGCTTTTACGTTTTCTTTGTCAACGGTCGGCGTAAAATGGACCTTCCCGTCCTTTACCTCGGCCTTGATTTCAAGATGAAGCCGGCGCGTCATGGTGCCCTTGCTCCCCTTTACCTCAATGGTCTGGCCGTCAACCTTTACCTGCACTCCGGCAGGTATCACTACCGGTATTTTTCCTAAACGCGACACGGGAAACTCCTTATCGTTACTGATAACTTCATTTAGTTACCAGATCATGCCGATGACTTCTCCGCCGACTTTCTGCGCCCGCGCATCCCGGTCGGTCAAGAGCCCTTTCGAGGTTGAAACGATGGCGACCCCGAGGCCCCCGAGTACTTTGGGGATGGTGTGAACGCGGAGATACTGTCTGCGGCCCGGAACACTCACCTTTTTGATTCCCTGAATAGCGTTCCGCATCTGCTCATCGTATTTGAGCAGTATCTTGATGGTCCCCTGTTTGCCGTCGTCGACATAGGCGTATTTGCTGATGAAATGATTTTCAAACAGGATGCGCGTGATTTCCTTTTTGATGTTTGACGCCGGGACATTGACCGTCCGCTTCCGCGCCTTGATCGCGTTTCTGATCCGCGTGAACATGTCTGCTATCTGATCTGTCAACATTTGCTGTATGCCCCTTGGTCGTAAGGTAACAAGCTTACCAGCTCGCCTTGGTGACGCCGGGAATCTCCCCCCGCAGCGCCAACTGGCGGAAACATATTCTGCACAGTCCGAAATCCCGCAAGAATGCCCGTGCTCTGCCGCACCGCCTGCAGCGGTTGTACTTGCGCGCCTTGAACTTAGGCTTTTTCCTGCACTTGTTGATCATTGCTTTACGCGCCACAATGGTTCTCCCCTGCCCTGGTTATTTGTCCGCGTCAACGGCGGTCTTTTTCGGTTTTTCCGTGCCTTCCGCCGCCTTTTTCGCGACCTCGGAAGGCGCTTTCTTCTTCTCCTCTTTTTCCTCTTTGTCGCCGACTTTCCGGAACGGCATTCCCAGCTCTTCAAGAAGAGCAAGCCCTTCCTCGTTGTTTTTTGCCGTGGTGCAGATGGTTATGTCCATGCCGCTCACGCGGGAAACCTTGTCCCGGTCTATTTCAAGAAAAACGGTCGATTCCTTGACCCCTATCGTATAATTACCCTGCTGGTCAAAGGATTTGCGCGAAAGCCCCCTGAAATCCCTGATACGCGGGATGGTGATCGCGACAAGACGGTCGAAAAATTCCCACATCCGGTCGCCGCGCAGGGTCACCTTGGTCCCGATGGCCTGGTTTTCGCGCAGTTTGAAATTGGAAATCGCCTTGCGCGCCAGCGTGACGACCGGTTTCTGCCCCGAGATGTCCCTGAGGTTGACGACCGCTTCGTCCAGTATCTTCGCGTCCGCCGTGGCGGCGCCCATACCCATGTTCGCCACGATCTTCGTCAGGCGTGGCACCTGCATGATATTGGTGTACCCCATCCGCTTCATGAGAGCCGGGATCGTTTTCCCCTTGTAACGGACGAGCATCCGCGCCGGGATCTTTGGCTCGATCGGCGCTTTTTCAACGTTTTTGCCGGCGACCTTGCCGGCGTTAACGTTTTTGCCGGCGACCTTGCCGGCGTTTTTAGCGGCGCCAGTTTCTTTTTTTGTTTCTGTTTCCTTGTCCTTGCTCACGCTATGGTCTCCTTGGCTCTCTTCGAAAAGCGCACCCGTTTCCCGCCCTCGAGTATGCTGACGCCGGTCCGTGTCGGCTTGCCGGTCTTCGGGCATATCAGCATGAGGTTCGACAGATGTATGGGCGCCTCTTTCTGCACGATGCCGCCCTGCTGGGTTTTCCGGTTCGGCTTCGTATGGCGCTTGACAATATTAAGCCCTTCGACAAGCGCGCGGTTCTTGTCCGGGAATACCTTGACGACCCTCCCGGTCTTGCCGCTGAAATCGCCGCTTATCACCTGGACTGTATCATTTTTCCGTACCCGAAACGACATGGACGCTCCTCCCCGCCTTACAGGACCTCTGGCGCCAGTGAAACGATGCGCATGAATTTCTTCTCGCGCAGTTCCCGGGCCACCGGCCCGAAAATACGCGTTCCCCGAGGTTCCCCGGTTTCATTGATGAGCACCGCCGCATTGTCGCTGAAACGGATATAGGTCCCGTCCTTGCGGCTGTACTCCTTTTTCGTCCTTACGACGACGGCCCGGAGCACCGTGCCCTTTTTGACCTGGCTCGTGGGCAGTGCATCTTTTACCGATACCACAATGATATCACCTACTTCCGCGTACCGGCGGCGCGTGCCTCCCAGTACCCGTATGCATTGAACTCGTTTCGCGCCCGAGTTGTCGGCGACATTGAGATGTGTCTGAACCTGTATCATAATGTCCTTACCCTGCTGCTGTCGCCACTATCTGGCGCGCTCAAGAACTTCCACGACCCGCCACCGCTTGGTTTTTGAAAGCGGACGCGTCTCGATGATTTTCACCTTGTCACCTGTCTTGCACTCATCCTTTTCGTCATGGGCGACGTATTTCTTTTTACTGCGCATGGTACGGCCGTACGAGAGGAGGGTATAGCGACGCTCCACGCTCACGACAACGGTCTTGTCCATTTTATCGCTCACCACCGTGCCGACCCGTTCTTTTCTGTTTCCTCGTTCTGCCATTGAATGTCCCCGTCTGATGTCCGTACTCACTTCTTCGGTACGGTTTCTTTTGCCTTCTGCGCAAGAAGGGTCATGGCCCGGGCAATGTTCCGCCGCACCATGCGCAGCTGCAGTGCGTTGGCCAACTGGCCCATTTTCGCCTGAAACCGCAGGTTGAAAAGTTCTTCCTGCATTTCCTGCACTTTTTTCGCAATCTCTTCCTTGGACAGATTGCGCAGTTCCTGTGCTTTCATCATATTCACAGTTCCTTATCGTTCCGTCGTCATGAACCGCGACCGTATGGGCAGCTTCTGCGCGGCGCGGACCAGTGCTTCTTTGGCGAATTCCGCCTTGACCCCGGCCATTTCGAACATGACGGTGCCGGGCTTTACAACGGCGACCCACCCCTCCGGCGTGCCCTTTCCCTTGCCCATGCGCGATTCCGCCGGGTGCCTGGTGTACGGTTTGTCGGGAAAGATGCGGATCCAGATTTTACCGCCGCGTTTAATAAACTTTGTCAAAGCGATACGGGCGGCTTCGATGTTCTTGGCGTCGATCCACCCCGGGTCCACGGCCTGAAGGCCGTAATCGCCGAACGCTATCGTATTACAGCGGGTCGCGATCCCTTTCATGCGCCCCCGCTGGACTTTTCTCCATTTGACTTTTGCCGGTACGAACATTGCTTCTCCTCCTAGGCACTCACCGGTTCACCGGCCGCCACGGGCTTCTTTTCGGCCCTGGTGATGACTTCGCCCTTGCAGATCCACACCTTGATCCCAACGGCCCCGTACGTCGTATGGGCGGTCGACGTCGCATAATCGATGATGGCCCGCAGGGTATGCAGCGGAACGCGCCCCTCTTTGTACGTTTCGGTCCGCGCTATTTCCCCGCCGTTAAGCCGTCCCGATACGGTGACCTTGATCCCTTCGGCGCCCATGCGCATGGCGGTGGAAATGGACTTCTTGGTCGCCTTTTTATAGGAAACCCGTTTTTCGATCTGACGGGCGATATTGTCGCCGACAAGCTGCGCGTCCATCTCGCTCTTCTTGACTTCGAGGATATTGATCTGGATTTCCTTTTTGGTAAGGTGCTGGAGCTCTCCCTTGAGCCGCTCGACCTCTTCGCCTTTCTTTCCGATAATAATACCCGGCCGCGAGGTGTTGATGCTCACCGTCACCCGTTTCACGGTCCGTTCGATCTCGATCAGCGAAATACCGCCGTTTTCAAGCCGCTTCTTGAGATAGTTCCTGATCAGCATGTCCTCATGCAGATAATCGGGGAGCTTCTCGCGGGCGAACCATCGTGACGACCACGTACGCGTGATCCCGAGCCTGAGTCCCACCGGATTCGTCTTATGACCCACATTCCCTCCTGTTAATTAGCGATCGTCACTGAAATGTGGCACATGTGCTTCAGGATGCGTGCCGCCCGGCCATGGGCGCAGGGCCGGAACCGTTTCAGTACCGGGCCTTCCTCGACCCATATCTCCTTGATATGGAGATCATCAACATCGATCGCCGCATCGGCATGCTTGCTCTGCATATTCGCCACCGCCGCTTTCAGAATTTTCGCCACGGCGCCGGCCACGCCTTTTTTCACGCTGAGTTCAAGCAGGCCGAGCGCCTCGCTGACCATCTTGCCGCGGACGGCATCCACCACAAGCCTCGCCTTCCTGGGCGCCGTTCGCAGATACCGTACTCTCGCCGTTGCCTCCACCATTCCTCCTTGTTATTTCTTCTTCCCCGGCGCACCGCCGGGTGCCGGGGCTGGCGCCGCCGCAGGCGCGGGTGCACTCGGTACGCCCGGAGCGCTCGGTACGCCCGGTGCGCTCGGTACGCCCGGCGCTCCTGGAGCCGCGCCGGCCACGGCCGTTTTGTCGGTCCGTGTCGAGCCGCTGTGTACGCGGAACGTGCGGGTGGGCGAGAATTCTCCGAGCTTGTGTCCGACCATGTTCTCGGTCACATAAACCGGGATGAATTTGTTTCCGTTCGAGACCGCGAACGTATGCCCCACAAACTCCGGAACGATGGTCGACCGCCGCGACCAGGTCTTTATGACTTTCTTCTGGCCCGTCCTGTTCGCCTCGTCCACTTTCTTCTGAAGGTGGTCATCGACGAACGCCCCCTTTTTTATTGAACGCGACATAGTCTATTTCCTTCTTTTATCTCTATTTTTCTCTGTGCCGCACGATATACTTGCCGGACAGTTTGCGTTTCTTGCGCGTCTTGAGACCTTTTGATTTCTGGCCCCACGGCGACCGCGGATGGTGCCAGCCGCCTCCGCCCTTGGATTTCGCCTCGCCGCCTCCCATGGGGTGATCGACAGGGTTCATGGCGACGCCACGCACCGTGGGACGCCATCCCATGTGACGGGAACGGCCGGCCGAACCGATCACCATGTTCATATGCTCGCCATTCGAGACCGCGCCGATGGTCGCACAGCACATTTCACGAACGTTGCGCACTTCGGAGGACGGAAACTTAAGCTGGACCATGGCGTTTTCCTTGGCCGCCACTTCCGCGTAGGTGCCCGCGCTCCGCGCTATCTGGCCGCCCCTGCCTTCAAGAAGCTCGATGTTGTGCACCTGCGTGCCGACCGGAACATTTTTTAACGGCATGCAGTTGCCTTCGACAATTTCGGCGTTTTCGCCCGACAGAATGATCTGCCCCGCCTTCATGTTGGCGGTGGCGAGTATGTACCGCCGCTCCCCGTCGGCATATTTGACAAGTGCGATAAACGCCGAACGGTTCGGATCGTATTCGATGGTCTCCACCGTGCCCGGTATGTTCTTCTTGTCGCGCTTGAAATCGAGTGTCCTGATGAACCGCCTGCTGCCGCCCCCGTGGTGACGCACCATGATCCGGCCCGTATTGTTGCGACCACTCCCCCGCTTGTTGCTGACCAGAAGCGGCTTATATGGCGTACCGGTCGTCAACTGTTCGAAGGTATTGGTCGTCTTATACCTGAGCACCGGTGTCAGCGGCCGGTATGATTTCATTCCCATAATCTGTCCTTTAATGACGGGCGCAGCACCGCTGCGCCCCTACGAAAAAAAAATCAAACTTCGCCGAATTTGGCGATGGTCTGGCCTGCCTGTATCTTGACGATCGCCTTTTTCCAGTTCGGGCGGTAGCCGGCAGACTTTCCCTGCCGTTTCATTTTTCCCTTTACCACTATAGT
>Ga0315273_10010922_pt1 | contig 11604 bp, 9 predicted proteins | sample YL17G02_0_MG_FD_205753 | JGI IMG/M metagenome (GOLD analysis project Ga0315273, IMG submission 205753) | Sediment microbial communities from Yellowstone Lake, YNP, Wyoming, USA - YL17G02_0 | ecosystem: Environmental > Aquatic > Freshwater > Lake > Sediment | place: USA: Wyoming | collected... | reverse complement strand
CGGGGTCGGGACGAACCGGGGCGCCCGCATCTCGGCCAACATGCTCGAGGCCGAGAAGGCATTCGGGACGGTCCATTTCGCCATCGGCGATTCTTATGGGATCGGCACGAACAAGAGCAAGCACCATTACGACGCCCTGGTCGACAAGGTCACGATCCGCGCCAATGGGAAGGAGATCGCCCGTAACGGGAAGTTCCTCATCTAGGCGCGCGCCGGCCGTCGGCGCCCCGTAAGCGTGTCCCCTCAGCGAACCAGGACCCGGCCCGCCGAAACGGCCTTGTCGGACGCCCGGAGGTTGGTGTATCGTAAAGGGCATGACACCCATCCTGGCGATCCTCCTGACCGTCGGCGGGCTGTCCTCGTACGCGGTCCCGATGAACGTCCTGGTCTTTTCCAGGACGACGGGATTCCGGCACGATTCGATCCCGCCCGGCATCACCTGCCTGAAGACGATGGCCGAGAGGAACGGCTGGGGCATCACCTGCACGGAGGACCCCGCCGCATTTTCCGACGCGGCCCTGGCGAGGTTCGACGTCACGGTCTGGCTGATGACCACAGGAGACGTCCTCGACGCCGCCCAGGAGAAAGCCTTCGCCCGGTTCATCCGTTCCGGCAAGGGATTCGTCGGCGTCCATTCGGCCACCATCACGGAGACGGACTGGCCCTGGTTCGTCGACCTCGTCGGTGCGAAGTTCATCGGCCACCCGCCCGACCAGAAGGGCCGTCTCGTCGTCGAGGACCGGGACCACCCTTCGATCCCGACGGCGATGCCGAATGCGTGGACACGGGAGGACGAGTGGTATTCCTTCGACAGGAACCCCCGGGGGAAGGTCCGGGTGCTGGCCTCCATCGACGAATCCTCCTACGATGTGGACGACAACCAATGGTTCCCCGGGATCAAGCAGAGGATGGGCGACCACCCCCTGGTCTGGTGTCATGAATACGATGGCGGCCGGGCCTTCCAGACGGCCATGGGCCATACCGTCGAAAGCTACGCCGACCCGATCTTTGTCGCCCACGTCGAGGGCGCCATCCTCTGGGCGGCCGGCCCGAAAGAACGGGAGAAGAACCGATGATGCGAACCTTGATGGCCCTGACAACCGTATTCGCCTTGTGCCCGGCGGCGCCGGCGGTCCCGGCCGAGCGCCCCGACCCGCCGACCTTGGTCCTCGGAGCGAAGGCCCCTGATTTCAGCTTGACGGGGGTCGACGACAAAGCGTGGGGCCTGAAGGATTTCGCGTCCCATGAATGCCTCGTCGTGGTCTTCAGCGCCAACCACTGCCCCACGGCCCAGGCCTACGAGGCCCGGCTCATCGATGTCTTCCATGCTTACACCGCCAAAGGCGTGGGGATGGTCATGATCTCGCCCAACAGCCCCAAAGCCCTCAACCTGGCCGAAATGGGCTATACCGACGTGGGGGATACGCTGGCCGAGATGAAGGTCCGGGCCGGGGACAAAAAATTTCCGTTCCCCTATCTCTATGACGGGGACGAGCAGAAAGCGGCCCTTGCTTACGGCCCGGTCGCGACGCCCCACGTCTTCGTATTCGACAAGGGCCGCCGCCTGCGATATGAGGGCCGGGTGGACGAAAAGGAAAAACCGGGAACGGGCCAGGCCGAGGATCTGCGGAACGCCCTCGACGCCGTGCTGGCCGGAAGGACGCCGGCCGTCGCCGCGACCAAGGTCTTCGGGTGCTCGGTCAAATGGGCATGGAAGGACGATTACACGAAGCAGCTATATGAAGAATGGGCAGCCCTGCCCGTGACCCTCGAGCCGATCGACGTCTCCGGGGTTAAGGCGCTCCTCACGAACCCGACGGGGAAGCTCCTCCTGATCAATGTCTGGGCCACCTGGTGCGGGCCTTGCACGGCCGAGTTCCCCGAGCTCGTCAGGACCGACCGGATGTACCGGGAACGGGACTTCGTGTTCGTCTCGATCTCGGCCGATAGGATGGAGAAGCGGGACAAGGCGCTCGCGTTCCTGAAGAAAAGCCAGGCCTCCAACAAGAACTATATCTTCAGCGGAGAGACCGTCTATCCGCTCATCGAGGCGATCGACCCCGACTGGAAGGGGGCTCTCCCCTACACGATCGTCATCGAACCCGGGGGGGAAACGGTCCTCCGGCACCAAGGGATCCTCGACCCCATCGCCCTGAGGAAGTTCATCGTCGAACACCCGCTCATCGGCCGGTATTACTGATCTCCCGGGAGCAGGGCTTTTCAGCCCTCGTCCAGAACCTTGAGCAGGTCCGCCGGGGACGCCAGGAGCACGGCCGCGCCCGAGGAGGCCAGTTCTTCCGCGTCCCGGAAGCCCCACAAGACCCCGGCAGGAAACATCCCGGCCGCGCGGGCCGTTGCCATATCGATGCTCGTGTCGCCGACGAAGATGAACTCCGCCGGGGGGATGCCCATCTCCGAAGAGATGGCGAGCGCGGCCGCCGGGTCGGGCTTGAAGGGGACGCCGGACACCGCCCCCCGGACGGCGTCAAAATCGAAGGGCAGAAGCTCCCGTGTCATATCCTCGGTGAACGGGTGGGACTTGTTGGAGAGGACGGCCGTCCGGACGCCCCGCGCCTGCAAGCCTTCGAGAAGCCCGGGGATGCCGGGATAGGGGCGGGAGTGCGCCCGCCAAGCACTCTCGTATTCCGCGCGGTACTCGCGGACGATGGCGGCCACCGTGCCGTCGCCCTGGTCCTCGCCCGCCGGGCGGTCCGCCCGGCGGGCGAGGACGGCCCGGCGGACGAGGACCTCCATGCCCTCCCCGACCATGAGACGGCACTCGGCAAGTGAGAACGGGGGATAGCCGCGCCGCCCGAATACGGAATTCATGGTCCGGGCGATGTCCTCGAGCGTGTCGAGGAGGGTCCCGTCGAGGTCGAAGAGGACGGCCCGGAAACGCACCAAGTCAGATCCCGGAGGCCTTCTCCAGCCGCTTCATCACGGCGAACATGAACCCGGCGGAGAGCAGGCAGGCCGTGACGAGGATGAGCCACAGCGTCCACAGGGGAACCCGCATCCAGAGGAGGCCGACGACACCCACGAGGTTTATGCCGATCGCGGTGGCGGCGAACCAGGCCCCCTGCATGAGGCCTTTGTACTTCGGCGGCGCCACCTTGGACACGAACGAGATGCCGATGGGACTCAGGAAGAGTTCCGCGATGGTCACGAGGAAGTAGGTCGATATCAGCCAGTAGACCGAGATCTGAGCCGAGGACGGGGCGACGAGCCCGCCGAGGGATTTGGGGCTGGGCAGGCCGATCGAGCCGATGACGAGGATGGAGAACGCAACGGCCGTCAGCAGCATGCCGACGGCGATCTTCCGCGGCGCCGAAGGTTCCTTCCCCTTCTTATTGAGATATCCGAACAGGGCCACGACCAGAGGCGTCAGCGCGACGATGAAGAACGGATTGAAATGCTGGAAACGCTGGGGTGTGAAGGGATTGACGTCCTGATATCCGCTGTACCTGAGAACGGCCGCGGCGGCGAAGACCGCGAACATGGATCCGCCGACGAGGCGGCTGATCGTCTTAGCCCCCTTTCTCAACAAGAGGATCAAACCCAGGACCGCAAAGGAGATCGAAAGGAGCCCCCCGAGGTCGAGCCAGAGATTGGAGACCTTCCCGACGCTGGGCACGGTGTAATCCCTGGCGAAAAAGGTCATGGTCGCGGCGCTCTGCTGGAAGGCCATCCAGAAAAAGATGACGACGAAGAACACCAATCCCAGGGCGAGGAGGCGTTCCTTGGTCTCCTGGGGGGTGAGGGTGACGACTTCGGCCTTGTGGAGGACGGACTTCGCCTTCTCCTTTTCCGTGAGGTCCGCGTGCGCATAATGCTTCCGGAACCCCCAGAAGATGAGCATCGAGATGATCAGGCTGATGCAGGCCACGCCGAAGCCGAAATGGTAGGACTTGCTCAGGGCGTTGATGTAGCTTTCGGAGAACGTCTTGAGGGTCTCCAGCGAGACGGATGCGTCCTGCCCCCGGGCGATGGCGAGGTAGGCTTCTGCGTCGGCAAGCTTCCCCTTCAGGAAGTCATTGGCCAAAGCGGGGATCCTCGCGTCATAAAAGTAGTGGGAAGAAGAGAGGATCCAGTTGCTGATCTTCTCCGAAGCGGTCGGGGCGAACATCGCGCCGACATTGATGCCCATGTAGAAGATGTTGAACGCCCGGTCCCTGAGCGGGCTGTACTTGGGATCGTCGTAGAGGTTCCCGACCAGGGCCTGGAGGTTCCCCTTGAAGAACCCTGTGCCCAGGGCGATGGTGGCCAGGGCCAGGATGACGAACCACAGGCCGGTCCCCATGCGCGTGGGGATGGCCAGGAGAAGGTAGCCGATGAACATGACGATCATGCCCAGTTTGATGGTCTTCCCATAGCCGAGGAGCCTGTCGGCCAGGAGCCCGCCGAGGAGGGGCAGGGCATAAACACTCGACATGAAGACGCTGTACACGACGCTTGCCGTGCCGGCCGTCATGCCGTATTTCGCCTGCATGAAGAGGATGAAGATACTGACCATGGTGTAGAAGCCGAATCGCTCGCCCATGTTGGCGAAGAAAGCGATGAACAGGCCTTTGGGATGTCCTTTAAACATGATGCACCACCCTATCGGGATTTCATCTCAAGGCCGTATTATACGGCCCGGCCGCGCAATAATCACCTGCATTTTTTTGGTTCTTCTCCATATTTCGGGAGATCGTGCCGGTGGAATTCCCGGCTCGGGGCGTGCCTTCCGGGGTTCGGAGGCCTCCCCTTGACCCCAGACCCAGGAACCTGCGGGCAGGTTCCCCCATCGCAAGAGCGATGGGCCCCCTTCCCGGCTGGGGTTTACGGGGCGGTCCTCCTCGCCCCGGGCACGCCGCGTTTCCCCCTTCCAACGCTCCGGCGGGAGCTTTGCCGTCCCTCCGGCCACCACCCCTGGGCTCTTCTGCCGGCGAAAAGGGCCTTTTCCGGGGTTCCTTCCGTTTCAAGGAGGGGGCAGGGGGAGACAAGCCTATGATGGGCCTGGACGTGTCGCCTAAAGCATAAAAAGAAAGGCGGTCCTTCCCATTCCCATGGGCAACGGTTCCCGGAAATGGGAGAAGAACCATTTCTACAGGGGGGGGCGGCCTTCAGCGCCTCCCCCCGCCGAGGATCGAGCCCAAGACCCCGCGCAGGATCTGGCGCCCGACCTGGCTGCCGACGGAGCGGGCCGCACTCTTGGCCATGGCCTCGAGGAGCGTGTCCCGGCGGCCGACGGGTCGGCGAGGCGCCGGCGCCTGCCGGTAGGGGTCGGGAGCGGGATAGGAAGGATAAGGCTGCTGGGGGACATCGAGCGCCCGCCTCCGGGCGGCCTCTTCCTCCGCCTGCCGGGCGGCGTTCTCCGCCCGGTTCTTGAGCATCTCGTAGGCCGAATCGCGGTCGATCGCCCGTTCGTAATGTCCAAAGACCAGCGACTGCCGGATAACCTCCTGGCGCGCGTCCGGAGCGATGGGGCCGATCCGGCTTCCGGGCGGCAGGATGAACGCCCGTTCCACCACCGAGGGCTGGCCTTTTTCGTCGAGGAAGGAGACGAGGGCCTCGCCGACGCCCAGCTCCAGGATGGCCTTTTCGACATCGACCTTCGGGTTCTGCCGGAAGGTCGTGGCGGCGGCCCGGACGGCCTTCTGTTCCCGGGGGGTGAAGGCCCGGAGGCCGTGCTGGATGCGGTTTCCGAGCTGGCCCAGCGTGACGTCGGGAATGTCGAGGGGGTTCTGGCTGATGAAGAAGACGCCCACGCCCTTGGACCGGATGAGGCGGACGACCTGCTCGATCTTCTGGAGGAGGACCGGCGGGGCGTCCGTAAACAGGAGGTGGGCTTCGTCGAAGAAGAAGACGAGCCGGGGCTTGTCCTGGTCCCCAACCTCGGGGAGCCGCTCGAAGAGCTCGGCCAGGAGCCAGAGAAGGAAGGTCGCGTACATCATGGGGTTGAACATGAGCTTGTCGGCCGCGAGGACGTTGATGATCCCCCGCCCCGAGCCGTCGGTCTGCATGATGTCGTCCAGGTTGAGGGCCGGCTCGCCGAAGAGCTTGTCGCCTCCCTGCTCCTCGAGCGCCAGCAATCCGCGCTGAATGGCGCCGACGGAGGCCGTGGACACGCGCCCGTATTCCGTCTCGAACGTATCGGCGTTGTCGCCCGCGTACTGCACCATGGCCCGGAGGTCCTTGAAGTCAAGCAGGAGCAGGCCATTGTCGTCGGCGACGCGGAAGACGAGGGTGAGGACCCCGGACTGGACATCGTTGAGGTTGAGGAGCCGCGAGAGCAGGAGCGGCCCCATGTCCGAGACCGTGGTCCGGACGGGATGGCCCTGCTCGCCGAAGACGTCCCAGAAGGCGACCGGGTTCCCGGCGAAGGCGAAATCCCGGAGCTTCAGGAGGTCGATGCGCTCCCGGATCCTCGGCGTCTCCGCCCCGGGCTGGCTGATCCCCGAGAGGTCGCCCTTGACGTCGGCCATGAAGGTCGGAACGCCGATGCGGCTGAGGTTCTCCGCGAGGACCTGGAGGGACACCGTCTTCCCGGTCCCTGTGGCCCCGGCGATCATTCCGTGGCGGTTGGCCATCCGGGGCAGGATGAAGAGCTCTTTGTCCCCCTTGGCGATGAGCAGTTCATTGGCGTTCATGATTCCTCCTTATGATCTCCAAGAAGAGTTCGGTGACCCGTCCCTGGAGGGCCGCCCGGAACTTTTCGATGGTCCCGACGGCGTCCGGAGCGCGGCGGTCCCGGATGAACATGGGCTCGCCGACATTGACCCGGATGGTCCCCGGGATGGGGAACGCAAGATGAGTCCCGAATATGGCGAGCGGCGTCACGGGGACGTCGATCCCGTCCTCCGCGAGGAGGTGCCAGGCCATGACCGCGGCACCCCGGCGGAACGGCTTGATATAGGGATTGGGGTCTTTCGGATCGACGCGGCCTTGCCCCTGAAGGGCGACAACGGCCCTCCCCTGCTTGAGGTAGGCCTCGCATTTTCTGAGGGCTGCCGCCCTTCCCCCGTCCATGTCGACGGGGATGCTCCCGACGTTGGCGATGTGGGAGGAGATGAAGTCGACGACGAGCGCGTAGAACGGGTTCAGGAGGAGGTGGACGACGGGCCCGAAGCCCTTGAGGTGGCGCTGGAGGTGGAGGCGGACGAGGAAGCTGAAGTCGTCCCTGTCGAAGATCATTCTGTTGGCGGTGAAGAAGATCGGCCGGGGGACGATCCGGAAGAGCAACCCCACGTCCTTCTGGCTCCCGACGTGATTCCCGACGATGATGTTGGGTCCTTCGGCCACGAAGTTCGGTGCGCCCCGGACCTCGATCTTCTTTGGGAAGAGGACGAGGTTGGTCAGCCTCCGGACAGGCCGCTCGATCCTTTTCAGTTCGTCTTCGAAACTGCCCATGGTCGTGATTGTATCTAAAAAGGGGTCAGGTCTCAACTTTTGACATTTCGTCTCAACCTAAGGTATAAAGAGTTTTCCTGGATTAAAAATGTTTAAAGTTGAGACCTGACCCCATCATGTTGATCATCCGGAACGGCAAGGTCTTCGCCCCCGAATCTCTTGGAGAACGGGACGTCCTCATCGCGGGCGGCCGGATCGTCGCCGTCAAGGAACCGAAGACCGTCCGCCTGGACGGGACCGGCGCCGAGACGATTGACGCGTCCGGCAAGTTCATCGTCCCGGGCCTCATCGACACCCACGTCCATATCCTCGGCGGGGGCGGCGAAGGGGGGCCGGCGACGCGGGCGCCCGAGATCGGCGTCGAGGACATCGTCGGGAGCGGGGTCACGACGGTCGTCGGCTGTATGGGCACGGACGGCGTCACGCGGCACATGGAGTCGCTCCTGGCCAAGGCCCGGGGGCTCGAAGCGGAGGGCGTCTCCACATTTATATATGCGGGCTCCTACGAGATCCCCGTCCGGACGCTCACCGGAAGCGTCCGCTCCGACCTCATCCTCATCGACAAGATCATCGGCGCCGGCGAGATCGCCCTCTCCGACCACCGCTCCTCCCAGCCTTCGTTCGAGGAGTTCGCCCGTCTGGCCGCCGAGTGCCGGGTCGGCGGGATGCTGGGCGGCAAGGCCGGCGTCCTCCACTGCCACCTGGGGGACGGGCCGCGGCGCCTCGAATACTTCTTCCGGCTGGTCCGCGAGACCGAGATCCCGCCGACCCAGCTCATGCCGACCCACATCAACCGCAACAGGGAGCTGTTCGAGGAGGGGATCCGCTGGATCGAAGCCGGCGGCTCGGTCGATCTCACGACCGGGCCCGACCCGGACCCCGCCTCCGACCCGGACGTCCCCATCGAGGAGTGCGTCCGGATCTTCAAGGAAAGGAAGGTCCCGATCGGCCGGTTCACGGTCAGCTCGGACGCGAATGGAAGCTTCCCGGTCTTCGACAAGGCGGGGCGGCTCGTCCGCCTGACCATCGCCGCGGAAAAGGATCTGTTCCGCAAGTTCCGCGACCTGGTCCGAAAGGGCCTCCTCGGCATCGAGGACGCCGTCCGGCCGTTTGCGACGAACGCCGCCGACTTCTACCGGCTCGGGCGCAAGGGCCGGATCGCCGAGGGGAAGGACGCCGATCTCCTCATCCTCGACGAAGACCTCGGGCTCGACACGGTCATCGCGGGCGGGCGGACGATGATGCGGGACGGGAAGCTCCTGGCCCGCGGGACGTTCAGGGCGTGAGCTCCGGCGACGAGACAGGGAGCTGCGGCGCGGAGCCCCGCGGGCCCCGGCGTCCGGCCTTCGGGATCGCCCTCATACCCCTCGTCCTCATGGGGTTCCTCCTCGGCGTCGGTTACGGCGTCTACAAGATCAAACCCCAGGTCCTTCTCGTGACCTCGGCCTTCCTGACCGGGGGCTTAGGATTTCTCCTGGGCTGGTCCTGGAAGGACATGGAGCGCGGCATCACCGACAGCATCCACAAGGCCATGCCGGCCATCCTCATCATGCTCTGCGTCGGGGTCCTCATCGGGTCGTGGATCGCCAGCGGCACGATCCCGATGGTCATCTATTACGGCCTGAAGCTCATCTCGCCGAAATTCTTCCTGGTGACGGCCTGCGTCGTCTGCACGATCACGTCGCTCGCGACCGGAACCTCCTGGGGCACGATCGGGACCCTGGGCGTCGCCTTCATCGGCATCGCCATGGGGCTCGGCGTCCCTCTGGGCCCGGCGGCCGGGGCCGTCGTCGCCGGCGCCTATTTCGGCGACAAGATGTCGCCGCTCTCGGACATCCCGAATCTCGCATCGGTCACGGCCGGGGCGAACCTCTTCGACCATATCAAGCACATGGCCTGGTCGGGCGGGCCAGCCTGGCTCGCCGGCCTCGCGATCTATTTCTTCGTGGGGCTGAGATACGGAGGGCAGGCCGTCCAGTCCGACACCCTGGCCCTGATCACGGACACGCTCCGGGCGAACTTCCATTTCAACGTCCTCCTCCTGCTCCCCATGGCGATCGTCTTCGCCTTCGCCGTCGCCAAGAAACCGACCATCCCCGGGATGCTCCTATCCTCGGCCGTCGCGGCCGGGCTCGCGGCCGTCTTCCAGCACGCCCCGGTCATGGAGATCGCCACGGCGATGAATTCCGGCTACCCGGCCCACACCGGTGTCGCCCTCGTGGACAAGCTCATTTCGAGGGGCGGGATGATGAGCATGATGGAGACCCAGCTCGTCGCTTTTGCGGCCTTCAGCTTCGGCGGCATCATGCAGAAGACGGGCATGCTCGCGGTCATCCTGGAACGGGTCATGAAGTTCGCAGATAAGGTCTGGAGCCTGGTTCTGACGACCATCGGGACTTCCGTCCTGGCCGCAATGGTCACCGGCAGTTCCTATCTCTCGATGATCATCCCCGCCGAGCTCCTCGGCGAGGCCTACCGGAAGAAGCGGCTGGCGGCCAAGAACCTTTCCCGGATCATCGAGGAGAGCGGCGGCATCATCGTCCCCCTCATCCCCTGGAGCATGGCCGGTGTCTATATAACCGGGACGATCGGCGTCCCGACGCTTGCCTACCTGCCATGGGCCTTCATGAATTACGCATCGGTCGTCCTCCTGGCGGTGTACGGATTCACGGGATTCACGATGGCCCCCCGGCTCCGCGAGGACGAGACCCAAGCCGGGTCCTAGCTAAAGTTCGGATCGCCTTCGAAGGACTCGGGGACATCCCTCCTGAAGACGCAGATTTTCCCGCATCGAGCGGCTTGGAGGGGGAACCCGCTTCGCGTTTCCCCCTTCCAACGGTCCGGCGGGAAGAGCCGCCGTCCCTGCCTCCCTTTCTCGGGCTGTCGCCCTGCGACCAAGGGGGTGCACCCCCCTTGGAACCCCCGCAGGTTCGAAGAGAACCTGCAAAATCCGCTCCGCTTCGGGGCTGCGCTCTCCCCGTCCTGCGGACGGGGAACCGTGCCCGCCGCACCTCTGCCGGTGACGCGGTCCATCTCAGAGCCCCCTTCTCTATTGAGAGAAGGGGTTGGGGATGAGAAGAAATACAGACAGAGTCTTGGGCGCGTCGCCGTGCCTCCGGGATATCCCCTCCGACCTCTGTCGGTGACACGGACCTTCTCCTAATCCCCCTTGAAATCCTCGAGGGGGTTGGGGGAGTTAAGAAATACAAAGATCCCGGGCGTGTCACCGTGAAAGCGGCGATCCAGCTAGATCCCGTGATGGGAGGGCTTTGACCCGTTCGCTAACGTGACGCCCCGCCTTTCAAGGCGGGGACGCGAAGCGCGAAATAAGGCTCAGGGTTAACCCCGAATAAGTCCCGGCCCTGGCCTTGCCAGGGCCGGGAAGTCGAGGGGTTTACAAAGGGCTGCAGCGATTATGCGGAGGTCACGGAGGCATGTTACTAGGAGTATGGGCTCGGAGGCCGCCCCCAAGGCCCCCATTGGGAAGGGGACCCGTCGCCAAGGCCCTTTGGCCTTGACGATGGGGGAACCTGTTGACAGGTTCCTGGGGCCTGGGGGCGGCCTCCGGGCCCGCTGACCAGCCCACAGAGAATTAGAAACGAGCCCTATGATTCGTCGTTGTCTTTACGGCCGAGGGCGTCCCTGAAGCGGGCCTCGGCGTCGTCGTGCTTCTTCTTCTGGAGCTCGAAGGTCGCTTCGAGCTTGTGGTCCATGCCCTCGGCCTTCTTCTTTTCCTTGAGGAGGAGGTCGTCGAGGGAGCTCTTTTTTTTCGCCGCCTTCTCGGACCGTATGACGCCCTCCGCCGCAGAGTCCACCCAGAGCGTCGCCTCGCAGCACGGGCAGAGGATCTTGAAGACCCCACCCTTCGCTTGTTCTTCGGCCATGACAGGGCCAATTTATCAAAAGCGGACCCGGAAGTCCATCCGGGGTCAAGAAGGTCAAGGTTGAAGTTAAGATTAAGGTCACGGTCGACACGGGATCAACGAGGCCATGATCCGACCCGGCCCAACCCCGGACTTGCCTCATTTCCTCCGGTCCCTGGTTTGCCCGCGACCCCCCCGCCGTTCCCCGTCTTCCGCGGGGTCTCGATCCGGTGCTTCCTGATCAGCTTGAACAGCCCCTGTCGCGTGATTCCGATCTCGGCGGCGGTCCGGGTCCTCCGGAAATCGCAGCGGGCCAGCGCTTCGAGGAGGAACCGTTTCTCGAAATCTG
>Ga0315273_10010921_pt1 | contig 11605 bp, 12 predicted proteins | sample YL17G02_0_MG_FD_205753 | JGI IMG/M metagenome (GOLD analysis project Ga0315273, IMG submission 205753) | Sediment microbial communities from Yellowstone Lake, YNP, Wyoming, USA - YL17G02_0 | ecosystem: Environmental > Aquatic > Freshwater > Lake > Sediment | place: USA: Wyoming | collected... | reverse complement strand
TTAAAAGGAATGAACTATGGAACCGAATATAAAAGCATCCCAGACGTAAAGTGAGCGCGTCCCGGCTGAAAAAGGATATCGAAAAGGTCAAGAATGAGAACTAAGGCCTTTTTCGTTACGATTTTGGACCTCAGAACACCGGCGACTCCTCGTACTCGCCCCACACTTCCCGAAGCACTCCGCATATCTCGCCCACGGTCGCATAGGCCTGGATGCAGTGCAGGAAGTGCGGCATCAGATTGTCCTTGCCCTCGGCGGCATGCCTCATCCCCTCGAGCAGAGCCTTGACCTTCTTGTTGTCGCGGTTGCGCCTGGTCGACCTCAGCCGGCCCAGCTGGGTGGTCTCAACCCTCTTGGTGACCTTGAGGAGGGGTATTTTGATCGCGTCCTCTTTCATCACATAATCGTTCACGCCGACGATTATTCGCTCCTTGCTCTCAATCTCCTTTTGGTATTTGTAGGCGGCGTCCGCTATCTCTTGCTGGAAGAACCCTTTCTCTATGGCCGGGATGACGCCCCCCATCTTCTCGATGCGGTCGAAATACTTGAACGCGCCCTCTTCCATCTCGTCCGTGAGCTGTTCTATGAAAAACGAGCCGCCAAGGGGGTCTATCGTGTTCGTAACCCCGCTTTCGTGCGCCAGGACCTGCTGTGTCCTCAGCGCCAGCCGAACTGCCTTCTCGCTGGGAAGGGCCCATGCCTCGTCCATCGAATTGGTGTGGAGGCTCTGTGTGCCTCCCAAAACGGCCGCCAGGGCCTGCACCGTCACCCTCATGAGGTTCGTCTCCGGCTGCTGGGCCGTCAGGCTGCATCCAGCCGTTTGCGTATGGAAGCGCATCCACCACGAACGTGGATTTTTGGCCTTGAAATGCTCCTTCATGACCGTCGCCCAAATCCTGCGCGCCGCCCTGTACTTGGCTATCTCCTCGAAAAGGTCGTTGTGGGCGTTGAAGAAAAACGACAACCTTGGCGCGAAGGCATCGACATCCAGCCCTGCCGCCATTCCGGCTCTCACATATTCCATTCCGTCGGCCAGCGTGAACGCCAGCTCCTGCAGCGCCGTCGAGCCGGCCTCCCGGATGTGGTAGCCGCTTATCGATATGGTGTTCCAGCGCGGAACCTCCTTCGAACAGTAGCCAATTATATCGGTTATTATCCTCATCGACGGCTTCGGGGGATATATGTAGCTTTTCTGGGCCATGTACTCCTTCAATATGTCGTTTTGGATTGTACCCGATATCACCTTCGGCGACACTCCCTGCTTCATCGCCACCGCTATGTACATCGCCAAAAGGATTCCCGCGGGCGCGTTTATGGTCATAGAGGTGGTGACCTTGTCCATGGGTATGCCCGAGAACAGTACCTCGAAGTCTGCAAGCGAATCTATCGCCACCCCGCACTTGCCTATCTCGCCCAGGGCGAACTCGTGGTCGCTGTCGTAGCCGTAGAGCGTCGGCAGATGGAACGCGGTGCTCAGCCCCGTTTCCCCGTGGGCAAGCAGGTACTTGAACCTCTCATTCGTATCCTCTGCGGTCCCGAACCCGGAAAACTCCCGCATTGTCCAGAACTGGCCGCGGTACATCGTCGGATGGACGCCACGCGTGTACGGGTATTCCCCGGGAAAGCCCAGCTTGGCAAAGTAATCGTATTCGCCCAGATCATCGGGCCCGTACAGCCTCTGAATGGGCTTGCTGGAGCATGTGATGAAGCTTTTGCGCCTCTCGGGCGCCCGGCAAACCGTGTCTTTTAATGTGGTCTGCTCCCACTTCTTCCTGCGGGCGCTAATCTCCTCGACCTTTTTCTTATCGTACACGGCCCCACCTGCCCTATCATCAGGACGGGCATATTTCAAGGTTATGTTCTTCAGGGATGTTCCACGAAGGTCTTGCGGACCTCGTGCTCGACCATCTGGTCCGGATATACAGGTATGAGCTTGCCCTCCTTTTTGATGGTGTGGAGTATGACCTCCAGGTAGTGCTCCATCTTGATGCCGAACTCGCCGATAAGTGCGACAGGTATCACGATGCCCGTGCCCGTCCATCCCAGAAGGGATTCGTAGAACTCCGTTTGGCAATCCACCCTGCGGTGGACCTCCTGGAGCACCTCGCCCCAGTGGTTGGCCACGCGGGATATCTCGCAGTCTATGACCTCGGTGCCGTCCATGTCGAAGTCATCCCATGTCTCCAGAGGGATAGGGAAAACGGCCCGCTCCGGCCATCCGGTGAGGAAATTGACCACCCTTTCCGGCATTCAGTGATCAACCCCTCTGGTCGAAAGAAATCCGCGGTCGTAGGGATGGGCGATCATCTTCATCTCCGTCACATAATCGGCCATCTCCATCAGCTGAGGATGGGCGTACCTTCCGGTCAGCACCAGCTCGGTGCCCGGTCTGCGCAGGCGTACTAGCGAAAGCACCTCTTCGAGCGTGACAAGCTTCCAGTCCAGGGCCACGTTTATCTCGTCGAGTATGACTACATCGTACTTGCCCTCGGACAGCACCTTGCGGGCGAAGTCCATTCCCTTTGCCGCCCACCTCAGGTCTATCTTGCTCGGGTTGTCCCTGTCGACGAACTCCTTGCGGCCGAACTGCCTTATTTCGAACCCGGGCAGTTTCTTGACCGCCTTCTGCTCGCCGTAGCTCATTCCGCCCTTCATGAACTGTATCATACAGACGCGGAAGCCGTGACCGGCGGCCCTCAACCCCAATCCGAGGGCTGCGGTGGTCTTTCCCTTGCCGTCCCCTGTATAAACGTGCAGCATCCCGAGCTTCCGGCGCTTCCACTTCCCGGCGGTAATGTCTTTCCGCTCCCGAAAGATAATCGACGGCAAGCGATATTAATACTTGCCCGGGGAGCCCGGAACGTGATGGCTGGGGCAACCGCAGGCCGCTCATCCTATGCCCGCGCTGCAAGCCTATAAATCGCACCTGACCGATAGGTCCCCGATGACCAGAAAGATAGGGGTGCTGACCGGCGGGGGCGACTGCCCGGGGCTCAACAACGCCATAAAGTGGGTTACCAACTCCGCGCTCGACGAGGGATTGGAGGCCGCCCGCGGCCATGCCTACGATGTCGAGGGCATAACATACGGCTGGCGTGGCGCAGTGGAATTGGCCCTGGGCCACGAACATATCCAGGAGAACGTCATGCACCTCGACCGCGAGGTGGTCCGGAAGATAGACCGCGACGGCGGCACGATGCTGGGAAGCAGCCGGACAAACCCCTTCAGGTTCAGGGAGGATGCCGCCAGGGAACCGGGGGACATATCGGACAAGGTCCTGCGGGCCCTCCAGGAGCGGTATCACGCCGTTGTGGCCATCGGCGGCGAGGACACCCTGGGCGTCGCCAGCAAACTCAACAAGATGGGCCTCAATATCGTGGGCATTCCCAAGACCATAGACAAGGACCTCGGGGGAACGGACATAACGCTCGGGTTCGATTCCGCCGTCAACTACATCAAGGACGCCCTCACGAGGCTCCTTTACACCGCCGGATCTCATAACATGAACTACTTCGTAGAGATAATGGGCCGGCACACCGGGCATCTGGCATTCCACGGCGGGATGGCCGGGGGTGCGCACTTCATCCTGGTGCCCGAGTGCGAGTTCGAGCTCGACAACCTGTTTGCCAAGATCGTCCACCGCAAAAAAAGCGGCAAGAGGAGCGAGCGCTACACCATCGTGACGGTCGCCGAGGGCGCCAGGATAAAAGGCCAGGGCGAGGTAAAGCAGGGCCAGGTGGACGCCTTCGGGCACCCATACCTGGGAGGGATCGCCCTCCACCTTCGAAACGAGTTCGAAAAATATGACGGGGGGAAACACGAAGCGCGCGAGCTAGTACTCGGCCACCTCCAGCGGGGCGGCACCCCGTCGACCTTCGACATGATTTTGGGCCGCCATTTCGGGATAAAGGCCATAAACCTCGTGGACGAGGGCCGCTTCGGCCGCATCGCCAGCCTGCGCAACAACAGAATCACAGATGCCCCGCTCGAGGACGCCGGAAAGACCAACTACCTTGATTGCAAGAAGTGCTACGACCAGCAAAACCTGGCGCCGAGGCTCATAGCCGACACGATGTACTTTAATACCACGTAGGGCCATTTCAGAGCGATGGAACCCAGGACCCAGAAGGCGCTGTACCTTCTGGCAGGCGCAGGCTTGCTCGTCTCTGCCTTCCTACCCATAGGAGACATAGAGACGCCTTGGCCGCCTTTCACACTACATGCGTGGGCATGGATGGAACCTTTTGTCTGGCCCCTCATTCTGGTGGGGGCCATAATCGTCGCCGGCGCCCTGCTGGAAAATGTCCGGCCCGTTATCCCGGCGGCGGCATTCCTTCTCGGGTCATTGTCCGTCGCCCTTTTCCTCGGGACCATCATTGCCGGCCGCAAGGCCCTCTACGACCAGTGGTTCCCCGGCCAGATTGGCCCGGCCAACATGCTGGAGTTCCACTTCTGGATATTGGCCATCCATTTTGGGGCGATGCTGGCCGCGGCGTTCGGGGGGCTCTACGCCTATGCCCGGCGCTGGCAGATGGACCATTCGGAGAGTTTGGCGCCGCCGGATTCATGAACCTAATGGTTCACGGGGGTTCAAATCCGGACACTGGTAATCGTCTCTATTGGTTAATTGGGCCTGTCCGGATTTGAACCGGAGTCAAGAGCTCCCAAAGCTCCAAGGATAGCCAAACTACCCCACAGGCCCTTACGAAGGAGAATGCTCCATCGGGCTTAAAAAGCTCTTGGGCGCCTACCATTCATGCCCGCATCCATTGCACTGGATGCGCCCGTCAAGTTCGTGGCCGGGCCTCAAGGGGGGTATATACCTTTGGGGGCGGGGGACTGAATGATTAATAAAGGGGAACCGCATTTCAAGGCCCGCAAATGCGGCTGTAGTGTAGACTGGTTATCACTTGAGCTTGCCAAGCTCAGAACCCGGGTTCAAATCCCGACGGCCGCACCTTTAATTTTTGAGTCAGGGATTTTAACCATAGCCCATTACCGGGTTACAATCCCTGCCCCGTTTCGCCGTCAGTGCGACGAGGGAGGCCTGGTAGGTCTGCAGGTCTATTTTACCCTCTTTCAGGAGGGCCGCCTCTCCCTGATCGCCGCAACCAGCTCGTTGCCAGCGGTGTCCGCCCTGCCGTCTTCTTTTGGTCGCTGATTCCCCGCAGCCGGCCTTGGCGCTCCCGCAACAGTTTGGGCAGTCGCCGCTGCAACGGCCTCCGTGGACGTGCTGGGCATTTCTGCGGGATTCGGGGCCGCTCGGGCGGTATCCACCAATCTTTCGGGCGGTCGAGGAGCCTCCGGCATTCTATTTGCCTGGCCCGCATTCCCTTGGTCATGCAGTAGCCCCCGGGCCTTATCGGCCGTCTCGAAGGCCTGCCTCCGGCCATACCGGGAGTTGTAGAGAGTGGCGTCCTTCCAGCTGAGCGTGTTAATAACCGTATCTTCTTTAACGCCGTTTTGGCGGAATTATTGGGCTTTCATGTGCCTGAAGAGGTGCGGATAGATGTTGATGCTGATATCGGCCTCGGCCCCAATCCTTTTCACAAGCCTATACAGCCAGACACCTTTCCGTTTCCATTTCACAGGCCCGAAGACCAAAGGTTCATTGTGTTCTTCCAGTGGTGTGGCGTTTCAGCATCTAAAATTTTTATGCAATGAATACTAATTCATGGCTCAAGCAGATTTGGGGGCTTTTCATAGATATCCTCCGCCATTCTTCCGGCTCAGTTGCATCAACCGCCATATGATGGCCGGATGCCGGGACAGTCCCTGTGGCACGGATAATTCGCCGAAGAGCAGGTCCTGTTCCATCCGTCGCTCCCCGTAGAACACATCGAAGAACCGCCGTTCGTCCGGCGTGAGTTCGAGCATCGGCCGGATGAATCCCAGTAGGTTCTTCTTCATGGCCGAAAGGTCGGGCACATCGTTCCTTGAAAGCATCGGCCCCAGAATGTCCCGAATGTTTTTGTCGGTGACATCCTCGATTGCGTCCGGATTCACGGTCCGGACGTCGGCCGGCGACATGCTCAGGAAGAACAGGGTCATCTTCCGCAGGAGGGGACCATCGAAGGGGTGGACCCTGCGCGCGATGAGGTCGGCGTCGTAGATGTCGCGGGGCGTCGCGCGCGAGAGGAGCGCGTTCAGCTTCCCCGCGAACAGCTCCTCGGAACGGTACGACAGCACATCCACCCCGTCCAGGCCTTCGAACGGGTGACGGATGCGGCCCTGGACCGTGCCGAGCACGGGGAGCCTCTCCAGGTAGTTGATCTCCAGCTTGAGCCTGTCGGCCCCGCCGCCGCAGTTCGTGTAGTGGACATTGAATTGTTCCTCGGCGTACATCGAGACCGGTTCATCGGCCCGGTATTCCAGGTCGCGGAACAGCAAGAGGAGCGTTTTGCGAATATCTTCCCTGTCCTTTTGCATGATCTCCCTGTCGATGCTCCCTATGTAGTTCAGGTCGATGTCCACCGACAGGCGTCGGAACCCGAAGACGAGGCCGTGAAGTGCGGTCCCGCCCTTGAGGGCGAGCCGGTCGGCCAGCTCGGGAAGCCCCCGCATCCGCCCGAGAATGACGATGATGCGAAAGACCTTCTCCAGGGAGTCCGTCTTGAACCCCGTCCGCAGGGACAGGGAGGAGAAGTACGTCTTGCCTGGGATCTCAGACAAACCGCATCAGCTCCGGGAGGTTCTTCGGGACGTAAATGTTCCACTCCTTTACGAGCCTTCCGCCGGCCCTTTTCTCGCCCGGCAACAGATAACATCGTGTGGGTCCGATCCGGGAGCGGAGAGCCTCAAGGAGGTCATCTTGGACCCGGATCTTGTCCCGCAGGACGGAGAGAATGAATCCGGCCCGCTGGTAGAGGTTGCGCTCCCCGAACCGCTCCAGGTAGTCCATCATCCTCACCGGGCTCAAGAGGGTGAACCCCTCGACGCTCTTCAGGTACTCCTCCAATCCCCCGCAGAGGTCCGGCCGCCGGATGCAGTCCAGAAGCGTCCGCTCCTTGTCGGTAACCGGGACAGCGATGCCATCACGCTGCAAGGTCATCGTACCGAACAACCCCGGTGACCACACGACCCGGTACGCTATGTCCTGAAACTCGAACGGCCTGCGCATCTTCTCGGCAAGGTAGTACACCGTGGTGAAACGTGAGTATGCCGTGCCATGAAGCTCCAGGGCGCTGTGGAACGCCAATGCTCCCTTCGATGCCATCGCACGGTCGATGAGAACGTACCGGTCCACCTCGAAGTCGGTCCTGACGTGCTCCGGCGGGACGGCGGCGTAGAGCCCTTCCTGGACCCGGACGAGGCGCCCTCGCCGCGCGAGCCTCCAGACGGCCATGCGGGCTGAGGCATCCCGCCCTGCGATGACCTTGGCCTCGGCAAGCGTGATGAACCGCCGGCGCAGGGCCGTGAGGTAGACCTGCTGTTGGATGCTATCGGGTCCTTCCTCATTTATGCCGTCTGTCTTTCTTTTTGTAGACATAATGCATAATATGCATATAGTATTATTTAACGGTTGCCATGTTATGCCATATAACTACATTTATGTAGACCCACAGCATAATATCACCGTCAGGCACTCGGGTTCAAATCCCGACGGCCGCATTTCTCCCATTTCTCAGAATGCGGCCTCGGGATTTGAGAGGAAGACCGAGCGATACGGTAGAGAGCGAGGTCTTCCGAATCTGCGAAATGCGGGAGGTATCGAACCGCATTTCGCATTAAATCCGGACGACCTCTGTGCCATCGTCTCACGGTCGTCCTCGCGCAAAGGGCGTTACCTTTGCGCTCCCGACGGCCGCCCCTTTCCTATTTTTCCAAGTGCGGCCGTCTGCGCAGACTTCTTTCATGCTGCCGTGAAGAAGTCTGCTCAGTCGCAAGTTGCGCAATGCGATTGGTCCCGCAACTTGCTCCTCCCGACGGCCGCCCTCAGAACTATTCAGATTGGGTCTTCATCATAGGGAGCGATGGAAATCACCAAACAGAAAAGTAATTCATATATATCCCGAAACCCATGATAAGGGCATGAAACGGCCCGCGCTTGCCGGCATTGTCCTGCTTTGCCTCGTTGCATCCATATTCATTGCAGGACCGGCCGGGGCCGACAAATGCGGCATCCCTCTTGACCAAAACGTCGAGTTCGACGAGAGCGCCCAGAACGCCATCGTCGCCTGGAACGGGGAGAAGGAGTGCCTCATTCTGAGCACTGACCTGCAATCCCGGTCGCCGGGTCGCCTCATGGAAATGCTGCCTCTGCCTTCCGCGCCCTACGACATCCAAACGGGCAACACCGGCTCTTTCAAGACCCTCATCAACCTCTACAACGACAAGATGAGGCGCCTTGACATCAATCCCTCCTCTTCAAACCGCGAGAAGACCCCCAGCCCCGGAGGCGACAGCGATGAAGAATTTCGGGGCATCGAGATAGTGTTTTCGTCCTCGGTCGGGCTCCACAACATCACGGTCGTCAAAATCACGAACCAGACCCATTTCCTCCAATGGGCGCGAAGCTTCGCCGCCTCCCAGGGCGTTTCAAACCTCTCAATCAATGAAACGCTGAATTATAGCGTCGGGGACCACCTGCAGCGGGGCATCTCCTATTTCGTCTTCGACATAGTCAATGTGACCGGCCAAAAAAGGACCGCCGAGCCTATCGTCTATATGTTCAACACGAGCTATCTTTACTACCCGCTGAGGATAACATACGACAGCCTCCCGGCAGGAAGGACCGCGCCCAACGAGATATCGGTGTTTCTTGTGGCCGACGGCGTCCCCGAGCAATCTCGTTCCTATTTGGATTGGGAGGATTTATCTGGAATCTATTTCACCGGGGGTGTCGAGGCGTACATAGAATTCTCCAAATCGGAGCTGGGGCGCGTGTTCGGCCCTCTTGGCGCCCTGTTCAACCGCAGCGCGTTCGTCTCGCATGTGTCCGGCAGCATGTATGGCCATGAATACTCGGCCGGCTCCATCCGGGACATCGTCCTTGACCGCGACGACTTCTACCGGCCGACCGATGCCGAGATGCGCAAGTTGTACGAGCGCGCAGATTTCCTGCAGACCATAAAGCCGCTGTCAGGGTCTTTGGCATACTATATTCTCCGAAGCACATACGAACCCGGTACCGCACCACCGGCCTTCTGGCTGGCGCTCATTACTTTGGGAATATTCCTTGGGCCGGTCGCCATTGGCCTCATGTTCAAGGGCATCATCGAACGGGGAAGCCGTCGAAGAGGGGTGTTTTTGGTCTGGCTCTACCTTTATCTTGTTGGAGTGGCCGGAATACTTAGTATTTACACGCTTGCTTCAGCCTATTATGGTTCGGGGGTTTGGTTCCTGGCGCTGCATATGGCGTTGTTCTTGCCCCTTTTTGCCGTTCTTTACATGGGTGAGCGGTTCAAGACCCGGCCGGCCACCGGCAAACACACGGTTTCCGTATGGTCCTTCGGCATGGCCACCGCCCAGGTGCTTGTTTTCGTTTTCACTCCGAGCTCAATGGTGGCGATACCGATAAGCGTCATGTGTTTCCCGATCGTCGGTATCGCCGGCATCATCATCATATCGCGCGCCCTCTGGGTGCGCAGGAAAGAGCAGGCCCGGTCCGGTCAAAGCCCACCGCCGCCCAAAGACCGCAGCCCGCTGTAGGTTCCCAAGCGGGATTAGAGCCCCGCCCGGTCCGCAGGATCGAGCAGAATCTACGCCCTTGTCTCTATCTCCCCGGCATCGCTCTCAGCCTCGGCCTCCATGTCCAGAAGCGACCTTATCTGGGCCACGGCGTCGATCAATGTTCTCATCAAATACATGTCTATCGTGGCACCGCGTGAAAGGCGAGTAGTTCCCGCCAGACCCGGTCCTCACCTCGGCAACCAGCTGACCCTGTATTCCGTCCCTTCGGGCAGCGCGCCCGTTTTTGGGGCCGCCACCTTCCAGTCCCCGGCCAGGCCCTTTTCCCGCGCAGAGAGCTCGAAGTGGCACATCGCAATTCCGATGTCTATGTTGTGCAGCCCGGCATCATAATAGGAGGCCTTCCTCTTGCTGATGTGGAAATGGAACGCGTTGGCACCCTTGTCCTTGACTATCCGCCAGCATTGCGTGTTGCCGGCGGACGGGGCCAGCCTGAGCATTTCCAGGGGCTCCGAATACGGCCCGGCCTCCTCACGGCTCAGGGGCTGGCCAAGTGTCCCGCTGAAGAAAAGCTCATTCCAATCCTTTCGGGAATTCGCCCCTATCCCGAACCTCATGATCCGTTCGCCGAACCGGGGCTTCCCGGCCGCAATCCCCAATGTGATTATGGCCGGGACGATCTCATCGTCCGCAGACGAAAAATCCGAGAAGTACTGCCTGTTGAATATCCCCAGCCAGCAGGACCCCAGGCCCAGCTCCGTCACCTTGAGCACCATCTGCTCCATCAGGTATCCGTAGCTCTCACGGGCCATCCCGCCCTTGCCGATGGCGCCTATTATGAAGTACCGCGGGTTCTTCTGCAGTCCGTAGTCCCCGAGACTGACCATCTGATCCTTCCGGAACGGCTTTTCCACGAGTTTGAACCGGACCTTTTCACCAAACAGGCCGTTCGAAAGCGATGCGCATGCCTCCGCGAGGGCGCGCATCGTTCCTTCTTCGATGGGACCTCCGGTGTATGTCCGTGTAGACCTGCGGGCGCGGATTAGATCGGCAACCGGTCTTCCGTATCTCATTGGAGACTCCATTGCAGGACCTGTATTTCACCATTTTGGGCAAAGACATTCAATCGACCCGGGCCAGATTCCAGAACCTGATCGTGGCCCGCCCCGCATCTCTAATGAGCCGACATTGCTGAATGGACGGTAAATATTATAGGATTGAAGGGCGGTGAACAATAATATTAAAATAGGTGTCAATTCCCCTTGCCAGATAGGTGTGATGGAAATGATGAGGAAGACCGTTTTTGCGTTCGTAGCGGGATTGCTGATATTCCCCTTCTTCCAGCTCTCCCTTCCCGCCGAGAACGCCATTTCGCGTGATATCCGCGCAAGCGACGAGGCCCCCTGGCCGACATTCCACGGCGACTCCGCCCGGACGGGCAACACCACGGAATGGGGGCCCGGCACCAATCGGATGCTTTGGTCCAACAACACGGGCGCCAACTGCTATTCCTCTCCGGCCGTGGCCGGGGGAAGGGTCTTCATAGGTTCGACCGACCAGGCGGTCTACTGCTTCAACGCATCGACTGGCGCAAGGCTCTGGCGCACTTCAACGGGAAGCCAGGTCCTTTCCTCGCCCGCGGTGGACATCGGCGCCGACAGGGTCTACGTAGGCTCCATGGACCACTATCTGTACTGCCTCAACGCCACCTCCGGGGCGCAGGTCTGGCGCAACCAGACCGGCGGGGTCCTCTCTTCCAGCCCGCTCCTGTACGACGGCAAGGTGTACATAGGCTGCGGCGACTGGTATTATGGGGAGGCGGACGGCTATCTTTACTGTTTCAACGCCACGGACGGCGAAAGGGTCTGGAGGACGGCCGATGCGGGCGGAGCGGCCTCCCCGGCGATGGCCGAGGGAAAGCTCTATTCCATATCGAGCAACAAAATGCATTGCCTCGACCCCCAGACCGGGGCCT
>Ga0315273_10010920_pt1 | contig 11605 bp, 8 predicted proteins | sample YL17G02_0_MG_FD_205753 | JGI IMG/M metagenome (GOLD analysis project Ga0315273, IMG submission 205753) | Sediment microbial communities from Yellowstone Lake, YNP, Wyoming, USA - YL17G02_0 | ecosystem: Environmental > Aquatic > Freshwater > Lake > Sediment | place: USA: Wyoming | collected... | reverse complement strand
TCGCAGAAAGCGCGGCCGTCGATATCGCAGCAGGCCTTGCCAAAGAAGGGCTGCGGCCTTTTGTCTGCATCTACTCGACGTTCCTGCAGCGAAGTTTCGACCAGATATTTCAGGATATTTCGCTCCAGAATCTGCCTGTCGTTTTCTGCATCGACAGGGCAGGCTTAGTCGGCTCGGACGGTCCGACCCATCACGGCCTGATGGATATCGGCTACACGCGTATAATGCCCAACATGGTACTGACCGCTCCTGCCAACGAGCTTGAGATGAAGCTGGCGCTTGAGTTTGCACTGCGACAGGCATCGCCCTGCGTAATAAGGTATCCAAAGGATGTTGTGCCTGTAATGTCGGACCTCGAAATGCTCGCCTGTGCCCAGCCGTTCGAGCTGGCCTGTGCAGTAGCCGTACGAAAGGGCAAAGACCCCCAGATTGCCCTTGTATCTTACGGCAGCGTCCTTACCGAGGCACTAAAGGCAGCCGAGACCCTTGCCAAAGACGGCATTGAGGTCGATGTGGTAAATGCAAGGTTTGCCGCACCTGTCGATGAAAAAATTATTGCTCTTGCCCGTCGCGGCAAGGGTATAATAACTATTGAAGACCATTATCTTGCCTGTGGCTTCGGCTCTGCGGTGCTTGAGGCAGCCGCTTCTTCTTGCGGTGTGCACGGCCAAAAAGGCAAACGCAATACCAAGATTGCCGTTCTCGGCGCAGCGAAGGGATTTATTGAGCACGATTTGCGAAGTTCCCAGTTCAGGCAGGCAGGCATAAATGCCGATAGCATCGTAGAAAAAGCGAAAGAGTTGATAAATGACTAAAAATAAATTACCAGGATTAGTTGTTTTCGGCGACCCCAAAAAGGGCGATGTAGCCAGCGCCATCGCTCGATTCACCGATTTCGTAAAAGGCAAGGCGCGGATTGTCGCCTGCGGCCACATCAACGACTGCACAAAGGACAGCATCAATCAGTGCGATTATGCCGTTGTTTTCGGCGGCGACGGGACCATTATCTCCGCTGCAAGGGCGCTTAGCCGGAGCAAAATCCCCACCATAGGTGTAAACCTCGGCAAACTTGGCTTCCTCGCAGAGTTCAGCATCGAGGAGCTCGAAAAATATTTTGGCGATATTGTTTCCGGCAGGGCCAAAATAGAAAAACGAATTATGCTCAACTGCATCGTTTCGGGCAGCGGCAGGGAAAATTTCTGCGCTACCGCCATCAATGATGTTTTCGTCACCGCCGGCCCACCCTTCAGAACGGTTGAGCTGAAAATTTCCGTCGATGGCCAGCCGCTCGCAGGTTGCGTCAGCGATGGTCTTATAATCTGTACGCCCACCGGCTCCACAGCATATAACCTCTCGGCAGGCGGTCCGATATTATCGAGCGGTATGGATGCTATGGTCGTTACTCCCATTTGTCCGCACTCCCTGAGTTTTCGGCCCATAGTCATCAACGCAGACAGCACCGTCGAAATCTTCGGAGAGCGGCTAAACGAAGGAACCACCGTTTCCGTCGATGGGCAGATTTCCTGCAAATTGGCCGTCGACGATGTCGTCAGGATAAAGAGGGAAAATGGTCATTTTCTTATCGTTAATAATCCGCTACGAACCCAGTGGGATACACTTGCAACTAAACTGAGGTGGGCGGAAAAGCCGAAATACAAGAAATAGCATAAATTATTGTCTATTGGAATTTAGCTATGAACTTGCCGCTGTTTTGCGGGGTATAACGTATTATGAAACGCAGGTTGTTTATTACGAATATCGTATCGGCTGTTGCCTTTTTGGCTGCCGCCGCATGGGCTGTTGATAATCCATCTATTCAGAACCCCTCAGTCAATAGCTCCGTCGGCATGGGTGGTATCCCTCAAAGCAGTATTAGCAGCGGTTTGAGCGGCAGCCCAAATCCCATGGGATTCAACGGCAACCTGATAGTCACAGGCAATGTCGCCAGCGGCAGGCACTTTCGAGGCGTCGTACCCTACAATGCAGTCTCGGATTTTGGAGGCAGACTCAACACGGGCCCCGTAGACTCATTTTTAAGGTATACAGCGGATGGAAGTTATGGCAGCACTTTGACACCCTATTATTCACCTACCCGGACGGTCAGCATTTTAACCCCCGGCTCTCAAGGTCAGCTTCTCATGCCCTCGTACGTGAATCTTTCCAGCGGGTCCGGCCTTGGCCCGCTTGCCAATCAGCAGTTTGCTCCGACGTCAACAAGTTATATGACTAACTCCCGGTTCAGGCCTTTGTCCACAAATCTCCAGGGACTGGATAGGACATTGTCTCAGGATATAGCGGCTTATCCTCAGGGTGGAATACAAACAGCCCAGCAGCAGCAGGTGCAAATGGACAGGTACCGCGAAGAGTTAAAACAACAGGCAGAAAAAACCGCACAGGACCAGCAAAATATCGCCGACCAGAAAGCTTCTTCAGAGCAGGACGCCAAAGATAAAAAGAAGCTCGGCGAAAATAAGCCAGGCGATTCCTTTGAAAATATACAAAAAGAGCTTGAGGCTGTTCAAAAAGTTCTCGACCAGCTAAACGCCGGTGAAACTCCAACGCTCCCCGATAATAGCGATAAACAGACAGATAATAGCAATAAACAGACAGAGACGGAAAATGCCGCCGCTCAGGAAACTGCCGCCCGGGCCACCGCTGCTGCTTCGAAATTGTCTGCCAAGGCAAAAACCGTTTTGGGCGAACACCGTACCTTAAAGGATTTTGAAAAGGCCAAATATAATGAACACATCCGCACCGCCGAAAATTATATGAAACAGGGGCGTTTTTACCTCGCAGCCGATTCCTATTCGATGGCGCTGGTCTACAAGCTCAACGACCTCACCGCACTGGCAGGTAAGTGCCATGCCCTGTTTGCCGCCGGCGAATATATGAGCAGCGCACTTTTCCTTTCCAAGGTACTCGAAATTTCCCCCGAATTCGTAAATTCCAAAATCGACCTCGTCGCAGTTATCGGCAATAAAGATACCCTCGAAACAAGGACTTCCGACATTCTGAAATGGATGAAGAGGACCAATTCTCCGGAGCTGGGTTTCCTGCTTGGTTATATCTATTATCGGCTCGATAGACCTGATTTTTCCAAGGCGATGATTGATGTCGCCGCCGAGAAAATGCCCGACTCGCCCGCTATAGAAACTCTCAAAAAAGCCATTTACGACCGCGCTGCAAACAAATAATTTTAACCGGCGAGCAATACTGTTTATGTTTTTTTGCCGAAAGTATTTTTTTAAACTAAAAACTACTTTCCCCTTTTCCCTTTACGTTTTCCACCCCCGCCTATACCCTATACCATAATGATAAAAGCCAATACATCCCTGACCATAGAACAGATACTCGGCGCCGATGGATTAATCGCCAAATCCTTTTCCGGTTTTGAATCCAGGCCCCAGCAGCTCAAAATGGCACGTGCCGTTCAGGATGCCCTGCAGGCAGGGCGTCGTCTGGTAATTGAAGCCGGCACCGGAATTGGCAAAAGCTTCGCATACCTTCTGCCCGCAATAGAAATTGCACGCCGCAGCCATGGCAAGGTCCTCGTCAGCACTTTTACCATTACCCTCCAGGAACAACTGATAAATAAAGACCTCCCATTTTTAGCCGAATCTCTGCCATGGGCTTTTACCGCCGTCCTCGCAAAGGGGAGGTCGAACTACCTCTGCCGTCGCCGGCTGGAGTTTGCGCTGCGAAAAAGCAGAACCCTCTTTACCCAACTCGATAACCAGCTAAACCAGATAAATAACTGGTCTCGGCAAACAAAGGATGGCACACTAAGCGACATCCCCTTCCAGCCGCACTCGGAAGTCTGGGATGCCGTAAGCAGCGAACACGGCAACTGCTGGGGCAAAAAGTGTTCCCATTTTCAAAACTGCTTTTACCAGCGGGCGCGCCGTCAGCTCGACAACGCCGACATCATCGTGGCCAACCACGCCCTGATGTTCAGCGACCTTGTCCTCAAACAGAAGGATGTCTCAATTCTGCCCGAATATAAATTCGTTATAATAGATGAAGCCCACAATATCGAGCGCGTCGCAGAAGACCATTTCGGAATCAACCTCAGCAGTTACAAAGTCAAACTGATTTTGGATAATCTTTATAATCCCAAAACCCGCCGAGGACTGCTCGCCTATAAAAAAACCGAAAAGGCACTCGACCTTATCGACCAGACCACAAAAGAATCCAAAAAATTCTTCAAAAAAATCAGCGACTGGTACGAAAGCTCAAGACAGGATACCGGCGGTCGATGCTATAAAAATTTCGTGGATGATAACTTGTCCGGCTATCTCAAAAATCTCCGCTCGGAATTAACCGCTCTGGCTAAGCATACAGAAGACGCCGACGAAAAACATGAGATTATCCGTCAGGCCGAACGCTGCGGCGCAATTGTTATGGAACTCAACTGCTTTCTCACTCAGGAGAAACCCGATTATGTCTACTGGGTCGAATCTGGAGGCAATAAAAGGGTATCCCTTCGCCTGCGCAGCGCACCTCTCAACGCAGGCCCAGATATAAAAAAAGTCCTCTTCGACCAGTATCAGTCCGTGATTATGACGAGCGCAACCCTCAGCATCAGCTCTGAAATTGAAAAGGGCGGCTTTGATTTTTTTGCAGGCCGAGTCGCCCTTGAGGATTTCGATTCCGTCAAACTCGGCTCGCCCTTCGATTACGAAAATAACGTCACGCTCTATATCGAGCAGAACCTGCCCGAACCAAACGAGCCGGACTTCATCGAAATGGCCTCACAAGCCATCAAAAAATATATCCTGCAGACAAGCGGCCGTGCCTTTGTGCTTTTTACAAGCTACTCAATGCTCGAACAAACCGCAGACAAAATATCCGGCTGGCTCATGGAAAACGATATCGAATTACTCCAGCACGGTGCAGGCCTGGACAGAAGCACGCTTTTAAGGCATTTTAAGGCAGGCAGCCGATGCGTCCTTTTCGGCACAGACAGCTTCTGGCAGGGTGTGGATGTTCCCGGCCCGGCTCTATCCAATGTGATTATTGTTCGTCTTCCATTTGCCGTGCCGGACCAGCCTTTGCTTGCCGGCCGACTCGAACAGATAAAACAAAAAGGCGGCAATCCCTTTTTCGATTACCAGCTTCCCTCTGCCATTATCAAATTCAAGCAGGGTTTTGGCCGGCTTATCCGCACCAAAACCGATACCGGCATTGTGGTTGTTCTGGATAGCAGAATCATTAATAAAGCCTATGGAGCAAAATTCCTCGCCGCAGTCCCCAAATGCAAAGTGCAAATCGTCGAATAACCTGCTTTTCCACACTCCACAATTCATAATCCGCCATCATGCCAGCATAGAATAGTACCAACGAGATTCCGGCCTTCATTTTACCGTAAACGGGGCGTATGCCTATCCTGAAAGTTTATTTTGCGTTTTTAGAGGTAATCGCTATAATCAGCGTGAAAAGGAAAATTAAAATTCAAAAATAAAAAATTCGGAATGAAGACTGAATAATATTTTTTTGCCACAAGGTCACAGAGAACACAGAGGAAGAATCGGTGTTAATTTGTGTCTAAAGAATTAGAATGAAGTTTCAGGTTTTTAAAAACGGTAAAGCGGCTGAGGATTTAGCGTTGTGCGGGGCATATCTGTTCGGCAACGACGGAATCGCTATACGCCGCGCCGAGATTAGTTTCAAGGCCGGCTTTATCGAGTGTGATAAGGTCAATCTTGAAACATCAGGACTGGCTCTGTTGTGGCCTATCGACGGTTTCGGCAAAGAGCTTTTGCCGACCACGTGTCTGCCGGAAAGAGGCCGCCCATATAATCTCAATGTCGAGCTGGCCCGCGCAAAGCTGATGCAAATCATAAATAAGCGTGAGGAATGGTCGTTCTTTGACAGCATAGACGAAGTGGCCGAAATCGCCAAAGAGTCACAGAATTTATTTATTCAGGCCCTTGAGAACATCGCTGAGCCGCCGCTGGCATCAAAGCTGGCGGACGAATCGCTCAGAAAAGCGGTCGTTTTTTCGGAGACGCTGGCTATAAAACAGGCAGAGGTTCTGTTTGATATGAGGGGCCTAAATCACGGTTTCGGTCGTGGCTGCCTTGGCTGCCGAATGGACCCTTCGCAGATTAGTAACCCTAAACACATCGATAATCTCCTCGATTTGTTCGGCTCTGTTAGCATACCTATAAACTGGGCACAGATTGAGCCCACCAGGGGCAATTACGATTTTTCCGCCTTTGATGCCTGCATTAATGCGGTTGGCAAAAAGAAGGTCGCACTCAGCGCAGGTCCTGTTCTTTGTTTCTCGAAGGAGTATCTGCCTGACTGGCTGCTTAATAGCAAGGTCGGCTTTGAAAAAATTCGCGATATCGCATATCAGTTTGTTTTGAGTGTCGTCAGCCGCTATGCGGGCAATATCCGTGCCTGGCGTGTTATCAGCGGTTTAAACGCCTACAATCATTTCGGCTTCAGCTTCGAGCAGGTATTGGAAATGACCCGTGCGGCGACCATGGCAGTCAAGGCCGCCAGTGACAGAGGCCTTAAAATAATAGAAATCACAAACCCCTGGGGCGAATATTACGCAACAACCGCCAATACCATTCCGCCTCTGGTTTATGTCGATATGGTCGTCCAGAGCGGCATCAATTTCGACGCATTTGCCCTTCAGATGCGTTTCGGGAAAAACGCCGACGGGATGCACATCAGGGATATGATGCAGATATCGGCAATGCTGGACCGTTTTGCGCCCGTTGTCAAACCTCTGTACATCACCGATGTCGAGATTCCAAGTCAAAACGGCACAGGTCCGCAGGATGGTCAGACAGCAGGAGTATGGCATAAGGAATGGGACCAGTCCAAACAGGCGCAGTGGGTCGAGCAGTTCTGCAAAATAGCCCTCAGTAAGCCGTTTGTTGACAGCGTAACATACGCAAACCTCTGCGATGCGGAAAACAGCATCATCGCAAACAGCGGCCTGTTGACAGCTCAGTTCGAACCAAAAAAATCCTATCAGACCCTGAAGAAACTTCGCGAAGTCATCTTCAACAGATAGAAGCAAGACAGTCTTATTTCCGAAATTTTTATATTTAATTTTGCTCTGTAGAAAACACTAATATATAGCTCTTTTTTAAAAGTAAATAAACGATCATCCGGTTGTAAGTCAAGACTCTCAGCAGGCACTCCACGCTTCTCGATTCAGTACTTCGGGCGGTAAGAGCATAGCCAAAGCCAGAAGCGATTTGGTCAATGACGGACGTTTTGCCATAATGGAATCCTTTCCTTTGTTGGCTGTAAATGTCTTTGCTGTTATTAATTATCGTCATGGGCTAACCTTATAATTTAGTGATTTCTACAGAGCACATTAATGATTGATTATTTGAGAATATCCCACCCGTATCCAAATTACTGAGATACGATTAAAAGACTATCGCTGCATAGCCGACGCTGTCGGAAGTTTTGGAGTGCATTTTCCTTAGCATAATTTCGCTGCTGTTTGCCTGAGCAAGCAGCAGGCCTTCGGTCTTGCCGAGTTTTTTCGCTGCTGCGACCGCAGCAGCAGCGGCACCAGCCCCACATGCGTTGCAGTTCTCAGCGGCGCTTGTGAGCATTTGTTCCGGCTCAAGCCGCAATGCCAAATCGATAAACTTCTTGTCGTTGACCTTGCTTGCCCATAGGATGGCATCGGCGCCTGTCCCCATCGGCTCAAAGCCGTAATGCGGCCCGTAGTGTGTCAAATCAGTCGAGCCGATACAGACGATTTTTTTATCCTGCTTGCTTATGATGTTGCCGACGGCCTGACCAAGGGTAATTGCCCCCCTGCTCGGCGGCACGATAATCGGCACAATTTTCGCCCCGCCAAACAGATACTGTATAAAAGGAACCTGAACTTCGATGCTGTGTTCATTTCTATGTGCACCGGAATCGCTGACTGCCTGCCCGCTTTTCACTATTACTTCTGCCAGTTCCTCATTGACAGTAATTTCCCCCAGCGGCGTTACCCAGTGCCCCTTGTCGCAGATAGCCGGTGAATTTCCAAAATAGCTGTGCGCAGCCCCGAAGATGACAAAGGTATGTACTTTTTCGTGCTGCTGTTTGATTGCCGAAAAAACCGCTGCCGCAAGAGCCGCACTGAACGTCCAGCCGGCATGAGGAACAATGCCCGCCGCTATCGTATCGGGCAGCTCCTTGTTCGCCGGTACCTCTTCGAGGTATTCGTTGATTTCATCCACGCACCCGTCATACTGGGCGGGATAGAACTGGCCTGCAACTACAGGTTTTCTTGTCAGCATCTTATTTGCCTCAATAATTACAACTGCTTGCATTTAACCCGAAAGCTCGTTATTATTATAGCATAACTGACAACACTTATATTGTAACAAAAAAGTAGGAAAAAACAATATGGCATCTCAAAAGAAAAGTGCTGTAGCGGTAGTCATGGGTTCCGACAGTGATATGACAGTGATGCAGGGCTGTATCGACCAGCTCGGCCTGTTCGGAATCAAGCCCATTGTCCGAATAATCTCCGCCCACAGAACACCCAAAGCCGCTGCCGACTTTGCAGAAACCGCAGGCGCCAACGGCATAAAGATAATTATCGCAGCTGCCGGTATGGCTGCTCATCTGGCGGGCGCTTTGGCCGCTCGCACCTGCCTGCCCGTTATCGGCGTACCTATCGCCGCTGATGCCGGCATGTGCGGAATGGATGCCTTACTCAGCACAGTACAGATGCCGCCAGGCGTACCCGTTGCCACTGTCTCTATAGGAAAAGCTGGTGCAAAGAACGCCGCTATTCTGGCCGTTCAAATCCTCGCCTTGTCCGATGATACACTTGCAAAAAAACTTGCCGATTTCAAAAAAGACCAGGAAAAAAAAGTCATTGAAAAGGATAATGCCATTTCCTGATGGCTGTCTTTTGAAACCCCCTTGCCCAAATAAAAAAACCCCCGATACAATCGGGGGCTACAGAAGGAGATTCGAAAATAAACAGCGCCGAATCTTATTTTACTTCAACTATCGAATTAAACTCCCCGAACTGATTCAGTTCGGCGTGATGGTTATACGGGTCCTGCTGCCACTGCCCGTCAACAACGAGCCGATAACGGTATCTGCCCGGCGGCAGGTTCATCTTTGCCTGCCAGACCCCGCTGCTGTCGCCTACCTTTTCCATAGGCGTGGCCATCGGCTGCCAGTTGTTAAAATCGCCCGCAACCTGGACGCTTCCGGCACGCGGATACAACGTTACAAATACAATCGCTTCGTTTATCTGATTCACACCGTAATAGTCGCTCAATTTGGAATCCAGTGATGCAATCTGCTGTTTCTCGACTTTTGGAGCTGTAACCTCTTTTATTTCCTGTTTCACCGCTGCTTGTTTCGGCGGCATCGGCTGCTTCGATGATTTCAGCAGCTCGTCGGCAGTGGCGCTTATGGCCTCAAGCTGACTCGACAGCGAATTGACTATCTCGTGCCGCTGCTGCTTTGTGTCGCAGCCCACAACCTCTTCCGCCAGTGAGCGGAAGTCGCTTCGTCCCTTGCTTGCCGGGTCATATTCAAATATGGGCTGGCCGAAACTCGCCGCTTCTTTGAGCTTCGTATTGAAATTGACCGTTGTCCTGAGCATCTTGTCGCCGAAATGATTACGCAATTCAGCGAGTATTTCTCGCGCCATTTTCGTCCGTATGTCATACATACTTGCCAGCACTTTCACGTTTACCTTCTGATTCGACCGCTCGCAGAGAATGCTCAGCGTCTCGAGCTGCCTGCTCAGTCCGTGCAGCGCAAAATATCCGGTTTCAACAGGAACGATTACATCGCTTGAAGCCCGCAGCGCATTAAATGTCAAAAGTCCCACCGCAGGCGGACAATCCACCACGCAATAATCAAATTCGTCTTTTATATCATCAAGAACTAACTTTAAGGCGCATTCGCGTTCGCCGATGCCTGCCATCTGCTGCTCGAATGCCGACAAATCAATACTCGCAGGCGCAAGTTCCAGCTTATCCCCGATTTGCCACAGGATTTCGGTCACCCGTATCGGTTCATTTCTGCTGCGGCTTATCAGCACATCATAGATGCTCTGCTCAATCTGGTCCTCAGGTACCGCAAGACCGACCGCGCAATGCGACTGCGGATCCATATCCACAAGCAGCGTCCGCTTGCCAAGCTCCGCAAAAGCACTTGCCAGATTTATTGATACCGTTGTCTTGCCGCAGCCGCCTTTTTGATTCACTATCGCTATAGTTCTCATTGCTTTTATCTCCAGCCAATATCTTGTCAGTATCGAAAACCCCGTTTAGCTATAAAAAAACCGCTTTTTCAATGCTAAAAAGAGCCATCGGTCTATCTATCCTTTTCGGCAGAAAACTACAAAAAACTTTATTTTTTTATGGGACGACCCGATAAAAACCTCAAATAACAGTACTGCTAACTGTTTTTTTAGGCCTCCAACCGGGAAATATATGAATATCTTTTAAAGCATATACCACGGCAAAACCGTCACACCCTTAAAGCATGTTGCATTGTCTCCACCATAGATTAGGGCAGCAGGTGAATCTAAAAGACCGGTTAATTTTCGCCAATACTCAAGTCCTTTGAAGAAATCAGTATTGATAGTTTGGCCTGACTTTATCTCTATCGGCAAAACTTTTGAACCGCTGTCAACCAGCAGATCAATCTCATTGTCATTAGAGTCTCTAAAGTAATACATACCAGGCTGTTTGCCCGCGTGGTAGTAGCTCTTATAAAGCTCTGCGATAACCCAGGATTCAAATATTGCCCCTCGTGACGAATGCGACAGCAATTCCTCCGGCTTATTTATCCCGAGAAGATAACAAAGAAGACCGCTGTCAATAAAATACAACTTAGGCGACTTTATAAGCCGTTTGTTGAAATTTTTGTGGTATGGCCTCAATAGTTTTATGATAAAACTTGTTTCAAGTATGCAAAGCCATCGTTTGGCGGTCTTGCTGTCTATCCCGCAATCATTGCCCAGCGATTGCAGATTAAGTATTTGTCCGCTCCTTCCGGCGCATAACCTTACAAAGCGGGTGAAGGTTTCAAGGTCGCTGACATTTACAATGCTGCGAACATCCCTTTCAATATATGTCTGTACATAGCTTGCCAGCCATTGGTGCGGCGGTATGCCCTTGTCGTGTATTCTCGGGTAGCTGCCGGTCCAAAGAACATTCAATAGCTTGTCTGTAGTTTCATCTGTTTTTTCACGGGGCCATTGTGCAATGTTTTCAGGAACAGTCGGATTTTTGCCGAGCAGTTCCGATCGCGAAAACGGTAATAAATGGTGAACCGCACAACGCCCAGCCAGAGACTGGCTTATTTTTTCTATGAGCAGGAAGTTCTGCGACCCTGTAAGTATGTACCGGCCTGGACGATCATTTTGATCCACGATAACTTGTATGTAAGAAAACAAATCAGGTACACGCTGCGCCTCATCCAGTATCACCTGTTTGGTGCCGAACTGGCTTAAAAATCCCTTGGCATCTTCCAGAGCAAACCGCCTGCTGGATGGGTCTTCCATTGAGATATAATGAGCATTTGCAAACGCTGTCCTGGCAAGCGTAGTTTTGCCTGACTGCCGCGGTCCAGTCAGCGATATTACTGGAAACCA
>Ga0315273_10010919_pt1 | contig 11605 bp, 9 predicted proteins | sample YL17G02_0_MG_FD_205753 | JGI IMG/M metagenome (GOLD analysis project Ga0315273, IMG submission 205753) | Sediment microbial communities from Yellowstone Lake, YNP, Wyoming, USA - YL17G02_0 | ecosystem: Environmental > Aquatic > Freshwater > Lake > Sediment | place: USA: Wyoming | collected... | reverse complement strand
CTGGCGGCTGGAGCGGGCATCGTCGGCACGCAATTCACCGCGCTCCCAAGCCCGACCCTCTTCGACAACACCCTGGGACAGGAACTCAACGAGACGGACTACACCGGGAGCCTCCGGCTCGTCTTCGACACCCGCGACCGCGAATACAACCCGACCAGGGGGACGCTGCTGCAGGCGGGGGCGCAGGCGGGGAACGCCTACGGCCGGTTCTATGGAGAAGCGCGCGGTTTCGTCTCCCCCTTTGTCAGCACGGTGGTGGCGGGCCGCCTGACGGCGGTGAGCACCACCGGCAGCCCGCCCCTGAGCTCCTTCTATGAGCTGCAGCTCTGGGAGGAATCCCGGACGCAGTACGGCGGCCAGGAAACCAACCGTGGGCTCGCGGGAGGCCGCCTGATCGATGCCGACCAGCTCTCGACCTCGCTGGAGGTGCGGCAGACGGTCATCGACGTTGGCGACTTCGGCGCGGTCGGCCTGATCGGCTTTGTGGACGTGGGCCGGGTGTTTCCGAAAGGCGGGCTTTCCCTGACCACCAACGGCATGGTAGTGACGGCTGGCGGCGGAATCATCGTCCGGGCCCTCAAGGCGGGCGTTCTGACCTTCAACTTTGCGGGCGGGCCGGATGGCTTCGTCTTCTCGTGCACGACCGGATGGAGTTTCTAGACCCCGGTTATCTTCCAATGCAATGGCTGACCCCACCCCATCCAAACCGAAGGTCGACTACCGCAACGCCTGGGCCGAGGCGCGCGAGGTCGTCTGGGACTATCGCTGGCGGCTCGCGCTGGGCCTCGTCCTGATGCTGGCCAGCCGCCTGGCCGGCCTCGTGTTGCCGGCTTCATCGAAATACCTCATCGACGACGTCATCGGGAAGCACCGCGCCGACTTGCTGCCGGTCATTGCGCTCGCCGTCGGCGCCGCCACGCTGGTGCAGGCGGTGACCGGCTTTCTCCTGACGCAGGTCCTGGGGGTCGCCGCGCAGCGGGCCATCACCGACATGCGGAAGCGGGTGCAGGAGCATGTGTCGCGGCTGCCGGTCAGCTATTTCGACTCGACAAAGACGGGCGTGCTGATTTCCCGCATCATGACCGACGCCGAGGGAATCCGCAACCTGGTGGGCACCGGGCTGGTACAGCTCGTTGGCGGGTTCGTCACGGCCGGCATCGCGGTGGGCGTGCTGTTCTGGCTCAATTGGAAGCTCACGGCCGTCACACTGACGGTCCTGATCATCTTCGGCGGAGGAATGGCGGTCTTCTTCAAGCGGCTGCGACCGCTTTTCCGAGAGCGCGGCAAGATCAACGCCGAGGTGACCGGCCGCCTGGGAGAAACGCTGGGCGGCATCCGGATCGTGAAAGCCTACAGTGCGGAGCGGCGGGAGCGCTACGTCTTTGCCACGGGTGCACACCGGCTCTACCGCAACGTGGCCCAGTCCATGATCGCCATTTCGGGGACGGGGGCGTTCGCCACCGCGATCGTGGGCGGGATTGGTGTGCTGATGATCCTCGTGGGCGGCGGCGACGTGCTGGCGGGCAGGATGACCGTGGGTGACCTGTTCATGTACATCTTCTTCACCGGCCTCATGGCGGCGCCGATGATCCAGATCGCATCCATCGGGACCCAGATCACCGAGGCGTTCGCGGGGCTCGACCGGATCCGCGAAATCCGCCAGCTGGCCACCGAGGACCAGGACGACGCGCTGCGCCAGCCGGTCGGCCAGATTCGCGGCGACGTGGCGTTCGCGGACGTGAATTTTGAGTACACCCCGGGCGTGCCGGTCCTGAAGGGAATCACCTTCGCCGCGCCGGCCGGCAGCACCACGGCCCTGGTGGGCGCTTCCGGCGGCGGGAAGAGCACGCTGATTTCCCTGGTGATGGCGTTCAACCGGCCGCAGACCGGGCGGGTGACGGTGGACGGCCGGGACCTCGCCACGATCCGGCTGCACGAGTTCCGGCGCGCCATGGGCGTCGTCCTCCAGGAAAACTTCCTCTTCGACGGCACCGTCGAGCAGAACATCGCCTTCGCGCGGCCCGACGCCACCCGCGCGCAGGTCGAGGCCGCGGCCCGGGTGGCGCACGCCGACGGGTTCATCCGGGCGTTCCCCGACGGCTACGATTCGGTGGTGGGGGAACGGGGGATCAAGCTCTCCGGGGGCCAGCGTCAGCGGATTGCGATCGGGCGTGCGATCCTTGCCGACCCTCGCCTCCTCATCCTCGACGAGGCGACCAGTTCGCTCGACAGCGAGAGTGAAGCACAGATCCAGGACGGGCTGCGGTCACTCCGCCGCGGGCGCACGACCTTCGTCATCGCGCACCGGCTTTCGACCATCGTGACGGCGGACCAGATTCTGGTGCTGGAGGCGGGCGAAATTGTCGAGCGGGGCACGCACCGCGAGTTGCTGGCGCTGAACGGCCGCTACCGACAGCTGTACGACAGGCAGTACAACGTCGAGATGGACCGGTTCATCAACCCCGGCGAGGACTTCACGCCGGAGCTGGAGCGGGAAGCGGCCGCGGCGCGGGTGGCGCAAAACCTGTAACCGCGGCCGCCAACACCTCCCGAAGGGTCGACTCTCCCCGGTCGCGTGCATACCACTTCCGCACCTGCGGGTAGAGCTCGGCCTTCGGAACAGCGGCCCGGTTGGCCATTACCCACGCCTGAAGCTCCCGCGGGCGCGGGCCCCAGTGCCCCAATTCGCGAAAGCCGGCGTCCAGGGCAATGACGATCGGGATCGAGCGCGATCCGTTGGTGAGGTAGCGATCCATCAGCTCCGGGTGTTCGTCGCGCCGGAGGACGCGGAGCTCAAGGCCGGGGACCTGCTCGACCAGCTTTGCCAGGACCGGGATCGAATTGGAGGCGTCTCCGCACCAATCTTCGGCGAGCACCAGCAGCCGGCGCGGCGAGGCGGAGAGGTCCATTCCCGTGACCCACGCGGGAAGGACGGCAATCCGGTGCATTCCCTCCCACAACCCACGGTGATCGGCGCTGGCCGCCACAAAGTCATGGAAGGGGAGCGCGGTGCGCCACAGCGAAGGAAAATCGGGCATCAGAGCTCCCGGATCATCACGCCGCGCTTCGCGAGCTCATCGACATAGGGCTGGAAGGGCATCGCCTCATCCGGCGTGTGGACACCCTTTCTGGTCACCCGGCCGTCGGCCTGCATCAGCCCGGTGATGGCCAGCGAGTATCCGGTGGTGCGCATCATGGCGCTGATGTTCCGCGCCGTATCCTTGTAGTCCACCAGCTGCCACGCCACCGACGCCGGCTTGCCGCCCTTCGTGCCGCTGGCCTCCACACGAAGCGCCACCAGGTCCTCGGCCTTCGGCTTCAAGAGCTTGGGCGTCGCGGCCGCGATGAACAGGTCCCGCGGCACCACCTGCTGGCCCTTGACGTCGATCGGCGCATTGTCGAGCAGGCCGAGCTCGCGGATGGGGCGCATGATGGCCACATGCCCGGGGTAGCGCAGCGTCTTGTATTCCATCACGTCCACCTTGCCCTCGTAGGAAAACGGCATGGTGCTGACCCCGCCGGCGGTGTGGAACGCCTCAAGGGTGCCGACCGGCTCGGGAAACACGACGGGCTCGAGCTCGCTCAGCGCGTCGACCGGGGTCCGCTTCCCGCCGCGAAGGATCCACGACGTGGTGGTGTAGTAGTCGAGGGCGCCTTCGAGTGAGTACACGATCTGGTAGTTAAGCGGCGGCTCCGGATGCCGCGGCAGTCCACCGACGTAAATCTTGACCTTCTCGGTCTTGTCGAGCCGACGGATCCCCTCGGCGGCCAGGATGTTGACCATGCCCGGCGCGAGCCCGCAATCCGGGATGATCGAGAGTCCCTTGGCCGCCGCCGCGGCATGCAGTCGCTTCTGCTCGAAGACGATCTCAGTGTTGCCGCCGAGGTCGGAGAAATGGCAGCCGGCCTCGACGGCGCAGGCCGCCATCGGCGCGTTGAAATAGTAGGGAATGGCGCTCATCACCGACACATGGCCGCGCATCAGCGCGGTCACCGCCGGCAGGTCCTTCACGTCGAGCCTGATCGCCTTGAGGCGGTCGGTCCCCACATACGGCGCGAGGAAGGGGGCCAGTCGCTCGGGGTGGAGGTCGGCAATCGTCACCTGGGTGACGGCCGGGTTCTGCAGGAGGTCGAAGGCGGTGGCGCACCCCTGCAGGCCGGCACCGAGAACCATCATCTTCATACGTGAGTCCTTGTCAAATCGCGAGTTTCGGGACAGCCTTGAAATCTACCCCGGAGCCCATTGTGGCTTCAACCTCGACCCTTCGGAGAGCGATGAGCGCACCCATCAGCCCGGCCCACGGCCGCCGCGACGGCGAAGGCACTCGGCAAAAGCTCCTCCGCGCCGCGCTGGAACTCTTTACAGGAGAAGGGTTTCTGGCCAGCACCACGCCGATCATCGCCCAGCGGGCCGGTGTGGCGGAAGGCACGATCTATCGGCACTTCCCCAGCAAGGAGCACCTGCTGAATGAGGTGTTCCGGAGCACACAGCGCTGGGCCATCGGCGTCATCAAGGAACTCGACGCCGACCGGTCACTCAAGGCGCCGGATCGGCTGGCGCGCATCGCCCGGCGATTCGTGGAGACGGCCGACCGGGATCCGGCCGCCGCACGAATGCTCCTCCGCCAGCGCGACGCCCGCTTCCTCGATCCGCAGAGTCGCGATGCCGCGCGGGAGTTTCGGGAGGCGTTGCAGCAGGTTGTGGCGGCGGGCAAGGCGGACGGGGCGGTGCGGGCGGGACCGGCGGAGTTGTGGACCTCGGTGTGGCTGGTGATTCTGGCCTTCATCATCGAACGGGTCTCGGCCAAGGAGTGGACCGCCGAGCAGCCACAGGTGGGGCAGGCCATTGAGGCGGCGTGGAGCGCTATCGCGGCCCCGCCTCAACCGGCCCAGGGAAAAACGTCATCTCCCGAGGGTCCGCCCGGGGAGGGGTCAGGCTGAGCTCGCGGGATCTCCCCGGGCCAAGCGGACGGACGGTGAAGCCCGTCCCCACGAAATAGCCCACCGAATCGCTTCCCCAACGGACGGCGCCCCTGCCGTCCGTCGCAAACGCGCTCCGCTCCCCGTTGGCCAGCAGCACGCAGACACCCCCCTCAGGGCAATCGACCGCGCGGCCGAACGCGGGAGTGCCGAGCAGGACAGCAAAGGCCGAGTCGGCGTGCAGCGCTTCGGCGCGGTCGAGCAGCCGAAGGGCGGGCTCCGCCGGCGGGGCAGCGGCCACAAGGGTGCCGGACCCCGTGCGAACGTAGAGGAGGTTTCCATCGGCGCTCCACGCCACCGCTTCCGCCGGGGCCTCCGATGGGGGAAGCACGCGCTCGCCTCCGTTCAGGAGATTCATCACCACGACGCTGCGGGAGGCAGGGTCACCCGCCGTCGCTTCGCGGATGAACGCGAGGGCCGTCCCGGCGGGCGAAAGCGACGGGGTCATTTCGCGGACCCGCGTGTAGGTGATGGGAAAGGTGGTGCCCCCATCCGCGCGGACCGCGTAGAGGTCGCCGAGGCCGGCCTCGCCGGTGGCGACGAACACGGCGAACGGCTCCTCGCCAGGCGCAAGACGGTTCTGGAGCGGTGACATCGACACGCGGCAAGCGGTAAGCGCGACCAAGGCCATCGGAACGACATGCGAGCGAGGCACGATAGCTCCCAGCAGTGAATACACGAAAGCACGAAAGTTGTCGTCTGTCCTCGGCCCCTCGGCTGTGCTCGTCCTCACTCCCTGTCCCCGACTCGCGCTTTCAGCAGCCACCAGCCGTTCGGGTCGACCCGGATCGACCGGGGTGGCGCCATGAAGGAATGGAACGAGACCACCGTTTCACGCCCCTCGATGTCGGCGCGAAGCAAGCGTCCATCCACCAGAAACTCCAGGCCCGGCATCCGGTAGGTGCCCCACGCGGGGCCCTGCACCTGGCGGACCGTCAGGGTCAGCGAGTCACCTGCCTGCGTCCAACGCACCGCGAGGTCGGGATAGCCGGGTTGGGTGAGCGCCTGGAGGAAATACCAGGTCAGGTCCTGGCCGGCCGCCTCGCTCATGACCGCGGCAAAGTCGGACGAGAGGGCGTTGCCGTTTCGAAAGCGTTCATAATACGTGTGCATGCCGGCAAAGAAGGTCGAATCGCCGACGAGGCCCCGGAGCGAATGGAGGACCCAACTCCCCTTGGGATAGTTGTTGGCGTTGAGGAGCCCCATCAGGTCCGTCGCCTCGAAATCGAGGATGGGACGCTCAGTCTCCTTCGCCTTGAACACGGTGTTGGCCGCACGGCTCATCGCCGTCGCGAGCGCGCTGTCCCCGCCAGCCTGCTCGGCCCAGAGCGCGGCGAGGTAGGTGGCAAACCCCTCGGAGAGCCAGAGGTGGTGCCAGTCTCCCTCGGTCACCGCGTCGCCGAACCACTGGTGGCCGGTTTCGTGGGCCACCGTCCGCTCGCTCAGCGTGTGATTCGCCACGGCCTTGTGGTCGTACCAGATGGCCCCGGCATTCTCCACGCCGCCGTAGCGGGTGACCGCCTGGACGTGCGAGAGCTCCTCGTACGGGAATGAGCCGAACTGGCGGCTGAAGAGGTCCACCATCTCGTTGGCCCGGCGGAAGGGCCCGTCGACCGCCCACGACGAGTCGGCGGGAAAGGTCCAGGCCGACTGCGGCACGCATTTCATGGGGCAGCCCGCCTGGCCCAACGGCGTGACCGCAAACGGGGCCACGCCAACGACCATCGTGTAGGTGGGGATCGGCTCACGAATTCGGTAATGCCACACCGTGCGCCCGCCGGCGAGGGTGTCCACCTTCGTCAGCACCCCATTTGCGCGCACCAGCTGCCCGGCTGGCACCTCGACATGAAAGGCTGCGGTGGCCTTGTCGCCGGGATAGTCATGCGACGGAAACCAGCCGCGCGCCTGGTCGGGCCAGTTGTCGGCAAAGACCACCCGCCGTCCGGACGAATCCGTCGAAAAAATGAGCCCGGTCCTCGGCGCACCGGTGTAACGGATCCGGGTCACGAGGGTGTCGCCCGGCGCCAGGCGGTGCGGCAGCACGATGCGGCCCCCTTCCCGGCGCCACGGGCCGACTGCGCCATCCTGTCCCGGTGTTCGCAGCCATTTCACGCTGAGCACCGAGTCGAGATCGATGGCGAGCGGTTCGACGCCGCCGATACGCCAGGCGGTTTCGACTTGTCCGATGATGGTGCTGCCGCTGTCGGGGAGGATCAGCGTGATGTCGTAGTGCAGGGCATCGTGCACCGGCACCGCGGTGTCGGCGCGCTGGGCCAGGGGGTTCTGCGCCACCTGCAGGGCAAGCAGTAGTGCCAGCATCAGGAGCCCAGGGTCTCTCGGTAATAGGCGAGGATCCGGGCCCAGGCCTTGGCGGGCTGGTCGGTGTCGTTGCCCATGCGGCCGGGGCTGAGGAAACCGTGGCCGGTCCCCGGATAGATGTCGTACGTGAACGACTTGCCGAGCAGCTTCATCATGGCGTTCACCTGGGGGAGCGGGTCGTTGACGCGCGCGTCGTTCTCCGCATACACCCCGAGGATGGGGGCCTGGATGCGCGCCATTGCGGCGGAATCGGGCGCGGGGCCGTAGCAGACGACGGCGGCCTTGAGCTTCGGGTTGTGGGTCGCGTAGGCGAAGCTCTGCTGGCCGCCCCAGCAGAAGCCGATGGTGGCCATGTTCCCGCGCGCCGCGCCGGGGAGGGTGTCCACGAACTCGGCCGTCGCGTCGAGGTCTCCCATGATCCGCTCCGGCGTCAGCCCCGCAAAGAGCTTGCGTGCAGAATCGGGGTTCGCGGGAGTTCGTCCGTACTTCGATCCAAGGAGGTCCGGCGCGATGGCCACGTACCCCTGCCCCGCCAGCTTGTCCACGACAGAGGTTTCCCAGGGCGTGAGTCCGAAGATCTGGTGGATGACGAGGATGGTGGGTGCGCGGTCCTTCCGCTGTGGCCACGCCACATAGGCGGGGATGGTGTCGCCGGCGGCGTTGGTGAACTTGACCCATTCGCCGTGGGTGTCGACCACCGCGAGGCCGGCAGGGCCGGGTAGGGCCAGCCAGGCGGTGAGCGTGGTCAGTGCGGCGAGCGACAGCCCGATGGTGAGTGAACGACGCATGATGCCTCCGATTCGTCCTCGATCCTCAGTCCTCAGTCCTCGGCCCTCAGGCCTTCGAATACACGCCGCCGAGCGCCGACCCGGGATCGGGCAGGTGGCGTCGACTCTCAAGCGCGGCCGCGGCGCCCGCCTCGACCTCTGCAGTGGCCACCGCTTCGATCTCTTCCAGTTGCGCGGGGGTGACCCCCTCCTCCTTGAGATATTCCTCGTAGAGGCCGATCGGGTCCCGCTTCCCCCAATGGGCAAAGAGCGCGGCGGGAAAAGTTGCGCGGGCCTCACGCTCGTCGTGGGTGGCGTGCCCGCCCATCCGGAACGTGTCGGCCAGGAGGAGCACCGGCCCTTCGCCCCGCCGGCAGCGTGCGACCGCCAGCGCGGCGGCGGCGTAGGCGTCCAGCACGTTGTTGCCGTCGAAGCTCCACCCCGCCATGCCATACGCGGCGGGCCAGCCGGCGAAGTCGCTGCCTGCATGGTGCTGCTCGAGCCGCGTGCCGAGGGCCACCTGATTGTTCTGGAGGATGTACACCACGGGCAGCCGCTGGACCGCAGCGAAGTTGAGGCCCTCGTGGCTTGCCCCGGCTTTCACGGAGCCGTCGCCCACCCAGTTCATCACGACGCCCGTTTCGCCGCGGATGCGCGCCGCCAGCGCGATGCCCGCCGACACCGGCACCATGGCGCCGACCGGGGAAACGGGCTGCAGCACATGGTGCGCCATCGAGCCGGCGTGCAGGTCCCGGCCAGCGGAAGGAGAATCAGCGGTGGCCAGGTAGGCCCGGAACATGTCGGCGAGCGGCATCCCCATGTCGGAGCATGCGGCGGCGTTCCGGATCATCGGGGCCACGAAATCAGTGGCCGGCTCGAGCGCAAACACCGGCCCGACCGTGGCCGCCTCCTCGCCGGTACCGAGCCACGCCTTGGAAATGACGCCCTGGCGCACCCATCGCGTCAGGGCGATGTCGTGCTGCCGCGCGCGCACCAGCCGGGCATAGAGAGCAAGGAGCTCTTCCCGCGACAGCCGGGCCACGATGGCTTGCCGCTCCGGTGCATGCACGATGGTGTCGCGGTAGGCGCGCACCAGGGCAGGGTCGGCGGCCCACGCCACATATTCCGGCGGATCGAAGGCGGTGTAGCGCTTCACGCCTGTGCCGCCCCGCCCGGTGGCGTCGTGCGCGACACGGCATCAAGGGCGTCGCCGAAGGCGGCCATGGAGGGAAACCGGTTGGCAGGATCCATGGCGAGCGCCCGGGTGAGCGCCGCCTCCAGGCGGGCCGGCAACTCCGGGCGCACAGCGCGCAGTTGTGTGGGCTGGCCCCGGAGGCGCGCGATCTGCAGTTCCTGGGCGGTCTCACCGTCGAAGGGGAGCCGTCCGGCGAACATTTCGAAGGCCAGCAGGCCCAGCGAATAGACGTCGCTCCGGGCGTCGAGGTCGCGCCCGCGGATCTGCTCGGGGCTCATGAACTCCGGCGTGCCGAGGACGATGCCCACCGCCGTGAGTTTCTGGCTCGTGGGCCGGCGCGTCAGCTCCAGCGCCAGGCCGAAGTCCATGACGACCGCGCGGAGCCCGCCCGGCAGCGCGGCATCATCGACCAGCATGACGTTTTCAGGCTTGAGGTCGCGGTGCAGCACCCCGAGCTCGTGGGCGTGCTGGAGTCCGCGGCAGATCTGGAGGAGGATCGGCAGTCCGTCGGCCAGGGGAAAGGGGCCGGTGCGATTGATCCGGTCGTGCAGTCCTTCGCCGGGCAGCCACGGCATGACCAGATACACGAGTCCCGCGGGAGTGGCGCCGAGCTGGAGAATGGCGCAGACGCTGGGATGGCTGAACCGGCTCGCGATGAGCGCCTCGCGCTTGAAGCGTTCGATGGCGAGTGGATCGGCCGAGAGGTGGGACGCGAGGACTTTGACGGCCACCTGGGCGCCGGTCGTGGTGTCGGTGGCCAGGTACACTGCCGCCATGCCGCCCTCGCCGATCCGATGCCGCACCTCGAATCGGCCGTCGAGCACCGTGCCAGGGAGCTCCGAGTCCTCCGCATCCACCTCGAGCGCGGCGCCGTCTCGCGTGCAAAAGCGCGCCGGCTCGGCGTACACTGCCCGACATTGAGGGCAGCGCAGCACGCTCAATCCCGGAACCGGTTTCGGCCGTCCGCCTTCGCCTTGTACAGGTTGGCGTCCGCCAGCCTGAGGAAGGACTCCGGCTCGGTGACCCGCTCATCGGGGTACGTGGCGACCCCGATGCTGATGGTGACGTGCACCGGGCGGCCGGGCTCGCCGAAGTCGTGGGCCGCCACACGGCGAATGATGCGCTCCGCAAAGATCCGCGCGCCGGTGGGGCCCGTTTCAGGGAGCAACAGCGTGAACTCCTCGCCGCCGTAGCGGGCCACCACGTCCACCGCCCGCTGCTCGCGCTTGAGCAGATTGGCGAGGCTCCGGAGCACCCGGTCGCCGGTGAGGTGGCCGTGCTCGTCATTGATGGCCTTGAAGTTGTCGATATCCACCATCAGGCAGGTCAGCACGGTCTGGTAGCGATCGGCCCGCTCCATTTCCTGCACCAGCTTTTCGCTGAGGGCACGGCGGTTGAAGGTGTCGGTCAACGGGTCGGTTTCCGCCAGGTGCCGCATCTGCTCCTGGCCGTCCATGGCGCTCTCGAGGTCGTAGGCCTTTTCGAGCGCCGCGACGGCGGCCTTGATCACCTGGTCGGCAAACTGCACATCCTGTTCGTTGAGCGGGGCGTCTTCCGCGGTGGTCCGCAGGAAGAACACGCCGACCTGCTGGCCCCGCAGCTGGAACGGCAGGGCCAACGCCGAGCGGGTCGGCACCGAGACCCCTTCCGCCTCCCACTCGGCACGCACCGCCTGATAGAGCGGATCCGTCAGCACGTCCTGAATGAGGACGACCTCGCCGGTCTTGAGCCCCTGCTGGATTTCGGGATACCGGCGGAGGTCCACCCGGAGGTTCCGCAACATCGGGTTTTCGTAGGCGGCCACGACGGTGCCGGCCTCGTCTTCTGCCGAGCCGATCAGGATGGAGCACTTCGAGATCCGGAGGCCGCGCGCCACGCGCCGCACCAGGATCTGGTAGATCTCGTCGGGCTTGAGCGTGGCGGTGACTTCCTGGAGAATGTCCACCATCTCAGTGCGAGACCGTGCTTCGGCGCGCGCCTGGTTGAGCTCTCGGCCGGTGCGAAGATGGGCTTTGACCCGGGCCAGGAGTTCGCGCACGCGGAAGGGCTTGGAAATGAAGTCCGCGGCGCCCAGGCCGAGGGCACGGACCGTGGCCTCTTCGGGCGGCATGGAGGAGATCATGAGGACCGGCAGGTCCTTGAAGCGGTAGTCGGTCTTGACGCGTTCGAGGAGCTGGAGGCCGTCCACCTTCGGCATCATGATGTCGAGCAGGAGCAGGTCGAACTGTTCGGCGAGGAGGTGGTCGATGAGGTTTTCGCCGCCCGGCGCCGTGACGACCTCGTATCCGTTGTCCTTGAGGATCCAGGACAGCGTGCGCGTCAGGGCCTGATCGTCGTCCGCCAC
>Ga0315273_10010917_pt1 | contig 11606 bp, 8 predicted proteins | sample YL17G02_0_MG_FD_205753 | JGI IMG/M metagenome (GOLD analysis project Ga0315273, IMG submission 205753) | Sediment microbial communities from Yellowstone Lake, YNP, Wyoming, USA - YL17G02_0 | ecosystem: Environmental > Aquatic > Freshwater > Lake > Sediment | place: USA: Wyoming | collected... | reverse complement strand
CGGGGATGCGCGAGCTGCAGTTGTGGGACGGGTCCAACGGCATCGAGGCCGCGTTCGACGATATCGAAGCCCTCGCGCCGGGCTGCCGCTTCCGGGACTGCCGGCACGACCTGGAACCGGAGTGCGCAGTCAAGGCGGCCGTGGCCGAGGGGCGTCTCGAGGAGCGCCGCCTCGCGAGCTATCTCGAGTTGCGCGGCGAGCAGACGGCCCTCGCCGCGCGGCAGGACGAGCGCGCCGGCCTCGAGCAGAAGCGCCAGGCCAAGGTGATGGGCAGAGCGCTGAAGGACTTCTACGCCAGGAATAAGAAGTAGACGACAGAATACAGAAGACAGAATACAGAAGACAGAATACAGAAGACAGAAGACAGAAGGCGGAAGGCGGATCCGCCAGTCAGCATTCAGCAGAAACCCACTGCAACCAGGCAGGCGGCCACCAGGCACGGCACTCCGCGTCCAAGTTATTCTGTCTTCTGTCTTCTGTCTCCTGTCTTCTGCCTATTGCCCCGCCGCCAGGTAGAACGCGTTGAAGAGCAGCGGGAACGTGGCCTGGGTCTGTGCGCGGTGCTGCGGGCGCAGGCCGAACAGCACGATCCGCCCGGGATTGAGATCGACAGAGACCACTGCGGCACGACCGGCCATGAACTCCTCGCCGCGCAGCCAGCCGGACGCGACGACATTCGCGTTCGGGAAGCGGGCCACCACCGACACCTTCTGCGACGAGAACGCCTCGGTCAGCGCAAAGAACGGACTGTTGTTGTAGAAGCCGTACGTGCCCGCGGCCATGCCCGCTCCGATGGGGTGGGACGTGTCCACCTCGACGCGCATGATCGTGCCCGGGGCGAAGTGCTGGTCGCGAGTCAACCCGCGCTTGAGGTTCTTGACGGGCAGGGGGAACCGCTCGATCGCCAGGTCACACGCATTGCCCATCATGATGAGCGTGCCGCCCTGGGCCACGAAGGCCTTCAGCGCGGCGACTCCATCCTCGCCGATCCCGCCTCGGTACTCGGGCCGCGTGCTTGCCGCCTCGTTGCCCGAGACGATGCTGTTGGGCTGCTGGTCGGCGAACAGGATGGCGTCGAAACGGTCTCGCAGCTTGCCCGCCTTGATATCGGCATTGTGGAGCGTCGAGTACGGAAACTCGTGCTGCTCGATCACCCAGCGGGTCCAGCCCTCATCCATGCTGCCAGTCCATGGCTGATACAGGGCGATGCGCGGCGCCTTCACGGCGTGTGACGCGTCGGCCGGCGTCTGCTTCGACGTGGCGCGTACCTGCAGGCCCAGCGCGGTTGCGACGTCCTTCATTGTCTTCTGCGGAACGCCCGCGACCTGGACCGTCGTCACACGCCCGTTCTGTCCGGCTGACGAGAACAGGCTGACGCGCGCCCCGGCCTTGAACAGCCGGTTCATGGCGATGGCGGCCTCGGGCCCGGTGTAGTCGAACGCAAAGACGGCGCCCGTGCCGGTGATCGCACCCGCGAGTGTCGGGACGTCTGGGGCCAGCGTGAGCGTCACGCCGTCGCCGAGAGGTTGCTTCAGGAACACCACCTCGACGCCAAGCTGGAGGCCGAGCGACCACGCTGTGACGTCGTACGGTGCTTCGGGTGGCGCGGTCGGCGTCCGCCGCACTTCCGGGTAGGTCTGCTTCTCCAGCAGATCTTTCGCGTAGCGCCCGAAGACCTGCGCCATCGGGATGACGAAGGATCCCGCCGGGTAGTCCTTGTCGTCGGCCTTGAATGCGGCGTTCGCGCGGTACACCTTCACGCCGCCGATCTGTAACCGGCCGGCGAGCCGGTACGCCGCCAGGGGATCCGTCTGCGCGCCGGGGTCGATCACGATGGCGGAGGGGTCGCCGTTCCTGCCCGCGTCGACCGTCGCGCGATTCACTTCGTAGATCTGCCGCAGGAGCGTCTCGCGTTGGTCCGCCGCCAGCTCCAGCGTGGCCATGGTGGCGATCAGCTCGTAGTCCACGATGTCGCGCAGCGTCCAGCGCCCGCCCAGCCACGGCCGGGCGTACTCGGTGCGCGCCGTCACGTCCGTCGGCGCCGGCAGCGGCCCGCGCCCATCGCCTCCGCGGCCTCCGCCACGGCCGCCTTCGGTCCCGGCGGTTTGCGCCGGAGGTCTCCCCATCTCGGCGCGCTGCTGCTCGGTGGGAGACGCGACGCGCACCGACGCGACCTCGGTGAGCAGGCCCACCTGGTTGTGCCACCAGCCGCTCCACGCCATCGCGCCTTGCCAGAAATTCGTGTAGGTGGAGTTGTAGATGATGCCGTCCTTGCCCGCCGCCTCGAGGGCCGCGCCCTGCGTCTGGCCGAACAGTCCGTTCCACCGGTAGATCAGCGGGTGCACGTTGGGGTTGATGGGGTCGGTGGCGGGCATGACGAACATGCGCGCGCCGTTCGCGCCCTGCTGGTGCTCGTCGAGCCACACTGTCGGGAACCAGTCGTGCCAGAGCAACTTCGCGGTCAGCCGGCTTTCGACCTGCGTGAACATGTACATGTCACGGTTGTTGTCGTGGCCGACGTACTTCTGGTAGAGCCACGGCATGGACGAGGCTTCGAACTCGGTGCCGAGGTTCTTGTTGTACCAGTCCACCACCATGATCTGGCCGTCCGGGTTGAGGCTCGGCACGAGCACGAGGATCACGTTGTCCAGAACATGTTTCACCCGCGGCGACGCGTCGGTCGCCAGCCGGTGGACCAGTTCGAGCACCATCTGGGAGGACCCAATCTCGGTCGAGTGGATGTTGCACGTGACCATGACGACGGACTTCCCCAATTGGAAGATCTCGTCACGCTCGGCCGTCATCGGAATGCCATCCTGGAAGTAGAGCCGACGCTGGAGCGCACGGTAGTAGTCGATCTTCTTCAGCGTGTCCGCCGACGCGATCTCGACCGCGACGAACGGGTTTCCTTCCGTCGACTTCCCCAGTTCTCGCACGCGGACGCGATCCGATGCGCCTTCCACCAGTTTCAGGTAGGCGACGATCTTGTCCCAGCGCGCCAGCTTGGTGTCGGCGCCCACCCGGAAGCCGAGGAACTGCTCGGGCGTCTGCAACGCTTGCGGACTGCTGGCCGCCACCATGGACGCCGGGTCGGACGACACCAGGCTGAGACCAAGAAACACGGCGATCGCAAACCGGGATGCACGCATGGGTCGAAGCCCTCCTCGTCGAACATGCTGTGCCATTCCGGCACAGCGGCGTTCCGAACTATATCGGAGTGTTATTCAACCTGAGAAGCGCGCTATGGTACGGGCATGCCAGGCAAAGACACGCTGACCATCGTCGAGCGCGCCGTCGGTTTCGGGAGCCGCCTTGGCGTCGTGGACCGCGACGGCCCCTGGACCTACGCGGATGTGGTCGCACAATCGATGGGCGTAGCGCCCCGGTTGCTCGGCGAGCATCACGATCTACGCGAAGCCCGCGTCGCCCTCCTGGCGTCGCCCGGCGTCGCCTACGTGGCGGGGCAGTGGGGAGCCTGGCTGGCAGGGGCCATGTCGGTGCCGCTGTCGCCCCAGCAGACGCGGGCCGAGTGGGAGTACATCCTCGACGACAGCCAGGCGACCTTCGCCGTTGTCTCACCGGACCTGGCCGGCCCCTTCCGGGCGCTGGCCGATGCGCGCGGGATGCGCGTCGTCGTGATCGACCCGCCGCTGCTGGCGTCCGCCCCGCGGCCCGCCCTGCCCGCGATCGCGCCGGCCCGCCGCGCGCTGATGCTGTACACGAGCGGCACCACCAGCAGGCCCAAGGGTGTCGTGCTGACACACGCCAACATCCGCGCCCAGGTCGAATGCCTGGTCGGCGCCTGGGGTTGGCGTGCCGACGACCGCGCCCTGCTCGTGCTTCCGCTGAATCACACCCACGGGGTGATCAACGTCCTGACGTGCGCGCTCTGGGTCGGCGCCGTGTGCGAGATCACACCGATGTTCGATCCGGGCCTCGTCTGGGACCGGCTGGCCAGCGGCGACATCACCGTCTTCATGGCGGTGCCGACCATCTACCGCCGCCTGATCGCGGCGTGGAGCGACGCGCCGGAGGGGCAGCAGACCGTGTGGTCCCGCGGCGCCGAGCGCCTTCGTCTGTTCGTGTCCGGTTCCGCCGCGCTGCCCGCCAGCGTGTTCGTGGAGTGGAAGAGGATCACGGGGCACACCCTGCTCGAGCGGTACGGCATGACCGAAATCGGCATGGCGCTGTCCAACCCGCTCGACGGTGAGCGGCGGCCGGGCTACGTGGGCTCGGCGTTGCCGGGCGTCGATCTGCGCCTCGTCGACGAGCACGGCGCTGGCGCATCCGCCGGCGATCCCGGCGAGATCCTCGTGCGTGGTCCAGCGGTCTTTCTCGAGTACTGGGGGCGCCCCGACGCCACTGGTGCGGCGTTCAGCGAGAGTGGCTGGTTCCGCACCGGTGACGTGGCGGTCGTCGAGGGCGGCGCGTTTCGCATCCTGGGCCGGCTGTCAGTCGATATCATCAAAACCGGTGGAGAGAAGGTGTCTGCCCTGGAAATCGAGGACGTGCTGCGGGAGCATCCGGCGATCATCGATTGCGCGGTCGTCGGGCTGCCGGATCCCGACTGGGGCGAGTTGGTGGCAGCCGCCGTCGTGCTGAAGCCGGGGGCCATGCTCCTGCTGGCGGACCTCAGACACTGGGCCCGCGCTCTCCTCTCGGGGCCGAAACTGCCGCGCCGGATGCTGGTCCTGGACGCCCTGCCGCGCAACGCGATGGGTAAAGTCGCGAAGGCCCGGCTGATCCAATTGTTTGAAGCGTGATTCTGCTCGTCGGGTTGGAGTGGACGGCTTCGTTGCAGTACACTCAGAGATTGCCCGGGCGGGGTCCGACCGACGCCCCCGGACTCCAATAGGGACAATCGCATGGGCTCGTTGACGCAGATAACGGTGGCGCTGTGGCTGGCCGTCGCCGCAGCCGACCCGCAGACGCTCGAGCGCGAGGCGAAGCTGCTCGAGACGAAGTTGATGGCGCCGTGTTGCTGGGCGCAGCAGGTGTCGTTGCACCAGTCGCCTGCCGCCGACGAGATCAAGCAGAACATCAGGCGTCTGCTCGCCGACGGCAGGACGGGGCAGCAGATCCTCGACGTCTACGTGGCGCAGTATGGCGACCGGATTCTGGCGGAACCTCCCGCGCGCGGATTCAGCGCCGCCCTTTACGTGGCGCCGTGGATTTTCCTCGCGGGCAGCGTGGGCCTCGTCTTCGTCGTGATCCGGCGGTGGCGCACGTCAGGTCCCGGGCCGGCCAGCGCCGAAGCCGTGAGCGCCCCGCCAGACGAAGCGGAATCCGAGCGCATTGATGAAGAGTTGCGGAATCTGGACTAGCCCGTGAGCGACGAGAGCCTGCAGGATCTGTACGCCCCGGAAACCACGTGTTTCGGGTGCGGGCCTGCCAATCCGAAGGGGTTGCGCATCAAGAGCCGTGTCGAGGGTGACGCCGTGGTGCTGGACTGGACCCCCGAGCCGCATCACGAGGCGTTTCCGGGATTCGTCAACGGCGGAATCATCGGGGTGTTGTTCGACTGCCACTGTAATTGGGCGGCGGCCCATCACCTGATGACGCGCGCCGGCAGCGAGACGCCTCCGTTTACCGTCACCGCCGACTACGCGGTCAAGCTGCGGCGTCCGACGCCGAGCGGCGGGCCGTTGCGACTGCGGGCGATGGTGGTGGAGTCGACGGACGACCGCGCGGTCGTCGACGCGACGCTCGAGGCGGAAGGCGCCGTGCGGGCGACGTGCCGCGGCACCTTCGTCGCGGTTCGGCCGGGGCACCCGGCGTATCAGCGGTGGTAGGTCCAGGCGTTAGGGACTAGGCGCTGGGCGCTAGTGACGAGGCCAGGCGCTGGTCACGAAGAGCCGCGCGATGGGAGTTTCTCAACACTCGAGGATGAACATGATGCGCATGATGATCGCGACGTTGGTCGTAACGGGATGTTCGATGGGAGTCCTGGCAATGGCGCAGGCGCAGGCGCCGGCGGCCGGTGGTCTGCAGGTCGGCGATGTCGCCCCGGCGTTTTCGTTGCCGGGCTCGGACGGGGCGACCCACACACTCGCGAGTTTCAAGGGGAAACAGGCCGTTGTGCTGGCCTGGTTCCCGAAGGCCTTCACCGGTGGTTGAACGGCCGAGTGCAAGTCGCTCCGTGAGAGCGGCGACCTCATCCGGGGATACGATGTGGCGTATTTTACGGCCAGCGTGGACACGCCCGAAGACAACAAGAAGTTCGCCGAGTCGCTGGGCCTCGACTATCCCATCCTCAGCGATCCCGCCAAGCAGGTGGCGACGAGCTACGGCGTGGTGACGCCCGAGCGCCAGTTTGCCCAGCGCTGGACGTTCTACATCGGGACGGACGGCACGATCCTCCACGTCGAGAGAAAGGTCAGCCCCGCAACGGCCGGGCAGGACATCGTGACGAAACTCGGTGAGTTGGGTATCGCGAAAAAGAAGTGACGCAGGTCGATCGGTAACCATGGTCCGGCCCGGAAACGGCCGGACCGAACACGAATCCGCGGCCGTCGGGCCCGCGCCATGTTGCGCCAGCCTCTCGAGCCTGAACCGCCAGTCGCAAGGTCGAGACGCGCTCCCGTCCGGCACGTGCGATGAGGCGCGCGAGACAAGCGTGGCACCAGAACACGACGCACTCCAGCCGCAGCCCACGGAGACCCCCATCCACGAGGAAACGCCGGTCGAGACCGCGCCGCTGGAGCCACCGCCTCCGGCTGTCGAGCCGGCCTCGCTGAGTGCGGACCCGCCGCCTCCGCTTGTCGAGCCGCCGTCTTCGGTGGAGACGCCGGCGCTGGTGGTCGCCCACACGCCCGCCGAGCGTGCCGAGAAACTCGCGCGGCTGGGACAGCTGCTCGATGGCGCCGTGAAGGTGCTGACGGCCACCGACCTGCCGGATGCCCGCACGCGCTGGAATGCCATGCGCAGGGACTGGACCGCGCTCATCTCGGGCCTGCCGCTCGACGAGGAGACGGCCGCCCGCGTGAAGGACATCGAAGGCCGGATCGACGCCCGGGACACGGAACAGCGCGAGGCCCGGTCGCGTCAGCAGCACGAAAACCTGGCCCGTTTGCAAGCGCTCTGCGACGAGATGGAGAAGACAGCGCGAGCGGAGCACCTCAGTCTGCGAGACGCGGAGCGGGTACTGCGGGAGGCGCGGACCGCGCTCGATGCGCCGGGGCCGCTGCCGTCCCGGCAGGACCAGCAGACGATCGTCGCCCGGCTGAAGACGATTCAGTCGCTGGTCTTCCCGCGCGTGCAGGATCTTCGCGAGGCCGACGAGTGGGAGCGCTGGGCCAATGCCGGCGTACAGGAATCCCTGATCCGCCGTCTTGAAGCGCTGCGCGAGCAGCCCGACGCTTCGATCGTCGGGAAACAGCTGCGGCAGGTGCAGGACGAATGGAACAAGGTGCGCGTGGTGCCGCGCGAGAAGGGCCGGGAGCTGTGGCAGCGTTACAGGCTTGTCGAGGCCGAGATCCGCGCGCGCTGCGAGTCGTTCTTCCAGCAGGTCGCCGCCGAACGTACCGAGAGCCTCCGCCAGAAGGAAGCGTTGTGCGAGCAGGTGGAGGCGCTGGCGGAATCGACGGACTGGATTCGGACTGCCGAGACCATCAAGGCGCTCCAGGCACAGTGGAAGACCGTCGGTCCCGTGACCCCAGGGCACGAGAAGGCGATCTGGGAGCGATTCCGCGCCGCCTGCGACAGGTTCTTCACGCGCCGGAAGGAAGATCTGAGCGAACGGAAGACGGTCTGGCTGGCGAACCTCAAGAAGAAGGACGCGATTTGCGCCGAGGTTGAGGCGCTCGGCGAGACAACCGACTGGGACCAGGCCCTGTCCGACGTGAAGCGGATCCAGGCGGAGTGGCGCATGGTGGGCCCGGTGAAACGCAGCCGAGCCGACGCCCTCTTGCTGCGGTTCCACACCGCCTGCGAGAAGTTCTTCGACCGCTACGCGCACCGGAACGACCAGGAACTGGCGCAGCAGATCGCCGCGCGCGAGCAGCTCTGTGTCGAGATGGAGGCGTTCCTCGCGCCGGCCGAAGGCGAGCCGGCGGAGCCTGCCGACAGCCTCGCGAAGAAGGTGCTGAGCCTGAAGCGCCAGTGGGACCAGGCGCCGACCGTGGCCCGAGAGCTCGCCGAACCGCTGGCGGCGCGCTTCGCGAACGCGCTGAACGCAGCCATCGGGGCCCACGCCGACGCGTTCAAGGGGTCGGAACTGGACCCCGACGCCGCGCGCAAGCGGATGGAGCACCTGTGTCAGATCGTCGAGGGCGTGGCAGGCGAGGACAAGGCCGCGGAGCAGATGTCCCCGGCGGCCATCCTGGCGACACAGCTCCGGGAGGCGCTGGCGGCGAACACGATCGGGGGGCGCGCAGACGACGAGGCGCGGTGGCGCAACGGGGCGGAGGAAGTTCGCAAGGCCCAGGCCGCCTGGCGCCGAATGGGCCCGGTGCCGGAGGCGGTGGGCCGCGAGCTCGATGAACGATTCCAGCGAGCCTGCAACCGGTTCTTCCGGCAGCTCGACCAGCGCCGACGGCCCCCCACGCCGGCCCGGCGGTAGCGCGAGACGTGTCGCCGGCGATGAAACCCCAGACCCGGAATCGAGCCGAGATTCCCGACACCTGCAAGTGGGATCTCGCGCCTATCTTCGCCACGTGGGAAGACTGGCGCGCGGCATACGCGCGCCTCGAGACGCTGATCGCGGCGTTCGCGACCCGACGCGGCTCGCTCGGCGAGGGTCCGGCATCGCTGCTGGGCGCCTTCCAGGCGGTCGACGAACTGGGCCAGCTTGCACACGCGGTGTGGTACTACCCGGCACTGAAGCACGACGAAGACCAGCGGGACAACGACGTCGGCGCTCGCCACCAGATGGTGCAGATCCTGATGGCGCGGTGGCAGCAGGCGACATCGTGGTTCAATCCTGAACTCCTGACGCTGCCGCTGGAGCGCGTCCGCGAGTGGATGACCATTCACCCGGATCTGGCCCTGTACCGGTTCGCCATCGAGAACCTGTACCGGCTCCAGGAGCACGTCCTCGACGACAAGGGCGAACGCCTGATGTCTCTGGTCAGCCGATTCGACGCGACGCCATCGGATACCTACGAGGCCCTCTCCACGGCGGACGCGAAGTTCCCGACGATCACGCTGAGCGACGGGCGCAGTGTCACGGTGTCGTACGGTGAGTACCGCTCGATTCTCGCGACGTCGCGCCAGCAGGCCGACCGCGAGGCGGCGTTCCGCGCGTACCTGGGCTCGTTTGAGGCCGCGCGCAACACCTACGCCGCCCTCTACAACGGCGTGTGCCAGCGCGACTGGTTTGCCGCGCAGGCCCGGGGGTACGCGACAACGCTCGACGCCGCGCTTTCCGCGCACAATATTCCGCCGGCCGTCGTCGAGACGCTGATCGCCGTGACGCGCGGGCACACCGCAGGCCTCCAGCGGTACCACCGCCTTCGCAAACAGGCGCTCGGGCTCGACCGCTACTGCATCTTCGACGGCCAGGTGCCCACCGTCCACGCCGACCGCATCTACGACTACGACGAAGCGCGGACGTGGGTGGTTGAGTCGGTGGCCCCGCTCGGCCCCGAGTACCAGGCGCGCGTGCGCCGCAGCTTCGAGAGCGGCAGCATCGACGTGTACGAGAACGAAGGCAAGCGGAGCGGCGCGTATTCCGCGCCGGTGTACGGCGTGCATCCGTACATGCTGCTCAACCACAACGATACACTCGATGCGGTCTTCACGCTGGCCCACGAGATGGGCCACAACATCCATACCGTGCTGGCCCACGCACACCAGCCGTTCGTGTACTCCGACTACACCATCTTCGTCGCGGAGGTGCCCTCGACGCTGAGCGAAGCGCTGCTGCTCGAGTACCTGCTTGCGCAACGCACGGATCCCCGCGAGCGTATCGTGCTGCTCGAGCATGCGATCGAGAGCATGGCCGGCACCTTCTTCGCCCAGGTGCTGTTCGCGGACTACGAACTGCAGGCCCATCGCCTCGTCGAGCGGGATCAGCCCATCACGTCCGAGATCCTCGGCGATCTCTACGGCCAACTCCTCAAGGACTACTACGGCGATGCGCTGGACGACGAGCCGCTCGCGCGCTTGACCTGGGCCCGCGTGCCGCACTTCTACTCCACGCCGTACTACGTCTATCAGTACGCCACATGCTTCGCGTCCGCTGCCAGGCTCGCCGACCGGATGTTGCAGGGCCCGGAGGCCTCGCGCGCCGAGGCGGTCGGGCGCTATCTCGATCTCCTCAAGTCCGGCGGCAGCGATCACCCGATGGAGCAACTGAAACGGGCCGGCGTTGATCTGCGCGAGCCCGACACCGTGCAGGCGGTCATCACCAGGTTTGACGAACTGGTCAGTCGCCTGGAGTCGGAACTCGCCGGGCTCGGTACCGCTCGCTCACCGGGCCCCCCGCGCGCGGGCGAACCCCGGTGAATGTCGTGGTGGTGCTGACAAGTGAATTGTCCGCCTGTTGTACGACGCCCATGCGTCAGGTACGGCTGCGACGTCGGCGACTCGCGATCGGGAACTGGCCGCGACGTTCGCCGCGCTGTATCGCGCGGCGAACGGCCCCCACGCGGCGCCCGTCGACCGGTGGGGGCGTTCGTGCAGCAGAGCCGCGTCGACCGTTGACCTCCGAAATCGAATCCCTCCCGATGGAGGCCGGGTCTTCCGCCTCCGCGTGAAGCTCCGGCGGACCGCCGTAACCTTGTCGGCCTCCGCGCGAAGCGGTACGGCGAGACCTCGACGAAGCTCGAAGAGCGGAGTCGGGGTGAAGGCGGTCAGACCCCGCGTGCCGCGCGCGTCGAGCAGGAGTCCGCGCCGCATTGCAGGCTGCTCGGGCACAGGGTAGAATCGATAGTCTGAGCAGACAGGATTGACGTAGACATGCTCGCCGGCCAACAGATCGTGCGGGCGTTGGGGAGAAGGATTCATGAGTGTGGCTGTTGAGCGCGTTCATCCATACCAAGCGGCGGCGAAGGCCGGCCGTGCCCCGTTCAAAGTGGCGGATCTCGGTCTGGCCGAATGGGGTCGCAAGGAAATCCGTCTCGCCGAGCAGGAAATGCCCGGCCTGATGGCGGTTCGAGATCGGTACGCGGGGAAGAAGCCGCTGGCTGGCGCCCGGATCACGGGCAGCCTGCATATGACGATTCAAACCGCCGTCCTGATCGAGACGCTGGCCGACCTCGGTGCCGACGTCCGCTGGGCGTCCTGCAACATCTTCTCGACCCAGGACCATGCGGCCGCCGCGGTCGCGGTCGGGCGCCCCGAGACCGGCGGTACGCCCGAGGTCCCGAAGGGGATCCCGGTGTTCGCGTGGAAGGGTGAGTCGCTGGACGAGTATTGGTGGTGCACGCGCGAGGCCCTCCTCTGGCCGGATGGCAGCGGCCCGACCCAGATCGTGGACGATGGAGGTGACGCCACGCTGCTGGTGCACAAGGCCGCCGAATACGAGAAGGCCGGGTCCGTGCCCGCATTCGATCCGCACGCTGACCCGGAGGAGTGGGGCGTCATCCTCACGCTCATTCGCGAGGAACTGGCCAACCACAAGGGCCGCTGGACGAAGGTGGCCGGCCGGATCCAGGGCGTCAGCG
>Ga0315273_10010914_pt1 | contig 11608 bp, 14 predicted proteins | sample YL17G02_0_MG_FD_205753 | JGI IMG/M metagenome (GOLD analysis project Ga0315273, IMG submission 205753) | Sediment microbial communities from Yellowstone Lake, YNP, Wyoming, USA - YL17G02_0 | ecosystem: Environmental > Aquatic > Freshwater > Lake > Sediment | place: USA: Wyoming | collected... | reverse complement strand
TCCTGAAGATCCTCCGGGTAAGTGTTTTGGGTTCCTCGGATTTTTCGTCGGGCCATAATCAGAGGTTTCCGTACTTGAGCCATGCGCCCATGCATCCATGTTTGTTTTTCCGATGATCACTCCGCCGTTTTGTTGCAAGCGTTCCGTTACTGTAGACTCATACGGAGGCATGAATCCTTCCAAGACTTTTGATGAAGCAGTGGTCGGAAGTTCACACGTCAAAAAATTATCTTTCACGGCAAAAGGCACTCCGGCAAGAGGTGTATCAAGCAGTTTTTCAGCTTTTTGTTGTGCCTCTTTGTCTAAGGAAAGATAAACATTTAACGAAGAATTTTTCTCTTCAATTGCTTTCTCCACATCAGCATAGAGATCACGTATGGAGATTTCCTTGTTTTTCAATTTGTCTATCGACTGTCGTAATGTGAGTTTGTTCAAATCCATTTTTATCTCTCCAAGACTTGCTTCACCACAAAATACCCTTTGTACGTTCGTTTGGCATTTCGAAGCGCTTCTTCTTGAGAAAGCATGCGATCTTTATCGATTTGATCTTCACGTCCAATTCCTTCCAATCCTGTCACTTGATGTGTGGGGAGAATGTTTGTCGTATCTGCTTTTTTAAGATTATCAACCACTCTAAGCGTTTCAGTGAATGCATCTGCTAATTTCTTTTTTTCCTCATCCGTAACCGGAATGTTGGAAAGAACCGCAATGTGACTCACGTCTTCTTTTGTGAAGGATAATCCTTGTTGCATAGCAGATTTATTCTACCGTAAAATACCCGTATGCGCCAATACCAAACTATCTACCAGCAGATGATTGATGAAAACAAAGAGTTGTTTGACCATTTCTTCAAAATTCATGAAGAATACATCTTGGATCCTAAAGCAAATCAGAATGAATTCAGTGCCGTAGGCTGGGAAATTCAGGAAGTCATCCATACGTATGAGCGCAGGCTTTGCGGTAAAACGGAAAGCGGGATGTACAGCAAATTCTCCCAGGGATTATCAGAAAAATTTTGGGGACTTGTACGGCAAGACTTCCCAAAAATCGATTTTATCGGAGTTCTATGATTAACACACTTTAAAATTCAACTTTGTAGTATTTTGTAAATCTTTCTTTGAATATTCTTCCGACCGCTTGAAAGCTTCTTTTATGATTTTTGTTAGCTTTAAATAGTCGTTATTTTTTTTACATTCAATGATTTTTTTGCTTTTTAGTGTCATATACTTATTAAAGTATAATTAACATCAATTGTCAATCGTTATTTTATAGGTATTCTTTAAAAAATCTTTAATTTTAGGCATAACTAAATCAGCTCCATAAATTTCGTAATTTTCTTTTATCGCTTTTACCATTTTAGACAATTGATTGCTGTTGAGTTTTATTATTTTTGAAATCTCTTTGCAAACATCAATGGTTAAGCTTGTAATTTTGAAGTGAGTACTTAAACAAAATGCATCAACAATGCTTTCAATCGATCGGTCCCTGTATTGACGGTAATGAGGGTGGGTAAAAGCAAGATAATAAATTGAAGTAATAGCTTTAATTAGCTCGTCTTCATCAATATTTTTACATTTATATGCATGAATTGGAGAAATAAATCCTGAAGGATTCATGTCATCAATAGAAATAGGAATAATCTTTTTACCATATGCCAATGCTAAACCAATTTCTTGATTTGCAAAATCTGACATTTTAAAGTTTTTTGAAATTAACGGAACGACATAATCAGACTTTCTTAAATATCGCAATACTTCTTTTGGAAAATTATCAGAGACTGACAAATCGTCATGGGCAAGAAATGATTCGAATCCAAAATATTTTGCAAAAATTGTTTTTATTTTTCCAGCAATTGCTCCGTCCAAATGAGAGTAACTAATAAATACTTTTATCTTCTTCATACTTTCAATAGTATTTGTGTAAATTCTTCAAGAACATAGGTAGGTTTAAACGATAACAACTTCTTTTTATCATAATATGTGTTATTTATTTCAGGAAAAAATAAAATCGTGTCAATTCCGGCATTTTTTCCTGCCTGAATATCTTTTTCCGTATCTCCTATAATAACAGCCTCAGATTTTTTTCCTTTAAAAAAGGATAGGGCTTTCTCAATGACCTCCGGATGCGGTTTATGATGAGAAACATCTTCCTCTGCTAAAACCAAATCAACGTATGGTGAAATATTTTTAGAATTCATTGCTGACATAACCGTATTTCTTTTAGATGAAGAAATAACTGCAATTTTTTTCATCTCATCTTTTATTCTTTTTAGAGTGGATAAAACGCCGGAATGGAGTTGTACGTTGGTCATGTTCGCATTTACATAAGCCATAAGTTTTTCGTTAAAGAGCGTTACGTTCTTAATTCCGAATTTGAGAGAGCCGTTCCAATCGCCGAACATCTTATCTACGATGTCTCTGTCAGGAGCCTGAACATGAAATTCAGAAAATACTTTTCTGTATGCGTCCAACCATATAGAAAGTGTATCAACAAGGCATCCGTCCCAATCAAATAAAAAATATTGATACTTTTTCATATTCCTAATTTTGTCAACATAAACTCGTGAGCCTGCCACTCAAGGGTGTCATCTAAAGATTTGAGTGGAATTACTTTTTTATATTTTACTTCTAATGCTTTTGCGATAAGCCAATCGGCTATGTGAGGATTTTTGGGCAAAATCGGTCCGTGGGAGTAGGTAGCGATGCAATTTTTATATACTGCTCCTTCTGTCCCGTCTTCTCCGTTATTCCCAAAACCGCGTTTGACGCGGGCAAACGGCTGAACTCCTTTTCCTAAATACGTTCTCCCCCCATGATTCTCAAAACCGACGACGGTAATCCGTCGTCGTCCTGAGCTTGCCGAAGGACCCCCTTTGTGATCATGAGATCCCTCGTCGTAAAACTCCTCGGGATGACACAATTCTCCGACCATGTTGCCGATGCACCTCGGCTTATTTTTCCCAAAATGTTTTGACACCATGTCAAAAATACCAAGACCTTCAAGTTTCTCTCCCTCTCCTGTCATGTAATAGTGACCCAAAAGTTGAGGGCTTCCGCATACGAACAATCCGGGGATTCCGTTATTAATCATATCTTTAAGTACCGGGCCTTTGTTTTTCCGAAGGTCATCAATGAGAATTGATTGCTGCCTGTCCTGTGCACCACCGCCGAATAACAGGTTCATCGTTCGTAGTTCATCGTTCATAGTGGAAAAATCAATTGGATTTATCGTTACCTCAATTCCGCGCCATTCACAGCGTTTCTGAAGTACGATTATATTTCCTCGGTCTCCGTATGTTGACATAAGATCAGGATAAAGCCATCCCACATTTAGTTTAAAGTTCATAAAGTTTTTAAAGTTATAAAGTTTTTAAAGTTATAAAGTTTTTAAAGTACAATTTGATGACTTTATAAACTCAATAACTCGGCACTTTATAAACTTTTACAAAGTTTTGATGAATCCAGATAAAAGTTTTGCAATTTCTTCTGTTTCAAAAACTAAATCCTTTTCTAGGGTTGGAGATATATATGTTAAATCAACAGCAAGATGAAGCATTGAACGAACTTCTGCACAAGAACCTTTTGCTATAAAAAGAAAATTTTTAAATTCTTTATTTCCTTTTCGTTCAAATCCCTCAGCTATATTATTCATAATAGATACTGAGGCACGCTGAATCTGATCACGAAATCCATAATCCTTATGAGTTCTAAATATACGATAGATTTCTATCGTCATTTTTTTTGCTTTTTGCCAAGCAATAATTTCCTCAAATTTTGTAATTTTCATACTTTATAACTCAATAACTTTATAAACTTTATTAACTTAAAGTATTTTTCTCCCTGTAAGAATTTTCCTCGCATCAAGCATTGCGCTATACGTCGCCAAAATCCACAATGTCTCGTTCTCTTTTATTTTTTCAACTGCAACATTCACTGCATCTTTTAGTTTTTCTCTAATACATATCATCTCATTCTTAACTCGTAACTCGTAACTCGTAACTCCGTATTTAATCCGTACTCCCATATCCAACACTCTGTCTCCTGAAATAATTAATGGATAGTGATAATCGTCAAGAAGTTCAAAATCTACGTCCCAAATCCATGAGACGTCCGTGCCATCAGGAATCCGGTCGTTGAGAAGGAGCAACATCGGGCCTTTTTGTTTGGAAGAAAGAACGGTCCGTAGGGATTCATTAAACCCGGTCGGATTTTTAGAAAGAAGAATTTTGATGTTTTTTCCAGCGTACAATACCTCCTCCATCCTTCCAAATGCCGGCATGAAGTTCTTCAAACTTTTTTCGATTTGTTTTTTATCAACTCCAACGGTTTCTAAAACTAATGTTGCTGCAAGCGTATTGTATGTATTGTACACACCCTCTAAGGGTGAGGTGACCTGAGAGGCCGTAAGAGTAAGTTTGGGATGCGTAAAACCGCATTTTGTGCACTTCCAATCTCCGAGGTGGGAAAAATATACTCCGCTAAATGTAAGCCGCTCTTTGCACGATGGGCAGAAAATCGTATCAGTAGCATGCTGCATTTTAGGAAGATACTGTGTTTTATCATCAAGTCCAAAATAGGAAACGGTCGCGTTTACCTGTTTGCCGATAAATGCAAGATGCGGATCATCAGCATTAATGATCAGCTCAGTATTTTTTGTTACATCCTTCAACGCCTTCTGCCACTTTTCAGCAATCGTATCAATTTCTCCATACCGGTCCAACTGGTCTCGGAATAAATTTAGAAGAACATACATAATTTCTGACTCTTCTTCATTGTCACATGTCTCAATACTCCTGGCAGGGCGTTCTCATCTACTTCAAATACTGCATAATCATATGTATCTTGACGATCAGCAAAAAACGAAGATACGATGCCGTTCAGAAGATTCGCTCCGGATTCGTTATGGAGAACGGTAAAACCTTGATCCTCAAGTATTTTTTTAATCATCAAAGTAGTTGTCGTTTTGCCGTTGGTTCCGGCTACGATCATGATTCCCTTTTTTATTTTAAGAAGAAGTTTGGGAAGGATATGCGGATCGAACCATAATGCAGTTTCTCCTGACCATGTAGCCCCAGAACCAAGTCCAAATGCTTTACTTATCCATGAAACAATATATCCTATCGTAATCGCAATATATTTCATATAGGTACCTTTTCAAATTTTCAATTTCAAATTTGAAATTTGAATTCAAATTAAAAATTAAAAATTTCAAATTATTTCACATTGCCCTTAATATTTTTACCCTTTCCACAATCGGCGGATGGGTGTCAAATAGTCCGGAAAACCACGTTCCAAACTCTTTTCCCTTAAAAGGATTTGCAATAAAAAGGTGAGCAGTTGCATTCGTTGCCGCTTCAAGCACGTCTTTATCTTTTCCTATTTTTTCTAAAGCCCGGGCAAGTCCTTCAGGGTAACGTGTGAGAAGTGCCCCTGAGGCGTCAGCCAGATACTCACGTTTCCTGGATATTGCCAATTGGATAAGCATAGCAATGAGAGGCGAAACGATTGCCAGGACTATGCCGATTATGAGAAATATTCCGTTATTATCCCTGTCATTATCTCTGTCCCGGCCTCCCCACCAGAGGCTGCGCATGAAAAAATCCGATGCATAGGCAACTGTTCCCACAAGAACCGCGACAATGGCCATCATACGGATATCGTAATTTTGGACATGAGACAGTTCGTGTGCGACCACTCCTTCAATTTCCCTTCTGTCCAAACGCGAAAAAAGTCCGCTTGTTGCGCAGATTACTGCATGATGAGGGTCTCTGCCTGTTGCAAACGCGTTTATCGCACTGTCCTCAATGACATAGAGCTTGGGCATCGGCACACCTGCCGCAATGCTCAGGTTTTCACAGACGGTGAAAAAATCAAAGTCTTTTTTCCTGCTTGCCGGTCTGGCTCCGGACATCGCAAGGACGATCTGGTCGCCGAAATAGTAACTTATGAAACTTGAACATACAGCAAGAAGAACAGCAATACCGATAAACGAATCACCGTATCCGAGTGCCTGCCCGAACACATAAGCAAGAAGTACTACCAGGACACAAAATCCTGCCATGAACGCGTAGGACCGGAATACGTTGGCAGTGATCTCTGAACGTATCGACATGTGAGAAAATACCGTATGGACAATCTAGAAAATTTCAAGGCTTAGCCTTGGATCTAAAATTCGACCTTTACCCCTTTTCGTTCTTCATCTGTTGCTTTGAAAAACGCCTGTTCCTTAAATCCGAATGCGTTGGCAATGAGCGCATTGGGAAACACCCGTACTTTTACGTTATAGTCCATAACCGTTGAATTATAAAATTGCCTGGCATATGCCACTTTGTCTTCTGTATCTGATAATTCCCTCTGCAACTGAAGGAAATTTTCGTTTGCCCGAAGTTGCGGATAGGCTTCTGCTACAGCAAACAAAGACTTCAATGCACCGGTAAGCGTATCGCTTGCTTTTGCCATGCTTTCCGGAGTTTCGGCTTTCATGAGAGCCGAGCGGGCCTTAGTGACGTTTTCAAACACGCTTTTTTCGTGTTTGGCATAGCCTTTGACTGATTCAACCAAATTGGGTATCAAATCAATCCTGCGTTTAAGCTGGACGTCAATCTGGCTCCACGCTTCCTCAATTTGAGCTTTCAGGGTCACAAATCCGTTGTACAGAGACCATAAAAACAAAAGAACTACGAATACGAGTCCTCCAACTACCAACATTGGCGTCATATATTTCTCCTTTTTCTAGAATCACTTTCCCAAATTTTTTTGGGATTAGTGATTCTTGAATCCTCCTAAGAGTGCTCTATAAGCCGCGCTACGAATAGTAGGTAAGGCGCATAGTAAGCTCAGGAGGACATTCAATATTTATTTATTAGTCAGCCACTTCCTTATATCATTATACGAATATGTATTAAGAATGTCACGTTTTTCTGCCCAACCCCGCCGGGCAACGGATACTCCGTATTTCATCATCTCCATCTCCGACACACTGTGCGCGTCTGTATTGACTGAAAAACGACACCCGAGTTTCACTGCGTCATAAACCAGTGCGTCCGGAAGATCTAATCGATATGGTGATGCATTTATTTCAAGTGCAATACCATCTTTTTGACACGTTTTGAAAATCTCCGGCCAATCTGCTTCATATCCTTCACGTTTACCTAAAAGTCTTCCTGTAGGATGACCAAGCATTTTCACTTTCGGATTGGATGTTACTGCTTTTAAAATGCGTTTAGTCATCTCAGCCCGACTGAGATTAAAACTTGAGTGCACTGATACGATGACAAAATCAACAAACTCAAATGCGTCTTTTGGGAATGCGAGTGTTCCATCCGGTTTAATATCAACCTCAAGAGAAATAAATGCATGTATAGATGTATGATGGGTTTTATTCCATGCGGCTATGTGATTTGTATAAAAATCCCTTCGCTTTTTCATGATGGCAACTATTTGACCGTCCGTATGGTTTCCGATGCTCGGATTATGGTCGGAAATTCCGATATAGTCATATTTAAGGGTTTTTGCTTTATCCAGTATTTCTTCTATTGAACTTTCTCCCAGATCGTGCGACGGCTCCAGATCAAAACTCGTATGGACATGCATATCTCCTTTCACATCAGAAAGTTCTACGAGATTAGGTAAACCGTTTTGTTTACCCTGAGCGGAGCGAAGGGACGCTTCTATTTCTCCTTTGTCTTCCCTCAGTTCCGGCGGTATCCACTCCAGTCCTATGTAGTTATAAAACTTTTCTTCTGTTTCAAAGGAAATAATGCGTTCTGCTTTCTGCTTATTGCTCATTGTCCTCTGTCTTAAAATTTTGATTCCGTATTCTGACAGGGATAATCCTTTTGTAAGCGCATAGGTACGTAGGGAAATATTATGATTTTTTGAACCGGTAAAATATTGAAGCATGGCTCCGTACGAAGCTTCTTCCTGAACCCTGAGATCCACCTGCCTGCCGTTGTGAAGAAGGAGGGATGCGCCGGTCGGGCCTTGTTCAATAATTTTTTTGTGCGGATACAAACAGAAATAACTCACGGCTTTTTGGGGATTGTCCGTTGAGACACTTATATCAATGTCTCCCACTGTCACAACTCTTCTTCGTAAACTTCCTAAAACGTCAATTCGTTTGATCGTTTTCTCCTTCTGGAGATGGGAAATGACGTTCTCTGCGATCGCATCTGCCTCAAAAAGGAGGATACGCTTTTGCTTAATCGCACCTTTTTTATAGAGCTTGATATTTTCAGAAATGTCTTCTTCGGATTTCTGTCCAAAACCCTCAATCGGAGAGACTTTTCCTGATTTAACAGCACGCTCAAGATCAGCAACCGCTGTTTTTTCATTGGTTAAATGGAGTTCTTTGACAAGCTTGTATGCTTTTTTTGGTCCGATACCGGGTATGGAAAGAAGCGGAAATACGCTTTGCGGAACTTTGGTCATAACACTTTCAAAGTGTTTCACTTTTCCTGTTCGAAAAAGTTCGTCAAGATGTCCGACAATCGCAGGTCCGACACCGGGAATTTCTGACAACTTCCCATCATCCCACAGGTCTTTTACTTCGCTTGTGAGGTGTTCAATGCTGTCAGCAGCACGCTCATAGGCGATGATTTTGAAGCGGTTTTCATCAAGGATTTGGTATGCTGCCGCCATTCTCCTTAGAAGTTCAGCTATTTCGAGATTCGTATAGTGTTTCACTCCTTCATCATAGCAAAATAATTGACCGGTCTCAAATTCCTTGATATCATCAATAACACGCTTGGACTCGTGGTGTAGCCTGGTTAACACGCCTCCCTGTCAAGGAGGAGATCGCCGGTTCAAATCCGGTCGAGTCCGCACAAGAGGTTTCCTGCACTTCCTTCCAATCCCGCTAAATAAGTAAAAATTGTGGTATAATCAGCCAAAACCTGCCGGAAAGAGCAGGTATTTTTATGCCAGGCACGATAGAATTAGAAGATAGAGCAAAACTATTAAGAAACTTGAAAGAGAAGACACCTCAAAAGTCAATGGAGATGATTGATTGTATAAACCAGGGATTAGGAAACATAGAAGTAGGTGGTGATTGGTCAAATGCAGCATTACAAGAAGTTGGTGTTGAGGGATGGGAACGTTCTTTGTCTATAGTAGTTGTAAATGGCAAAGACGACAAGGAACAAACAATTAAAGATTGCGTAGAAGAGTTAAATTTTCGATTTGAAAGGGGCTGGATGCGAGAAAATGGCTGGCTTATTGTGGAAAGAAATGGGGAGAGATTTTTTTCTTCAAGGGTTGATGTCTTAGGAAAACAATTTTATGCAACGACTGACAGACATTGGTTTATGTGTAGCAGGGAACACATAAAAATGTTGAGAGATAAAAGACTGACGGATGCATCAATTGGGATGTTAGGATTATTTATCACAGAACAAGGAGTGGAGCTTTTTAATGTTTTAAGCAAGTTTGAAGATCTGAATGCTTTTGATAAAAATGGAAGATTGATTAACCAGAGGCCTGAAAAGAAGATAGCACAAAATACAGAACCGGCGGCAAAAACTGAGCACGCTCCAGATTTAATGAGTTTAAGAGAGAGTGTTATTGAAGGAGTTTTTGGATCAAGCGGGAAAGAAGGTTTCAGGGGAGGAATAAGAATCACAAGACTCTTAGACGAGAATGAGAAAGTAAAAATTCCAGCGATCTTTTTTACTTACGATAGTGTAGAAGCACTTACTACATTGACAAATAGTTTGAGATTGTCGATGGAAAAGAAGCATGCTGAATGGGATTCCGGAAACTTAACAATTATCGGTGACGGTTATCATTTATTTGAGGCAGAATACTCTAAAATGGATGATGGTAGTTTGACAGTTTTTCCAATAGGTAGAACAATAGAATTAAGAGAAGGTCAGGGTAAATTTTTGGGAATTCAAGTTGAGATGACTGGACTTTTTGGTTTAGATAAGAGGGCAAGATCAATTGTTTTGCCAAAGGAATCTGAACAAGTATTTAAGGAAGATGGCTGGTTAATGAGTGTAGAAGAAATTAAGGCAATAATGAAACAGAAAAAAAGAGTTTTAGATCTGGAAAAACTTAATAAAGGTGAACTGGAAAGTTTTGAAAAGATAGTGGAATTAATAAAAGGAAAGTTGGATAAAACAGCAGCTTATGACCGTTTAAATCATTATGGGGAGATTTGGAGAGGAAAATTAGGAGAACAGAGTTTTTCGATAGAGGGAACAGAAATAGAAAAAGCAGAAAGTTTTTACTTACGAGTGAAAAATATAACCTTGTTAGAACCAGAAAAAGATTTACGGCTGTCAAAATTGGTGATGCCGAAATCAGATAGCTACAAAGGTGATTTGGTGATTGAAATAAGCAGGGATGAAAAAACTGGAAGAGCGAAGGTAACGAGTTGGGCAGAGAGAGAAAGCGGGCAGGGATGGAAAATTGATGAGAATGTTGACACAAGAGGAATAATTACCGGAAAAAATTTGGGAGGATTGATTGATATGATGGAAAATAATATTGTGTGGATGAAAAGACATAATCCTCCTAAGCAACAGCCGGTTGAAGATAAGTTCTCTAGCGAGTTATCTTCCTTTTCTACCAGACAAAAAAATAGTACGAGAGAACCGAATTTACCTAGAAGCGCACATAGAAAAGCTAGGTAGGCTGGGTTTAGGTAAGAAGAAATGATATAAATAGGGGGAGCAAACGGTTCGGGGAGATACTTCTGGGACGAGTCCCCACGATCCCGCAGTAAAAATTTCTTAGCGAATGACAATGAGTTTTGGAGGGCTTACAATTGTTCTCTTGCTTTCTCGAATAATTTCTGATATAACTTCATCACGTCCTTCTCAACTGCCCTCATAAAAGCCTCTGCCCAAAAGGAATTACCGTATGAAAAAAGCTTTTGCACGAAGTTTAAAATCTCCTGATGCCGTTCTTTCGATGATCATCGGTCTTGCAGTCGTTCTGGCTATAGGATTTGCCGTAATAAACAGCATTAAATCATCCAATATAAAAAAACAGGCAGAAGAACAAAAAAAATTAGAGGAAGCAAAACTTCCGAAAGACCATATGGTCAAAGAAGGAGAAAACCTTTGGGTTATTTCCGAAGTCTACTATAAGACCGGATACAATTGGGTGGATATCGCAAGCGAAAATGAACTTCCCAATCCTGACCTTATTTATGTTGATCAGAAGCTGACTATCCCGGACGTCAAACCGAGGTTTCCAGAAGGAGACTTGACTCCGGCAGCATCAACCACTGCTCCCAAACACACGACCTACAAAATCGTGGAAGGTGACACCTTGTGGGATATTTCTATGAAAGAGTACGAAACAAATAACCGATGGCCGGATATTTCAACTGCTAATAAACTACCCAATCCGGATCTCATCTATCCGGACACCATCCTTCAGCTCCCGCAATAGAATATCGGTGTTAGGCTTGAGAGCCTCCTGTCAGAGTCGAACTGACGTCTACGGTTTATCCCAGTACCATTTAGCCGACGCATTATCTTGAGCCGACTGTCGGAATCGGACCGACGACCTACGCTTTACGAAAGCGCCGCTCTACCAACTGAGCTAAGTCGGCGTAAATGTACGGGATCCCGTACTTCTACGCTAAATGTTATCACATT
>Ga0315273_10010913_pt1 | contig 11608 bp, 11 predicted proteins | sample YL17G02_0_MG_FD_205753 | JGI IMG/M metagenome (GOLD analysis project Ga0315273, IMG submission 205753) | Sediment microbial communities from Yellowstone Lake, YNP, Wyoming, USA - YL17G02_0 | ecosystem: Environmental > Aquatic > Freshwater > Lake > Sediment | place: USA: Wyoming | collected... | reverse complement strand
CTTGGCACTCGAATACATGCCTGGCGTCACGGACGTGTCGATGCTTGGCAGTGTGCACAACTTGATACTATTTTATATGCCTGGCGTCACGGACGTGTCGATGCTGCGCAGTGTGCACAACTTGAAACTAGCTTATATGAATGGCGTTACGGACGTGTCGATGCTGCTGAACAAGTCAGGAACGATGTCTGTGTGTCATTGTCGTCATCTGGCTGATGTAAAGGTGTCGAATTGATGTTGCATTGAATAAAGCAAAAACAGAAATAACATTTTAATAGTTGGTACACTAGACAGACATCATGTCGTCTGGCTTATTATCGATGCTCGACGACGAGATTTGTGCCGTGATGCGCGCGACGGGATGGATGTTGAAGCTGCGGACCGTGTGCGCGCGGTGGCGCGACGTGTACGATGTGGACTGTCCGCGCGCGAGCAAGGTGACAATGATAAAGTCTAGGGTGTCTGATGTAGCGGGTATGGATGTATTGCGTGTATTATCAACACGGCTGCCGTGGCTGGGACTGCATATGCATATATCGGACGTGGATATATTTATACGTTTGTGCGCGGACAAGGAGACGCTGCGCAGTGTGCATACATTGATACTATACAACATGCCTGGCGTCTCGGACGTGTCGATGCTTGGCAGTGTGCACACATTGAGACTATTCGCCATGCCTGGCGTCACGGACGTGTCGATGCTTGGCAGTGTGCACACATTGAAACTATACGGCATGCCTGGCGTCACGGACGTGTCGATGCTTGACAGTGTGCACACATTGACACTCGATTACCTGCTAGGCGTCACGGACGTGTCGATGCTTGGCAGTGTGCATGACTTTGAACTATACGACATGCCTGGCGTCACGGACGTGTCGATGCTGCGCAGTGTGCACAACTTGAGACTAGTGGTAATGCCTGGCGTTACGGACGTGTCGATGCTTGGCAGTGTGCACACATTGAAACTATATCGTATGGATAATGTCACGGACGTGTCGATGCTGCGCAGTGTGCACGACTTGGCACTGTATGACATGCCTGGCGTCACGGACGTGTCGATGCTTGGCAGTGTGCACACATTGACACTCGATGACATGCCTGGCGTCACGGACGTGTCGATGCTGCGCAGTGTGTACACATTGGTACTCAGTGACATGCCTGGCGTCACGGACGTGTCGATGCTGCGCAGTGTGTACACATTGAAACTATATTGTATGGATAATGTCACGGACGTGTCGATGCTGCTGAACAAGGTAGGAAAGTTATCTGTGCATAAATGTCGTCATTTGGCTAATGTAGAGGTGTCGAATTGAAGTCGAATTGAATAAAGTAAAAGACACTGCGAACGCGACAAGAACTGCAAACGCGGCACGAATTAACTCTGCCGTGTTTTATATATAAATGATTAACTTTCCAAAAAAACGTGCGCAATCTCTTACTACGCTTAAACACTCTCGCATCACATGTCGTTTGTACCGTTTGCATCTATTGTCGCTGCAGACGCAGCTGCTGTAGCGGCTGCAAAAGCATCAAACGTATCAGTATCGACAAAACGCAAGTACGATGTCTATATGGGTTACGTAAATCAGTTGACGTTGATTACGTGTCCGCCGTGTGGCCATATGACGTACGCATGCAACGGATGCTACCTCGCAATGATGCAGTCGCCGCTATCTGTTTTTGCATGCTATACGCACGTCTGTATCGAATGTAATGCAGCTTGTCCAGTGGCGATTGTCGTTGCGCACGTGCATACAATGTCGGACAGATGCAAGCAGCAGATGCTGCGTGGGCGCGACAGCATCAACAACAGAATCGGTTTGCTGGTGCCTGTACTGCCACTACTGCCACGCCCTGCGCAGGCTTTGCCGCTTGCACCGCTACTGCCGAGCATAGCAGAGTCGTCCGAGTCCGAGCTGCTGTATGTTTGCAATGACGACGAAATATTTGCAACGGCATGACTTTTTAGGGAATAATATTTTGTCGTCTTGAAATACATACAACAACAACAACAATGAAGTTGACACGACACATAGTCGTCGTTATCGCCGTCGTCGTCGGCGCGGCAATTGTACTGTCGTTGGCGACCGCTCTTATCGTCTACTTGGTGCGTCGCTCGCGCAACAATATCAACAACGGCTCTGCGTGGACGCGCACCAAGTCGTCGAAAACGATTTACCCGGCTCTGACGCCGACACAGGCGTTGCACGCCGCTATCGGAACGCAGATTCTCGACCCGTGGCCGTTTATCGCCAGTTTTGTCAATGCACAGTACTCGACGACGACGCCCAGTCCATACTACGCGTTGATGAACACGCCAATTGCATCGACGCCGCAGCCGTGTACAGCCGGTGCGCGCGCACAGTTTCTGGCGTACCTCGAGGCCGTGTACCCGGTAGCATCGTCGCTTGCCAACCTGACGACCGTGCAGCTGCAGGGCCTGTATCGTGCCATTGGCTACTTTTACTATATTGTCGGCAGCAAGGACCAGCCCGACGGCGGCTGGACAGGCGACTACTGGTCGAAGCGTATCGTCTCGACAATCGACCACGACGCGTCGTCTGGCTGCGCGACGACGACAGCCAACGCCAACTGGGCCGCGTTGTTCGACGATGTCATGTCCAGCCCGCAGAAAGGACAAAAGTACGCACAGAAGAACCTGTGGGGCAACATGATCTTTACCGAAAGCATGCAGTCGACATTGCGTCGTGGCATGCGCAACTGTCCGCAGGTGTTGGCCGAGCAGCCGCCGTGGGCAAAGGTCAAGGGATCGCGACAGCGATATGGCGACGGCGGCTTCCCGGACTATGCGTACGTCGAGATGCTGCAGTTTCCGCAGGAACACTCGTCGTACGGACATCCGACAGGCTGCGATGCGGCAGCCGTTGCGCAAAAGATGACCGTAGCGACACCGCAGTATCCGGCCGAACCGCTGCTGTACGCATCGACAGGATACAATGGCAACACGTCCGACGTTACCAAGCCGCTGTTTCAGCCGCCGACCAGCCTGGCCGGCTTTGGTCCAAAGTACGAGACGACGACCGACCCGCAGTGGTTCTACTTTTCACAAGGGCTTGGCGAGTTTTGGAATCTCGGCGTCACCATGTACACGTACAACTACATCGACATGTTCCTGAACGCGCCAATGGGCAAGAAAAACGGTACGCCGATGCTCGGCTGGACATCGTCGACACAGTACCAAACCGGAACACAGGGCGTCCTCGGTCTCAACTCGGCCGGCGACGCGAAAGAACACGACTACAGCGACCCGATATACGGCATCAAGCTGTGTCTCGAGTTTCTGAGCCGCATTGCAGTGGCTGGCTCGTGTTATCAGGCGTCGCCATTGACAACGATTCCCGCCGTCGAGGATACACGCAGTGGCCTTTCCGGTATCGGATTCTGTCAGTCTCCGTGCACTACAGCCTATATCAACGGCCAGTACCCGTGCAACCCGGCAAAGGCCGCATCGTTTGGCTCGACAAAATCGCTCGACAAGCAGGTCGCCGCTTTTATGGGCGTTGCAGACTATTGGGACGGCTATGCGCCCAGCGGTTCGACGACGCCGTCGACTTGGGACCCGCTGCCGACGACGGCGACGACCGTGTATCCGGTGCGACAGCTGGGCGCCACCAAAAAGGTAGACCAGCGGTACTTGGTGACGGGCTGGCAAAACGGCAACTTCTACGGCTTTCCGAAAGGAGACTGCGCGTGCGACGGCAGCGAGACATGCGTGGGAGGCGGCGTCGACGAGACGCAGGCAGACATTGTCAAGACGACACCGTCGAACCAGCTGCCGACGAAATGCAAGAACTGCAATGCGTTTCGCGGCGGCATCCCGGGCATCGACCCTGCGACCGGCCTCGTCTGCTACGGCAAGAACTTTACCGAGGCCGACCCGCTCGTCTACTACGACCTGAACGGCGACGCACTGTACTCGACATGGTACGGAAAGCCGCTGGCGATGGACGAGGAGACGGCGTTGGCACTGACGGCCGAAATCTACTCGTGCGGCGATACTGGCTGGGAGGCGGCAGACTTGAACTGGCCGTTTGGTATGTACTTCTCGTACGGCCAGGATATGGGAACGATCGGTAAGCAGGTGTTTGCAAACGCAACGTACGCCAATCCAGGGTACGGCGCGTCGACAATCCAGTTTACCATGACGCCGACCTCGTACGACAGCCAGACGGCACCTGCGTACGATAACGAGATATTGTGGAGCCCGATTGCTCATGTAGGCACACAGTTCACTAGTCAAAACGACGCAATCTGCGTCGCAGCCGTCACATTGGATATCACGGCCGACGACAACGATCTGCGCCGCTACGCGTGCATGAACAAGGGATCGATAGGTGGCTACTTTCCGCTGAATTCCGTCGTCGGCAAGACGGCGGTGCCGTTCAAGGGAACGTCGATGGGCGTCAGCAACTTTACGACCGTGTCGCAACTCGATCCCACTACCGGCAAGATGGTTGCCGGAACTACGACCGATAAGACAGAGTATCAGACATTCCAGGTCGGAAAGCCCAACCAGTTTAATTCAGCCATCACCAACTACACGAATTCGGCCAACTACTGCACGGCGGCAAGTTAGATAGTTGCAAATGTCTTCGGAAAGTGACTTGTAAGTTCCAATCAATGGTGCAGCGACTCTGCCGACTTGCGCAGAATGTCGATTGTCGCCTCGGTTTTCGAAATCGGTATGCACATGCGGTCGTAGAGGTCGCGTGTCGACATGACGATGCCGATAAGTCCACTGTACAGAATGGGGTCAAACTCAGCATATCTGTCATAGTGCAGCGTCGTTATCGAGATATGTCGGCTGTCGCGATGGTTCTCGCTCCACAAATGCCGCTCGCACATCCAGCGAATTGTGTCGACATGTTCGCGCACCGTCGCGTCGCCGTACGTCGATGCCAGGAACGGCAGCTTGTAGAATGTCACATGCTGCGTGCCGGGCGGTGCGGGAACCAGCGTGTTGCTTTCCGGTATTTCCAAATACATGTATCGCCAGTCCATCAGCTCGCTGCCCATACGCACGATGCCTGTATAATGAAATGTGATGGGGCCTGCGAAAGGTATCGCCTGCGCAGCCGCCGCCGCAACAGCAGCAACAATCGATTCACATGCATCAAGCGCCATTTTAGGGGTGGTGGAAAGACTGCGTTTAGAGAAAAGATGAATATGCAGTTATAATGAAATGCTTTACGGTTTTGAGTGCAGACACGTCATTTGCAAACGCGGCACGAATCTAGCTGCGAATGTGGCCCGAACCGTTTTGATATAAAAAAGCTGGTTAATTATGTTTTTTCATTTGCACCAATTCTCATTCGCATTCTCAACACACACAATCGAACAAACATCAATGGCGGCTGTTAACCCCAACTGCTTTGAAAACCTCATGTCAGCGGCCGAACGTCGCGAATCCGTCTGCGGCGGCACGCCTGAATTGCGCGTCTCGCGTTTTATCGGCCGTATCGAAACCGACCTACAACAATGCCGACATACCGCAACAACATTCGTTGTCGTAAACATTGGCGCGCACAATCTCGACATTCTCGACGCTGTCGTCGCGCAGTGTCGCAACGCCGGCTACGTCGCAACGCTTGAAAACTATTTTGGACTGACTCCCAATTGCCGTGGCGCACCGACCAAGTTGTGCGTCTCATTCGACACACCGCCTGCTATCACCGACGTCGGCATCGCGGCACTTGCGCGCGTGCACACGCTTAAGAGCCAGCGGCATGACTGTGATTTCTGCCATTGTGTGTGACAAATATTTCTGCCATTGTGTGTGTGTGACAAATGACGTGTCGTGAACGATCACAGACTGTCGCCACGTTGCCGACCGACGCAATAATTAAAGTGTTATTTCTGTTTTTAGCTAGTATGTCTGTCGTCGGCAGTTTCGGTTTCAGTGGCGGTCTAGTACTGCTGACCGACTTTATATCAAGCGACGAGGAGGAGGCCCTGCTTGCAGCTGTTTATAAAGAAGAATGGTCGCACAAGCTGGCACGGCGCACGCAGCATTACGGATACGAGTATGACTACGCGTCACACCGACTTCCTCGTTATATCGGCGCGTTGCCGGAATGGAGCGACACGTTGGTGGACCGGCTTGTCGACAATTGCGTGTTTGCCGCAACGGCACGTCCAAATCAGATGATCGTCAATGAGTACACGCCTGGTCAGGGCATCTCGGCTCATACCGACAGTCACGTTTTTGCAAGTCCGATTGTGTCGGTATCGCTCGGCTCGCCGTGCATCATGAAGTTCTCGTCGACGCCGCATCAGCCATCACAGACAGTCGATGTCCTGCTGCCTAGACGCTCGGCACTTATCATGGACGACGAGGCACGTTGGAACATGCGGCACGAAATAGCTGCGCGCAAGTCGGACAATGGCGTGCCTCGACAGACGCGCGTGTCGCTGACGTTTCGCATCGTTCCCAAGCAAACTGCAGGCAAACTGGGAAATTAGAATAACTATTTTTATAAACGGAAACAACAATGTCTACGATTGATTTGTCATTTGCCTCTAAAGTCTACCTTGCAATCTTCGACGATAGTTATGAAGAAATTCTAAGTGTGCATCAGACACGACAGGGCGCAGAAGATGCGACACTGAAAAAGCGAAACAGCATGGTCGCACCTGGAACCGGCAACGACGAGGCCGAATGGGTGTGGGACGATTCTGACGAATGCTGGCGTTTCTATACGAAATCGTATAATATTACTGTAGAGTCTGGTGTGTTTTCTCATTTCAGAGGACCAATGCAGCAGCTGACATTGGTTCGTGAGCAGATTGTCCATAACCCATAACGACGGCTCGAGGCCGCGTATTTTTATCGTATTAAATAAACGTGTATCACAGGATTCTATGATAAATGTTAATAGTATAATATTCCACAGAGATGATTGTCATGATGTATGACGAGTTGTGCGGCGTGATGTGCGCGTCAAGATGGCAGACAAAGCTGCGTGAGGTGTGTGTGCGGTGGCGTGATGTGTATGATGTCGAATGTCCGCGCACGAGCAAAAGGTGCATGAGTAGAAATGCGGGGTACCGAAACGGTCGTTCTCTTGTCGCTGAAGTGATGCCGAAAGATATGTTGTCGCGATTGCCGTGGATGGGAACTAGAGTCGTATGCATGTTTGAAGAACAGTGGACAACACTGCGTAACGACGTGGCAACGCTGCGACAGGTGCACACTCTTATATTATACGGCCCCATCAACCTCACGAACATGTCGATACCTGCGACGGTGCACACTCTCAAAATATACGGCTGCAGCGGTGTCAACGTGTCGAGCCTTGCGACGGTGCGTTCTCTGGTAATAAGCAGCTGCGCCTGTGTCACGGACGTGTCGAGTCTTGCAACAATGCACACTCTCAAATTATACAGCTGCCATGACGTAACGGACGTGTCGATGCTTGCGACGGTGCATAATCTAGTATTATGCAACTGCAAAGGCATACGGGATGTATACATGTTGCTTAACAAGCCAGGAAAGTTGAGTATTAGCGAGTGTCGTCACTTGGCCGATGTCGAAATTGTGAATATTGAAAACGCAAACAATGTCTAAATACCCCGTTTTTTATGCGTGCGTATATTTGTAGTAATAAATAAACGTGTATTTATAAGTGATGATTGCCATTGGCCTGATCAACAGCAGCGGCGACGATATATGGCTCGAGGTGCACGGCGGCGACGAGGTGCGCCCTGTACTGCAGGCGACGGCTCCCATCGGCCCGTTTAGTTCGAAACCGCAGGTTGTACAGCCGGTAGGCAACTGGCCAAGCGGTACAACACCACATCGTGGCTACGTCGTCTTTGTATTTAGGCAATTGAAACAGTCGAGCGGAGATTCGTTCTACCGAATCGATGTCGCAGGCGACCGAGAAAACGAAACGCTGCACATAACTGCGGACCATCGCGTCTACACGTCGTCGCCAAAGCCGCTGATGCAGACTGTACTGGCATGGGTCGTTTTCGCCGTGTGCATGGCACCGATATTGGCATTCATTGCGTTTGTTATGTACAAGTATTTTTTCAAGCCACCGGTAACAAATGCAATGGACTGGTCACGTGCCGCGGGCGATATTGTATTTGACTGACGAACACTATCCAGGTCTGCTTACCGGCGTCTCGTGCCGCGTTCGAGACTACCGTCACGGCGGAGACGACCAGAGTATAATGTCGCTTTCGAGCAGGCAGATAGCGTCGCTGTGCAGTATGCTACCAAACGGTGGCGGCAACTCGAGGATACGAGACCGTCGAAATGTCGCACAGACACGGCGTGTCGTCATAAACGATCATACCGAGCAAAACTATCTCGATGCCGCTTCGCCAGTCGGCACAGTTATTATTACATACCACATGACGGGCGCGACCTCTACTTTTCTAGAGGAACGCTTGCTTCCGAAACGCGTACTGCAGATTTATCACGAGGAGGTCTGTCCCAATGCTGGATGTATCTACTACCGACGACCCGGCCGTGGCGCGCACCATCGACAGTCGAGTTTGCGCCAGTGTCGGCATGCTGCGGCAGATGGCCGAATTGATGAGCGATAGCGACGACAATGGCAGCTGCGCATTGGAGATACCAGTGACGACGGCCGTGTGGAATATGATGGAGCAGCTGGTTCTCGACGGCAATATAAATGCGATGCTCGCGTCCCTACGATTTCTGCAGCTTGTGGAGTTGGCGACGGCGTGTGATCAGATGGATATGCAGCAGGACCCGTATCTAAACAGCGTACTCGACGAGATGGCGATGCGCATGCGCAACAAGACACCAGAGCAGCTGCGTATAATTTGTGGTCTTGGCGGTGGACTTGGCGACGACTATGATACAATGTCAACAAACAATGGCGAGGGTGCAGATATCAGGTGCAACACACAATTTACAACAGAGGAGATTGCGACGATTCGAATCGAGCAGCAATGGTTTTCCAACATCTAAATATAGTTTATTGGGTTTGATAGAATCAAAACAAGGCACGCTGACCCTGCAGTGTAGAATAAAAGGCAGATTCGCTCTGAAACTCGGCGTTTGGCTGCATAGAGTCGAGAAGCAGGCCAGTGTCGAGACGGTACGCGTTGCCCTGCGTGATTTGCGTATCGACGCCCTGGCGATACTCGCGTCCTCGAATGACGACAGGCGCATCTTGCAGTGTGTGCGGGTTGCCGCTTGTCTCGACCGTCGCCATGACGCTGCGTTGCTCGGGCCGAGTATCAAACAGAAAGGTACGCCGTTTCTGGAAGCGGTCGGCGTTCATGCCGATATCGGTCGCGTCATAGCCGAATTCGACGCCAGTGCCGAGAACGGACATGTCGGTAGGGCGATACTCGCCGATGCCCTCCATACGAACGGGGCCCTGCACCACGGTAGTGGCCGCACCGCTGACATCGACTGCGAATATCTTGCGCGCATCGCCACGCACCAGGCCCTGGTCGACATTGTACGGATCGTACGTGTACAGGTCGCCGGCCACCTGGTCACGAGGCGCACCGCTCGCCTGCAACGAGCATGGAAACAGCGAGACGGGCATATTGCTCATGACGGAGCCGCTGCGGCGCCAGTCGCCGTCTTTCGAGTTGCCGCGCGTCGCGTTGGCCACCTCGCCGATGCCGCCACGCATGCCGCCGCTGCGCCCTTCGTCCTCGCCGATTTGGATGCGCGAATTCAGCAGGCGATGTCCGGGCATGAAGCCGGTATTATTGACAAACTCGCCGCCCTGGCGTATTTTCTGCAGGTTCTCGCGCCCCGAGTGCGCCACGTTGGCCTGGTTCAGCTCGTGGCCGTTCAAGTTCTGCGTCAAGTTGTACTGGATGCGGTTGGTCGGCATCATGTAACTCTGAAATCCCATCGGCGCCGGGTTCGCAGTAACGATGCGCCCCTCGGTCGGATCGCGCATGTCGACCAGCTTCTTGTTGCCGTAGCCCTGCGCGCCGCGGTCCTGATAGATGCGGCGTGCCAGCTCGGTGTAGTTGGCGTCGGTTGTCAGAAATGTCGCATCGATCGACGACGGGTCGGCGTTCTCGACCGCATCGGGCCTGAAATTGGCCTGCCATTGCCGCGACGGCGCCGGAAACATGGGCGTCGTCGACCTGCTCCACGTATCGGGAAACGAACCCTCCTCGTCGGCCGTCACGCCGAGCAGCGGCCGTCGCGAGTTCCAGTGACCGACACGTCCGCTCGCCTTTCGCTCGGCCGTCAGCTGCTCCATAATCGGCGCCTGGCATGCCGGAATGTCGTCGCCGCGCCCCGTCGGCAGCCGGCATTGGCTGTCGCGATACTCGAGCGGAAAGCGGTTACGCTGACCGGCATACTTTATCGGATGCTGCTGCTGCATTGTCACAAATGATATAAACTGATAACATGCTGTCGAAAATAAATATATCAATCTTTTTCATTTTTCAAACGACACAGTCTCGTCAATGTGCACAAAGACGCCACCGGTGGCTCCAGACGTTACACGATGCGACGACAACAACTACGCCGAACAGCAGTGGCAGTGGCATCTTTACAATCTTGTTTGCTCAAATTGCAGTTTGCACACTGTTATAGAATTTATATACATCAGTGACGATATGCAGTCTGAGCGTTCGATTCTAGTACTATGGTCGTGCCCCGCGGGGCATACAGGGTATATCAGGCGTGTCAATGGGTCGACAGTGTGTGTCGAGTGTGATCACGCGTCTATATGTCTGGATGGATATACACAGGCTACATTTACTTTTATAGGTTGACTCTACGACAAGTTGCGAGTTTTCATTAAAATACGTTCTGATCTTATACACACCTACTGATGCTTGCCGCGATGAATGATGGCGTCATTCTCGCTATTTTCGTACGGGCGCAAGTACATCTGCGTCGCGGCGTTCACGTCCTCGGGAGTGATGCTGCTCGTGTTGCGCAGGTTATTGTCGCGGCTGATGCGTGACGTTCCGAATTGACGGCCGACGTACGCACTCGGATCAGGATAGGCGGGATGGCGCAGCAGCGGCAACACGCTGCTGTTGACCTGCTGGTAGCCGCGCGCACGGTGATTCTGCTCGCTCATGCCGGTTTGCGACGGCGACAACAGGCCTTGTGCAGTGACAAACGGCACGCCCTTGCCGGCATAGCCAGTGTACGCACGGTCGAGAGCGATGCCATTGTCCATGCGTGTCGACTTGTAGTCGAAAGGCGTCGATGTCGTCAGGCCGCCGCGGCCGATTTTCGAAGACGCGCCGCCGGTGCCCTTGTGATAGCCGGCATCTGACGCGACCGATGTCGTATCGTAGCCTGCGTTAAACGGCAGTGCATTAACGCCCTGATGGTAGAAGCGGCCCGTCTTGGGATCGCATGTCTTGGGGCCTAGCGTGCCGACCAGCGGCGGCCATTGTCCGTCGACACCGCACGGCTGCATCTGAATCTGCGTGCGCACAAACGGCAGTACTTGGCCGTCGACCGTATCGACCACCCATCGGCCGTTGAACATGTCGCAGCGTGCGCGGTCGTGCGGCTTGGTCTCGAGCGGGCAGTGGCGTCGCTCGTCCATCGGGCAGTACCAGCCGTTGGCCTGGTTGTACAGCGGGCCGCCGTTGCCGCCACACG
>Ga0315273_10010912_pt1 | contig 11608 bp, 6 predicted proteins | sample YL17G02_0_MG_FD_205753 | JGI IMG/M metagenome (GOLD analysis project Ga0315273, IMG submission 205753) | Sediment microbial communities from Yellowstone Lake, YNP, Wyoming, USA - YL17G02_0 | ecosystem: Environmental > Aquatic > Freshwater > Lake > Sediment | place: USA: Wyoming | collected... | reverse complement strand
GATCGATGACGACGATCTGGGGGGGAGAAGAAATGTTTACATAGAATACTTCTGTGGCGGGATCAAATATCGCCCAGCGGGTGCGCCCGGGAACAGGGATGGAGGCAATCACCTGGCGAGCAATTACATCCACGAGAGCCACGGTAAATGAGCCTGGGGTTTCCGGATCCCCCACGTGAGCCGAGAGCAGCAGCCCGCGCTGCTCATCGAACGCCAACCCATTAGGGCGGATGCCAACCGTGACCTTTTCGAGGGTCGATTCCGAGCCGGGCATGAACATCGCTATGCTGTTCTCAGCGCGGTTGGATGAAAAAACCAGGTCACTCTGTTCAGAAACCAGCACTCCAGCGACGCCTGTGAGGCCGGGAATGGAATGAAGATATGCATCCTCCCCGGTATCAATCACATCCAGCGAATCGTTGGCGGTGTGGGCGACATACAGGCGCGCCAGGCCTGGATGTACTGCGGCATGGTCAAAACCACCGACGCCCAGGTGCCCGGGCAGGTCGATATAGCCAGTTTGCTTCAGCACAGGACCTCCTTTTGATAGCGACTTGTTATCGTCGTGGCAGGAACGATTACAAACCCGAAATTATTTACCGGCAATTGATCCTTCTTCCGGTGGTTTGAGCCCCTTGAAATTCCGATAAAGAGCCAGGTCATAGGCAATTTTCAATCCTCCGCAAAGAAAGAAAGGAGCACTGATCAGGGAAGGGATGGAAATGAATAAACCGCTCAACATGGGGGCAAGCGCGGCACCCACTGATCGGGCAATGGAGGTGATGCCGGATGCGGCAGACCTCTCATCCGGGGAGACGACCGCCAGCGTGTAGGATTGGCGCGTTGGCACATCCATTTGTGAGATGGAGAAACGGACCAGCAGAACCGCGATCGCCAGCGAAAGGCTGGGCATGAGCGGAACCAGCATCAGGAAGATGCTGGAAGGGATATGGGTGAACACCATGGTATTGATCAGACCGAACCTCGCCGCGAGGCGTGCCGCCAGCAAGGCGGAGATGCCTGCCAGGATATTCGCTCCAAAGAAGATGCTGCCCAGCACGCCCTCGTCCACACCGAAACGCAGGCGGAACCAGTAAGCCATCAGGCTCTGAATGACCAGCCCACCGGCGAAGGCATCCAGGGCGAAGAGGGCGGCGAGCCGGGCAACGATCGGACGGGAACGGTGCAGGCCAAGCGTTCTGCGAACCGGGAGCGGTTCCTGCTCGATCTCCACTGCCGGGGAGAGGATCAGGAACAAGAGCAGGAGGATCCCCCCGGCCACTGCATAAGCGGTCAGAATTACCCGGTAAGAGTCGAGTGGGCTCCAACCGCTCACCTGCAGCCAGGTAGCCAGCCAGCCGCCCGCTAATGCCCCAGTGGCGGTTGCAAATGAGCCTGAAAGGTTGTACCAGGCAAAGATTTGCGTACGCTGCCGGTCTGGGGTGAGTTGGGAAAGGGAGGCCTGCTCGATCGAGAGGAAAGGTCCGATCTCGTTCCCGCTCGGGCTGATGACACCGATGACGGCTGCAGCGGTCAGCAGCAGCGGGTTGCGGGTGAGCAGGAAGGCAGCACCTGCCAGCACCATCAACCCTGCGCCGAGGCAAAGCATCCGGCGGCGGCCGATACGGTCGGCGGAGGTGGTGAGCCAGAGTGAAATGCCCGCGTCACCCGCCAGGGTGAATGTGAACAGCAGGCCCATGGTGCGCTCGTCCAGGCCGATCTCGATCAGGTAGAACGCCAGGATGACGGATAAAAAGCCATACGCAAAAAGGCGCAGGATTCGAGTGCTGAACAGGATGCGGATGTCTCTGCGGGGCATGCAGCAAGTATAGCCGATTTGATGTGTCTGCCATGGGTTTCAACGGACCCTTGTTGGAAGAAAAAAAGAAGCCATCTTTTCAGATGGCCTCTTGATATGTGCAGGTTTTTATTTCAGATGATCAATTGTGGCTTGACTCTCCCAGGGTCATCTGCGCTTCCTGGCTGTTTCCGCTGCGCATCAATACCACCTTTATCTGGTCACCCGGTTTGAACGAGAATAACGTGTTGATAAAGGAATGGGTTCCATCCAGCGTGATGCTGCCAATGCTGGTAATGATGTCACCCTGGCGCAGACCTGCCTTGCTGGCAGGACTGTTCAAACTTACATCGGTGACATACGCCCCCCACTGCACAGGCAGATGGTAGGCACTGGCGATATCCGGGGTGACCGGCTGGAAATTAACACCCATGTATGGACGGGAAATATAACCATTCTGGATGATCTGCTCAGCCACTGCCTGGGCTGTGTTCGCCGGGATTGCAAACCCCAACCCCTCTGCCACCGTGCCGCTCCCGCTGTTGCGGACAATGAGGGTGTTGATGGCGATGACTTCACCGGCCAGGTTGACCAGCGGGCCGCCAGAGTTGCCCTGGTTGATGGCCGCGTCCGTCTGAATCAACCCGTCAACCGTGTAACCCTGCCCGGTGTCGATCGACCGCCCGGTGGCGCTTACCACGCCAACCGTGACCGTGTTCTTGAAATCTCCCAGCGGAGAACCGATGGCGATCACCGTTTCACCGGGATTCAACACGTCCGAGTTGCCCAGGCTTGCCACGGCAGGCACCTTGCCATCCGTCTTCAACACAGCGATATCGGAATACCGATCTGCGCCTACGATGGTTGCTCTTTCCTGGCTCCCGTCAGACAGGATGACCATCACATCCTTTACTCCGTCGATGACATGGTTGTTGGTCAGGATGTAACCTGTTTGTGAAATGAAAACGCCGCTGCCACTGACTTTCTGGTCACCTGTCTGCCCGAAGGGGGACATTTGCGAGGGCAGGGTGCCCACCACGGTCACAACTGCAGGGCCAATCTTCTGGACAGCCTGGGTAATGGTCGTTTCAATATCCGTCGTGTTGATGACCAGCGTTTGGGGGGGATTATTATTGCTGGCTTGAATGACCTGGGCTGACGGGGCAGTGTCAGCCAGGCTGGCTGGTTGAACCCGGCTTACGGTGTGGTAAACGACAACCCCGCCAACCGCCGCACCGCCGAGGGCAGCTGTTCCGGCAAGGAGTACTACCAATAATATGTAAACGATCCTGTTCCTGGCCATAACGACCTCCTTCTACCTGGTAAATAAAGAGTATTCTTATTCGACCTTGTGATTCTAGAACTACAAGATGAATTGAACATTAACAAAAGCGATCAATTCGGAAGGATATAATTATCCTTCTACAAGGTTATCGAAAATACATCATGGAGTGGGGGATTGGAAATACGAGTATTTAATTCAGTGAATAAGGAGATCGCCTGATCAAATCGCTTTGAAGCGAACCTCGAACGTGGTGCCCTGTCCGGGCACACTTTCAACACTGATTTCACCCCCATGCGCCCGGGCGATCCATTGCACGATGGACAATCCCAGTCCGCTGCCGCCTGGAGAACCTATTTCAGGATCCGATCCGTCCTCACGGGTGCGGGCTTTATCCACCCGGTAGAAGCGATCGAACAAATGGGGGATATGCTCAGGGGCAATGCCAAGACCATTATCTGAAACCCGCACCCATGCACTGCCGTCATTGGCACCCGTTTCCACGCTGACGCGCTTATTTTCACCGTTGGAGTATTTAATTGCGTTTTCAACCAGGTTGGTGAGCATCTGGAGCAGGTGCTGCCTGTCGCCGGCAACGCGGGTTTCGGGCAGGCTGCCGGCTTCAAGCCTGACCCCGTTTCGGGCAGCCAGCGGGGAGAGGCGTTCAAGGGTTTCAACAGCCAGGTCGCTCAGATCGAGGGGTGATATTTCCAGCACGGATTGTCCGGCATCCATGCGAGCAAGGGTCAGGAGATCGTTGACCAGGCTGGTCATGTAGTCATTTTCACTGTGGATGATGCTGAGTGCCTGTTGATACTCTTTCGAAGAGCGGCGGGAGGCGATGGCGCGGCTGGTTTCCAGGTTTACGATGGTCAACGGAGTGCGCAATTCATGGCTGGCGTCGGCGACAAACTGGCGCTGGCGCTCAAAGGCTGACTGCAACCGGGCGATCATGGCGTCAAATGTATTCGCCAGTTCGCCAAGTTCATCCTTCGCCCGCAGGTTCAAACGGCGGCTCAGGTCTGTTTCGCCGATGCTGCGCGCCGCCTGGGTGATCGTCTTCACCGGCCGCATGGCGCGATCCGCCAGCCAGAAACCGCCAACCAATGCAATCGCGAGGGTAATCAGGTTGCCAAATACCAGGGTCAGCAGGAAACGGCGGACCAGCGCATTCGGATCGAGGACGGCACCGAAGATGATCATGAATTTCATGCTCATCATGGCCCCCAGAGGAGTGGTGATGAAAACATAATTCTGGGATGCCGGGCTGGTCCAGAAGATGGTTGTCGTTTGGTTCAGCTGGGAGGCGTTTTGCAGCCCCGCGGAAGCAATCTGAATGGCCTGTTCCACCGGCATGGAACTTTTGCCAGCCAGAACCTGGCCATCAGGAGCGAGAAGGAAGAAAATGTCGCTGTCGCGCATCAGCCCATTGGGCACTGTAACCTCGCCTGCCCCCTGACGGAGCGCGGATTGACAGATCTCCACCAGGCCGGTCACGCGGCGGATGACTTCATGAACGGCTTCGTCCTGCAGGCTGCGCGACTGATTAATAAAGAGGAAGGTGCTGAATGCAAACAGGATCACCGCCAGGATGGCAGTGAACCACAAGGTGAGCCGGAGGCGAATGCTATGCAGCAGGCTTCCAAGATGCTCCTTGAATGCCATGATCTTCGGTGTGGTTATTTCTCCTCCGGCACCCGCAGACGATAACCAGCCCCGCGCATGGTTTCGAACAATTTCACCTCGCTCAGGTCGTCAATTTTTGTACGCAAGCGGCGGATGTAGACGTCCACCACATTTGAGGCGATGACATGGTCGTAACTCCACAGATGCTGCTCAGCCATCTCGCGGGTGACCAGATGGTTGGGATGGCGCATCAGGTATTCCAACAGGGAAAATTCCTTGGCGGTCAGTTCTATCTGCTGGCTGCCGCGCCACACGGTGTGGGAGGCTGGATCAAGCACTAGGTCAGCCACCTGAAGGGTGCCCGATTTGCTGGGAGATTCACGCCGCAGCAAGGCGCGAATGCGGGCGCGCAGTTCATCCACTTCGAAGGGCTTGACCAGGTAATCATCGGCGCCGCTATCCAATCCGCTGACGCGATCATCCAGCGCATCGCGGGCAGTGAGCATCAAAATGGGAGTGCGAATACGCTGATCGCGCAGTTCGCGACACACTTCCAGCCCATTCTTGCCGGGGAGCATGATATCCAGGATGATGATATCGTAGCCGGGGATAAGACCCATTTCCTCGCCATCCAGACCGTCATACGCCGTATCAACGGCATAGCCATCCTCTTCGAGGGTGAGACGAAGGGAATCGCTTAAACGCCGGTTATCTTCGACAAGCAGAATGCGCATGAAATTCTCCGTGATCTGCGGACGGATAAATTGTAGCACGCAAAGATGACTGCGGGATGAAGTTACTCGAAGGTGACATGAACCACACTATCTGTCTCACCTATGTCTTTAGTTCGGTTGGCTACCCGGGTGCCAACCTTCGAGGTATTTACATTAGATTCGACTCCCTGCTGGCAGCCAAGAAGCTGCTTAATATCAACGCCGGGCCAAGGGTAGTCGTCCTGACCGTTTTCTGGCTGGTGCTGTCATTGCGTGAACTGGAAGCGTGCGATGAGGCATTGTCTCTTGACTGATTGCCCCCCTGGAGGCATGCCTCTTCGAGATAATCAACCCCGCTTGATTGGGATATCCAAGCAATAGAAAGGTCAATATTGCATAAACATTATTAATTAATACCGGTTCAATGTTAATCGCTTAGCAAAAAACCTGCCGGTCGAAGCTGGCAGGTTTTTTGCTATTTGGTTATTTAATCATCTTCCGTCAATTCACTCTTTTATTTCAGGTGGGCGATCACCCATTGAGCATCGGCGATGAGCAGGCTGGCAGCCTCAACCGTAATGTGCTTCCCGCTCTGAGCTTGAACCTCGTTAATAAAGGCTTCAAGTTTGTTGATGGCGGTATTACGTTTGCCTTTGTCAATGTCCTTCTGGGCGTTCCCCAGTTTCTGGAGCAGGCTGTTTTGGGTGCCACCATTATCGATCAGACCCTCAGTAAAGAAGCGGTTAACACTGGAGACAAGGCTCTGACTGGTTGCCGTCACAGTGAATGTCACGGAGGCGCTGGTCTCATTGCCAACATTGTCAACCGCGTGTACGGTCAGAGTATGGTCACCAAGTGACAGGGTGTAAAGATCAACCACCTGTCCGCTCGTAACTGGCGTTCCGTCAAGGTTGGCATCCATGCTATTCAAGCCTGATACAGCATCCACTGCATTGAAATCGAGGGTCAGGGAGTCCGGATGCAGATAGGTTTGAGAGACAGGAGCATTGATCGTGATGACCGGTACGACGGAATCATAGCCGAATGTCACCGACTTCGTAGCCTCATTGCCGATGTTGTCCACCGACTTAACCACGAGGGTATGATCGCCCTGCGACAGTGTGGTCAGGTCAATCACCTGCCCGTTCGTCACAACGATGCCATCCAGCTGGGCTTCAAGAGTCTTTACCCCGGAAACCGCATCGGCAGCGCTGAAGTCAAGAGTCAGTGTGTCCAGTGGGCTGTAGATTTTGGCGACCGGCGTGATAATGGTGATCTCGGGGGCGACAGAATCGTAACCGAAGGTCACCGCTTGGCCGGAGGCGTTGCCTGCCTTGTCGACAGCAGTTACCGTCAATGTATGGTCGCCCTGAGCCAGCAATGTCAGGTCAATCACCTGCGCGGTGGTTACAAGGTTTCCGTCCAGAGTCGCTTCAACCTTTTTGACTCCGGAGACAGCATCCGTCGCGCTGAAATCGAGGGTCAACGAGTCGGTTGGCCCGTAGATCTTGGCAATCGGGGCGTTGATGGTGATCACCGGCGGGGTGAGATCTGTGATGAAGCTCAAGCGGGTTTCGATGGCAGGCGAGACGGTTCCCATAAATTTGAGATAGTCAATGACGGCGTCGCGGACATAGAATTGGGTGTCGGCAACAATCCTATCCGGAGCAAGCGGCCAAAGGCTTGTGCCAGGGCCATTATTAAAGTTGCACGAACCAGCCGCCAGGTAGTTGACAGTGGATACGTTGTAGAACGTTGTGGCATCAGTAAAGTCTACGAACTGGCCGCCGATGTTTAACGAAACAACGTTATTGCCGTCTGGCGACGTGCCACTCCCCTTGTCATTGTAGGTAATCTGGTTGCCGGCGTTGGTGTCGAGCATGCAGGTGGTGTAGTAGGAAATGCTGCTGTGCAACGTATACTTATAGTTCCAGTAGTTGAAGTATGCGCGTTCCAGCACCGTCTTCAGCTCCGGTCCGTTCATTTTCAGCACAACGAGCGAGTTTTCGTAGGGCATGAGCGAAAACATATCCGAGACTTTTAGAGTTACCGGGGTAGTCGGGGTGGCGGTGGTGGCCACGTCCCTGTTGGTCATCGCGCCGGAGAGGTGGAAGTCCACCGGGATACTATTCTTAGTCGCCAGTTCGTAAACCGCGGCATCCGCCTGCAGGTTGGCGCCGGTAGTTTCCTCTGTAAAGGCAAGCGTCGCCCTGATGGGGGCAGTAGTGATGCCTACAGGTGTAGTGTTGTAGGTATTGAAGAGCGTCCGGTATGGATTGATGATCGTCGTGATGGACGCTTTTTCAACTGTGGAAGTTACAACCACAGGTACGTTTCGGCCGGTTTCGCTGACCACCTCGTAGCCGCCGCCTGATTTGGCGCGCAAACCCAGTACTACCTCGCCCAGGTAGTAATTGTAGCGGTAGGCCTGGTTGATGACTACCGGTTTGCCATCGGAGGCGGGGACAATGGAGGGTAGGTACTTGTACGTGCCCAGGTAAGGATATGCCACCGAGTTGGTTGGGTCAGTATGGCTGTGACCGCCGATGATGGCGTCAATGCCAATGGTGTTCGTTGCCAAGTAGGTATCCACCCAGTGATCTGTAGTATCCGTGAAGCCCAGGTGCGACAAAGCGATGACCACATCATTTGAAGTGTGCAGAGTAGTGGAAATATCCCTGGCTCTGGTAATTGGGTCATTGACATCCATTTCATTAGCGAATGTCAGACCCTTGATATTGCTAGCCAGCTCATAATTGGGGATGCGCGGATTACCGAGTCCCAGGATGCCGACCTTGATGCCTTCTGCGCCAATGGTCTTCTCGATGAAGGGCTGCACGCCCACACCGCCATTGACTTCGCCGAGGCCGTAAGTAAAACCGCCAGCACCGTCAGTAACGGTGGCATCCACGAATGGGAAATTGGCCTGGCCGAGAGCACCCTTGAATACATCGCTGCCAAAATTGTATTCGTGGTTGCCAAGCGTTGCGGCATCATAACCCATGGCATTCATGACGGCGATGATCGGGTTGGTCATCGTTGATAAGTCTAAAGCCGCTCCATCCACGGCGAACCCGCTATAGGAGTTCTTGAAGTAGAACGACAGGCCGTCACCCTGGATATTGTCGCCTGTAGTGAACAGCAGGGTGCGAGAGGGGTTGTGGGCTCTTTCCTGGTCAATCAACGTGGCCAGCTGGGTGTAGCCTGCATATGAACCGCTCTTATACAGGTTGCCGTGGGAGTCGTTGTGATGCAGGATGGTCAGCGGGACTATTTCGCCGGCATCATAAGTAAAGTCGCCGTCCCCGTTGAGGCCGATGCGCCCATCAAGCGTGCCGTCCCCATTGGGACCTTTGTAGGCGGTGGTTGGAGTGCCATAATGGGCGGTCACATAGGCATTGACGGCATTGAGCATATCACCCCAATAAGTGACATTGGTCATGTACTTGAAGGCATTGTAGCTATCGCCGCCAGCTGGGGCAAGGAATTCGTTGGTCCCAACGTTGTATACCTTCTTCAGGTCAAGAGGTTCGCAGGTACCAGAGACCTTATTGACCACACACACATCGTACGCGCCCCAAGCATAAGGATAGGGGTTAGTGGGACTGCCGGGAGCCAGTGTGTCGGCGTACTTGAAATATTTAAACTTCAAGCCAGCGGGTTGGATGAGACCGCTTGCGGCATTGGGAGCAAAGTTAAGTACTTCCAATATTTGCGCACCGGTCATCTTGCCAACCACAGTGGCATTGCCAAACGGCAAAACGGTAAACATATTGCCATAGGTCAGCAGGGCAGGTGCTGCAAGCAGACCCGATGAAGTACAGCCAGTGTTTACCCAGGAAGTACCATTCCAACACCAGTCAGTGCGGATACCGCCGGCGTTATTGAAAAACATATCAATATCGTTGGCAGGTTCAGCATCGGAGTTCAGGTAATTGTAGATGGCATCGTCAATGAAAGCGCCCATCATGTTGTCGGACATTGCGGCAAACGTGCTGGGAGCCACGACCAATGTTTGCCAGCGCGATAGGTCAACCTGTGAATAGCCGATAGGGGTATTGACAAGAGCCATATACGCGGGGGTTTTAAAGGAATTGATAACACCCAGAATAGTGGCATCTACAGGAGTAGCTGGGGGGGTCACCGCTGGTGGGGTCGGGGGCGGGAAAACTGTCAGGGTTACCCAAGTAACGGCTACACCTCCGTCGGTTCCGACAGTAATATCGGCTTGACCTACTCTGCGTCCGTTGTAGTAGGCTTGCACAACCTTTGTTGTGCCAACGGTTTGAGCCGCTGTTAGATTGGTGTGGCTGTGACCACCAATGATCAGGTTGACCGGCTTGCCGGCGGTGTTCAATTTCGCGGCCAGGGTCTGATCGCCATATACGGGGATTCCATAACCGTAACCGCCATCAGTATTACCAAGGTGACTTAAGACCACGATCACATCCGCACCAGCGGCTTTCATGGCAGCGTAGTAGTAGATGATCGACTCAGCCGGGTCTTTAAAGCATAGACCAGCTGTAGCCGTTGAAATGGTGATTGTCGGGGTTTCGGCGGTTGTCACACCGATGAAAGCCACCTTGACTGTGTTCGGAGCAGTGCCCACCGTTAGGATTTCAAAGGGATTATCCGCAAAATCTGGCTTCTGCCAGCTAGCATTGGCACAGTTACCCGTATTGTTCTTCACTATGTTGGCAGTGACGTAGGGATAGGCTGCCTCTGTGGTACGGTTGGCGAGGTTAACCTGGCCCCAGTCAAATTCGTGGTTGCCAAAGGTTGCCACGTTGTAGCCCATCGCATTGTAAGTGCCAATGGTCGGTGCACCTTTACCCGTGGCGGTCCCATCACCCAGGTTCGAAAGCAAGCTTCCCTGCATTTCATCACCGGCATCCACTAAAAGGACATTGGATGCTCCCTTAGCAGTGCGGACACCATTGATGATTGTGGCGACTCGCGCCATACCTGGGTTGCTACCAGAGGCTTCCAGTTGTCCGTGGAAGTCGTTGGTATGAAGGATCGTGAAAGAGACAGGGACAGCCGGGGCAGCCCCAACGGCAGAGGAGAACAGGGAAAACAGGAAAACAAGTGAAATGAAAATCGTTAACATACGCCGTGATGAATGAAATTTCTTCATTTTTTCCTTCCTTATTGGATTGGTTGGATTGGAGTAGATAGATGGGATTGGAAAAAGAGAACTCGTGTGAACCTGGTCCGGGGTGTTCACCTCCTTGCACAATAGATTATTTATATTCCCTGGTCTTTTCAGAGGGATGCAGGCAGCAAATACGCTATCATCTGTGTTCCCTCCACCTTACAAATTTGTAAGGTATTCATATATTACAAAATTGTCCCTCGAGAGTCAAGTGACATTGGAGTAATTATTGTCATAACTAAAGAATTGGGCTCGTTGATGAGGTGGTTGGCAGGATCTCCTCAGCGCATAAAATTCTACCTGCTCCAGGGATACCATTGAACCTGGAGCAGCAGCCAATTACTCTGGAATCTCTTGGTGATAATTCACCCGGAGTCTATCATTGCCCGCCTTCCCTCTTTCTGACAAACAATATTTTTCAACATGTGCTACCGGTCGACCTTGAGCAACCAATAGGTCTACGGCAAAGAACAGCCTGATCTTCTCGCCTCCTCTGCCGCCTGGGGATTTTTTCGATCCGTTTCTGGGGCACATGAAATTCCGCTGTCACCTTGTCTCGTCCCTTGCCGGATTCACCTCTCATCCCCATCCTCTTTTCCCTCCGCCTGAGGTAAAATCAAATCAAACAAGCCTGCATCCAACCACTATAGAGGTGCCCGATGGCAAAACGGAGGAAAAGCGATAAGAAGAAAAGGCCGATCGCCATCACAGTGATCTCATTGGCGATCGTGGTACTTTTCTTGATCCGCCTCTACCAGGTCTTCGAACCCTTGATCCGCAACCAGGTTTTCATGCACGGGATCACGGGGCCGCTAGCAACAGGATGGAAGTTGACCGAGTTGGGCAGCACCTTCCTCTCAAGTGCTATTTACCTGTTTTTATCACTGGCAGGAATCATCGTCCTGGTCGCATTTTTACGCCTGCGCCGCTGGAGCTGGGTGATCCTGATGGCGTGGACCGGCGTCTCGATGATCATTTCGCTGGTGGATTATTTTTACGGGCGGCCCAATTATGCAGTGATGATCTCCAATGTC
>Ga0315273_10010909_pt1 | contig 11609 bp, 12 predicted proteins | sample YL17G02_0_MG_FD_205753 | JGI IMG/M metagenome (GOLD analysis project Ga0315273, IMG submission 205753) | Sediment microbial communities from Yellowstone Lake, YNP, Wyoming, USA - YL17G02_0 | ecosystem: Environmental > Aquatic > Freshwater > Lake > Sediment | place: USA: Wyoming | collected... | reverse complement strand
TGATCCTCTCCACCTCGCGCAAAAGCTCGTAGAGGCCGTCGGGGCCGAAGAGTTGCAGGGGTTCCTCTCTCCCCGCCAGACTCAGCGTCTTCAGCAGACCCGGCAGGCCAAGGTAGTGGTCGCCGTGGAGGTGGGTCAGCAGGATCGTGTTGATGCGCGCCAGTCCCACCGAGCGCATAAGCTGGCGCTGGGTCCCCTCCCCACAGTCCACGAGGAGTCGCTCTCCCCCGCGGGCAATGAGGGTCGCGGGCGAGCCTCTGTCGACAGTGGGAGTGGCTCCAGCGGTACCGAGGAATACGAGATGAAGATCCAAAAAGCTCCCCTATCAGTCTTGAGGCTGAGGCTCGGGCGGGATGTTCGTTGTGAGCCTCATCCCCTCCTCGGGCGTTCCTGACGGCTGATGGAAGAAGGTCGGGTTGCCGCAGCAGCCCGTCGCCAGCGCGGCCGGATAGGCCTGCTCCACGGTGATCCTGCACTGCCGGCGAGGACTCCGATTGAGGCGCAGGGGTCCGTAGGCGCCGGGACCCCTTCCCCGGCCGCTTGTTTCGGCGAACGCAGCGAGATCCAGTTCGGGAGCGAAGACCTTGTGCAGGCACCCGAACATCTTCGCGTCGTCATCCTGGTAGACATAGATAGAGGAGCAGCCGGAATCCAGGCACTGCTGGGGAGAGACGACGCGTTCGCAGACGACTTCGCACTCCCGGCACTCCAGCCGCGTGCGCTGAAGACGGCGCTTCCAAGCGGTGAATCTGCCTGTGATGCGGGGACGTTTGTCCATGGCGGTGAGTATACGCGGCACCGGCCGCCCCTGCCGCCCGAGGCTGGCGGCCGCCGATGGGCCCCGCGGCCTGGCTGCCGGCGGCCGGCGGTGGCCCCCGGCTCAGCTCAGGGTCTCCTGCCTCGTGCCCGGGACCAGCCGGGCTCGGTTCAGCGAACGGTCGGTAGCCCACCGAAGAGTGGAGCGGGAGAAGACGACTACACCGTCTGTGCCGAAATCCACGGTACCGGTCGCGAACAGCGCGCCGTGAAGCCGCGTGCCGTCGAGGAGGACCCCTCCCTCGTTTACGACTATCACCCCGTACACGTCGGCCCGGCCTCCCGCATCGAGCGACGCGCCGCCGCAAACGACCAGGAGCGCGGGCGCCTCCGGGGAGGCGCCCCATCCTTGGGAAAGCTGGAATGTCGTTCCGGGCTCGCCGCGCATGGTGCTGACCCGCGCTCCGGCAGCCACTCCCTCCGCGGCGACCGCCTCCGTCTGCCCTGCTGCCGGCTCGCTTCGCTCTGCTGCCAGGCCGGCGAAGAAGCTCAGCCAGCCGTCGTCGAGCCTCCACGCGCTCGCCATGCTGCCGACGATGACACCCGACCCGACCACCGGCGCTGCCGGCACGGTCTGGAAACGGGCGACCGGGGCCGCCGTGTCTCGGGTGCCTTCCGCGTCGGCCATCCCTCCCCCATCGACCTCCAGCCAGGGCTCGGCGCGACCGGAGGTCCAGGTGGCAGTCGCGGCCACAAGCCCGGCAAGCGGGAGATCCAGTCCGTCCCGCCCCCGCTCGAGCCACGCCGATACGACGATCGGGGAGACGTCGGGGGAGTGCCGCGCGGAGACCCCCAGGGCCCAGCCGCCGCTGTCCGGCAGTTCGGCGACGGCTACCTCGACGAGGGGCGTCTGCTGGATCGCGGACCAGGGCATCGGCCTCCACTCCGCGAGCACGCGCTGGCGCAGCGTCGCCAGAGCCTGGTCTTTCTCCTTCATGAGCGCCCGGCCAGAGTCTTCCGCGGCGAGGCTGCGATCGGCGCACAGGACGATAACGGAGAGGGTCTGCACCACCACGGCTACCGCGAGGCAGACGAAGAGCACGAACAGCACGACGGAGCCACGCTCGCGAGTGCCGTGTCCGGTAGTGCGGCGCGGCGCCGTGCTGCTTTCGCGATGGCCCTTTCCGACGGGGCTCATCGGCCGACCGCTCCCGACGCGCTCACGTGAGCGAGCGGGGCCGCCCCGTCCGGGCGGGCGGTGAGCTCTACCGTGATGGCGTCGACGAGAGGCAAGTCGGCAGCCGGCAAGGGTAGTGGAGCAGCGCAGCCCGCGACCAGATACGAGAATGTCGACCGGGCCGTGTCGGCGTTCTCCAGCATCGTCTTGTTGTCTGCATAGAGGGAATGGCTGAACGTCGAGGGGCGGCCGGCCGGACACACGCCCCAGCGTCGCATGAGCGAGCCATTGACGAGTTCCCACTCCACAAGCCGCGGAGCGGTCGAATCGGATGTCGCGACAAGCAGGACCACCTGCGAGGGGGTAGCCTGGAGCACCGTGGCGCCGGTGGCAAACGGGCACCGCTGAGGCCCGGCCAGACGCAGGTCCCTCTCGAACCGTGCGCCGGCCACCCGCGCCTGCAGAAACCAGATCGTCTCGTCTCCTTCTCGCACTCCAAGTGACTGGGATGAGACCCATACGGGAGCCACCGCCAGCGCTAGGCACAAGGCGAGAGACAGACCCAGAAGCAACTCGATCAGAGAGAAGCCGGCCTCACCGATTCCACGCGAGTGACTCAGTCGGGCGGGCATTGGGTCAGAAGTAGAGATCGACACTGCGTCCCTCCTCCAACAGCCACCACTGAGACCGTCCGTCGAGGGTCGCGCCACCCCAGCCGTCGATGGCGGGTGCCAGGGAGAAGAGCAGTCCGAAGGGAGGAAAGGTGAGGGCGGCGGCGCTCCACGACCCATTCAATGAAGAAGTCCCCACCCCCGGCCGGTGCACGACGACCGTCGGACCTTCGGCAGGAGCCGGAAGAGCAGCTCCGAGGCCAGGATTCCCCCCGCCTGACTCAGGAACGGCGAGGCGCCAGGGCGGCCCCCACGCTCCTCCAGGCGTGCGGACTCGGACCACCAACTCGCTGTCCGCCAACTCGGTCCATAGTTCTGGCCCCATCTGCACGTCATCCGTCGCCGGGGGGCCACTCTGAGCGCTCGGCGGGATCACCTCGTCGGCAACGAGCCACCCATCTGCCCACAGCCCTACCTCAGTGGCCGTCGAGCCCTCGCCGGCGGCTCCAGACAGCCTGACATGAAGCGCCGGTCCAGGCCGCCACCATCCGGCGATCACTCGCGAGCCCCATTCCCAGCCTTCTGCAGCCTGTGAGGCGGCATCCCCCGCCTGGCCGCCCCCGACCCGTTGCCGCAGGCTGCGCGCTTCACCGACCATCCCGGCGAGAGCGGTGGCCAAGGGTGCGGCGAGGAGTCCGACAAGCAACGCCGCCACCAGGACTTCGAGCAGGATGGAGCCTCCACTGCCGCCGAAGGCGAGCGATGTCCGCCCGCGCCTCATGGTGCCGTCTCCACTCGGGTCCTCACCGTCAGCCCGCTCTCGAGGCGCACGGTGACCCGGTAGTCGCCACCCGGCGCCTGGAAATATACGGAACCGGCCGAATTCGGATAGGCGGATCCCGCGAGGAAGCGGACCACCACTCCCTCCCCTTGCCGCCACCTGACTACGTTGGCTATGGCCGGCACCGCGGGAGCCGCAGTTCCAAGATCTCCGCCGCTGGTGCCGATATCCGCCGCCACCGCCAGGTGGCCGGAGTTGAAACGAAGCTCACTGGCCGTCCCCTGCCACACCGCCCCCACCTGAGCCCAGGCTCCCGCGGCCTGCCACGCTTGAGCGGCTCCCCTTGCCTCTACAGCGGTGACACCGCGAGCCAACGCGACACCTCCGGCGGCGAAGCACGCACCAAGAAGTGCGAGAACCAGCAGCATCTCGACCAGGGAGTGGCCCGACTGGCTAGTCGGATGCGAGGGCCACCTGATCGAACGTCGTGGTTCGGGACATGAAGGGGTTCGCCTTGGCATAGTCCAAGGCTAGGAGCGGCACGGCGGACAGAGCGTCGAACCTTGGTCCTAGAGTGGACGGCAAATGCTGTTGCGGAGTCCAGGAAGCGCTTCGGCGCCAGTCAGCAGAGAGCGGAGGGATCGCCCGCAAGGCGCTCGGTCGCTGTTCGGCTGCTTGCGGGCCGCGGCTACGCTGCGCTGCTCGTGAAGCGCCGCAAAGCGGGGCTACGTCGGAGCCCGCGAGTGAGAATGTCAGCGGGTTGGCAGAAGAGGTCGACTACCAGCCGAGCTCGACGGTTCCATCGACCACCTTGACCTTGACGTAGCCCGACGAGAGGGCATTCCCATTGTCGATCTGGATGCCAAAGGTATTGCCCGTGGCGCACGTGGTCGCCAGATCCACGACGGTGGGCGATTCCATAAAGAAGGCAATTTGATTTAGTGGCGCATTTGCGGCGAGCGGGCTGGCGATCCACGGCGGGCTCGTCGACACGAGGTTCGAGGTGCTCTCTATCCAGGTGATAGTCGGCTCTATCGCCTCAAGGTCCGCTGCGGTGACCTTGGTGAAATCGGTATTGTCCGCAAATGCGGCCTGCACCGTCGTGAGCGCAGTCCTGAGAAGGGTGTATGCCACTGCATCTTCGGCCTTCCGGCGTTGCCCGAGGAAGGTCGGGATAGCGATGGTCGCCAAGATGGCGATGATGATGATCACGACCAGGAGTTCGATGAGGGTAAAGCCGGCATGGCTGCGCGTGCCATGACGAAGCCTTATCCTTATCTTCTTCATCGTCGCTCGAGCTTGCATATCGCCCGAACCGTCCATTTCGCTGGCTCCTTCTTTTCGTGGTCGCGCTTGTCGAGGTCAATCAGACTTGGCCGACTCGACCCGCGCGCCGGCGGCCGCTGCCGCCTCGCGAAGGCCCGCCGCTTCTGAAACCCTTCCCTGCGCTTCCAGCATTGGTAGCAAAAGCGAATATGCATAGCCGTACGTCTTGTCAGTGGCTATGGCCCTTCGCAAGTTCTCTTCCGCCTTCGGTGCGTCCCCTGCGGCCGTTTGCGCCTGTGCCAGGAAGCTCAGATTCTTGGCGCTCGGTTGCAGAGCCACTGCCTCCGCCAGATACTTCACAGCTTTTGCCGGTTGGGTCTGGTGGTTGAGATAGTTGAAGGCCAGCTCCACCCGCGTCAAGGCGTCCTTCGGATCGAGAGCGACTATGGTCTCCTGCAGGGACAACGCCTCGTCGTACCGCTTCAGTTGCAGCAGATCGACAGCCAGTCCACTCAGCGCCTCTAGGTCTTTCGGGCTGTTGGCCAGGATCTCTCTGTAAAGAGCCACGGCGCCCTCGAGGTCACCCTTCTTCTCCAGCGCGCGGGCTTCGCTCAGCGGATCGGTGCATGCGGCCATGACCATCCCCGTCATCACAAGGAGCAGGAAGAGAACGAATACCCTGCAACGTCCCGGCTTCACGACTGCACCCCGATTTTCCAGATCAATTCGAGCATCGTACCGGCGATCTCAATCCGAACCAATCCCGGGCCCCGGCTAGAGTGCGAGGGGCGCCGACCCCTTGGCCTGGCGCCCCTCGCCCACTTCTGCTGCACGGTTCAGACCGCCCGCAGAATCATGCTACTTCATCTAGCAGTTACGATTACCAAGTGCCTGCCGCGCCGTCTTTGTACCACGTGATACCCGGAGCCCCGCCCTTGTCCACGTCTACACCCCAGACCAGGCCAGATTTGGATAGCGATCCGATCTGGTACTGATCGGCAGTCTGGCCGGCAGCGCCGACCGTGAAGCCGACTGCGTTATCCGCCGTCGCGGACGTGGCGCCGGCTGCGGCCCCCGCTTCGGCAACGAACGTGATCGTGGGCTCGATCGCTTGGAGCAGAAGATCGGTAGCTGCGCTGAAGTCGCGGGTATCGACATAGTAGGATTCCATGGAGGTCATGGCATTACGGACCAAGCTCTTGGCAGCAGCGTCATAGGCTTTCTGGCGCTGGCCGAGGAAGGTCGGGATGGCGATCGCCGCCAGGATGGCGATGATGATGATCACCACCAGGAGTTCGATGAGGGTGAAACCTTTTTCGCCCTTCATCCTCTTGTGGATCTTTGTGAACATCGTGTGTGTTCCTCCTCCTGTAGTTCGCGGACCCTTTTTTTGGGACCGCGAACATCTCGCGGCCCGGCACACCGTCTGTAGCGTGTCGCTCCTTCTATCGGCAGTTTGAGGCAGGAGTTTAGGCCCTTGTCAGAGACTTTCGATGCATCTTGACGAAAGGCGCCGTTGCGGGCCGCCGATCCGGGACCGTTTCGGGGCTCCCTATATGGAGCGCGCAGTGCGGCGATGCTCAAGAGCTCGGCTCTCGCCGCCGATAATCAACGTGTGAAAGCGATCCGCGCGCTCTGCGAAGGCAGGTGTGGCGGTCGGAGCCGCAAAGCGCCGGCCAGGAGAGGTCTGCCATGACTCGAATCGTGACGCGAAAAACGACAAGGGGCCACAGTCGGCTCCAAGACGGCCCAGGGTTCACCCTTATCGAGGTCATGGTGGCGGTTCTCCTGCTGCTGGTCGCGATGGCCGGCATAGTCCCGATCTTCATGTCCGGGCTTAGCCAGGCCTCGAGTGTCCGCTTCAAGAGCATGGCCACAAACGTCGCTCGTCAACGGATGGAGGAGATCAGGCAGCTCGATTACCGCGAGATCACCAGCGGCACCCTAGCCGCGCGCTTCACTGGGACTGTCAGCCCAGATCTCTCACGCCGCGCGGTCTTCAACGTCACATGCACCGTCTCTGAATCGACGGTGGGAGGCGGGACGCTCAAGAAGGTCACGGTCGATGTCGGTTGGGCGGCGCCGCCGGCGGTGTCCCCGGTCTCCCTCACCACCATGATCCACCAGCAGTTCCTGGGGCCTCGCGGTTCGGATCTCGAGATAGGGCCTAGTTCGCATGATCCCTTGGGCAGCCCCTTTCGGGTCATATCGGGAACCAGCACGGTCCACTACCACGTCGCCCAGGCCGACTGGGCATTGGTCTACAACAACCTCAATCTGCCGGCTATGGCCCCCAGAAGCGTATACATGCGCCTGGCGTTCTTCGACGACCAGGGTATATCGATAGCCGTCGGCGACTCCGCCAACAAGATGAAGATCGGTACGAGCCACCTGCGGTATTCCACCGGCACGGACGGCAAGGTCGACGACGTGTGGTTCGAGTACAGCTTCGCGAGCACCTTGATCCCCGACGGATATTGGGAATCTCGGGCTACGATCTTCAACGAGTACGACCAACCGGGCAACACGTGGCGCCTCCGTCTTCGTGTTGAGACAGGCGCTCCCGCCCTACCGACCTCGTTTACCGCCACCCCCCAGGCCGACAACCAGACGGTCGTCCTCGCCTGGACCCCGGGTGCCGAGCGCGACCGCGCCTATTACGTGTTGGAGCGAGCCAAATGGGTAGCAGGATCGTGGTCGGACTGGACGACGCTCGCCGCCACGCTCGACCCTAAGGCCACCACCTATACGGACCAAGGGAACGTCGCCGCGCAGACCGACCCGTGGGGCAGCCTCACTCTCCAGAACGCCTACAGGTACAACCTTTGGGCTGTCGATTCGTGCGAACCCGGGCTGGCGGGGTCGGCGGCCACTGCCGATGCGCTCATACCGCCGGGTGTGACCACTACCACAACCATTTCGACCACAACGTCATCGACTACCACCACGTCTTCCTCGACAACCACCACCATCGCCGCGACCCACTTCTCCGTAGAGATAAAGAACAGCACGAACAAGACGTGGACGATACAGGTAAAGAACAGCTCCGATGCGACGGCGTACAACGGCTCTGTGGGCAAGAACGCCACCATCACCGTCTCCAACCTGCCGGCCGGGAACTACCAGATCACAGCCGGCACGAATGGCCGCAGCGACCTGACACAATCCTTCTCGCTGCCGGCACAGGCCGGCCAGATCGTCATGACCATACTCTGATGGAGTTGCAGCGATGAGCAAGCCGACACGTTGCCAGGGACTGTACCGGCGGATCTCCGCGCAGAGCGGCCTTTCGCTGATGGAGTTGCTTGTGGCTGTGGTCATCATGATCGTGGTGATGGGCGGGATCTACACCATCTGGTTCGGGCTACAGCGAACGTACAGCTTCACCGACGACGACATGACCGCGCAGTTACAGGCGCAAACCGCCCTGTCCGAGATGGTGGAGAGTATTCGGACGGCCCGCCTCCCAGCACCCAGCACCACGTCGCAGTGGTCGAACATGGTGATCGTCTATGCCGACTCCGAGAACCTAGTCTGCTGGACCGACTTCGACCGCGACGCCCAGCATCAGTTGGAGCTTGTGCGCTATCGAGTCGATACCGCCACCCGGACCCTCTACCGTGACAACTACGGCCGTGCCAACGCCGCGCATTTTCACAACTACTACGCGCTCAACGCGGCCCACCCTACTTCCACGCGCCTTGTCGGCAACTGGTTGAACAATGACGCCACCAATCGGCGCCTTTTTGTCTACCGCGATGGGAGCGGGACGGAGCTCAATATTAGCGCCGCGTCTGTGGCGGACCCGACGCTCATCAGGCAGGTGGAGATCGATCTGCTCATCGACGTTAGAACCAATGTCGCCCCCATTGCGCACGAGCTGCGCTCGGTGGTGCTGCCCCGTAACCTCCGAGATTACTGATGCTGCGAGTAGGCAGAAGGAGCGATCGACCATGAGAACGTCTATGCATGCGGCATCCTGCAGGCGTCGCCGGCCTCCGCAGGGCGGCCTGCTCGCTCCGCGAGACCAGCGAGGCTCGGTGATCGTTATCGTCATCGTGTTCATCTCGATCTTCGTCGTGTTGGGTGGCGCCCTCTACGCTCTTGTCATTTCGCAGACGCGTGCTACTGAGCTGGAGCGAACCGATATCAAAGCCTTTAACGTTGCCGAAGCCGGCATCGACGCCGGCATGCTCAGGCTCAGACAGGGCTGGCCGGAGACCGCGGCCGAGACCGTCAATCCCAACGACCCAGCACTGACCACGGCGCTGCGAGACGCCATTAGAGCCGCTTCAAATGGGCTGTGGATCTCGGAGCGGCCTGGCGATTCCTCCACGGCAAGTTCCGACAGGGCCGCTACCCCGTTCATCAAAGTCAAGTTGTACGACAATGTGACTTTCGTGAACGGAACCTGGCAGACGTCCAACGTCCCCGATGACAGCGCCGCCGGATATGACTCCAACAAGGATGGGCAGATGTTCGTGGACTCGACCGCCTACGTCGACAATGACCGCCATCGGATCCTCGTGCTTGCCGAGTTGCAGAAATGGCAGCTGAACTTCTCACCCAAGTTGGCCCTCTGGGCCAGCGTGGTCGACAGCAACGGTACGGGTACGGGGGTCGGGGTTGAGGACCCCAACCCCGCTCCGTACGTCCCCTATGCCTACTACGACGTGCACGACCCCCTAGGCAAGGGGATCGACCCTGGGTACGCGATAGCCGCCGCTCCGAACTCCACCACGTTCGAGAACGTCTTCCCCGAATCGCTGCGCGCTTCCCTGGAGGCGCTCGCGATAACCCAGGGCACGTATTTCACCTCCGCGGCTGCTGTGAACACGTTCCTCTCGACCGGCCAGGCCAACGGCAAAGTGGTCTACCTCAAGACCAGCGTGGCCGTGGTGATCGAGAGCAACACCCAGATGGGCACGGTCGAGAAGCCGGTGGTACTGGTGATGGACACCCCTGACGGGTCCTACAACGCCTGGGATAACAGAGGAACCGCGGACTTCTACGGCATACTGATCACGATCGGCCACAACGAGCTACGGGGTACCTGTGGCATCCACGGCGCTCTATACGCCTCGGGGACGCTCCTCAACAAGGGTAACGGCACGATCGACGAAGTCAGCTACAACCAGTCAGTGATCAACAACATCAACGGGATGTACCCGATCAGCGTGAACATCGTGCCGAACACCTGGGAGGAGTACACGACACCGGCCACCTAGCGCGGCTGCCTAGCCTGGCGCCCCCGGCCGGCAACTGCTGCCGGCCGGAGACTGCCGCCGGCTTGCCTGAGTCGGCGCCCTCCCTCACCGCCCGCTGCTGCCGAAGCCTCCCTCGCCTCTGGTGGTGTCGGGTAGCTCGGCTGCCGCGAGGAACTCGGGTTCCTCCACCCTCTGCACGACCAACTGGGCGATGCGCTCCCCCACGGCGACCGTGAACGGCTCGCGGCCCGAGTTGTACAAGGCAACCCGCACCTCACCCCGGTAGCCGGCGTCGATCAGACCCGGCGAGTTGACCACCATGATGCCGTGCTTGAAGGCCAGACCCGACCGGGGTTGCACAAAACCCGCGTAGCCGCTGGGGATGGCAAGCGCGATGCCGGTACCGACGTCCTTCCTCTCCCCCGCGGGGATAACCACCTCTTCCACCGAGAAGAGATCCGCCCCGGCGTCGCCGGGATGGGCCCGGCGGGGCAGTTGCGCCGCGGGGTGCAGGAGCCGGACCGGGAACTCCACCTATGCCTCCGCTTCTGCGGCGGCGCGGGGGCGACGGCGGCCGGGCAGCGCCGCCGTCACAGCCGCAGCGACCGTTCGATGCGCTCCACCGCCTCGGCGATGCGGTCGTCAGGCGTCGTCAGCGACAGCCGCACGAAGCCCTCTCCCGCCGGGCCGTAGCCCGATCCGGGGGTGACGACGACTCCGGCCTGCTCCAGCACGTGCTCGCTGAATCCCGCTGAGGTGTAGCCGGCGGGGACCGGGATCCACATGTAGATCGTGCCCCTGATCTTGGGCACCTGCATCCCGACCGCGGTCAGAGCCTCCCCCAGCAGGTCGCGGCGGCGCCGGTAGACCTCGCACATCTCGTGGACGAAGTCCCAGGGGCCGTTCAGGATGAAGGCCGAAGTCCGCTGCAGGGCGTCGAACATGCCCGAGTCCATGTTGGTCTTGAGGCGCCAGAGATGCTCGAGGATGTCGTGGTTGCCGACGGCGAAGCCCGTCCGCCAGCCGGTCATGTTGAACGGCTTGGAAAAGCTGAAGAACTCCACCCCTACGTCCTTGGCGCCCGGTACCGCCAGGAAGCTCGGCGCCACATAGCCATCGTAGGTGAGCTCGGAGTAGGCGTTATCGTGAATAACGGCGATGTCATACCGCTTGGCGAAAGCAACGACGCGCTCGAAGAAGTCGTCCTCGATGACGGCGGCGGTGGGGTTGTTGGGATAGCCGACGAAGAGGACCTTGGCCCGGTGGGCGTCCTCTTCGCTGACGGCGTCCAGATCGGGCAGGAAGCCCTTATCTGGGTTCAGTCGCAGATAGCGGACCTCGGCCCCGGCCAGGATCGAGCCGCCCGAGTAGACGGGGTACCCCGGGTCGGGGACCAGCGCGAGGTCGCCAACGTCGAGCATGGAGAGGCAGACGTGGGCGAGTCCCTCTTTGGCGCCCAGGAGGGCCATGAACTCCCGCGAGGGGTCTATGTCGACGCCGAACCGCCGCTTGTAGAAGGAGGCCGCCGCATTGGCGTACTCCGGATGGCCCCAGTTGCTCGGATAACGGTCGTTGGCCGGGTCGGCCACCTGGCGCCGCATCTCCTCGACGATGTAGGCGGGGGTGGGCAGATCGGGGTCGCCGATGCCCAGACTGATGACGTCGACGCCGCTCTTCCGCTTCTCCGAGATCTTCCGCTCCATCTCGGCAAAGAGATAGGGAGCGAGGTTGTCCATCCGCCGGGAGAATCGCACGTCCGCCTCCTCGTTATCGGTCGTCTGCCGGCGCCGGCCAACCCAGCCGGCGCAGCA
>Ga0315273_10010906_pt1 | contig 11610 bp, 5 predicted proteins | sample YL17G02_0_MG_FD_205753 | JGI IMG/M metagenome (GOLD analysis project Ga0315273, IMG submission 205753) | Sediment microbial communities from Yellowstone Lake, YNP, Wyoming, USA - YL17G02_0 | ecosystem: Environmental > Aquatic > Freshwater > Lake > Sediment | place: USA: Wyoming | collected... | reverse complement strand
CCAAAGAGGAGTCCGCTGAAGCTATCCGCGACCGGCTCAAGCAACGTTTTGCCCAGCAGGTTCAAACTCATTACAGCTTTATTGACCGCGACCAGGGGTTTATTCTGGCGCCCAAGGGAGATGGCAGGATCGAGCAGGTGCCGCTCATGAAGCTGGCGGTGGGGGTCGTTTCACCAGTGCAGCATTCATTCGCCGATATACGCGAGATAACCGAGCTGGCGGCCGAGGCGCGCCGGCAGGATGTCGCAGCCTTGTGACGGGTTCCGCCAATCATCATGTTCGTATGGCAATCTGCAAGTCTTTTCATTGGGTTGACGGTCACCGGACTGGTATTGATTCTGCTGGTCTGGTCTTTGTCGCGCTTTGCATCCCGGCTGCGACCGGCTTCAACAGAGCATCCGACCCAGGGGGTCACTGACCAGGCAGGCGGGCAAGAGGAAGCCGTCATTGTGGTTGAACCAGGGGGACGCATCCGGGAGATAAATCCCGCGGCACGGACACTATTCACACTTTTCGAAGGCGAGTACCCGAACCTTGAGCGACTGGCCCGACGGGCGAGACCCGACGAGGCCTTTCTGGGCTTATGCGCTGAACAAAGCCAGATGCGGTTTTCGGTCAGCGGGCGCATGGTAGAAGGCAGGTCCTACCGGCTGGCTTCTGGTGAGCCCCTGATGGTGGTCACTCTGCGGCGCGTGGAGACATCTCCCATCTTGGGGGGAGATACGAGTAACGTTGCGGGCCCCATTCTTAAGGTGGTGACAGAGTTCAGCCAGACGATTGCTGCAAGTCTCGACCTGGATACCACAGTGCGGGCCGTTCTGGAGAACATCGAGCGGCTCGTTCCATCGGACTTTGCGGAGCTTAAAGCCTGGGACCGCGCCAGCCAGGACTTTATCGTGTTTCGGTTTTCTGGCGGCGCCGGCACCGACCGTGCCCTCGAGAAGGGGGTGGAAACACGTTTCCCGGGCTTTGCCAGCTCGATTCTGATGACTGGCAAGACCCTTTTGGTAGGCGATACTAGCGCACTGAAACCAGCCTCCAATGGAGCGCAATCTACCCTTGTCCGCTCCTACCTCGGTGTCCCGTTGAAAGCCGGCGGCGACCCAGTGGGGGTGCTGGAAGTGGGCGTGCTGGCCGCAGAGGCCCTGGGCGATGAAGACCGTGCAATCCTCGAATTGATCGGCGGGCAGGCCGGCGTGGCGCTCCACAATGCTGTGCACCATGCCGACGACCAGAAGCGCACGGCGGAACTGGCCGGCCTTGCAGAGTTGGCGCAGTTTTCCGCTGGTTTGGTGAGCGACGCCCAAGACCTGTACGGACGCCTCGTCAAGAGCATGTCAGGGCTGTTCCAGGTGGACATCATTGGCTTTCTTCTTTATGACGAAAACCGGCGCGTTCTCAGGGGGCAGCCACCCTTCTTTGGCGCGTCTAGCCAGGTGGTCCAGATTTACACATCCAGCCTGGAAGCCAATGGCCCGGGGGATGCGCTCATTGCCGCTCAGAAGCCCATAATTTCGGACAACGCTTCCGAGGACCCGCGCTGGGTGGATCTGGGCCTGCAGGAATTCGCCCAGGCCGCCAGCATGCGGGAGACGGTCTTCGTCCCACTGATCTCGAGCGGGCACCCACTGGGTTTCATCCAGCTTTCCAATCACAGCGGAGGCAGCCGCTCATTTGCCGATGACGAGCTGCGCCTGGCGAATATCGTCTCGAACCAGGCCGCCGCGCTGATCGAGAACCACACCCTCGTCCTGCAATCCCGCGAGCGCACCCAGCGCGCTGAGGCCCTGCGCCGCATAGCCGACTTGGCGGGTTCAACCGCCACCCTCGACGAGATACTCCAGTTTGCCATGCAAGAGCTTTCGCATCTGATGCAGGCAAATTCGGCGGCCCTGTTTCTGTACGACGAAAGCACCGGTGTCCTGAAGGCTCACGTGCCCTCGACATTTGGCGTGCCGGAGCGCGTTCAGGACCTGCTCTCGAAGGTACACGTAGATGCGGTCCAGTTCAAGTACACGGCCACCGGCAGCCGCCGCAGTCTCATTTCGGGACATCTCTCAGACGATCGGCGCGTACTGCCATTCTACCGGCCCTTTATTAAGGAGATGTTGGTCGAGTCTGCTGTCGTCGTGCCGATGATCAGTAACGGGCGCGGCGTGGGCGAGATCATGGTTGCCAGTTCCCAGCCTGATGCGTTCGATGATTTTGATCTCCAGGTGATGGTGACCGCTGCTGGGCAACTTGCGGGGGCTGTGGATCGCTTCCGCACCGAGGCCTACACAGACGAAGATCTGCGCCGCCGTGCTGACTATCTGGTTGCGCTCTCCCGCATCATCCGCGAGTTCAGCTTGGCCTCAGATCTAAAGAGCCTGCTCCAGGCTATTCATGACGAGGGGAAGCGCATCCTTCAAGCTGACTGTGGCTCGATCCTGTATTTCGATCCCGACTCCCGCGGCGAGGCGGTTCAGGGAATCCTCGAGCGCGCGGGGCATTACCGTGGGGATGAGCTGGATAGCGTCGAAGGTAACGTTGTGCTTACCGGGGCCATGCAGGTCGTGGCCGACTACGATGAGAGCGACCACCCTGCACCGCACAAGGGAATTCGCTCCAGCTTGTGTCTGCCAATTGTGATACAGGGCGAGGTAGCCGGGCTGATCCATCTGCATGCGAAGAACAAAGACCAGTTCGATCAGGCGGCGATCGATATCGCCGAGACTCTGGCTGTCCAGGCGGCTACGGCACTCGGCAGCGCCACCCGCTTCAGCGAGCAGGCGCGTCACACCGAGTTGCTCCGCCGTCGCGCTGAAACGCTGGCACGCTTCTTTGAGACAGCCCAATCTCTGGTCGCCGACCAGCCACTGGAGGTCTCACTAGACTCCATCGGGCAGGGAATTGAGGATGTCACGCCCTTCCAGGTGGTGCTGTTCAGCGTCTATGAGCCGGAAAACGGCATGCTCCGCCGCGTCTCTGGCGTGGGCATGCAGCCTGAAACGCTGGACGAGCTCAAAGCCCATCAGCAGCCGTGGAGCAGCGTGGCCCAGTTGCTCAAACCTGAGTTCAGGATTGGGGGGGCATACTTCATTCCTTACGACCAGACCCCCGTTGTACCGACCGATGTGCATATGGTGACGGTGATGGACCTCAGTGCAGCATCCGCTCAATCGCCCACCACTTGGAACCCAGATGACTTTCTGCTCTTCCCGCTCTATGACCAGGAGGGGCAGCCATTGGGTCTGCTGAGCTTTGACAACCCGCGCGACAACCTGCGCCCGGACCTGGCAACAATCGAAACGCTCGGAATCTTCGCTGCCCAGGCCGGGCTGACGATTGCCAACGGGCGCAGGCTTGCTGGACTGAAGAGTCAGGTGGGCGGTATCAGGTTGGAGCTCGACCGCCATAAGAGCATGGTGGATGTCGGTCAGAACCACTTGCCTGCCCTCCTGCATAAGGACCTCGCTCAGACCCTAGCCATCAGCAGCCTCGAACAGCGCAGCCGCCGTATCCGCGCCGGCCTGGAGGTTATCCAGACGGTCAGCCGCCAGCTAGACGAATCCTCCGCTCTGGCTGCGCTGGGAAGCGAGGTGTTCACTCGATTCAATATGGCCGTTTCGTTGCTGGCCGAGGAAGCTGCTGACGGACCGCGCATTACCCGGGCGTTCGGCAGCCTGCCGCATGGGGCCAACCCGGAGGCCATGTTTGGGCAGCACAATCCCTTGCGCACCAGCCTGCAGACCGGCGAGACGATCCTGGCCTGCAACCTAGACGAGGATGAGGCCTGGCATGACACGCCACTATTGAACGCATTGCGGGCTAAATCCTTTATCTGTTTGCCAATCGTCCTCGAGAACAAACCCGTCGCGGCCGTGTTGGCCACAAGTTTCGAGACCATGCCGGCCTTCTCCGCCGACGACCGTCAGTTTTTCGCCCAGATCGGCCACCAGGCGTCGGTCGTGCTTCAGAACCTGAAGCTGCTCAACGAGACGCGCAAGCGCCTGCAGGAAGTGAATCTGCTGCTGGACTTCAGCCGCCAACTTAGCGGCCTGGACCCGGCCAGTATCCTCAGCTCACTGCTGGAGAGCGCCCTGCGGGTTATCTCTACTGCGCATGCAGGGGTTGTCCTGCTCTGGCAGGAGGACGAGAACAGGCTGATCCCGAAGGCAGCCTCCCGTTATGCGGACGACGAAAGTCTGCTGGGCATCGCCTACCACTCCGAGGAGGGCCTGCCAGGGCGGGTCTTCGCGGATCGCCAGCCGCGCCGGGTGAACGAAATCAACTTCCCGGTCGATTACAACCTGCCAGCCGAAAACCTGGTGCGGTATCGCAAGGGTACAGGCGGGCGTTTGCCCGTCTCCAGCCTGGTCCTGCCCATCCAGACCAGTGAACGGGCACTGGGCGTGATCGTGCTCGACAATTTCAATACTCCGGCCGCATTTGAAGCGGAGGATGAAGCCCTGCTCTCTTCGCTGACGCAGCAGGTGGCGCTCTCGCTGGAGAACGTCCGCTTGGTGCAGACCACGCAGGAGCGCGCCGTCCAGCTCGAAGCCCTGAACCAAGCGGCGGCGACGTTCGGCGGCAGCCTGCAGGGCGGGCAGTTGGTCTCTCAATTGCTCGACCAGCTCGCCTCAGTTGTTATATTCGATACCGGCATCCTGTGGCTAAGAAGCGACTCTAAGGTCGTCGTCAGCGCCGCCCGCGGCTTCGATGACAACGAACAGCGCCAGGGGCTGATAGTCGCGGTGCAAGACAGCCTCCTGCTCAAGGAAATGATCACGACCGGGCGGCCCATCGTCGTCGGAGATGTGCGTCAGGATTCACGCTTTCCCACCCTCGTGGAGCCGAGCCATCTTTCGTGGCTGGGCATCCCGCTTATTTCCAAGGGAGAGGTGACCGGCGTCATAGCCTTGGAAACGGTCGAGGCAAACTTCTTCACGCCGGAACTGGTGCAACTTGCATCCACCTTCGCCAGCCAGGCTGCCGTCGCACTGAACAATGCCGCGCTCTTCGAAGAATCGCAGCGCCGGGCCGCCGAACTGGATGAGCGTTCCCAACGGCTGGCCCGGTTGAACCAGTTCTCCGCAGATCTGAGCGGCTCGCTGAATACCGACCAGGTATTGCGGCTGACCGGCGAGGAGCTGCGCAAGGCCCTGAACGCCTCGCGAATCGCCATCCTTGCCTTCGAGACCAGCGACCGAGTCCAACTTCAAAGTATGCTGCCGGACGAACTGGAGGTCCGGCCACTCTTCCGGACGATGCCGTTTGTGCCACTGTTTGAGCGCTTGCATGAATCCATGGGCATCCATACTGTCAGTGAAGTGGGTGCAGATGCCGAGCTCTCCCCGCTCGTCGACCTTTTGGCCGGCAGTCAATCGCTGATTGCGATGGCATTCGGTGATCAAGAAGACCCGCACATGCTGCTGGCCCTGACAGACGAGGAGCGCCATTTCACGCCTGCAGAAATCGAACTTTCGCGGACCTTTACCAACCAGGCCACTATCGCCCTGCAAAATGCAGAGCTGTACCAGTCTACGCTGCAGACCGCAGAACGGTTGGCCACGCTTAACCAGGCCAGCTTCGAGATCGGCGCCACTCTCAACCCGGAGGATATATACAAGGCCATCCACCAGGCCGTTGAAAAGCTGATGCCGGTGGACGCGTTCGTCATTACCTTGCTGGACGAGAAGGCCGACGAAATCGACGGTACCTATGTCATGGACCTAGGCCAGCGCCTGAGCGGTATTAGGATCCCGCGGGGAGAGGGCTTGAGCGGCCGGGTGATCGAAACCGGCGAATCCATCCTGACACTCGATTCGGCCGAGGCCGACGAAAAAGGCGCCATTTCGGTCGGTCAGACGGACGCACCTCACTCGATCGTTGCGGTGCCCATAATCTCAGGTAGGAAGACAATCGGGATGCTCTCTGCGCAGACTTACCAGTTCGACGCCTACGGCAAGTCGGACCTGCAGATCATGAGCACACTAGCCAACCAGGCCAGTATCGCCATCCAGAATGGGCGGCTGTTCGCCGAGACGCAGAGCCTGGCCTCCACGCTCGAACAGCGCGTCGTCGAGCGCACCGCCCAGTTGCAGCGCGAGCAGCGCAACACCGAGACGCTGCTGCGCATCCTCAGCGAGGTCTCCGCCAGTCTGGACCTCGACCAGGCGCTGGGCCGCACGCTTGCTCTGCTCAACGAGGCCGTCGGTGGGGAACAGGGCACCATCATGCTTCTGCATCCCGACGACAACCTCCTGCACTTCCGGGCGGGGTACGGCTACGCCAGCGGTGCGCAGCAAGGGATCCCGCGCAAGCTGACGCTGAAGGTTGGGGAGGGTCTGGCCGGGTGGGTGGTCAAGAATCGCCAGCCTGCCCTGGTAAAGGACCTTTTCGAAGACCCGCGCTGGGTTGTGCCTGCGACTAGCCCCAGCCAGCACCGCAGCGCTGTTGTGGCTCCCCTGCTGGTCGGCGAGGATGTCATCGGGGCCATTTTGGTTTTCCACCGCAAGCCTGGGTATTTCAGCGAAGATGCGCTGGGGATGGTGCAGGCTATCGGCGCGCAAGTTGCCATCTCGATCAATAATGCTCAACTGTACGAGCTGATCCGTGATCAAGCCGAACGCCTCGGTTCCATGCTGCGCATGCAGCAGGTGGAGTCGAGCCGCCAGACTGCCATCCTCGAGGCCGTGGCGGACGGGGTGCTGGTCACCAACCCCGCGAACGAGATCGATTTCCTGAATGCCTCGGCGAACCGTATCCTGCAGATCGAAAACAGCCAGATCCTTGGCAAGCCGCTGGAGTCGTTTGCCGGCCTGTTCGGCCGGGCTACCCAGGCGTGGATCGAGACCATCCGCGGCTGGTCGGAGAATCCATCCGCGCACCAGGTAGGGGATAGCTACGCGGAACAGATCACACTCGAGGACGGCCGGGTCGTGGTGGTGAATCTGGCGCCGGTCATCTCGCACCGGGAATTCCTGGGGACGGTGTCCATTTTCCGTGATATCACCCATCAGGTCGAAGTCGACCGGCTCAAGTCTGAGTTTGTCGCAACCGTCAGCCACGAGTTGCGCACACCCATGACTTCCATCCGCGGCTACGTGGACATCTTGCTGATGGGCGCGGCTGGCGCGCTGAGCGACAACCAGCGCCACTTCCTTGAAATCGTCAAGGGGAACACTGAGCGTTTGAACATTCTGGTCAACGACTTGCTGGATATTTCTAGCATCGAGTCCGGGCGTGTGACGCTGTCTCTTCAGGCCGTAGACCTGCGCGAGGTGGCGGACGAAGTGGCCCAAGAGCTCCAACGCCGCTCGGATGAGGACCACAAGCCGATGGCGGTGAGGGTGGAAGCGCCGGCAGACCTGCCACGCGCCCACGGCGACGTGGACCGCCTGCGCCAAGTGCTCAGGAACCTGGCAGACAACGCTTACAATTATTCCCATGCCGACGGTGCGATCACTATCCGGGTTCATCCGGAGGACGGCGAAGTGCAAGTGGATGTCCAGGATACCGGGGTAGGCATTCCGATGGAAGCCCAGGAGCGCGTGTTCGAGCGCTTCTATCGTGGCGAAGATCCGCTGGTGTTTGCCACGCCTGGCACAGGGCTTGGTCTGCCCATCGTCAAGCAGATCATCGAGCTGCACCGCGGACGGATTTGGCTGGACAGCAACGGCATCGAGGGTCAGGGCAGCACGTTCTCATTCACTGTACCCACCTATCAAAGCCAGGAGGACACCTGATGACAAAAGTTGTAATCGCAGAAGACGAACCCGATATCCGCGACCTCATCAAATTCACACTCCAGTTCGCCGGCTACGAAGTGTTTGCCGGGGGCAACGGCGAGGAGGGCTACGAATTGGCAAAGCGCGAGAAACCGGACCTTGTGATCATGGATGTGAGGATGCCGCGGATGACAGGTTACGAGGCGTGTCGCAAGATCAAGTCCGACCCTGAGCTTAAACACATCCCAGTGATCTTCCTTTCTGCCAAGGGCCAGGACTCGGAGATTCAGAGCGGCCTCGACGCGGGGGCGGAAGAATACCTGCTCAAACCCTTTGCGCCTGACCAGCTCACAGAACGCGTCCGCGCCGTTCTCCACAAGTACGGCAAGGGTTGATTTTCACACAGGCCAATTGTTAGTTTAATGAGCGCTATCCTGCTCGATACCGGCATTGTGCACTATGAAGTGATTGGACGCGGACGCCCGATCATCTTCGTACACGGCTGGGTTGGCTCGTGGCGCTACTGGATCTCTGCTCTGCAGGCCGCTGCCACCAGCTACCGGGCCTATGCCCTCGACCTGTGGGGGTTCGGCGAAACGGCCCGCGAGCCCGAGCGTTACGGCGTTGACAGGCAGATCGAGTTGCTGGATCGATTCCTTAATGAAATGGGTATCGGGCGCGTCGCACTCGTGGGACACGGGCTGGGTGGAGTGGTCAGCCTGCTGTATGCCTCCCGTTTTCCCAATATTGTGGACCGGGTCATGGCTATCAGCTGCCCGCTCGAATTTAGCTCGCTTCACCAGCGCTTGCGGAGCGCCCCCCCCGCCGAACTGGCTGAGTGGCTGCTTGCCCGTACTCCGGACGGCGACGCGGCCCGCGCTGATGCCGCCAAAACCGACCCGCGTGCCCTGGCTGCCTCCTTTGAAAACCCTGATTCTTTCAACTTGGGCAGCCGGTTCCGCATGGGCAAAACGCCCGTGTTGCTCGTGTATGGGCAGACCGACCCAGCCGTCAATGTGCCGCAGTTCGACCCGCTGTTGATGCCCGATATGCTGCATAGCATCTACCTGGAACAATCGGGGCACTTCCCGATGCTGGACGAAACGCAGCGCTTCAACCGCCTGCTGACCGATTGGCTGGCGCTCGAATCCGGCGAGAGCCCGCGCGATCTGCAACTAAAGGAGGAGTGGCGTCGCCGGGTGCGTTGACTTGACATCGCCGTCTACGGTGCTATACTGCATTAGGACAACCGAACGGGGAGCCCGCGCCTCGGGCTGAGAGGAAGGTGGAGACCTTCGACCCGCATTACCTGATCCGGATCATACCGGCGGAGGGAGAACCTTTTGTGTAGCATCTTCCCTCCGCGGGAGGATGTTTTGTTTTGAAACGCGCCATCATCTTTGCCAACGGCATTCTGCCCTATGCCGAAGCCGCCCGCAAACTGGTCCTCCCCGGTGACTGGCTCATCGCCGCGGATGGCGGCCTGCGGCTGGCCCTGTCGCTAGGTTTCACGCCGGAACTCATCATTGGGGATTTGGATTCGGCCGCGACCCAGGACGTCTCCCGCGCTCGCGGCATGGGGGCAGAAGTCGAGCTCTTTCCCCGCGAAAAGGACGCAACGGACCTCGAGCTTGCCCTGCGCCGCGCCCAAGAGTCTGGCTGCGATTTCATCCGCATTGTGGGGGGACTTGGCGGCCGCTCCGACCATGCTCTTGCCAACCTGTTTCTTCTTACAGACCCGGCCCTGCGCTTTGTAGACCTGCGCCTCGATGACGGCGTGGAGGAAGCCCTCGTCATGCACGACCGGGCGGATATAACCGGCAGCCCGGGAGATACAGTCTCGCTGCTGCCGCTGGGAGGACCGGCTGATGGGATCTTCACTGAAGGACTGCTGTACCCCCTCCGAGGCGAAACGCTCCTTCCGCACCGCACGCGCGGCATCAGCAATGAGATGACTGGAACGCTCGCCACGGTCAGCCTCAGAACGGGGTTGCTGGTCTGTGTCCATGCCCGCCGGATATCGGGTGAAGAAGAACCCTCAGAGGAGCCACTCGTCCCAGTCATCTTCCATTAATTGAGAAGGAGACAAAGATGAGGAAGACCGTTCTTTTGCCGGTAGTGATCAGCCTGCTGCTGATGGCTTGTGCCCCTCAGGGGCCTCAGTCCCTTACCGTGCTGACTCACGATACCTTTGCCGTCAGCCAAGACCTGATCAAAGAGTTCGAGCAGCCGAACAACACGGTCGTCAACTTTGTCAAAGGCGGCGACGCCGGGGCAGCGCTCAACCAAGCCATCCTCACCAAAGACGCGCCGCTTGCAGATGTGTTCTACGGTGTGGACAATACATTCCTGTCCCGTGCTCTGGAGGAAGACATCTTCGACCCCTATGCTGCGCCCGCGCTTGAGCTCATCCCCGACGCTTACAAGCTAGACCCTGCCAATGGCGCCCTGCCGGTGGATTTCGGCGATGTGTGCCTGAACTACGACAGGGCCTACTTCACCGAGCGAAACTTGGCGGTGCCGCAGAGCCTGCAAGATCTGACCAAGCCTGGATACGAGGATCTGCTGGTCGTCGAGGATCCATCCACATCCTCGCCGGGGCTGGCCTTCCTGCTTGCCACCGTCGCAGAATTCGGCGAGGACGGCTATCAGGACTATTGGAGAGCCCTCAAAGCCAACGGTTTGACCGTAGTAGACTCCTGGGACACGGCCTATTACACCAACTTCAGCGGCTCGTCCGGGCATGGGGCGCAGCCGCTGGTCGTTTCGTATAACACAAGCCCGGCGGCGGAAATAGTCTTCGCGGACCCGCCCGTGACCGAGCCCCCGACCGCCTCGATTACGGCCCCCGGTACCTGCTTCCGCCAAATCGAGTTCGTCGGCATCCTGAAGGGCACCAAGAACCGTGCCCTGGCCGAAAAGTTCGTAGACTTCATGCTCTCGCAGGCCTTCCAAGAAGACATGCCCCTTCAGATGTTTGTCTTCCCGGTGCTGCCGGATGCAAAACTGCCAGACGTTTTCACCACCGCCATCGATGTGCCCGGAGCACCGGTGACCATGTCGCCGCAGGAGATCGCAGACAATCGCGACGCCTGGATACAGGGCTGGAACAGCGCGATGAATCCGTAACCGTTGATTCAATCATGCGTAAAGAGGGCGAAAGACCTCCACTGTGACGATGGCCATGCACGAGGCGAACCCTAACCACAGTCGAAGTAGCGGTCTGAAATGGCGGCGCGGCCTGCTCTGGCTGGCTCCGTCCGCGTTCCTGCTGGTCTTCTTCTACTTCCCACTCGCGCGGATCCTGAGCGTGAGTTTTCGTTCGGCGGAGCTGGCTGAGGCGTGGAGCAAGGCTGCTCCTCTGGCAGCTCGCGCGCTGGGTTTCACGCTCTGGCAGGCCGCTCTTTCGACGCTAATTACCCTGCTGGTGGGACTGCCACTGGCCTGGTTTTTTGCCCGCTACACCTTTCGGGGCAAACGTCTGCTCCACGCATTGACAGCTGTGCCGTTCATGCTGCCGACCGTGGTTGTGGCAGCCGGGTTCAATGCCCTGCTGGGCCCGCGCGGATGGGTCAATCTGGCGCTGATGCAGGCCCTCGACCTGAGCGCGCCGCCGATCACTTTTGTAGGCACGCTTGGGGCTATTTTGCTCGCCCACGTTTTCTACAACACGACCATCGTGGTGCGCGTGGTCGGGGGGACTTGGGCCCAGCTCGACCCGCGCCTACAGGAGGCGGCGCGCGTCCTCGGCGCGTCCCCTGCCAGGGCCTTCCGCACCGTCACACTGGCACTACTACGCCCTGCGGTGCTGGCCGCCTCGCTGCTGGTGTTCCTGTTCGATTTCACCAGCTTTGGTGTGATCTTGCTGCTGGGTGCCGGACAGTTCCACACGCTGGAG
>Ga0315273_10010905_pt1 | contig 11610 bp, 16 predicted proteins | sample YL17G02_0_MG_FD_205753 | JGI IMG/M metagenome (GOLD analysis project Ga0315273, IMG submission 205753) | Sediment microbial communities from Yellowstone Lake, YNP, Wyoming, USA - YL17G02_0 | ecosystem: Environmental > Aquatic > Freshwater > Lake > Sediment | place: USA: Wyoming | collected... | reverse complement strand
GCATTGAACCACGAGTAGTGAATGCCGGGGCGCATGGTGCGCTTCTTGGGCGCCTCGGCCTTGGCGAGGTCGCGCTTCAGACGCTCGTACGTCGTGAGTCCATTCTTCGCCATGCTCATCCCGTGGAAGCTCGCGATCATCTTCTTGCGCTCTGCGCGAGTCATCAGGTGGCCGAACGCGTCGTAGACAGCCTGCGCCGGCATTCCGAGCGACTTGGTCTTGGCGATGACGCTCTTGAGTGTCATCGGGCGATTCGAGAGCATGTTGCGGAGGATGGTCGGCGGCTCTTCGATGACGCCCCAGAGAAGCAGCGCCGCGCCATGCGCGCCGCCCTTGGCGTCGAAGAGGACCAGGCTGCCCTTCCGGGTGCCCGCGACGTATCCGGCGCCGCCGACGTGTCCGATCTTCACGCGGCCGCTGCTGCCGAACTTCGGGATCGGATCCTTCCCGTTGGCCGTCATGCGCCCGCGTCCGAACGCCTGCTCGGCCGCCGAGGTCGAGATGCCCTCCTCGCGGAGGATGCGCGGGAGCTGGGCGATCGACGGGAACTCGACCATGCCCGAGCCGCGCTCGACAGCGATGCGGCCGCGGAAGGCGGCGTCGCCACCCTTGTACGCGGTGGCCTTGAAGCCGGGGCCCGAGATCGAGCCGCGCCTGATGGTTACCCGGCGCTTGCCGGCCGTGGGGTTGCGACTCGTACGACGGCGACTGGTCCTGCGCGGCATGGCGGCAGTGTAACAGGCGGCGCATGGGTAGGCCCCCAGATCGGCCACGCCGGGGAACGCGTGAGGAACATGACGCCGGTGAGGCGACCAAGCGCTTCTGCCCGAGAGCGGCTCGGCTCGTCAGTCATCGCCGTCTTCCGGGATCGCCTTCGGAAACAGCTCACACAGTTCGACGAGCGCGCGGTGCGTCTCCTGGCGGCCCGTCTCGGCCGCGCGCTTGAAGATGGAGATCGCCTTCGACGCGTGCTGCGTCTCCCAGGAAGTAGCAAAAGCCTGCACGGCTAGGTGGTAGCTGTCGGCGATCTTGCCGTTCTGGACCGCCGCCTCCGCGGCCCATTGGGCACGGCAGAGCAGATCGCGCGAACGTGTGTAGGCCGGGGTCTTGGCGACCGGCAGCTTCGCTGCGTCGCGCAAGTAGTCGAACAGCGTGACGGCGGAGAGGAGGATCGAGGCCGACTCCTGGCACCACGCGGCCCGCGTAGGCAGGCCAGCCTCTTCCTTGCGCTCGGCGTCGCCGAGCCACTCGCGCGCCTGCCAGGCGAGGTAGAGGATGGTCTTCTGCGTGTCGAGCAGACCGAAGTCTTCGAGGCGTGCGATGTTCATGCTGCCTTCGCGATCTTGCCGAGGCGGTCGCCGACGACCGCGAACTCGCAGATGGAGAAGCCATCGTCGTTCGAGCCGTCGATCGCGTAGACGAAGCCAGGCGCGCCGACGCCGACGATGAAGCGCCCGTCGATCACGGGCTTGGCCTTGCCGACCGACTCCAGCCAGTCCCTCTGGAGCGGCACGGTCCAAGAATCGGAGGAGAACAGGGCGATGGTCGCGCCGACCTCGACCGCGCCGTTGGGCACGAAGCTGACCTCCTCGCCGAAGTCGCTGCGGCTCATGCCGTCGCGGTAACGGCCGCATGTGACGATGGCGCGGTGCGCAGCCTTGAGCGTCTCGGCGTGCTCGGCGTCGCGCTTCTGTACCAGATCGCGGAACGTCTCGCGCACGAGCACGTTCGTGCTGTAGGAGTCCCACGCGCTTTTCCATCCGCCCCACTTGCCGGTCGTGTCGACGCGAGCCGCGACGAGGTTGGGCAAGCCAACGGACACGAAGGCGATCAGGCCAGCGCACGATCGGCGCGCGAGGTTGGGCGCACCGAGTGCGACTGCTGCGCCCAGGCGGCGCCCCTCCGTGACGCCGGTGGGGCAGTCGCACGTCACCGAGCCGTCGTCGTAGAGCGTGACGAGGTGTCGCGCGTGCGTCGGGTGGTCGGTGCAGAGGATGCGGGTCGATGCGATCTCAGTCTTCTTCACGTTCGTCACGGTCACTCCTTCTCGGCGGTTGTCGCCGTGGTGTCGATCTGTTCGAGCTTGTTGCGGTTGCGGATTGCCAGTCGGTGGAGATCCACCACGCGGCGCAGGTGTTCCAGATCCATCTTGCGTGCCTCGGTCGCCTTCGCGAGCCCGTGTGCGACCGCGTAGCCGACCAGTTGCGTGCGGCCTTCGGGCTTCATCGGACCAGCCCTCGCCGCAGGCTCTCGTTGCCGGAGATCCGCTCGTAAGCGCGCTCGCGCTTGACGAGCTTGCCGTACGCCTCGATCGGGTCGATGAAGGCGACGATCGCTTGCGCGGCCGCCTCGCGGGAGGCGTCGAGCAGGCCGAACGTGCCCTGCGGCACCATGCCGTCGCAGCCGTCCACGACGACCGAGCGCAGACCCTCGCAGACCCTGACCGTCAGGATGTAGTCGTCGAAGCCCCACTGCTTGCACGGCTTGGTGCGCGCCTCGCTCTTGATCGCGCACGGCGTGAGGGCGGTGGCCGCTTCGAGCTGCGTGTACAGCTCCGTGGCCTCGTGATGGTATGCCGGGCTCATCCTGAGCAGGTCGACCAGGGCGAGCACGGCAGCGGTCGCCTTGGCTCCGGCAGCCCAGGCAGCAGCCGATACCGGATCGAACATGTCGAGCTGAGCCGACGGCTTTTTTCGGAGCAGGGGGGCAGGCATCACTCCTCACCTTCCAGTCGCACGACGATGACGCGCGCCCACTCGGGGCAGGCAGCGATGGCGGCCTCGCTGGCTTCGATCGCGCAGATGATCACGCGAGCGCTGGGCTCTTCCTCGGGCCACGGGGTCTCGCAGTCCGATGCGATGACGATGACGTCGGGGCGCGGCTTCACGTCTTCGAGTGCGCTCTCGATGCCGACACGCATGTCCGTGCCGCCGCGCCCGCGCATCTCGATCACGCGCCCGTTGTGAGCGCGCTGCACGCCGTGGGCGGCTGCGTCGGTAGCGATGAAGCTCAGGGCCGCGCCGAGCGCCATGCAGACGTCTTCGACGACGCCGCGGACGGTCGCGAGAGCGCGCTCGCTCATGCTGAGGCTCGTGTCGCCGACGAACGCGACGTTGGGGATCGGGCGCCGCATGGAGGGGAAGACCACTTCGGGCGTCGCCTGCTGGCGGCGCGATGGGCGCTTGTAGTTGTGGGTGACCTTACCCGAGACGTCGTTGACGGCCCAGCGCACGGCGCCCGCAAGCTCCTGGTCCCACGGAATGCGCTCGACGTGGAGAATCTCGTCGGCCCAGGAGACCCACGTCCCGGGGACGGTGCCGCGGCTCTTCGTTTCCTGCTCGCGGATCGCCCGTGCGACGCGCCCCTCGATGTCCTTCCAGTCGGCGTCTTCGAGACCTTCCCCGCCGCCGTTCGCGGGAGAGGCGTCTTCCCATGGCTGATGGACACCGTGCGCGCCAGATCCGCACTTGTGCTTGCGGCCGCGAGCGCCGTTGTCACCCCCCTTGCCGGGCTTTTGCTTGCCCCTGCCGGGCTTCTGTGAGGCGCCACCGCCACCGCTCTCGCCTTCGCGCCCTTCGCCCTCGCCTCCCTCGCCGCCGGGGCCTCCAGGGCCGTCGTCCTTGAGCTTGTCGGCGAACTTCTCGATCTCGTCCATGAGCTGGGCGTAGTAGACCTCCCAGAGCTTGCCGTCCTCGAAGCCGAACGCGCTCGGGTACACGGCGCCCGGGGGAAGCGGCTGGATGTCCTTGAGCGTCTTGACCTCGTCAGCGATGTCGTCGTTCAGCTCGCAGTTGTGGACCTTGATGCCCTCGGCGATGAACGAGTGCTCCTTGTCGCACGAGAGGTTGTAGATCGGCCCCGTGTAGTGCCCGTGGGCAACCTCGGCGATCGGGATCAGGATGCCCTCGGGGCAGCGGCGCCACGAACGCGTCCACGACGTGATGGTCTTGCCGTTCAGCGTGCGCTGGGTGGTACGTGGTTCCCACGTCCAGCCGACGGTGTAGAGCTTGCCGCCACCCTCGACGAAGTGGTCCTCGATCCAGCGGTCCTTCTGCACGGTCGTGTGGCCCCAGAAGCCGAGATCGAGTCGGGCGAGCAGGAGGCGCGTCTGCGCGGCGAGCGCGCGGCTCGACGTGTCGATCTGCGACGTCTGGGTTCGCGGGCGCTTGTCGTCGTGTCCGTCGCCAGCGACGACGCCTTCGAGGTACGCGCGCACGAGGCGCGTGTCGGCGTGACGCAGGATGAACTCGGGGCAGCGCTTGTTGTTCGAGCCGTCACCGCACCATGCCTTCAAAGCGCGGGCGAGCACTGGGCCGCCGAGATTGACGCGGATGCCGTTCTGGCGCTCCGAATCGACGCGGCTGCTGTAGTTCGCATCACACGACGCGTCGTAACCGAGTGAGCGAGCGATGGTGGCGGCGCGATCTGCGAGGGCGCGCTCCTCGTCCGTGCAGCCGAGGGAGAGCTGTGCGTAGTCGGTCCCAGATCCTTCGGCCGTGTAGAGCCCGAGCAGCCACGCGGTCTGCTCGTTCAGCGGGAAGCCGCTCTTGAGGGGGCTGCGGTTCTCATTGCCGCCGAACACGCTCACATCGATCGTCGCGTCGGTCACGTCGCCGCCGACGTTGGGAACCAGCATGAAGTCGCCGACGCGGGCCTCGCTGGCATTGATCCAGGCCGGATCCTTGAGCTTGACGGGCGTGAGGCCGACCTTGTGACGACGCGGGTAGAGCCACACGGGGTGCTCCGGCGTGCTCGTCAGCTCGATGCCCGCGCCGCGCAGCGTGACGGTCTCGCCATCCCACTCGCGCGAGAGGTTCTGGCAGGCGGTGTCGCCACCGTTGCCGCCGAGCGTACGGGTGCGCTGCGCTTCGATCGGCAAGCCGTCCGAGAGCATCGTCCCCGCCGGGAAGCAGTCCATCGCGATGTTCGCGATCTTCTGCGTCGCCTCCGTGATGCCGAGCGCGTGCGCGCGATCGTGGTGATGGCGGAGCTTGTGGCCGATCTCGTGCAGCCAGACCGTGGCGATCTCGTCCACGGGGCACGCGAGCACGAACTCGGGGTTGTAATAGCAGCGGCCCCACTTATCGACGGCCATCGTGGGGCACTGCTCGGACTGTACGGGGATCAACGCGTAGAGAGCGTGCGCGAAGTAGCTGCGCTGGTAGGCGGCCTTCGCGCGGGCAGCGCGGACATGTTCTTCAGCGGCGGGATTCTTGGGCATCGTAGCTCCGGGAGCACCGTGTGGGGTGCGTCTGTCGAAAGAACCTAAGTCACGAGCGCGAGCGTGTCAAGTCTTGGCGCGTGCGCGCGATGATTAGCCGATCGAGCGCCTGGGCTAGCCGTGGTCGATTTTTGTCGAGCCACGCGCCCCATCCCTCGCAGCGGGGCCAGCCAGCGGGCAGCGGGCCGCTGGCGACCGGATCGATCGCGACTAGCCGCTTTGCCTTCGCGATTGCCTCCGCTTCTTGGCCGGCGTCGAGGAGGGCGCAGACGGCGCCCCACGCTTCTTCGAGTGCTTCGGTGCTCATGGGCATCACGGCTCCATGTCTTCCTTCTTCGGAACCCACTTCGGGTCCGGCAACTCGATCAGTGCGCAGAGCGCCGTGGTGCGCTGCGCCATCAGGCGCTCGGTGTTCTCGTTGCGAGTCTGCAACCGCGAATGCCGCTCGTTCAGGCGACGCAGCTCGTTGGAGAGCTTGGCGTTCTCCTTGTCGTCCTCGGCAAGCTCCATCGTAAGACGGGCCACCTCGGCCTCCAGCGCGGCGATCTTCTCCCGCTGCTCGTTCACCAGGCTGTACGGCGCGGACTCGGGCTCGTTCTTCTTGGTCATCGTGGGCATCAGCGCCCCTTCTTCTGCGAGAAATCGATGCCCGCCTTCTGGAGGATCGGCAGGATGTCGTCCAGTTCTTCCGGCAGCGCCTTCGTGATGGTCTGCGGCATGTTGTTGGCGAGCATGCGTCCGGCGGGGATGCCGATGTCGCCGCGGTCCTTGAGGATGCGTCCGATCACGCGCCAGCCGCGGTAGTAGCGCTCCGTGCGCTGCTTCTCGCTCTTGCTGTTGTCGAGCGCGGCAGCCGCGACCGAGTCGAGCGTCGCCATGATCTGGTCCTGGCGCTGCGGAAGCGGGACGCCCATCGGGTCCGCGAGGTACAGCTCGGGGTCCTTGAGGTCGAGGTTCGCGTACCACTGCGTGTATTCCTCCGTTGCGCCCTCGCCGACGCAGCCCTTGACGAGCAGGCGAGCGACGCCCGACTTCTTGCCGTAGCCGCACGCCTCGGCAGCGGTCAGCAGATCCGCGACGCGCGACCACATGCGCGGCGACGGCCATGCCTGGCCTTGCTCCTTCGAGGACTTCGGGAGCTGGAGCAGCAGCTCGGGGCGTCGCGTGATGAACGCGGCAAGCACGCCGCGGTTCGACGCCGCATTGTCGCGCCAGTTCTTGGGAAGCCGCGCGATGTCGGGATGCGGCCAGCCCGTGACCATGCCCTCGCACCAGTCGGTGGGCGGGAGCGGCCAGTCGATGTGCGTCCAGCGGTTCGCGATCGCTGCCGTGAGGTCGTAGCCGCCCTGGACCATCGAGGCGGGGTTGCCGGCGGCGACGTGCGACGTCTCCAGCGGGAGCTTCATGTCACCCGCGTAGCCGCCGTGGATGACGCGGAGCGCGCTGCTCTGCGTGGTCGGCGGGGCGGTGTTGAACTCGTCCCAGAACACGACGCCGTGGCCCTTCTCCTTCAGCTCGAAGGCCCAGAGCGGCGGGTGCATCGAGACACCGTCGGGCCTCACGATGGGCAGGCCGCCCTGATCGCTCGGCTCGCGGATCGAGAGGATGACGGTCCAGATCGGTTCTCCGATGGCCGGAGCGATCTCTTCGAGGCAGATCGACTTTCCGACGCCTGGAGCGCCCCAGAGGAACACAGGGACCCGTGCCTGGATGCAGATCTGCGTCGCGATCATGTGATCTTGGCTGGACATTCTTGGGATCTCTTTCTGGGCACCGTGGAGTGGCGCCTCGACCATCAGACAGTAGTCACTTGGAGCCGGGTGTCAACGAACTTTCGACACACCATCGTCGCGCGCGAACACCTGAGCGAGCGTCGGAGCGCGGAGGTGCGCGAGAACGCCGAACGCGTGACGGCAGTGGCGGCCGAGGATGCGCGTCCACTCGTTCACGGGCGTCGTGCGTCGGAACTTGTGGTGGGCGACCTGGGCCGAGGCCGATGGGTCGCCGTCGCCGTCAACCTTGACGGCATAGACGCCCACGTCGATCGCGTTCTCGCTGACCGTGGCACGAACGAGCACGTGTGGCGCCGGCCGTCCGAGTTTCGCCAGCGCGAGCTTGCGGTCGTCTTCGCGGTCCACGTGAAGCACAGCGTTGATGAACGTCGCGTTGATGTTGGCCGACCGCACTGCGTGCGTCGCCGTGTAGAGCTTGCGCAGCGTGACGACGTCCTCGCGGGCGAGGCGGGCGGGTGCGAGGGCCCAGCCGCGGGTGTGCTCCTCGGCGGTGGTCACGCGGCGCTCGCGTTGCGGAGGCGCAGGAGCGCTTCGATGCGAGCGCGGACTGAGCGCGAGCGGGTGGCGCGGCAGATCTCGGTCGTGGAGATCTCTGCCCGAAGCGCTCGCACTGCCCAGCGGGGTGCGCTGTAGACGGTGACGCCGTTGGTTGGCGAGGCGGCCGGATTCTTCGCAACCTTGACCCCGGCCGTGGCGAGCGTGACAGCTTCTACGTTCGTGACGTCCATGGACGTCATGCGCTTCGCGCGCTCTCGTCGCTTCTTCGCGAGCGGCGTCATGGCGGCGCGCACGACGCGCTCCTTGCGGAGCAGCGGGTACTCGCGGTCCATCGCGCGGAGTGCCGTGGCGGCCGCGGCCTTCACGGCTGCGCGAGCGTTCTTGCGAGCGAGCCGCCCCTGATCGTCAGCGAGTCGCTTGCGGGCGCGGGCGATCTCGGTGATGGCGTCGTCCAGGGTCACGGCGTCTTCCCCTTTCGCACGAGCTTGATCTCGACCGAGCCCTTCTTGAGCGGGCAGATGGCCCATGCGGTTCCGGTGCCCGTGAAGGTCTTGGTCAGGTGGCAGACGTAGGGGCCGCCGAGGTACTCGTTCAGCGGGCAGTCATGGCAGCCGGTCACTTCGAGCTTCTTGGTCATGGTCGCCTCTCGATGGCGCAGCACGGCCACCACGGTGTCGCCGGTCACTTCGTCGCTCGCGCGAGGTACTTCGCCGCGGCCTCTTCCAGTTCGAGGCGGCGGTCGATGCTCTTGGTGTCGCCGAGGCCAGCGATCGCCGTGAAGACGTCGTAGGCGCGGACGTTGGCGACGGCGACGATCTTGTCCTCCCACTCTGCGGTGTCGTGCGGGAGGTCCACGCCGCTGCCGGCGGCGACCTGGCGCACGACGTCGCGTGCCTCGGCGATCGAGAGGCCGAACGTGCGGAGCTTCTCGGCCTCGCCGACGAGGTCCTCGATGGCGCGGTCGACCGCCTTGGCGATCTGGTCGCGGAGCTTGCGGGAGTTGGCGAGCGCCTCGGGAATCGCGTCGCGAAACTCCTCGGCCAGCTTCTCGGGCGTGCCGAGGTGCCGCAAGCGCAAGCCCTTGCCGCGCGTCGCGAGCCCGCGGTTGCGCAGGTAGACCGTCGGCGTGAGCCCGACGGCGCGGTTGCCCACTTCGCCGTTCGTGAAATCGAACGCGACCTCGGCGATCTCGTCCGTGCCGGGGACCGCGATCGCGTCACCAGCGACGCCGAGGCGCACGAGCGTGGTCAGACCGGTCGCGACGACGCGTGCCTGCACCGAGTCGAGCAGGCTCGTCGCCACGAGTGCGGCGCGGAGGATCGGAAACACGACGCGGTCGTCGAACACGGCGTAGCGCTGGCTCACGACGGCGCGGGCTTCCTCGCCTGCGAGGCGGACCATCGCGGGGCCCTCGCTGAGAGTGCGCAGGCCCCAGTTCAGCTCGGGCACGGAGTACCGCGTCGGGACCGAGCGCAGGTATCCCGGCGGCGCCTTCGCGCGGGCGGCGAGGTGCGAGAACGCCGTGTGGCGCAGCGTCGCGGAGCGGCCGTCCTTGTGGGCGACGACCGCGATGCCGTCCGCGTTCAGGCCGAACACCCACCTGTCGAGGTCGTTCACCGTCCAGTCGACGCGCTCGCCGTCGATGGCATGCTGCTCCAGCACGTGCTCGACCGCGTTGTCGTACGGCGTGATCTCGCCCTCACCGGGCTTGCCCTCGTAGCCGTACCAGTAGTCCTCCTGATCCTTCGCGACCCTGATGAAGACGTCGGCGGGCTTCTCGGGCTTGCCCTCGGGCACGGTCGTCGCCTCGCTCATGGTCGCCTCATCCGAGGCGTGGTCGCTCGTGTCGTCGTTCAGCATCATCGTTCTCCCTGTTGGCAGCCGCGTAACGGCCGCTCGGTGTGTGTCGAAAGTAACCCTTGGCGTCGAGGTGTCAAGCTCTGGTGAACGTCAGCGTCTCGACCGTGCCGTTCGGTACGCACAGGCGCACGTAGTGCTCCGCGTCGGCGCGTGCATCGAAGGTGCGCAAAAGGGCTCCGTGCGAGAACACGCCGTAGGCGACGCGGATCACAGGTCGTTCTCCGGGAGCCCGCGCAGGGCGCGGACGCTGACGCCGAGGCGGGAGCCGATCTCTTCCAGTAGCTTCATGCGGTCTTCCAGCTCGCCGATGATCGCGCCCTGGTTGCGGATGACGCCCTCGTAGGGCTCCTCCGAGGCGAGGTCGCGGCGCACGAGGAGCATCGCGCCTTGGATGCGCTCGTGTGCGTCGGCGTAGAAGGCGATCAGCACATCGCGCGGGGTCTCGCCTTCGATGGAGCGCAGGATGCACGCGCGTGCAGCGGCGCGACACTCGCGCTTGGCTTTCGTCCACAGGCGGGTCCAGGCGCCGCGGGGGCCGGTGAGCGCGTCGTTGCAATCGAACCACTGAGGCTCCGTGCCCAGGTGCGAGCCCTCGTAGCGCGCGGGGCGGCGGAAGACCTCCACGCCCACCGTCTCGGCCCAGCCGAAGTCGTCGTCCACGGTGCAGCGCGACGCGCGGGGGAGCAACGCGCCTCCGTAGTCGCTGGGGCAAACGGTGACGCGGAAGCGTCGGTAGGTCCCGTGGGCGTCCACGAAGGCGCAATACGCAGCCGCGCGAAGTGTGACGCGATCGAGTACGACCTGGGCGGGACCGAGGAGCGTCAGCGGCTCGGCGCCGGCCACGTCAGCGGGCATAGGCAGATCGACGGGGGCGGGGGCAGTCATCAGAGGCTCTCCTGGCGGCCTTGTAGGCGCCGCTCTAGTGTGTCGAAAGTAAGCTATCGTGCCGTCGGTGTCAAGGCGTCCGAGAGGCGGGTCGTCGCGTCGTGGCGCGTGACGTGGGCGGCGAGGCCAACCAGAGCGAGCGCCTGCCCCGTGGTCTGCGGCCAGGGCGCGAAGTGCTGGCCGAGGTGGTGGGCTTGCACGGGCCTTCCGTCGGCGATGCCGGTCTCCTTGGTCGTACCGGATACGACGATCGCGTGTGGCGGGATCTCCGCGGCGGGACACGAGTTGTTGTCGCACGCCCAGCGGACGTGCTGGTCGCGCTTGCCGGCCTGCACGACGTAGCGGCGCGCCATGCGCGAGCGAGGGTCGAGCAGCCACAGCGACAGCCCGAACGGGTCGCGCGTCTCTGGCGCCTTCGTCGGCCTGTGCTCCTGGGCACGCGCGATGGCGAGCTTCTCTGCGGCAGAGAGTGGGGGCGGCGACGGGGGGAGCTTGGTGACCTCGATCTCCAGCCAGCCGGGGCCGTTGCCCTCGGGGTCGCGCTGCACCCAGGCGACGCGCTGCTGACCGTCAGCGCAGCGAAACACGAGGCCGACGAAGCCGCCGTCGTCGGTGATCGCCTCGACCGTGGCGCCGCGGAGCGGCGCGGCAGCGCGGAGCGCGTAGGCGGTGTAGGTCATACCTTCCCCGCCTCGTGCAACTCCCAGGAATCCGGCTCGTGCCCCTGGTCGAGCCTCGTGATGCAGTGCTCGGCCATGACGCCTTGAAGCATGTCGCGGCTCCAGTTTTCGACGTCCTCGGCGCCAAACTCGATCGCGAACGAGTACGTCACGAAGAAGCGCAGGCAGGAGTCGTCGCCGTGCTCCGCGACAGTGCGCCGTGCGACTTCACGCACCGCGTCCATCACCTGGGGGCCGTTGCTCTGGCCGTCCATCTTGATCGGGAGCGCTGGCGCCTTTTTGGCGTCCGCGGCAGCGAACCACTCGTCCAGGCCGAGGCGAGTGTTGCCGTCATGCACCGCTTTGACCCACGCCTTCCACTCGTCGTCTCCCGGCTCAACCGGGGCGGCGTCCTTCGGGCTGGTCTGCGGCTTGGTCACGCGGGCGGGCTTGAGGCTGTCGTCCACGCGGGCGATGATGCCGCGGATCCAGTCGTGGAAGTTCGTCCCGATCGGCTGCTCTCCGGCGGCGCGAGCGACGATCACGATGCGCAGATCGCGCTCCCACGTCGGACTGGGCGGCGGCGAGCTGGTCATCACTCGCCCGCCGCGAACGAGAGGCTGAACACGCGGCGCAGCGCGGCGACGGTGACCTGGCACTGCGTCATCGGCGGCGCGGCGCGCATGTGGGCCTC
>Ga0315273_10010904_pt1 | contig 11611 bp, 8 predicted proteins | sample YL17G02_0_MG_FD_205753 | JGI IMG/M metagenome (GOLD analysis project Ga0315273, IMG submission 205753) | Sediment microbial communities from Yellowstone Lake, YNP, Wyoming, USA - YL17G02_0 | ecosystem: Environmental > Aquatic > Freshwater > Lake > Sediment | place: USA: Wyoming | collected... | reverse complement strand
TCGTGCCGCTCTGCGGTCTGGTCGTCGATGGCCGGATTCGCGTCCCGCTCGACTATCCTCCGCTGCCGTCTCCGCCCGACTGGCTGCGGGATCTCACCCCCGCGCAGGCGCGCGCCTGGCGGCTCGTCGCCGACGCGCCCGCGCAGACCGATCTCGCCGTTCTCCGGGGTGCGGTCGCGTCCCTGGCCGGCGCGTCGAGCGCGGTGCGCGCGAACGCGGAGTGGAGCCTGGTCCGCGCGGAGGTCAACCGCGGCGCGACGTCGAATGCGACGCAGCGACTCGTCGATCTCGCCAACCGGTCGGCGGGCATCGCCAGCGAGTCGGGGACGCCGCTGTCGGACCTCGCGCTCCTCCTGGCGCTTCGCCATCTGCCCGCCGCCGGCCTGTCCGACGCGCTGCTTCACGACCTGCGGCGTCGCGTCGTCGAGGCCCCGTCGCTTCTGACGCCGGCGATCCTCGAAGAAGCCGCGCGCGTGGCGGCCGGCAACACGGCGGTGGCCGGCATCAGCGCACGCTGGACGGCGGACCAACGCGCGCGCGATCTCCTGCGCGGCCTGCGCCTCGACGCGGATCGGCCGGCGGAAGCGTGGCTGGGCAGCGAGCGCGACGCCTGGCTGGCGCTCGTGCACCCGCTCGTCGCCGCTGACGCGGAAGACGCCATCGCGCCTCGCACCGCGTACCAGGTGACGCTGGTTCCCGCGCGACTCATGGAGCGCGTGTTCCAGGCGGCGGCGTCCGGGCGCGACGACATCCCGAAGTATGCGGCGGCCACGATCCGACTCGGCGACCGCGCCTGGCGCGTGGGGCAGGCGCCGCCGGTCACCGATCGCCCAGCCGAACTGGCGTCGGCGTCGGGCCAGATCGATCTGCCGCTGGCCGTGCCCTCCGACGCCGTGCTCACCTTCGCCGGTGAACTGCTCCGCATCGCGCCCCAGGCGATTCCGGTGCGCCAGCAGACGCCGGGCGGCGCCGTTCGGCTGAGCGGCGTGCCGGGTGGGCACGCATTCACCATCACCCTGGAACTCACCGACGCCGGCGCGCTGTACGCGAGCTACCGGCTGCGCCTGTGGATGGCCGTCGGGTTGATCCTCACCGCGACGCTCGCCGCGTTCGGCGGCCTGGCAGGCGCCTGGCGGGCGTTCGAGCGGCAGCGCCGCCTCGGCGAGATGAAGTCGAACTTCGTCGCGAGCGTCTCCCACGAACTGCGCGCCCCGATCGCCGCGGTCAGGCTGATGGCCGAGAGCCTGGAGCGAGGCACCATCGAACCGGGCGAGCGCCGGCAGGAATACCTGCGCGTCATCGGCCAGGAATGCCGGCGCCTGTCGTCGCTCGTCGAGAACGTGCTGGACTTCTCCCGGATCGATCGCGGGCGGCGGCAGTACTCGTTCGAGCCCGCCGATCTCCAGGCGCTGGTCGCGCAGACGGTCGAGGTGATGCGGCCGTACGCCGCGCAACGCCAGGTCACCCTCGCGCCGGCGGCGCCCTCGGCCGGTGCCGGCCTCGTGCACCCGCGCGTCGATCGCGAGGCGCTCCAGCAGGCGCTCGTCAACCTGGTGGACAACGCGATCAAGCACTCGCCGGCCGGCGCGGAGGTCCTCGTCGGCCTGGAGGTCGAGCCGGAGGAGGGCGGAGAGGACGCGCGCATCCCCACGCTGGCCCGCCTCTTCGTGGACGACCACGGACCGGGCATCCCGGCCGACGAGCAGGAACGGATCTTCGAGCCGTTCTACCGGCGCGGGTTCGAACTCCGGCGCGAGACGCAGGGCATCGGGATCGGCCTCGGCATCGTGAAGCACATCGCCGAGGCCCACGGCGGCCGCGTGGTCGTGCGCAGCAGTCCCGGCGCGGGCAGCCGTTTTGCGATCGAGCTTCCCGTCTCCGTGGAGCCGGCGCCATGAGCCACGGTCAGGGCCTTCCGCGTCACGCCGCGCCCGGTCCGCGCGTGCTTGTCGTCGAGGACGAACCGCCGATGCGCATGGCGCTCGAGGACATCCTGAAAGCGAATGGCTACCGCGTGCTGAGCGCCGCGGACGGGCAGGCAGGCATGGCGCTGGCGGTCGGCGAGAAACCGGATCTCATCCTGCTCGACGTGATGATGCCGAAGCTCGATGGCCTCGCGCTGTGCGCCGAGCTCAGACGGTTGACGCTGGCGGTGCCCGTGCTGATGCTGACCGCGCGGGGCCAGGTGGAGGACCGCGTCGCCGGGCTCGACATCGGCGCCGATGACTACCTGGTGAAGCCGTTCAGCACCGACGAGCTGCTGGCGCGCGTGCGCGCGCTGCTCCGGCGCGCCCAGCGGAGGGCCGAGTCGCCCGTCACCCTCGCACTCGGCGACGTCGTCATCGACCTGGTGAAGCAGACGGCTTGTCGCGGCAGCGAGGCGATTCACCTGACGGCCAGGGAGTACGCCATGCTGCGCCTGCTGGCCGAGTCGCGCGGCGAGCCGGTGACGCGCGAACGATTCCTCGACGTCGCCTGGGGCTACACCGCGTTTCCGACCACCAGGACCGTGGATACGCACATGGCCGCGCTGCGGGGCAAGATCGAGCCTGACCCCGAGACGCCGCGGTGGATCACCACGGTACACGGGGTCGGATACCGGCTGGAGTGGCCGCCGGACGAGGGCTGACGCCGCGGCGCGTCCGGTTTTTACAGAACCGTGACAATCGCGACCGGCGGCCGCCGCAGACTGGCATCGGTGGTGGCGCCGCGCCGCGTGGCGCGCGCCGAGAGACCACCGAGGAGGCACATCATGAGAACCCTGTTGATCGTGGCGATGCTCGTCGGGGCGACGGCGCTCGCCGGCGCGCAGGAGCGGCTGGCCGACCAGCTCCGCAAGGGCATCGTGCAGGAGGAGGCCAACCAGAACCTCGACAAGGCCATCCAGGCCTACCAGGCGATCGTCGCGCAGTTCGACGAGGAGCGGAAGACGGCTGCCACGGCGCTGTTCCGCCTGGCCGAGTGCTACCGGAAGGCCGGGAAGCGCGAGCAGGCGGTCGCGGCCTACCAGCGGGTCGTGCGCGAGTTTTCGGACCAGGCGTCCATTGTCGAACCGAGCCGCCGGCAGCTGGGCAGCGCCTCCGGCGCGTACGAGGTTCGCCCGTCATCGGCCAGGTCGTCGGCCACCAGCATCCGCGAGCCCCGGCAGTCGAACCGTGCGGCCACCGACCGCCAACTCCAGAACGTCGAACAGCGGGTTGCCGCTTACGAGCAGAGGATCAAGGCGGGCGTCGTCTCTCGCGAGAGCGCGGAGTACCTGCAGTTGCGCAGAGAGCTGGAGGCGGCGAGACGGCAGATCGAGATCAGTCGTGCGAGCGAGATGCCGCCCGAGCGGCCGCGAGATTGGACCCAACGGTCGATGGGCAGCCCCGAGGAGATGAAGCTCGAGATGGAACTCCTGGAGAAGCGGCTGGCGGACGTGCAGAAGAAGGTCGAGCTCGGCCTGCTCGCTCCCATGGATTACCAGCAGCTGCAGACGCAGTACCTGATGGCGAGGCAACGCTTCAGGCAGCAGCTCGCCGAGCGTGAAGCCAACCTGCGCAACGTCCAGGAGGCGCACCTGCTGGCCCAGCGCATGATCAAGAGCGTCGAAGAGGAGATCGTGCTCGTCCAGGAGCGGATCGTGGGCATTGAGAAGAAGGTCGCGGCGGGGTTGATGACTCGGGAAGATCCCGAACTGCTGCAACTGCGGCGGGACCTGCTCGGGCTCCAGCGGAAACTCGAGGAGCTCAAGGCGGGTCTGAAGCGCTGACCTTGCGGGGCTGCGCAAATGGCAAATGGGGTCGGGAGTAATTAGGAATCCCGGGTCGGCGGGCGACCAAAATTGTAATCAGGCAAGGCCTGAAGGCGCGCGGCTCACCGCTTGAGCTTCGCCACCGCGCTCCCCACGCGGTCTGCCTCGTAGCTGTAGACGATGACCTTGAACTGCTGGTCCGGCGCCTTGAGCGGCACGCGCGTCGACACCGCCACGCCCTCGCGCTGCACCCGCTGCCAGGTGTCCGGCTTCAGGTTGAGCACGATGTCCTGCCAGACATCCCCGAGCACCCGGCCCCGCCCGTCGGCGTAGAACGTCGTCAACTGCAGCGTCGCCGAGTGCAGCCCGTTCTCGTCGCGGAACGGGATCTTCGCCGCGTCGATGACGAGGTCCACCTGCACTTCCGGCTCGCGGCCCGAGGAGGTCGCCGCCGGGTGGGCAGCCACGCGCACCTTGATATCGCGCACCTGGTCGGCATACTGCGCCGCCGCGGAGATGCGGCTGTAGGTGAGGAACGCCTTGCGGTCGTACGGCTGCAGCGCGTTGCGCGCGTAGTAGCCGCGCCGGTAGGACAGCTTCAGCCCCGGACGGTTCACGCGCACGGTGATCTTGCGGTACTTGCCGTCCCACACCGGGTTCTTCGGGTAGTACCCAAGGAGGTAGCCGGCCCGCGTCACCTCGTTCACGCGCGAGAGCGCCTGGCCGATGTCCGCGTGGATCGCCGCCCGGCCGCCGGTCAGTTGCGCGATGGTGCGCAGGCTCGACAGCGCAAACATGCGGCTGGCATTCGACGGGCGGGCCGGCGCCGGCGTGCGCGAGGTCGCCGCCCCGCGGCCGCCACGGCCTTGCGCGCTGGCACCGGAAAACTCGGCCGACGGCAGGCCGGCCGGGTTCACGCCGCCGGTCTGGAACGTGTCGATCACGACGCGCGCGTCGCTGGCCATCGCCGCCAGGCCCTGGTCGTGTTCCATACGCGGCAGGAACAGACCCTGGTCGCAGAAGAACAGCAGGTGCTTCTCGCCCTCGACGTAGCGCAGGTACTCGACGGCGGTGTAGAGGTTCTGCAGGTCCTGCAGCGTCTGCGCGTTCTTCGAGACGAACTCGTCGAACGGCAGGTCGGTCACGGCGTCGGCCTGCACCTGTTCGAGCGGCGAGACGGCGTCGGCGCCGCTCACCTCCACACGCTGCAGCGTGTCGGTCGCCTGGCGCGTGTCGTCAGCCAGCTTGCCGGCGTGGGTGATGCGCCCGGGCGGGACCTGCCGTGCGGGCAGCGCGCCTGGCGTGTCGAAGATCCTGGCGATCTCCGGCTGGAACGACTTCGGGATCTCCTTGCCGCCGTAGATGGCCGCCAGGCCGCTGAAGTGGAGCGACAATCGCGCGTCGATGCCCTCGTGGTACTTCTTGTAGCGCTCGAGCACCTGCGCCGCCTTCTCGTGGTCCGCCGTGAAGTCGGTGGCGCGGTTCCAGGCCATCACCGCCACGACGTCCTGCGGCAACAGCTGCTCGCGGACGAACGTGATGAGCGCGTCGACGCCGTGCGAGGGATTCTGGTGGCGTCCCCGGCCGAGGACGACAAGGAAGGTGCGCCGCTTCTCGGGCGCGAGTTCGGCCGCCGGGATGCGCCGCAGGCTCACCTTCGCAGCCGCCGGAGAGGTCTGGTCGGCCGCCAGTGCGCGCACCTCGAAGTGCGCGACGGACTGCCGGACGCCGTCTTCGATGACCGTGAAATCCTCGCGCGCCAGGCCGGTGACCGGCCCGTCGTCCTGGTCGGTCACGACGACATCGATGGGCACCAGGGCGACCGTCACGCGGATGGTCCCCGGCACCTGCCGTCCCGCGGCCAGCCAGGCGCTTCCCAACCCGATTGCCAGGATGCCGGCCAGGCCTGCGAGCACGCGCGATCGCAGACATCTGCCCATGGGGCCTCCCTTGCTCATTGAGACCGGTGCGGATCGCAAAGGGTGACATCGACCCGGCGCATCTCGGCTATGCTCGTCCAGTCCGACATGCCATCTCCTTCCCGTTCCGCCCCGCTCCTGACAGCCGCGTCGCTCGCCGCGCTCGTCGCGTCAATCCTGTGCGCGTGCGGCAGTTCGACGACAGCGCCCGCAGCCACCACTCCGGCATCCACTCCGAATGCGGCCGATCCGTGCGCCGTTCGCGCGCCCACCGGCCCGGGCGGCCCGGTCACCGATCCCTCCGGGCCGTACTACCACCAGGTGGCCGTCGCGCAAACCACCGACGGGATCCACCTTTCCGAGGCCAGGCGGGTGCTCGATCACGCCTCGGTGCCCGACGCGGTCCGGCTCCCGGACGGCACCGTGCACATCTACTACGTGAACGGCGCCGAGGGCGGCGTGTGGATTGCGCGGTTCGACGGGAGCAGCGCCGTACCCGTCGGCCCGCTCGTGCTGAACGGCGTCGCGAGGCCCGAGGGTATCGTGGACCCCGACGCCACGCTGCTGCCGGACGGGCGCGTGCGCCTGGCGTACCTGAGCGGGTTCGGGCCGCCCGGATCGGGAACGGCCCGCGCCATGTGCCTCGCCGACTCCACCGACGGCCTGCGCTTCACCGTCGTCGGCACCGCGCTCGCGTTGTCGGCGACCGACACGATCACGGATCCTTCGCTGGCCAGCCTGGACGACGGATCGTGGCTGATGGCTGTCTCGCGCGGGACGCAGACGCTGCTGGCGCGGGCGCCGGACGGCCTCCGGTTCTCGCTCTTCGACACGCTGAGCTACGGCGGCGTTCCGGAGATCGCGGCGATGGGCCGCGACGGCGTGCGGCTGTACGTGTGCGCGGGCGGCATCGAGAGCCACGTTTCCACCAATGGCGGCAACGGCTGGCAGCGCGAGGCGACGGTCGTCGCGCCCGGCACGCTGGGGAGCCGGATCGTCTGCGACCCGTCCTGGGTCCCTGCGGCGGGCCTCTTCGTCTTCAAGACTGCCAGCTGAAGCGCGGTGCCCGGCGCGCCGGGCGTGCTACGACACCCAGGAGAGCGAGCGCTGCACGATCTCCCCGCGGCCATCGCGCTTTGCTAGAGACGCAAGAACGCCAGCCCGAGCACGGCGACCAGGTACACCGCGCCGAACACCAGGCCGTACGTCCAGAACTGCCGCCGTGACAGGTATCCGCTGCCGTAGAAGACGGGCGCAGGGCCGGTGGCGTACGGGCTGATGACGCCCATCAGCCCCAGCGCGTAGCACAGGACGAGCGCGAAGCGTTCGGGATCGATGCCGGGCACGGCCGCTCCGGCGGCCAGCACGACGGGCAGCACTGCGGTGACGTGCGCGGTGAGGCTCGCGAAGAGGTAGTGCACGGCGAAGAACAGCGCAAGGAGCACGAGCGCGGCGCCGAGCGGAGGCAGCGTCGTCAGCGGCGCGGTCGCGCCGCGGGCGAGCCACGCCACGAAGCCCACGCGGTTCAGGCCGTCGGCCAGTGTCACCAGCGTGGCGAACCAGGCCAGCACGTTCCACGCCGAGCGGTGCGCGAGGATGTCGTCCCACGTGACGATGCGCGTCAGTACCATCACCGAGACGACGAGCAGCGCGACCGTCGTCGCGTCCAGCACCTGGCGGCCCGCGATCCATCCTGTCAGCGCCGCGATCGCGAGCAGGGCCATTCCGATCTCGCGGCGGCCGACCGGCCCCATCGCGCGCAGTTCCGAGGCGGCCCACGACGTGACGCCGGCGCCGGCGACGTCCCCGGGTCTGAAGAGCGCGTAGCTGGCGAGCGGGATCAAGGCCACCAGCAGCAGGCCCACCGGCCAGAAGCCCGCTGCCCACACCGTCCATCCGAGCGTCACGCCCACCGTTTTCTTCACGACCTCGGCGGCGAGCAGATTCGGCGCGAGCGCGGTGAGGAACATCGAGCTGGTGACGCAGGTGACGGCGAAGGCGGTCCACATCAGGTAGCCGCCGAGCCGATGCGCGGCCTCCGGGTCGCGCCGGGCGAGGAGCGCGGGCACCTGGCGGATGACGGGAAAGATGGTGCCGGCGCTGCGGGCGGTGTTGGACGGCGTGAACGGCGCCAGCACGAGATCGGCGATGGCCACGGCGTAGCCGAGGCCGAGCGGACGCCGGCCGAAGGCGCGAATCAGCGCGAGCGCGAGGCGCCGCCCGAGCCCGGACTTCTCGTAGCCGAGCGCGAAAACGAACGCGGCGAAGATGAGCCAGACCGTCGTGTTGCCGAAGCCCGAGAGGGCCCATCGCGCGGACTCGGCCGGGGACGGATCGACGAGGCGAAGCGCCGCAGCGATGGACACGCCGATCACACCCGCCGCCGCAGCGGGGATCGGCTCGAGGATCAGCGCGGTGATCGTGCCCGCAAACACGGCGAAGAACGTCCACGCGGATGCGGTCAACCCCGCCGGCGCGGGCACGAGCACCAGCGCAACGGCGACGATAACGGGCGTGGCGGCCCTGAGGCGGCCAATGGTCATGGATGCACAGCCTGCCGCGCGATTATCGCCGAGATAGACATCTTCCAGGGCCGGAGTCGTGACGATTGAAGCACGTTTCACGCACCGCCCTGGAATCTGTCTTAGGCCCCTTCGGGGCATGATGCCCGAACCGGCCGCGGGTTGTTCGAGGTGATCGCGGGGGACTCGACAGGACCCGCCCGCTGGCGTCAAGCGATTCCGACTCAGTGGCGCGCGGCCGGTTGTCCCTCGGCAGGCTCGCCCACGAACTCGCCGAGCGAGATCGGGACGGCGACCTTGAGCATGAGCGTGAACACCAGGAATCCGAGCGCGAAGACACCGGCGGCGACGCGCAGCTCCGTCCACGACGGCGCGTACTCGTAGATCTCGCCAAGCGCGTCCGGGGTGAGCCCCGGGATGATGAGTCCCATCCCCTTGTCGATGTAGCAGCCGGCGTAGGTGGCGAAGCACCCGAGGTTCAGCGTCACCGGATGGCGCCTGGCGGCGGGCACGATGAACAGGAGGAACGCGAGGAGGTTCAGTCCGACCGCTGACCATGCGTACGGCACCAGCGTCCGGTGACCGCCCAGCCCCTGGAACCAGTACTGCGTGAAGCGCAGGTGCTCGGTGCCCGAGTAATACTCCTTGAACGCTTCCGCCCCGTGCAGGAAGAGGTTCAGGAACATCGCGTACGCCATCAGTTCGGCGATCTTCCAGATCGCCTCGTCGCGCAGGTCGAACCGCGTGAACTGGCGGAGCACCTGCAGCACGATGAGCAGGATCGCTGGTCCCGAGCAGAACGCCGAGGCGAGGAACTGCGGCGCCAGGATCGACGAGTTCCAGTAGGGACGGGCGGCGAGCCCGTTGTAGAGGAACGCCGTCACCGTGTGGATGCCCACCGCCATCGGGATCGACAGCAGCACCATGGGGACGACGAACCGCTTCTCGTACGTCCGGCCGGAGAAGGCGCGGTACAGGATGTGGGTGACGACCGTGAAGTTGATGAGGAAGTAGATGTTCAGCACCAGCACGTCCCACGCCAGCAGCGACTGCGGGAAGTTCAGGTGTCCGAACGGCGGCAGCAGGTGCCAGAAGCGATCCGGCCGGCCGATGTCCACCAGGACGAACAGCAGGCACATGATGATGGCGCTGACCGCCAGCAGTTCGCCGTAGACGACGATCTCCCGGATCGGCTTCCAGTCGTAGACGTAGGCCGGGATCACGAGTACGACGGCTGCCGCGGCCACGCCGACCAGGAACGTGAAGTTGCCGATGTAGAAGCCCCAGCTCACCTGGTCGCGCATCGCGGTCACGATGAGCCCGGTCGTCACCTGGTGCGCGTAGGCGACGAGGCCCGAGGCGATGAGCGCGACGAGGAAGGCGAGCCACGCCCAGTAGGTGGCCGGGCCGTGGAGCACCAGGCGCAGGCTCCCGGTCGCGAAGCGGGCGAATTGGCGGACGAGGATCACACCAACCTCACGTGGCGTAGAAGTAGAAGAACTTCGGCATCGTTCTCAGTTCTTCCTTCAGGACCAGCACGCGCTTGTGTTCGATGATGTACCGGATCTCGCTGTCGGGGTCGAGCAGGTTGCCGAACTTGCGCGCGCCGACCGGGCAAACCTCGACGCAGGCGGGATAGCGGCCCGCGCGCGCGCGCTGGATGCAGAAGGTGCACTTTTCGACGACGCCCTTCGACCGCGGCCGGTTGCCCAGGTAGTGCGTGCGGGGGTTCAGCGCGGAGGTCGGGATCGAGGGCGTGCCCCAGTTGAAGTGCCTGGCGCCGTACGGGCAGGCGGCCATGCAGTAGCGGCACCCGATGCACCACTCGTAGTCGATGACCACGATGCCGTCGGGTTCGGTCCACGTGGCGCCCGTCGGGCACACCTTGGTGCACGGCGCGTTGCGGCACTGCTGGCACGCGACGGGCATGTAGAAGTGGCCCTCCTCGGGCACCTCGGCCGGCTGGTAGTAGGGGTCCGCCTCGGAGAAGTCCACGCCCTTCTCCTTGTCCATCTGCAGGACGCGGATCCACTGGACCTCGGGGTCGCGCGACTGGTTGTTCTCCTCGACGCACGCGTAGACGCAGCGCCGGCACCCGATGCAGCGGGACAGATCGAGCGCGTAGGCGAAGAGGACGCCGGGCATGGGGCCGGCGTCGGAGACCTGCACCGGCTGGCCGTACGTGCGCGCGTACTCCTGCTCGAGGTCGCGCAGCGCCTGGCGCAACTGCGCGCGCGGCATCTCGCGCAGCCGCCGCGGGCCGCACGCGGTAAGCAGGAATCCCGCCGCCGCCGCGGCAGCGACCGAGGCGAACTGCCGCCGCGTCATGCCCGGTCGCGCAAGCTGTGTGGGACCGGCGTCTCGCCGGTCGTCGAAGTTCGCCTCGTCATCCATCGGTGCGGCTCCTGTGCACGCTGACCCGCCCGGGGGCTGAAGCCCCCGGGCCTACCGGGCCGTCGGCCGCTTCGGCGCCGGCTTCGGCGCCAGCGCCCGGAACCGCGGCTGGTGCGGGTTGTGGCAGTGCGCGCAGAGCAGGTACGTCTTGTGGCCGTTCCAGTCCCCGGTCCGGCGGCCGTGCACGCCCGCGCGCCAGTCGCGCAGCTTCTCGCCGTGGCACTGGCCGCACAGCCGGTACGACTCCTCGAACGTCACGCGCTCGCCGCTGGCCAGGTGCAGCACGTCGCGGTTGTCGGCGTCGTGGCAGTCGAGGCACCAGCGATGCTCCTCGTCGTGCTTCAGCACGATGTCGGTGTGCATCTCCGACAGCGCGCGGCGCGTGCGGTTCGCCAGCATCGACGCGTGGCAGTTGGTGCAGGGGAAGATGCCGTCGGAAAACGGGGGCGGGGGCACTTCGAGCCGCTCCTCGGCCGGGCGTTGCGCCTGGCCGGGCGCCGGCGGCTGGCCGACGGCCGTGATGGCCGCGGCGGCCGCCAGCGCAGAGGCCGCAAGGACGAACGTGGCGAACGCGTGTCGCCGGGTCATGACGCCTCCGCTAGGAGCGTGTTGAGCGGTGAGAACACGCTCCTAGTAGCGCCGACTTCGTCGGCGGGAACGGCCGAGAACGAGGAAACCCCGCTCGAATGGCCACCGTCAGTCCGGCAGTAAGCCCGGACGGGGCTCAAGTACTGCGCTTCTCAAGTAAGGGAACATTCCCGTTCGTGGTGAGCCTGTCGAACCACGGACGCCGCATTCGCCCGTCGACCGGCCTGTCCTAAGCGAGCCGTTCATCCTTCGACAGGCTCAGGACGAACGGCGAGTCGAAGGGCTCAGGGCAACCAGGTACGTTACCGTACTTGCGCGCCGGACCACTAAGACAGATTCCAGGGCGGGCGCACGACACCAATGTGGCGCGCCATACGGGCGGCCTTGTGTGAGGCGCCCGCCTACGGCTATAATAGCCGTAGGCGGTATCGATGCCCAATGATGACCTGCCGTCC
>Ga0315273_10010903_pt1 | contig 11611 bp, 14 predicted proteins | sample YL17G02_0_MG_FD_205753 | JGI IMG/M metagenome (GOLD analysis project Ga0315273, IMG submission 205753) | Sediment microbial communities from Yellowstone Lake, YNP, Wyoming, USA - YL17G02_0 | ecosystem: Environmental > Aquatic > Freshwater > Lake > Sediment | place: USA: Wyoming | collected... | reverse complement strand
CTACTTACGTTTCCCATTGTGTACCGGGAAAAACCGCCCGAGAGAGCGACCCTCCCGGAACTCCCCAACGGTTTCAAACGGCCCTTTTCCTCAACGGGGGCGTGGACTAAGCCGTTAGGTAAAACTCCCAACAGTTTAGTACCTAGGCTTGTCACGTTACGCGCAGCGTGTCTTGGGTGATGTGCCTGCCTAGCCTCAATGTACGTGGGTTTGTCCTGGGTGCGTGGATGGGTGCGTGCTAGTGGATGGTGGCGGCTCATGTGCATGGGAGCGGCCCTAGCTGTTGCAAGTAGTGAGGTGGTGGCTCCGGGCGGGCATTGCAGGGCCCGTTGGGGCTGTTGTTCCCATCGAGGTTGAAATCCGGTAAAAGCACCCCAATCACCATAAGTCCTACTGGGAGTTAGTTCTAGAACTACAGCTACATGTGGACTTAGTTGCCAGTTAGTTCTTGACTAATCCCCCTTGGGGCAGTAACTACGTCCACATGCCCAGACGCAGGGTCGTCCACCACCCGAAGGTGATCTACGTCCACGTTGAGCAGGACGTTCACCAGGCCCTACGCTCCCTAACTGCGGCCAAACGTCTCACCATCTCCGACGTCGTTCGGGACCTGATCCACCAACACTTGGGCCGTACCGCTGCCCCCAATGTGGGAGTTACCGGTGAAGGTTGATCTAGATTCACAGCAACAGGGGCTACTGCCGACTGTGGACCTCCATGCCGCAGGCCGCGCTAGTCTGTTAGGCACCCCCACTGCCACCAGCAGCCCCACTGCCCCCAACCCTGGCGAGGCTTTGCGAGCCAGGCCCACTGGGGACGTGGAGCCCGCAGACCTGACCAGCGGCTTGTCCGCGGAGGAGCAGCGGGAGATGGACGATCTGGTCCCGGAGTTGGCCGACATTGCCAACCCAGTCGAGCCGGTGGCGGCGGGCAACCCGGCCAACGCCACCTATCTGAGCGTCGTCCGGGCGTCAGGTCGGCTGAGCGAACGGACGTTGGACGCCATGGCCCGCCAACTCGCAACGGGCATCGCCATTAGGACCGTAGGGGCGTACTTTGGGATGGAAGCCCGCAGGGTCCAGTACCTGCTCAACCGCCCCGACTTCGCCCGCCGCGTCGCCCACTACGGGGCCCGGATGGAAGCCCAGTCCGCCATGAACCTGAGTCGGCTGTTCTTGGAAGCCGATAGGGTCATCGACAACGTCATGGCCCAAGCGTCCAACCCCGACGCCAAGTACTTCATGGAATGCACCAAGCTGGTGTGGAACCAAGTTCTGCCCACCCGCAACCAGTCCGAGCAGAAAATCGAGGTCAACCATAAGCTGGATGTTCAATCTGCGATGCAACTGTCCGACAGCATCCAAGACCTCAAGCGCACCATCCCCCACCGTGCGTCGGTGAACCCCTCCCATGTGACCCGCGGCTCAGCAGGCATCCCGCAGTTCCACGTAACCCCCGAAGACACCAACGAGTGACACCCACCCAGTCCCCGGGCAGCGTCCTAGCTGAAGCCCTCCCGAAGCACGACATCAGTGACTTCGGGCCCACCCAAGTCACCGAGCTGCGGGACTACCTCAACGGGGACCTGTTCGCCTTCGCCTGGGTCATCTTCAACTACACAAGGTTGCTGGTCCCTGAAGTCCATGGGCCGATGGCGGAGTTCATCTCCCCGTGGGGCCAGCCCGGCCACAAACGACTGATGATGCAAGTGCCCCGCGACATCGGCAAAACCAGCCTTGTCACTAGGGCCAACGCCCTGTGGCAGGTGTGCCGCAACCCCAACGCCACGGTGGCCATCTTCAACGAGAAAGAAGCCAACTCCATCAAGTGGCTACGGGCCATCCGGGAAGTGGTGGAGAGCAGCAAGGTCTTCCAAACCCTCTACCGTGACTTGCTCCCAAAAGGTCTGCTGGAGGGATCGGTAGCGAAACGGTGGAAGTGGAACGACGCGGAGCTGCAATTCCAGCGGGATCGGATCGTCCCAGAAGCTTCGATAACCGCACTGGGTGTGACCGCCGCAACCACCGGTGGTCACTGGTCGCATATCATCAAGGACGACATTCTGTCGTTTGAGGCCGCCCGGTCGCCTGTGGTGATGCAGATGATCCGAGAGTGGGTGGACTCGGCCCGCAACCTGGAGTCACCAGCCCAAAAAGGTAATGACCTATTTGTGTGTACCCCATGGGGCTACGACGACGCCTACTCCTACGTGCTCGGGAAGTGGGGCGACGAATATCAGCTCTACCGAAGAGGAGCGTTGGAGGGGGGTGAGTCAATAATTCCCACCAAGTGGTCCACCCCCGAGCTGATGCGGATGCAGCAGCTGGACCCCTACAACTTCGCCGCTCAGTACCTCTGCCGCCCCTCGGCTGGCCGGGACGTCAGCTTCCAACAGGAATGGGTCCGCTGGAGCAGCGTGAAGCCTGGCCCCACCGGTGAGCAGGTGACTATCGACTTAGCCGCGTATGACCCGCAAGCCCGGGACAGCGAGGTGGAAGAGCTGGCCCCCCAAAGTGTCCCGCTGCACCAGCTGGCAACGGTGCTGTTGGTGGACCCAGCCCCCAGTGAGGAGACGGACCGTCGGGCCCAGCCCGGGAGCCGCAATGCCTTGGTGATGACCGGCCTGGACCCCTGGGGCCGTTACCACGTCCTGGACGTGTGGACCGGCCGCAGCGATCCGGTGGACGTCATCCACAAGATGCTGGACATGATGAAAGTGTGGCAGTGCGACACAGTGGCCATCGAGAAGGTCGTTTTCTCAGTGCTGTACCGCCACTGGCTCACCCAAGAAGCGGACCGCCGTGGCCAGTATGTGCGGACGTTGGACCTGGAACCGCAACGTAGGGCAAAAGATACTCGCATAAATGCCCTCATCCCCCCCTTTAGGCAGGGACTGTTCTACCTGAACCGAGGGTCGGCCGGCGCAAAAGAGCTGGTGCAGGAAATTCTAGAATATCCCTACTCCCGAACCCGGGACATCCTCGATGCCCTGGGCTACGCCGCAGACGTATTGCGCCGCCCTGAGTCCTCCGTAGAGCAGCATTTGCGGATGATGGGGGACCAGCACCGAACCTACCCGGCGACCAGCCGCGACCCCGTGACGGGCTATTAGCTGTGGACGAGCTGCTCTGGAAGTGTCCCCCTGACGTAGCGGGCCAGTTCACCCACTTGTTGGAGATGGCCGAGATGGGCCGCACCCCGGTGGAGGAAACCATCGACCTGGTGCGGTCCCTACCGGGGTTCCCGCTGGAGTGGACCCCCGGAAGGCCCGTTCGGATGGTCATTAGCCACCCCACCCCTAAACCGTTAGTCCAAGTGCCCCGGTAGCGGGCAAGGAGCAACTATGCCCACCGTAGAACTAGCCCCGCTGCTGATCGCCGCGGAGCGGATCACCGATGTTGAGTGGAACGGCATTCCCAGCCTGTCAGACCTGCTGGCCCATGGGGGCTACCCCGGTGTGGAGTATTGCCTGATACACCCAGAAGCGTTGGGGGTGATGGAGCGGGCGGAGTGGTGGAGGGTGCCCAAAATGAACTCGCTCACATTGCACGGCCCGAAAGGGAGTGCAGATGGGGTGATGTTGATGGGCTGGGGCGAGCCTATTTCCGGTGCGTCTCCCAGCAACGGCCAACGTCAGTACTACGCCCGGGTCGAGCTACTGGTCACCCTCGGCTACCTAGAAGGGCCGGTCAGAGCAGACGTAGAGAAGCTCCGAGCGGACACTGCAGCTAACAAGGAAGCTGCCGCCGGGGCCGCCCGACACGCAGTGGATAACAGCCATGCCAACCGTCCGCCAGTTGCGCCGGCAGGGAGCCGATAATGCCGACGCCCGCCCAGGAAATCACCCTCACGAAAGAGACTCGGGACCGGCTAGGTGGAGCCCTAGCAGAGCAGGTCCGGGACCTGGAAGACGAACACAAGGTGTTCCTCGGCAACCTGGAAACGTGGACGGGATGGTACGAAGCCAAACCGGTGATGGAGCGCCGGTCAGAGCCGTGGCCCGACGCTAGCAATCTGGTTGTGCCCATCATCAAGGTCGCCGTGGACGGCACTGTATCCAGATTGCACAGTAGGTTGCATACGCAGAACCGAACGTGGATGGGAGAGGCGCTGAATCCCACATTGGAGGAGATGCTCCCGCGGTTCCTGAAACACCTGAACCGAGTGGGCCACGTTCAGTGCGCCATAGAAGCAAAGACGCTGGATTGGGTGTGGGAGATGGTCGTCTACGGCTCGTCGGTGTTGGGCTTGGGCTGGCTGGACAAGTACGAGTTCCGGTGGGCCCCCGGACGGGGCAAGAAGCCGCAGTACGTGAAGGTGCAGACCCACCGCGGCCCGGTGGTGGAGAACATCCCTCGGGAGCAGATTCTGTGGCAAAAGGACCGGCTACTACAGGAGAGTGAATATGTCGTTAGGCAGTCCTACCAGACCTGGTCAGATTTGGTTGGTCATGCACTCATGGACGGTTGGGACGAGGATACTGTCCACGAATGTGAACGATCTGCCGGTCTGGACGGCGCACAGGCCGGTATACTCCACGCCAAACGAGAGCACGAAGGGGTGGACTCAGCGGAGCGGTTGGACGACCTCCACGACATCAGGGAGATTTGGATAGAGCTGCCCCGGGCCCAGCTGAGTGCCCGTGGCCCTGCTGGGATCAACCCAGCTGACTTGGACTTTGAAGACCAAGCCCCGATACCGTTGGTTGTGACGTTCCACGCCAAGGCCCGGAAGGTGTTGCGGGTAGTCGCTCACCCCTACCTCTTCCCCCATTGGCCCTTCTATGAGGTGTACTTCAGGAAGCGCAGCGGACGCGGTAGCAGTCCCGGGTTGGCGAAGATGCTGGACCATGTCCAACGCGGTGTGACTACCATCGTCAACCAAGCCGTAGACGCCGTCACCTTCGCAAACAGTGTGACGCTGGTAACGAGCGACCCGCGGTTCAACAGCTGGAAGTTCAACCCGGGCCGACCCATTTTCGTCCGCAACCCACAAGACGTGGTGTTTCCCAACGTCAATAAGCAGGTGGTGCCGGACGTCACCATTGCCAACATGCTGACGGCGATTGGGGAGCGGGTCAGTGGGATCAACGACCCCAGCTTGGGCCGGGAGACTCGGATGGGCGGTCACCCGTCGTCAGCGACGAGCACGTTGGCAATGCTCCAAGAAGGCAACAAGCTGTTCGACCTGACACTGCGGGGTGTCCGCCGTCAGTTGGCCCGAATGGGTGAGGATATGGCGTCCCTGATCCAGCAGTTCGAGACCGATGAGGATGGTTGGCTGGAGACCATTTACGGGGAGGACGACGCCGAGGGGATCAAGAAGCTGAACATCCCCCCGGACATCCCCCTCAGCGGCAACGTCCAGTTCGACCTGTACGCCCTGAGCGAGTTCACCAATCCCGATACGGAGATCCAGCGGGCGATCATGGTGGACCAACTCACCGGCAACTACTACGCCTTCCTCCAACAGGCGATGATGATTCTAGAGTCCCAAGACCCGCGAATCCCACCTGGTGCGAAGGTCGTCATGGCGAAAGCCGTCGAGGCGAAGACCCGCACGATGAAACGGATACTGGAGTCCAACGACATCAACGACGTTGAGCGGTATCTGATGGAGAGCAAAGATGGACGAACAGCAGATGCAGCTTCCCTTTCCCAAATGGGACAGCAACTCGTCGCCCAGCAGCAAGCCGCAGCAGCAGCCCAGGGTGGACCTGGGGCAGCTGGACCGGGAGCCGGCGGGCCCTTCGGCGGTCCGCCAGGCGTTCCGCAGCCCGGAATGGCGGGTCCTCCGCAGCCTGCTCCGGGACCAGAGGATGCAGCTGGTGGAGGTAATGGTGAGTTCCCCCAATGAGGTGCAAGTAGCGGGGGCCCGAGCGGGGGTGCGGATGTTGGACTGGCTGACCGACGGCCGGTGGGAGGCGGACGTTGTGTCGTCTAACGAGCCAGTGGAAACCCACCGTGACTACATGGCTGTAGATAGGGAGGAGATGTGATGGCTGACAACGACCTGTTCCCCGGCACGCCGGATGGAGCGCCCCCGACGCCGGCCGACACCACTGTGGCGGACGATACTAGGATGCAGGGAGCCCTGGAACGGGCATTGTCCCGGACGGTGGCCCCCGCATTCCAAGCCCTACGTCAGGAGGTGGGGACGTTGAAGGCAGCACAGGAGGCTGCAGCCGCGCCGCCGCCCGCATTGAAGCCCGACGGGGGAGCCCCCGACGACTACACCCACCTAATTCAGGACCCCAGGGGGTTCGTCAACAAGATCGCCGTGGAGGGCATGGCCAAGCAGGTGGGCCCGGCGATGCAGCAACTGCTCACCCAGACCCGGGACGGTCTCATCAAGGGCGAGATGGCGCAGGTGGATGAGGCGTTTGGGGAAGGCTTCTTCAACAAGGAGATTCGGGACAAGCTGGACCTAGCGTTGAAGGAAGTGCCGATTGAGAACCAAGCCAACCCCAACATCATCAACGCAACCGTCAGTGCCATACTAGGGATGGCGTATAGGGAGCCGGGTAAGTTGGCGGAACTAAACACGAAACGGTCCAAAGTGGACACCGACCGGAAGGCGGCGACGTCCATGTTGCAGAATGGCAGGGTGGTGAGCCGAGCGTCCGGCACGAAGGCGAGCCCAGAAGAAAGTGAGTTCGTCGCTCGACTATCCCGAGGGGGTGTGGATATATCCCTTAGTGAGTACGTGAAGGACCGGGAAACCCCGGGGACCCTCAGTGCTTGGCGCGACCGAGTGGCCGCGGAGGCGAAAGCGAAATGATCCAAGGTGGACGCGACAACAGCAACCTGCGCCCCTTGCTCCCTGATGGTAGTGCCTATGAGAACGTCCGCGGCACCCATAGGGGCAACGCCGAGGACCTGAACGTCTCCAACCCTCTTCCCGGGATGCTCTACTACTGGTGCCGTAATACCTCGTCTGACCTGATGAGGTTCCTGCGTCAGCATTGGGAAGTGGTTCCGCCCGATTCCCCGGAACGGGCGTTCCGCAAGGAACCTGACTTCGCGGGGCTGGGTCTGGACGGCATCCAGACCAACAAGGACGTCATCCTCATTAGGATTAGTGAGGCCAAGTACCGTGTCCTTGCCGAGCACCACGCACGACTCAACAAAACCGCGATGGAAGGGTCCACCCAGGACTATCTCGGGAAGAACTCTGGATACGACCGGTGGGCCAGTGGGGCTGACGGTCCGATTCTCTACCAGGGTCGCAATCATGCGATCGTGACGCAGTAAGGAGATCAGCATGGGTGCTAGAGACATCATGCCGTTCAACTCGCCCCATGGTGGGCACAGTCGTGTGTACCGCATGAAGGTGACAACGGTATCGGGGCTATTTTGTGGTGAGCCGGTGCGAATTGCGGCAGCGGGCACAGTGACCCGGGCGTCCAACAACGCAGCGGCAACCAACGGGTTTTTCGGGATCGCTATGGCTCCGTATGCTGCGAGCACCACGAAGAACCCGGAGACGGGTGTCGCTTGGGCGGACCTGGACTGCATTCCCGTGATCGTGCCGGATGCAACGTCCACGTTCATCGGCCGGTACACCGTGGACGACAGCACGCTGGGCACTCCGTCGTACGCCACTATCGGTGACGCTGTGGGCATCGGTATGGCGACCATCGGTGGTGTGGCCAACCGGTTCTGCTTCAGTGATAACGCCAGTGTGAAGCTCGCCCGTGTTGTGGACGTGCTTGACGCCCGTCGGCGTTCCGTTCTCCAAGGTGGAGGAACGGGAGTATATGTCGTGTGCTCGTTCGCTGTGGGTCAGACACAGTCCACGACCGCGATTGCGGCTCCGGCCTAGTCCCTGGGTGGGGGCCCGCTGGGGCCCCCGTCCTTCCCTTCACGTTTAGGAGACCCGAATGGCCACCTTCTCACCGATGCTCCCGGAGCTACTGGAACCTTGGGTAACCAAGATTTTCTTCAAGGAGTACCTGCAGATCGACCTGCTGTACCCCCAACTGTTCAACACCAAGAAGTCCACGAAGGCGTTTGAGGACACGTTCAAAGTGTCCGGCCTCGGGACGTTTGTGAGCAAGCCTGAGGGTACGCCGGTGAGCTACGACGACCCGGTACAGTCCGGCAGGAAGCGCGTCGTCATGCAGACGTTCGCCCTCGGTTTCCGAGTGACGATGGAAATGCAAGAGGACGACCAGCACTCGATCATCTCCAAGATGCCTTCGGACCTTGGAGGGTCGGCTCGGGACCACCAGGAGAATCTGGCCTGGGGCCTCCTCAATAACTCGTTCGTGACCACGTACCACACCGGTATCCCGGAAGGTGACGGCGTGCTGCGGCAGCTCTGCGCAACGACCCACGTTGCGTTGAAGTCCATGTCAACGCAGTCCAACGCCCTGTCGCCCGGAGTGGCACTCAGCGTGGCGGGCATCGAAGCTGCGGTGACGATGTTCGAGCTGAGCCAGGACGAGCAGGACAGGTTCATCCGAATTGAGCCGTCTACCCTGGTCATCCATCCGTCGGAGCGGTTCAACGCTGTTCGGTTCCTCAACTCGCAGCAGGAGCCGGGCACGGCCAACAACGCGGTGAACCCGATCAACTCGCTCGGGATCAACGTGCTGCGGGTGCCCTTCCTCACAACCGCGGCGAACTGGTGGCTGGTGGCGAAGAAGAGCCAGCACAGCATCACCTGGTACGACCGGCAGGAGCTTGTGATGTCGAACAACAAGGATGCCCAGACGAAGGACAGCCTGTTCGACGCTCTATACCGCGCCCAGATCACCTTTGACGACTGGCGCGGAATCGTCGGAAGTGCCCCGTAATGGCGGCGAAGCGTGGGACGTTTCCTACCCCCAAGGGTAGTAAGAGCACTCCGGTAACTAAGATGCCCACAGCCCCGACGCCTTCGGGCCACGGGACCATGCGCATCAAGAAGCCTTCAGCATGTAAGTAGATCGCACATATAGGCGACCTGGACTGGCCCACCTTACGGGCCAACGCCTTCTAACTTCCTAGACGCCGAGGAGACGCACTGTGAGCCTTCCCAACGACCAGGCCACTCGACTGGGTGGCGCGTTACTGACGGGTGGTGGAGGCATCTCCGCGCCGTTTGCCAACCTTCCGTCTGCCATTTTGACCGACACGCTGCTCAAGTACGAGATTTACAAATTCGACAATCCGTTGGTGGATCTGGCCCGGTCAGGGGCGGCCACTATCAACCCCGGGCTGATTACTGGGGCAGCCGCTGCTGCGACGTTCACCAATGGGTGGAACTACGCCAACATTGGTTCAGAGACGTTGGTCCAGGCATCAGGAACGGTGATGAACCTGTCCGACTGGGGCGGGATGCTGGCGATGTCCCCGGGCAGTGTCAACGCGACGGGTTGGAACGTGCTGCGCGCTGGAGCGGTTGCTGCGGGTGGGACTGGGGCCTACGGCGGGTGGGTGCTGGGCAACCGAACCTATCCGCGTCGGTTGGCGATTGGCGGGTCCATGGTGATCCCGTACACCACTGGGTTCCATACATTGGTTCAGGGTTTGAGTGGAACGGCGGGAACGCTGATGGCTACTCCCGGGACGTTCAGCCCCACCGAAGGGCTGGCGTTTATCGTTGAGCCCACGGGGTACGTGTACGTGTGTGGGCGGCGAACAGACAATGCAGGGACGAAAACTCGGGTGACCGGAATGGCCGTGACGCTGCCCGCCAGTACGGAGGTGACCCGACTGGACTGGGTGGTTGTGGGGGAGTACGCAGCTCCCAACACCACGACCACGTTTGGTCAGGTGGACGTATACCTTCGCAGCTACGTCCGAACGGTTACTGCGGCGGCGGTGCGCCCGGTAGCGAACTTCACCAAGTTCAGCATCAACGCCACAACGTCCACAGCGATTCCGCTGCCCAAGTCAGTGCTGGGAGAGACGACACCGTTGTACCCGTTCCTGGGAACGTGCAATCCCTCTGGGTCAGCCTCGGCAACGGCGCTGCCGATGATGATCGACACGTTCTGGATTGCCCAGGAGCGCAGCTAATGCGTCCGATCAAAGCCCTACTGGGGCTGCTACTCGCACTGGGGATTGCCGCACCCGCAGGGGCGGTGGTGTCCACCGCAGTGTGGAAGAAGGTGGGCACAGACACTGTCACTACCAACGTGACCCCTGGGGCAGCGGTGGTGTACGACTTTGGCATCGTCGCCCCAGCCGCGAACACTCCCGTAGACACGGACGTACCGTTCTTCAGCCCGGTGATCCAGACCGGCCAGTGTGCCCGGGTGACGGTGCAGTTCGACCCGGACATCACCGGGACGGGGGGTACTGCCAGGGTGCACATTTGGAGCTGTTTGGGTACGACCCCGTCAGCCAACAACTGCGGAAAGATCATCACGGACAACAACGTGGATGGTTACCCAGACGACACACCGCTTTCTGGTGAAGATGGTGCGGGGGGTAACACTACTCCGTACCGATACCTCTTCGACCTCACCGGGCTGCCGTTTTTGGCTGTCCAAGTAACAACGGTCGCCAACGCCAGCACTCAGGCCCGGGTAATGGTGTCGTGTCTGGGTGTGCCGTAGCTCGGGCGATGCCGGCACCGTAAACACCTTCGGAGGACCTGTTATGCGCTTCAGCCGAGTATTGGCAGGGTTGATGTTGATCGCGGCTCCGGCGCTGGCGGGACCGAATGGGGGAATGGGTGGTGGAGTAAAGGGCCCCCCGGGATCAGGCGGGACTCCCAGCAACGCTTCGGTGACTGTGGAGAAGATGGCAACGGGAGATTTTGGTTACGAGGCTTTTGGTACACATCAAGGGTTTTCTTGTTTAGCCGGTACTGGATGCTATGCGAACCTGGACTCTATCACCACTAATAACATTCAAAACTTGTCCATTATAGACCAGGACATTTCGTTCACGGCAGATATACAAGCTATCAAACTATACAACCTGCCCACCTCAGTGGACCAAGGCAACGGGGTTATTGACGCCGTAAGCAGCTCCAACGTCCAATCTGCCATCGAGGAGCTGAACACCAAAAAGCTCTCCGTTGCTAACTCAGTTCACATTGATCAAATCCAGAACCAAGTTTACGCCGCCACTACCGAAGCTGACTGGTCCGCGTTCAACATGAGCGCCCTCACCACTACCTACGACACGATCAAAGAAGCCCTGAATGTCTTGGCCCGGTACGCCCGAGGTGGGTATGACATTGTCGTAGATGTTGATGGTGACACAGACGCCTGTGCAACGATTCAACGGTTGGCGATCAAGCCGTGGTTAGAGACGGCTGACTACAGCGGCAGTGGGGCGTGGGGACCGACGTTCCGGGTGAAGGTACATGGAACAGCTAGTGTGGCCCGAACCGCCACAAAGGACATTGGCAATCATCGAGTGTGCATGATGTTGGGTGGTAGTCCGGATAACTTGGACGCTAACGGCTATCCCTCAAACGTGACTGGTAGCATTGACCGGGAAGACAAACGGCTCTTCCTAAACTTGGATGGTCTAGACCTTACCGTCAACAACAACAGTGCCACTGAACCGATGGTAGTACTGCAGGTGGGCGGGCACGCTACGAACTGGGCCAGTGAGTTCACTGCCGCGGTGAACAACTCAGTTGACCTAAAAGGCTCACCGCGGTT
>Ga0315273_10010902_pt1 | contig 11611 bp, 9 predicted proteins | sample YL17G02_0_MG_FD_205753 | JGI IMG/M metagenome (GOLD analysis project Ga0315273, IMG submission 205753) | Sediment microbial communities from Yellowstone Lake, YNP, Wyoming, USA - YL17G02_0 | ecosystem: Environmental > Aquatic > Freshwater > Lake > Sediment | place: USA: Wyoming | collected... | reverse complement strand
CCGATAAACGCTGTTTTGCAATCGGATTACTCATCCGTCCCGGATTCCACTCGGCAAATTGTTATCAAACAATTGTCCCATCGCTGCGGCGTCTCTAATCTCAAAGAAACAGACCACCTTGCTGCCGACCTCGGAATGGACAGTTTGGCGCGCACCGATTTGCTCCTCTGGCTTGAAAAGGAATTTGGCTTCCGACAGGCCGACGCCGACGCTATGCAGACCGTTGGCGATGTAATGCTCGCCGCCTGCGGGCGATTTGTTTATCTGGCGACAGCTTCCCTCAAGCCGGTTCCGTCCGGCTGGTTCGCCCACAAAATCAATCGCCGTATCTCATTGTCCGCCGGCGATTCTGTTACCGAAATCTTCCTCAGTCAGGCCGCACGTCAGTCGGGACGGGTCGTCATTGCCGACCAGATAGCCGGCGCAAAATCATACCGTGACATTATCACCGCATGCCTTGCCTTTCGACCGCTAATCAAACAACTTGAAGGCGACCACGTTGGCATAATGCTGCCGGCTTCTGTCACCGCTAATATCGTCTATCTTGCGACGCTTTTTGCTGAAAAAGTTCCCGTTATGGTCAACTGGACCGCGGGCCCCAGAAACATCCTCGCTTCGCTCGATTCCGTTGGCGTCAAACACATCCTTACAAGTAAAGCACTCGTTGACAGGATTACTTTGCAGGGTATCGACTTATCATCTGTTTCCCAACGGTTCAGTTTTCTTGAACAGTTCCGCGAAAAAATCTCCCGAGGGCAGAAACTCACCGCCTGGCTTACCGCGCATTTATCCTGGGCCTCTCTGCGTAATGCGAAAGTCCCACAAACCGCCGTCATCCTTTTCACCAGCGGCTCCGAAACATTGCCCAAAGCCGTCCCGCTTTCGCATTCCAACTTACTTGCCAACATACGTGATGTGCTTGGCGCAGTTAAAATTTACGAAACTGACCGTCTTATCGGTTTCCTTCCGCCTTTTCACTCCTTCGGCATTAACGTAACTATGCTGCTGCCCTTGCTCGCCGGCGCCCAGGCCGTCTATTCCCCCAACCCCACCGAGGCCGATACCCTCGCCAAAATCATCGACGCTTATGATGTTACCGTGCTCGCAGGAACACCAACGTTTGTCGGCGGCATCGTCCGCGTCGCTACCGAAAAACAGCTCGAATCCCTGCGTTTCGCCGTAACCGGCGCGGAAAAATGTCCTAAAGCTCTTTACGATGCTCTCGCCGCGAAATGCAAAAAGGCCGTCATTCTTGAGGGTTATGGCGTTACCGAATGTTCGCCCATCATATCCATAAACGATGAAAATGACCCAAGGCCATTTTCCATAGGCAAACTTCTCCCGTCTCTGGAATGTCTCCTGCTTGACCCTGAGACATTAAAGCCGCTTCCTCCGCTTGCCACGGCGAAGTCCCCTTTGCCTTGGGCATCCCTTATGGGAAGGGACGACTTGTCACGGCATAGCGACTTGTCTCGGCATAGTGCAACGACGACGGAAGCGAAGACGGAAGACGGGCCCGCCACCGGCATCCTCCTCGTTCGCGGCCCAAGCGTCTTCGCCGGCTATCTCAACTATACTGGTAAATCGCCTTTCGTCGAAATAGAAGGCAAACAGTGGTATAGCACTGGCGATTTGGTCTGCGTTGACCCCGATGGCTTTCTCACTTTCCAGGGCCGACTAAAACGCTTCGCCAAGCTCGGCGGCGAAATGATTTCCCTCCCCGCCATCGAATCAATTCTCGAAGCTGGTTACCCATCGGAAGGGGACAAAGGCCCCACTCTTGCGGTTGAATCAACGGAATCAGACCAGCCGGAGCTTGTCTTGTTTACTTCACGCGATATCGACCGTGAGGACGCCAATAAAAAAATCCGCGAAGCAGGATTGTCTGGCCTCCACTCCATCCGCCGGGTAGTAAAGTTAGATGCGATTCCCTTATTGGGCACAGGTAAAACGGATTATAGAGCGTTAAAAGAAATCCTTTCCAAACCTGTTTAGCCCCGAAGCCTGCTTCGGGGTTTACCCTCCGTAGTTCGTAGAACGAAGGGGGGTCATCCAAATAATATTTAGCCCCGCCATCTTCGCTTTTGGCGAGTGGCGGGGTTTATCCGCCAGAGGCGGGGAAATTGTGCAAAACTAAAGTTTGACGCGGGGAATGTGAGGATTTATAGTGGGTTTGGCGAAAACCAGTTTTTTTAGGCCGGAAGAGAGACGCACTTTTGTCCGCCAACATTGCTGTCCGGTAAACGCCTTTATAAATAACGAGGAAATAAATATGGTGTCCCCAGATTTGAAACCTGAACTCGCATTTATATATATGACACATAAAGGGCTTGTAAGAGATAAATACAAAAACGATAACAAACTCTGGTCAACTAGCCCAGAAGATGACTTCTGGATTTATTATATAGTGTTAACTTTTGATACAACATGGGACAACAAATCAAAGGTTGAGATAAATCTGAGTGATTTATTAAGATTATACTTGCGTATATATCGAGAAGATGTGAAACCAGAAATGACCGCCGAAGAAGAGCCAGCGTTTTTAGAGTTACTAAAAGAAAGATTCTATAAAGCACGCAAAGCTTTTGATCCTCCTGTGGATACACGCTGGTTAAAGTCACATCCAGCTTGGCGGCTGGGGCAGATTGCTTTAGGCAAAGATAGTACCGCAGTAGACAAAGATACTCCTATAATAAAACAGACAGGTATCTCCCATGCTATGGTTAGTGTAATGAATTCTTTAGATATACCTTTTAAGCTGGTTAAAGATGTCTAAGCAAAAAATCAAACATTTTAAGTTGCAGATGTATGACGATGCCTAAACCATATGAACCATCCGAGTGTGAGCTCAATGGAGCCCCAAGGTCTGTCATGAGTGAAGTCGACTTAAAGCATCTTCAACACTGTAGTGCCATTTCGATACATCAAAAATTGGCCTTTCCCCTCCTTGAACTGACATAAGCCAGCACTTCTCTCGGTATCGCAGGTAAAACTTATATTGGTAATATTCCTTTTTTGGTGGTTTGTATGTATTGATTCGTTCACCTTTTGCTAATGTCTTAAAAAATATTTCCCAAGGAATGATAAATATATCCGATAGGGTATTTATTTTGCCTCCACAGATTAGAACAAAATCTCCGTCCTCCTTTAGTTTAGATGGATCAACTCCTATGAAATATTGCCCTTTCTCGTATGATACCGATTTAGTAAAATATTTTTTTCCGAGAAAATCAATGGTTTCGATCCATTCTCTGACTTTTTGCTCAATTCTGCATTTTATCCCCTTAGATTCAGCAAGATTATAAAATTTATTCGCCCAGTGAATTTTCATGGCAACCTCATATTTATTAACCAATCATAACATAACAATATACGACATGATTTACACAGATTTTATGATGCTGGGAAGATAATATCAATCATTTAAAATCCGACCGGTTTTCAAGACCTCAAAATTATCCTCGCAAGATTATGACGAGAAGGCAAGATTTATCCGCAAAAATCGGGTTCGTCTTCAATTGCCGTTTTATCAATGTTTCGACCCTTCCTCTTGACTACTGCCTGTAAAAAAGGTATATTTAGAATTGCCTTTGGCTGGGGGCAAGAGGCAATAAGGAGAAGAGAAAATGAGAAAAAAGCTGTTCTGTGTAGCGGCCGTATCTCTTTTGGCAGTCTTTGGTGTAGGAAAAGTTTCGTCAGCGGATTTACTCGTTAGCAGTGAAGATACCGACCAAGTTCTGCGCTATGACGGCGTAACAGGAGCATTCTTAGGTGTTTTCGCTTCTGGCGGTGGGTTAGACGAACCTCGCGGTTTGGCATTTGGTCCAGATGGCCACCTCTATGTTAATAGCAATTACACCGATAGTATTTTACGATATGATGGGAAAACAGGCGCTTTTATCGACATATTTATTTCTGGGATTCCCAGCCCTGATGGTTTAGTATTTGGGCCGGACAGGAATCTTTACGTGGGAAGCTATTCTGGAAATAGCATATTGCGATATAACAGCAACACAGGTGCATTTATCGATGAATTCGTGAAACCCGGGAGCGGGGGACTGAGTATTCCCCGAGGATTTTCTTTCGGGCCCGACGAAAACTTATACGTTTGTGGGGGTAATAGTTGGAATGTTCTCCAATATGATGGTTCGTCCGGCGATTTTATAAGCGAATTTATTCCTCCAGGTAGTGGTGGGTTGGTATATGAGCCCTTGGATGTGGAATTTGGTCAAGATGGCCAACTCTATCTTACAGACAGATATGGTAATAATATTCGTCGTTATGATGGCACCACTGGTTTACCTATAGATGTCTTTGCGTCTGGAGGTAACCTCGATACACCTTTTGGTTTGTGCTTTGGACCGGATAGAAATCTTTATGTCAGTGATGTTGGAAATGGCAGTATTAAACGCTACAACGGATTAACGGGAGAATTTATTGATGAGTTTGTTTCTTCTGGAAGTGGGGGATTGCTTCAACCTAATTATTTGGTTTTCACTCCCGAACCAGCCACACTTTTGTTGCTCGGTCTCGGTGCGGCGATAATAAGAAAATTCAGAAACTGAGGCGTTTTTCCTCAATACACTACCTTCGGCCAATTCCGAATGAATCCGCCTGCCACGGCGTAGCCTTTGGCGAAGCCGGGTGTTTTTTGTCAGCCGACAATACCTAAGGTAGGGCGACATTGTCGCTGGCGGACGAGTAGCGGGCATTCGCAGATACGAGTATCGAGAAATGACTGCTACGAGTATGCCTCCCGGCTGACAAAACAGTGTAATCAGTGTCTAAGAAACCCGTGAAATCTGTGTAATCTGTGGCTCATTTTTTTTGTTTCTTTTGAGCATTTTTGTGGCCAATTTTCTCTGTGGTCTCTGCGTTCTCAGCGGTAAAAAAGTGCCTGCCACGGCATAGCCGAAGGCGACGCCGGGTTAATCTGGGTAATCTGTGGCCATCCTCATTTTTGGCTCAAAAACGCACTTGTCGTAGCGCAGCGGAGACCCCCCGCGCTTAGTTATGCGAAGCCCCGCCTTGAGGGGCGAAGCAAAACTGCGGGGGCTACACCCCCATTTTCATCCTAAAAATCCAACTTGTCATCGACCGACACACACAAAAACCAATGACAAGTAATGGCAAGTAATGACAACTAAAAACTTTCCAATAGTAGCATTAGTATTTCTTATGCTCACCAAGTTAATTTAGGCAAGCATTTTTAGCGTAATAACGAGGGTGGTTTTAACTCGTAAACTTTTTAAACTCCTCAATAAGCTGCTTCGTCCATTTGCCGGGTTTGCCGTCGCCGATAATTTTGCCGTCGAATTTTACAACGGGAATTACGTCCTTTGTTGTCACGGCTAAGAAAAGCTCTTCCGCTCCTGCCGCCTCTTTGGGCGTCATTGATTTTTCTAAAATGCCAAGCCCGATATTCTTCGCCGCCAGTTCAACGTATTTGCGTGTTACCGAGGGCAATATATTGGCCTTGAGAGGCGATGTGCGCAGCTTACCTTTAACAATCCCGAAAAACGCCGAAGACGACCCCTCCGTAATCAGCCCGTCATCATCAACGAATACGGCCTCCCATGCACCCTTTTTGTCCGCGTCACCTTTGGCAAGAACGTTGGGCAGTAAATTCAGCGACTTGATATCGCACCTCTTCCAGCGTATATCGGGATACGTCGATACCGCGACACCTTCATTTTTGAGCTTCGGGTTATCCTTGAGTTCCGAAATCGTCAAAAAGAAATTCGGCTTCAGGTTCGCCGCCGGCAAATGGTCTCTCGCCCCTGAGCCGCGAGTGATATGAAAATATATCTTGGCGTTGGCTATCCCCGCCTTGTCGAAGGCCTTAAGGACTTTGGCGCGGATTTGGCTGACGTCAACGCTGGCTATCTCAATCGCCTTCAAGCTGTTGGCAAACCGTTCAAAATGTTCCTCTATCGCGAATATCTTGCCGTTATAGCTCCGCAGCACCTCGTAAACCCCGTCGCCGAAGAATATCCCCCGGTCGAGGTGAACGCTATCTACCTCCTCAATACCCATCATCCTGTCGCCTATCATCGCTATCTGCATAGTATGATTCCTTAAAAAGCCCTGAGCTTATCCCGGGGATTCCTTCAAAAATATCCGATATTTCCCTTTACTGCAATACCGCAGTTGCTATAATGCTTGGCTTTTACGGATGTTATAACTTGAACGTCGGAGTGCTTGAAATGTACGCAGTAATCGAACAAGGCGGTAAACAATATAAAGTCGCACAGGGCGAATCGCTCGATATCGAGCTGACGGCTGTTGCGCCGGATGCGAAAAAGCTTGAGCTTGACAAGGTCCTGCTCATCAGCGATGGCTCGGACATCAAGATTGGCGCCCCATACCTCAAAGGCGCAAAGGTCATCGCGTCATTCAAAACCTCGGCACAGGAAGCGGTGGTTAAGGGCGAGAAGATTCAGTCGCAGTACACTCGCAGGCGAAAAAACTACAACAAGAAAACCGGCCATCGCCAGAAATACCTCCGCGTTACCATCGACAAAATCGAATCTTAAACGATTAAAAACCCCCGGCTATTTTACGTCGGGGGTTGTTTTTTGCGCCCGAAAGTTATCTCCATCCCGCATTTACCGCAGCGGAAGTTCACTTCGTATTCCCTGTCATCCTCATCAACAAGGATTAACGATTCGTTCTTCGTTTTACCTTCGCAAAGTCCCAGCTCTTCCCGCAGGCAGTATTTCGTCGTCATTACCACCTGCCCTGACAAGTCCAGCCCTGATTCCGCAGCCGGCTCAATTGTCTCAACGCCGTGGCGATGATAAAACTCCTCCGCTTTTTTGTTGAGAACGTTGCCTCTGAAGTTCAGTTCTTTCTGCGGGTAGGGCACGTCATTTTTCAGGATATGACCCGCCGCGCAAGGCCGATTCGCTTTTCTTGCCTCAAGCATCTTCTCCGCCAGTTCCCGTTTGGCGGCGTTCAATCGTGACACAGGCAGAAAATATACGTCCTGTGTCTCTACTCGCACCTCCGAACATTCGAAAATCGTGTTCCCCAGTTTGCTTAATTGAGTGATAATCGTTTGCTTTGCCTGCTCTTTTTTTAACGCTGGCTGTCTATCTCCGTTTATTTCCACCGTTGCCTCGTTGCCGTCCTCGTCTGTCCCGCTCAAGATTAAACCATCAGCCGACTCACGCATAACCATCGTTAATCCGATTTTTCGTTGGGCCGGCTCTCCAGTCAATTTGCGATAAAACTCGTAATCGTAATTGCGGTAAATCTTCTGTCCCTTGCTTATATCCTGCATCTTTTGCGGGTAAACCCGCCAAACGAAAGGCGGGTGAATCTTATTTCCCTCAACTCGATTGATGACCGTCCCGGCCAAATTCTTCTGTCTATCAAAAAAGCAAAGCCCGTCCGCGTTGTGTATCTCCTGCTGGCCATCGATAACGAAATAGTCCTTGCCTGTTTTCGTTACCGTGCCCACAAATTCGCCCATCGATTTGGGCGTATCAATCGAACCCAGATTCGCTTTATTGCCTGTGATGCCGTAATCAGAAAATCCGCGATTAAACGTCTTCTCTAAATTCGGCTCAAAATCGATTCTCGTTGTTCCTGACGATGCGCGTTTGAGGTTCTTTTTCGCTATGATTTCATCCAAGCGCCTGCGATAAAAACTCACGGTATTCGCTACGTATGCCGCGTCCTTCAATCGTCCTTCAATCTTGAATGCATCAACCCCCACGTCAATCAGCTCTTCCAGATGTTCGGCTAAGTTCAAATCCTTCAATGATAATAAGTGTCTGCCTTTGGCGATTATCTTGCCCTGCTGGTCTTTGACGCTGTAAAGTCGCCTGCAGGGTTGTGCGCATTGTCCCCTGTTGCCGCTCCGCCCGCCTATTGCGTAGCTCATATAACACTGTCCGCTTGCCCCAACGCAGAGCGCCCCGTGTATGAAGCACTCAAGCTCGATTGTCGTCGCCTCGCGTATTTGCCTGATTTGTTCGAGCGTCAGTTCCCTCGCCAATATCACGCGAGAAAACCCGACATCCTGCAGGAATCGCACCTTCTCGGGACTATCGTTATTCATTTGCGTGCTCGCGATTATCGGCAGGGGAGGCAGGTCTAATTCCAATAGCCCCGTGTCCTGGATAATCAGCCCGTCGATTCCTGTTTTTTGAAGCTGGCCAATCATCATCTCCGCAGGTGCAAGCTCATCATCTTTCAAAAGCGTATTCAGTGTCACGTAAACCTTCGCGTAATACTGATGCGCGAAATCCGCGACCTGCTTTATTGATTCAACGGTGTTGTACGCCGCCTCGCGTGCCCCGAAGCGTTGTGCCCCCATATAGACCGCGTCCGCCCCGCATTGTATTGCTGTTATCGCCGTTGCCGCGTCCTTCGCCGGAGCCAATAATTCGATTTTTCTTGTCATCTTAATAAAAAGACGGTGTGAATTGGTGTCAAAAAAAACTCTGCGGTCTTAGCGGTCTCCGCGGTTAATGGTTTCTTCGGCTCTTTTCCGCCACGGCTCAGGCCCGTTATGTAGAAAATATTCGAACGACTCATCACCCGCAAGCTGACCCAATATGGCTTTGCGTTCTTCCGCGTCGGCCAATTTTTCGATTACGAATCCTCGAATCGCCTCAAGCGAAGCTAAAAATTCCCCGTGCTTCTCGGTAAATATATCTTCAAGTTTCTTTCGCAGGTGTCCCGCGTAAGCAGGACTCTTTCCATCTGTTCCAATAGCAATCTGTAAATCCCCTCGCTGCACCACGGCAGGCACATAAAAATCGCAAAGCCCCGGCGAATCGACCACGTTGCACAAAATCTCCAATTGCTGGCAATCCTTGTAAATCTGCCTGTTTAACACCTCATCATTCGTCGCCGCTATCACAAGCGTTGCCCCCCCTATGTAATCCTTTGCGTATTTGCTCTCTATCAACTCTGCCTTAGTCCCTGCGCATACCTTGCGAAGCGTCTCATCGAGACGCGGGGCCACTACGACTAAACGTGCGCCTGTGCTAAGAATCGCCTCAGCTTTTCTCGTGGCCACGCTGCCGCCGCCGATGATAACGACCCGCCTGCCGTTCAAATCCAGAAATATCGGATATTTCGCCATAACGCACCATTATACCACGCATACTTACTAATTGAAATAATTGCCGACCTGCGTTAAACTTCTTCGAGTATGGCTGCAAAACTAATCAGACCGCCGTTGACGGATACGCTTGTCCGCTCGTTCAAAGCGGGCGACGAAGTCATCATTGCGGGCACAATCTACACCGCCCGCGATGTGGCCCATAAACGCCTTTGCGAAGCGATTAACAAAGGAGTATCGCTGCCTTTCGATATCAAAGGCGCACTTATCTATTTCTGTGGTCCGACACCCGCACCCCCCGGCAAAGTTATCGGCGCCGCAGGCCCGACAACCTCCGCAAGGATGGATGCCTTTAGCCCCACCCTTATTGCCGCGGGCCTAAAGGCGATGTTAGGCAAGGGCTATCGCAATCAGGCCGTCCGCGATGCCCTCAAACAGCATTGCGCCATTCACCTATCCACCATCGGCGGGGCAGGGGCGCTGCTTGCCAAACACATTACCTCCGCCGAGATTATCGCCTACGAAGAACTCGGCACAGAGGCAATCAGGCGGCTCGAAGTTGTCGATTTCCCCGCCATTGTTGCTTACGACTGTTACGGTAATTCCGTTTATAAATGACTAACGCCGACGTATATCTGTATGGTATGACCGTGCTTTCAACGATTCACCAGTTGAAGGCGAAATTCCCCTCAGCGGATGGCTATCAGGAGATTACCCGCACTTTTGTCATCCCCGGCGGCGAGGCGGCCAACGGTGCTATCGTGTTAAGCAACCTCGGTGTCCCCGTAACGCTCGATGGTCCCTTTCTCGGCGATTCAACTGCCAAACCGCTTCTCGCGTATCTGAAAAAACACAGCGTCGATTGTTCCCTTTTGCATCATCACCCCGGCTTCCCCGGCTGGCGAGATATCGTCTTCTGTGATGGCGATACCCGCACCGTCTTCGGCTGGTTTGTCGATTATCTCTTCGGCGGACACAAATTCTGGAACAAACCAAGTGAGCAGGCAATCAAATCAGCCAAATGTGTCGCCCTCGACCCATTCTTTGGTGATGAATCCGAAGAAGTCGCCCGGCTTTGCCAAAAACATCACACCGACTATGTAACCATCGACAGCCGTTTCGATACCATTATCACAAAAGGCGCACGGGCAATCGTCTGCTCCCGCGAATTTCTCGACCGTGAATACTCTGGCGTCGAATACGAAACGCTGCTCCGGCAATACCAGTCAAACTGCGCCGGCTTGATTATTTTCACCTTTGGCAGCAGTTCTGTTTTGTTTACCTCCGCCACAACTCCCGCTCAGTCATTTCAGCCATACGCAATCACCGTTGTTGACACTTTGGCCGCAGGCGACACGTTTCGCGCGGGCGTCGTATATGGCATATTGAAGGGCTGGTCCGATTTGGAGGTTGTCCGTTTCGCCTCTGCCACCGCCGCGGTCTCCTGCCTCCGCTTCCCGTCGGTCTATGAACCGCCCACACTTGCAGAGATAAGTGAACTGATGAACTCACGTCCTGATTGAACGCCCTTGTTTTCCGTCCTCAACTCGTCTATAATCGCTCCCGTGCAAAAAATATAAAACGTAGGAGATACCTCTTTGAAAGTCGCGTTACTTGGTTTGATGCAGTCGGGCAAGAGCATGCTATTTTCCGCAATCAGCGGCAAGGCGATGCTGCCCGCGGGGACTACGAATATTGAGCAGGCCGTCGTAGCTTCGCCCGATGAGCGAATCGTCTGGCTTACCGCACATTACAAGCCAAAGAAAACGGTTTACGCGACAATCGAATGCCTCGACGTCCCCGGCCTCAACTTTTCCGACGACCACGGCCGTGCGGCGGCAAGGCGTCTTATCGACCAGATTCGCACCGTCGATATGATTGCCCTCGTTATTGGTGCCTATGAAAATTCCGCCAATCCAGCTAAAGACCTCATCGACCTTCGTACCGAGTTATTGTTGACCGACCTCGCCCTCGTAACGACGCGAATCGAAAAGCTCGAAAAGGATGCCCACAAGCCCTCCAAAACCCAGGCACACGACAAGGCCGAGCTTGAGCTTCACAAAAAGCTTCAGGCCGCTATTGAATCCGAAAAGCCCATCCGCTCCGTTGTTACAAATGACGCCGAATTGGAAATGGTTCGGGCACTTGGTTTCCTGACTCTCAAGCCGATGGTCGTCGCTGTAAATATCGGCGAAGGCGCACAGGAACAGAAACTGGAAATCCCCGGCGACACCTCAACGCCTATAATCAGCGTATGCGCGAAGCTCGAATATGAATTATCGCAGTTGGACGCCGAGAGCAGAACACAATTTATGGCTGATTTAGGCATTACCGAGTCCGCCGCGGGCAAATTCGTTCACGCCTGTTTCAAAACGCTCGGCCTGATTAGCTTCCTCACTGTCGGTCCCGACGAGGTTCGCGCCTGGCCCATTAAGCAGGGCACAATAGCTCACGACGCTGCCGGCAAGGTCCACTCCGATATCAAACGCGGCTTCATTCGCGCTGAAACATTCGCTTACAACGACATAAAAC
>Ga0315273_10010900_pt1 | contig 11613 bp, 9 predicted proteins | sample YL17G02_0_MG_FD_205753 | JGI IMG/M metagenome (GOLD analysis project Ga0315273, IMG submission 205753) | Sediment microbial communities from Yellowstone Lake, YNP, Wyoming, USA - YL17G02_0 | ecosystem: Environmental > Aquatic > Freshwater > Lake > Sediment | place: USA: Wyoming | collected... | reverse complement strand
TCGTGACGATCGGCACGAGCGGCCAGGAGATCGGCCACGGTCCGTTCCGCGCCGACGTGGTGGCCGACCTGCTCGACGTCGCCTGCGTGCACCCGTACCCGATCTACCAGGAGGAGCTGTACCCCGATGCGCTCCTGTCTCCGCGGATGACCCATGCCGCCGCGTTCGAGACCGCCCTGGCCGCGGGCGCCGGCCGGCCGGTGATGGTGCACGAGTACGGCGCCTCTTCGGCCCAGTTCGACCCCGAGCGGATCGCCGCGTACGACCGGCTCCTCACCTGGTCGAGCTTCGGCCGTGGGGCGATCGGCTACTACGCGTGGTGCTGGACCGACGCGGAGCCGTCTGCGTACCGACGCGCGCCCTACGTGCGTCAGCCGCACGAGACGCAGTTCGGCGTGACGGATCACGAGGGGACGCTGCGGCCCCGTGGCCATGTGCTCGCCGAGGCGGCCGCATGCATCGGCGCGCTCGACCTGGACGCCCTCGCCTCGGAGGGCCCGATCCCGGCGGCGGCGGCGATCATGGTCCCCCACGAGTACGCGCACCCGTACGACCGGGACGCCTACGGGCTCGACGACGAGTCCGCCGGTCCCTACGTCCCGGCCGAGACCGCCTGGAGTCCGCGACGCGACGTCCGCCCGCTCGTGCGCGGATGGCTGAACGCGTTCGTCCTCGCGGCCCGCGCGGACGTCGCGGTCTCGTTCCCGCGCGAGCGCACGGACGGCGTCTGGCCCGACGCACGGATCGTGCTGGTGCCCGCCCCGCTCACCTCCACGACGTCGTCGCTGCTGCACGTCCGCACGAGCTGGTGGGAAGGGGCACAGGCGCACCTCGATCACGGGGGCGTGCTCTATCTCTCGTGCTCGGCCGAGACCGCGATCCCCGAGATGGACGCGTTCGCCGGCTGCCGCATCGTCGATCGCGCGCCTGCCGCCGACCGCCCGATCCTGCGGTTCGTCGCGCCGTGGGGTCCGTTCCCGGCGGGCGACGCGCTGCCGCTCCCACCGTGGGACGGCGAGCTCCACACGCGGGGCATCCGGCTCCGCCAGACCGATGCCGAGACGATCGCCGTCGACGCGGAGGGTGCGCCCGCGCTCGTGGTGGCGCGCCGGGGCGCGGGCGCCGTCGTGACATTCGCGTTCCCGATCGAGCTCCTGCTCGCGACCGTCCCCGACGCGCACGGGCCGGCCGACCGCTCGTGGGGGATCTACGACGGGCTGGCGAAGCTCGCCGGGATCCGGAAGGTGACCGGGCACCCCGAGGTCACGGCTGGAGAACTCCACGGCCCGGCGGGCACGGTCACCACGCTCACGAACCACGGTCCCGTCCCGGTCTCGGTCACGGCGACGCCCCCCGACGGCGAGCAGGTGCGCGTGGAACTCGAGGCGTTCGGGTTCGCGCTGATCGAGCGGCGCGCCGACGCGTAGCGCGAACCCGAAGCCCTCAGCCCTTCACCGACCCGGCCGTCAGGCCCTCGATGAACCGCCGCTGCATCAGCAGGAAGATCAGGATCATCGGTGCGGAGGTCAGGACGGTGCCGGACATCGTGGGGCCCACGCTGATCGTGTTGCGGAAGGCGAGGAGGGCCAGTCCGACCGGCAGGGTGCGCATCGTGTCGGAGTTGATCACGATGTTCGGCCACAGGAAGTCGTTCCACGCGCCCAGGAAGGTGAAGATCGCGAGCGTGGCCATCGCGGGCTTCGCGATCGGGAAGATCACCGAGCGCAGGATCCGAAACTCCGATGCGCCGTCGACGCGCGCCGATTCCAGGATCTCGTCCGGGATCGACGTCAGGAACTGCCGCATCAAGAAGATGCCGAAGACCTGGATCATCCCGGGAAGCACGATGCCCGAGTAGGTGTCGACCCCCAGCAAGGGGCTCACCTGATGCAGCAGCACCATGATCCGGTAGAGCGGGATCAGGTTCACCTGGAACGGGACCATCAGCGTGATCAGCAGCATGAAGAAGAGGAGGTTCCGCCCCGGGAACCGGAGCTTCGCGAACGCGTAGGCCGCGGCCGTGTCGAACACCACGTTCAGCCCGACGATCGCGCTGGTCACGATCACGCTGTTGATGAAGTAGCGCTGGAAGGGCAGGAGCGTGAACACGTCCCGGTAGTTCTGGAGCGTCCATGGGTTCGGGATCAGCTTCGGCGGAGCGGCGAACACGTCACCGGCCGGCTTGAACGAGGTCGCGAACGTCCAGTAGAACGGGCCGATCATCAGGATCGAGGTCACGATCAGGGCCGCGTAGATCGCGACCCGGACACCCGGCCGCAGCCGTCGTCCAGTCCGGTGTCCCCTGGAGATCGTCGCGCCGCGGGCAGTCATGCCCGCTCCTCGAACAGCCGCATCTGGATGAAGGAGAGTGTGGCGAGGATCACGAGCAAGACGTAGGCGACCGCCGAGGCCTCTCCGTACTTGAGCGAGTCGAAGCGGTCCACCAGGTCGAACACGACCGTCCGTGTGGAGTTCAAGGGACCGCCGCTCGTCATCACGAAGATCTGGTCGTAGACCTGGAAGCTCCCGATGATCCCGATGATGAAGACGAACGCGATCGTCGGCCGGAGCGCCGGCAGGGTCACGTAGCGGAACCGCTGCCAGGCGGTGGCGCCGTCCACCAGAGCCGCGTCGTAGAGATCGCTCGGGATCGACTGGAGTGCGGCCAAGAAGACCACGGTCTCGAACCCGAAGCCCTGCCAGATGCTGGTGACGGTGACGGAGACGAGGGCCGTCGAGGGGTCACCGAGCCAATTGTGCGCCGGGATCCCCACGACCCCGAGGAGCTCGTTCACGATCCCATGCTGGTTCAGCAGGACCTTCCAGATCGTGGCCACGACGACCAGCGACGTCATGACCGGCAGGAAGTAGGCGGTCCGGAAGAACCCCCGGCCGCGCACGGCCTGGTTCAGCAGGAGCGCCGACATCAGCCCGAGCACCGGGCCGATCCCCATGCCGAGGATCACGAAGATCACGGTGTTCAGCAGGGCCTTCAGGAACCGCGGGTCGGACAGGAGGTCGGTGTAGTTCTGGAGCCCGACCCACTTCGGCGAGGCCAGCCCGTTGTACTTCGTGAAGCTCCAGTACCCCGAGAACGCGATCGGGATGTAGAGGAAGACGATCGACGAAACGATCGCGGGGGCGATCAGCGCGTACGCGGGCAGGACCTTGCGGAACCGCCCGCGTACGCGCCGCCGCGGCAACGCGATCGCGTCGCTCATGCCCGCGCTACCCCGAGGCCAGCAGGTCGTTGACCGTGGCCGCGGTGCCGTCGAGTGCCGGCTGCGGTTCGCTCTTGCCGAGCATCACCGACTCGACCATCGTCCCGATCTCGGTGTCGATGTCGCTCCACGACGACACGTACGGAAAATGCGTGGCCGTCGACATCGCGTCGAGGAAGACGGCGAACGGCGCCTGACCTCCGAAGTAGGGGTCGGGCTTGTTCAGCTCGGGGCTGTTCAGGGCCTGGGTCGTGGCCGGGGCCGCGCCCGCGTATTCGTACACGCCGATCTGCTGCGGCAGCTCGAGCATGTATTGCGTGAAGAGCCACGCCTCCTGCGGGTGCGCGGCGTTCACGGGGATCGACAATCCCGTGCCGCCCAGGTAGCTCCCTGGTTGCGTCGAGTACGGGGCCGTGGCGACCGCCCAGTCGCCCTTCATCTCGGGGGCGCCGTCCTTCAGCAGGCCCATCCAGTACGGGCCGTCCTGGAACATCCCGATCCGGCCGTCCTTGATCCCGGCCATCGAGTCGCCCTCTTCCGTGCCCCACAGCACCCCGGTGCCATCGTCGAGGAAGCTGCGCTGGTAGTCCAGCGCAGCGAGACCGCCCTCGCTGTCGAAGGCCGCCTCGGTGTTGTCCGGGTTCAGGAGAGAGCCGCCGCCCTGGAAGAGGAACTGGCACCAGTGGAAGCAGTCGTTCGGCACGACCTCGAACTTGTACTTGTCGCCCTCGACGAGCTTCGCGGCGGCAGCCTGCATCTCCTCCCACGTCGTGGGGACATCGATGCCCTTCTGCTCGAACAGGTCGGCCCGGTAGTAGAGCGCGTACACGTCGAAGTCGAACATCATCGTGACGTACGACCCGCCGTAGGTCATCGCCTCCAGGGCACCCTGCGTGTAGGAGTCCTCGATCGGCGCCCCGTTCAGCTGGCCGCCGGAGAGCTCGGTCAGGTCGGCGAAGAGCCCGTTCGACGCGAACGTCGGGAGCCACGTCATGTCCATGGTGGCGACGTCAGGTGGGTTGCCCGCCGACACGGTCACCGCGAACTTCTGTTGCGCCGCGTCCCAGCCGATCCCCTGATGATCCACCGTGATCCACGGATACTTGTCCTCGAAGCCCTTGATCACGCTGTCCTGGAAGGGCGTCGCCTTCCCGTAGTAGTCCCAAACCGTGATCGTCACCGGTTCTTGACTGCCGCTCGTGTCCGAGGCGCTGGGCTCGCTCGAGCTCGTGCACGCTGCGGCGATGAGCGCGAACACCGCCAAGACCGCGATCGTGACCGGTCGTGTCCGTGACATGACGACCTCCTCACCTCGATCCCGGGTCCCCATGGCCCGGCAGAGGAGGGTTCGTGCGAACCGAACCCCCATCTGAGGCTAGCGTAGGCGGCCTCTGCCGAGCCGCCGCGGGCCCAACGGCACTCCAGGGAAGGGTCTGCCAGCGAGCCGAACGAGCGGTGTCGATCCCTACGGCACGAAGCCGAAGATCGTGCCGGGCGCTCCGCTGCCATTCCGGTTCCTCGGGCCGCCGACCACGATCCAGCTTCCCGTCGTGGGTAGCGCCTCGAGGTTCGTGAGGTTCTCCAGCGTGAGCCGGTGGCGTCGGAGCGTGAGCCAGGTCTCCATGAACATCGGGTCGTTCCCCGGATCGGGACCGAAGGTGTCGGTGCCCAGCGCACCGCGCTTCGCGAGCACGCCGGTCGAGATCAGCCACTTCACGGCCCACTTCGAGAACCCGGGCTGACGGAACTTCCCGTCGGCCGATCCGCAGTTGTAGTACGTCGGCTCATCGGGCGCGATCGCGGGTCCCCAGAACGCGTCGCAGCCGGTGAGGAGCAGGACGGCGGCGCCCGCCGGGATCTGGCCGTTCGCGGTCTCCCAGTCCTTGAGGTCCTGCACGCTCACCTGGTGATCGACGTCTGCCGCGACCTCGGATCGCACGTCGACGACCACCGCCGGCAAGACGAAGTCGCCCGCGGCCAGGTGGTCGGCGCAGCGGCCGTCGGTGTGGAAGTGGCACGGCGCCGAGTAGTGGGTCCCTGTGTGCTCGCCCTCACCGACGTCTTGAAGGTAGAAGCCGTCGTCGGGAACGGTGAAGACGGTACGGAGGGTGAAGGCGGGGTCGCCGGGGAAGACCGGGGTCCTCGACGGGCTGTTCACGTGGCTGAGGAACACGACCCGCCCGAAGCCAGGCATGCTCACACGTTCCCCGGCGGGGGCACCGGCGTTCGAGTCTCCGGAGCCCGAGGCGGCCCCTGCCGCGAAGCCCATCGAGACCGCCGCAACGAGCACCAGCGCCAAGGTGGAGACGGATCGCCTGTGCGTCGTCATGTGGAACCCCTTCCTGCCGATCGAACCGTGGGGGCATCGTCGCGCTCCCGGTCCCGCGAGGCAAGCCGACGGGCTACCGCGAGGGCGCGGTGCGGCTCTGCCGGCGATAGGCGATCGTCCAGCGAGGCTCCCATGCGCCGCCGTCTTCGGAGCGCTCCCAGCGCCAGTCGAACCCACCGGGTGTGATACCCGAGAAGACCATCCGCTTGAAGGTCGAGTCCGCATCGACGCGTTCGGGGGTGGCGAACGCCAGGGTGCCGTCGACGATCGTGCCCACGAAGTGCCAGTAGCTCCCGTTCGAGTCGACCCAGGTCTGGCGCCAGCTCTCGCTGGCCGGATCGAAGACCGAGACGCTCATGCCCGACCATCGATCGGGCTCGATCGCCTCGAACCGCTCGACGACGACCTGGTCACCGAGCTCGCGCGTGATCGTGTTCGTGCCGGACCCGCCGTCCCAGGTGCAGTTCCATCCGCCCAGCCAGAAGTCGAGCGCATCGGCGTGCATGTCGACCAGGCTAGCGCCCGAAGGCGGCGAGCCGTCGTTCGTTCACGAGATCGAGCCGGCGTTCGCGAACACGTCGCCGTAGACGTCGTAGGGCTCGAAGAAGTGCCAGAGCGAACGGAAGTGGAGCCCCTCGTACGCGCCGGTGCCCCTCGCCCTGCAGTACACGAAGTGCTCGATCATGCCCTTCCCGGCCACCCCTGTGAAGTTGCTGCACACCCAGGTCCCGTCCCCGTCGCGCAGAACGAACGGGCCCGAGAGGTCCACGCTCCCGTCAGGCCGCGGGGGGAAGTCGACGTTCGGGACCGTCCTGAGCCTGCCGCTGACCCGCGGGTCCGACATCGCCAGGTCGTACACCCACTTCGCGCCTGGCCTGACGAACGTCGCGTCGCCGACCACGGGGGTGACGCCCTCGGGACCGGGGAACACCTCGACGGGGCTCCCGTCGTCCGCCTCGATCCAGCCGAACCCCCGGAACCGGGTACCCGGCATCGGGTCGTCGGCCGACCCCGTGAACCATCCGTCGACGTGATACGTGAGTCCCTTGTAGGCGTCGTCGCCCGTGTACTCCGCAGAGAAGTACCGCGTGGCCGCGCCGCGCTCGAACAGGCCGTTCCAGGTGCCGCGCCAGGTTCCGCCGGCGTTGCGGATCACGGAGGTCCCGTGAAATGCCCCGCTGAGGTCGGGCCGCTGGAAGCCGGTGACCGTCGCCGTGCGCGTTCCGCTCACGCGAGGGTCGTTCATCGTGTCCAGGTAGACCAGCGTGGCGCCCGGGATCGGGTTCGCCGCTCGGTATGCCTCGTCGATGACCGTTCTGCCGACCACCGGGGCCCGCAGCGCCGTAAGTCCTCTCGATGCCCGGTCCGCGCCTCCGGCCGCCGAGCCGGTGTTGACGGCGAGCAGCGCGACCACGAGCAGTGTCGCCGCCAACGATCGTGTCGCACGCGTATCCATGGTGATCCCCCTTCCGAGGTGGGTCTCATCTTCACCGTGCGCAGCAACGGCCGGGCGTACGTAGGGTCGGAAGACCCTCGGATGTCGGGGCCGCCCACGGCGGCTGCGTAGCCGGACCCGGTGCGCGGCTCGATGGCCTAGGCTTCGAGGATCGAGCGCGTCGAGGGGAAGGGGCAGCACATGGGGTCGATCCGTGGTGGCGTCGGCCGTGCGGCGTCGGTCCTCTCAGCAGCTGTGATCGTGCTCGGCGGCCAGGGCGTTGCGATCGCCGGGGGCGTTCCCGGCCACCTCGACCCCATGTTCAACGGGACCGGTCGGGCGCAGATCGGGTTCGGCGGCCAGACGGCCGAGGCGCATGCGGTCGCGATGCAGGGCCGCAAGATCGTGGTCGTGGGCGCGGTGGGGCTCGAGGCCGACGAGGACATGGCCGTGGTCCGGCTGACCGCGGATGGGGCGCTCGACCGGACCTTCGGCGGCGGGGACGGGCGCTTCGTCCGCAACTTCTTCGGCGACGCCGATCTCGCGAACGCCGTCGCCGTGCTCCCGGATGACCGGATCCTCGTGGCGGGGCAGGGGTACGACCCGGTCTCGAAGACCGGGCGGTTCGTCGTGCTCCGGTTGACCCCGGACGGGCGCCTGGACCACACGTTCGGCGGGGGGGACGGGATCGTCGTCACGAAGTTCGCGCCGGGCGGCGCGTTCGGTCTTGCGATGACGGTTCTGCCCGACGGGCGCTTCGTGGTCTGCGGGTCCTACGCGGGCGTCACCTCTGGCTTCGCGCTGGTCCGGTATCGGGCGAACGGAGGGCTCGACCCCTCCTTCGGGTCCTCGGGCCGGGTCGTGACGAACTTCCCGGGGCAGCAGGAGGCGATCTGCACCGCCGTGACGCTCGTCGGCGCCAAGGTGATGGCCGTCGGGACCGTCTGGGACGGGTCCACCTACTCCTTCGCAGCTGCCCGGTACCGGCGGGACGGGATGCCGGATCCCACGTTCGACGGTGACGGGCTCGCCACGTTCGCGCCGGCGGTCAGCAACCGCGCGACCGGTGTCGTGGCGCTCCCCGACGACAAGGCCGTCCTGGCAGGCTCGGTCTCGGACGGTGTGAACCCGCCGGACGTCGCCCTCCTCCGTCTCACGCCGACCGGCACGCTCGATCCTTCGTTCGGTGGCGGCGACGGGATCGTGATCGACGACCTCGGCAGCGCCGATCAGTCCGGGGGGATCGTCCGGCAGGGCGACGGAAGGCTGATCCTGGTCGGGTTCCGGAACCCCGACATGTTCGTCGCCCGGTACAAGCCGCTCGGGACGCGCGACGCAGGCTTCGCGAAGGACGGCGTGCAGTCGAGCCCATGGTCCCTCGGAGCGAGCACCGCGTCGGCAGCGGTACTCGCCGGTGGGCAGGTCGTGGTCGTCGGGAACGTGAGGCCGGGCCCCCACTCGCGGTTCGCCGTCGAGCGGCTGTTCAGGTGATGGAGTTAGGTCGGTTCTCGTTCGGCGAGATCGAGATCGACGGGGTGACCTACGAGCACGATGTCGTGATCGATCGCGGACGGATCCGCAAGCGCAAGAAAGGTCCGTCCAAGGCACTACGAACCGGGTACGGCCACACGCCTCTGTCGGCCGCGGAGGACCTCCCGTGGGACTGCGGTCGTCTCGTGGTCGGGAGCGGGGCGGACGGCGCACTCCCGGTCCTCCCGGAGGTGACCGAGGAGGCGGCGCGCCGGGGCGTCGAGCTGGTTGTCGTTCCTACGGTCGAGGCGATCGAGCTCATGCGCGATGCCGATCCCGGGACGAACGCGATCCTGCACGTGACCTGCTGAGGGTGCGCTCATCTCGGTCCTCGTTGGACCGGGTCCCTCCAGGTCAGGGGCGCACGACGGCTCCTTGAACCGATGCCTCAGGCCGCCGGAACCTTCTTGTTCGGGTCGATGAACGGGAGCGACGCGGTCCTTCCCACGCGGGTGCCGTCGTCGGTCTCCACGTCGAGGCGGGTGCCGGGTGCGGCGAGCCCGACCGGCACCCAGACGTAGCCGATGTTCTTCTCGAGGCGCGGGGACCAGCACGCGTCGGTGACGTGCCCGACCGACTCGCCACCGTGTGCGACCGGCCAGTGCTGCGTGGGCTGCTCGACCGGCCCCCCTTCGAGCTCGATGCCCACGAGTTTGCGCGAGACGCCCTCACGGCGGATCCGCTCGAGTGCCTCCTTGCCCACGTAGTCGGCCTTCTGCTCCTCGACCAGGCGCTCGAGCCCGGTGATCTCGAACGGGTTGTCTGCCAGGCCGATGTCGGAGCCCCAGTCGAAGATGCCGGCCTCGATGCGCCGGATGTCCGACGAGGGCGTCACGCGGATGCCGTACGGCTTGCCGGCATCCAGGATCCGCTCCCACAGGTCGTCGCCCCGGCTGGGGTCGCGCAGGTAGATCTCGTAGCCGACCACCGCGGTCCAGCCCGTGCGGCTGATCACGACGGGGATGCCATCGAGCTCGGCCTCGTCGCACCAGTAGTACTTCATGTCCAGGATCCAGTCGCCGAACAGGTCGCGCATCGTGTCTTTGGCCTTGGGGCCCTGCACCTGCACCGGGTAGACCTCGGGGTGACCGACCTGCACGTCCAGCCCTGAGTTGACCGCGACCCCCATCGCGTACAGGCCCGCGTCGGAGTCGGCGAGCGCGAGCCACCAACGGTTCTCCTCGACGCGCAGCAGCACCGGGTCGTTCACGATGCCCCCGTCGGGCGCCGTCACCAGCATGTACTTGCCCTGCTTCACGGCGCACTTCGTGAGATCGCGGCAGGTGAGCAGGTTCGTGAACGCGGTCGCGTCGGGCCCGGTGATCTCGACGATCCGCTCGACGCTCACGTCCCACAGGGTCACGTCGTTCACGAGCGCCCAGTACTCCTCGGCGGGATCGCCGTAGGTATTGGGGTGGTACATGTGCTGATAGACGTCGTAGGCGGAGCAGCCGGCACGCAGGGTCGCCTCGAAGAACGGTGACCGGCGATACCAAGGGCCCCAGTTCAGCGTCGTGTGGTCGGGCAGCGACATCGTGTCCTCCTGTGCTTGGCTCGTGGTGGTGCAGAAGTCTAGGCCGGATCGGCGCCGGCCTCGGATGCCGGCCTACCGTCGAGGAACGTCTTCCAGATGTCGAGCGTCGCGATCTCGTCCGGCGGCGTCGCCTCCAGGTCGCCGTCGATCACGACGACGTCGGCGAGCTTCCCGGGCTCGAGTGACCCCAGACGGTCCTCGAGCCGCAGCGCGAACGAGGCATCGATCGTGTACGCGAACAGCGCCTCCTCGAGGGTGAGCGCCTGATCCGCCCCGATCGGGGCGCCGGCGAGCGTTCGCCGATCGATCGCCGAGGCGATCACGTCGAGCGGACGGTAGGAGGCGACGTCGGAGTCGCTGCTGAGCACGACCGTTACGCCCGCGTCCAGCTCAGCCCGCAGCGGCAGCAGCCAGTGTGCTCGTTCGCCGAGGCGCGCGAGGAACTCGTCCCCGCTGTCGCGCAGGTAGCGCGGCTGGTTCACCGTGATGATCCCGAGCTCGGCGATCCGTCGGATCTGCTCGGGAGTGGGGTATCCGGCGTGCTCCAGGCGATGCCGGTGTTCGCGTGGCCGCGCCCGGGCCGCGGCCTCGAAGGCATCCAGTGTGATCTCGATCGCTCGGTCGCCCTGCGCGTGGACGCCCACCTGCCAGCCGTCGGCGTGGGCCTTGACGATCATCGTCCGCAGCTCGTCGGGCTCGTGGTAGAGCGACCCGGGGAACTCCCCGCGCTCGCCGTAGGGCACATCGAACGCCGCGGTACCACCGATCAGCGAGCCGTCGGCGTAGAACTTCATCGCGCCGATGCGCAGGAGATCGTCGCCGAACGGCCCCGCGAGCCCGATCGCGCGGTACGCGTCGAGCTGATGCGACAGCGGCATGCAGACCGTGCGCACGGGGAGACGCCCGGCGTCGGCGGCCGCCCGGTACGCGGCGAGCTCCCGGCGGGTCACCTGGGCGTCGCAGACGGTCGTGAGGCCGGCACGGAGGAACGCGGTGCCGGCGCGTTCGACGGCCTCCACGAGATCCTCGAGCGGTTCCGCCGTGTGGAAGTTCGGGCCGTGGCTCCCGATCTCGACGGCCACGGGCAGCACGAGGTTCATCGCGGCGTCGAGGCACAGGCCGGTGAGCCGGCCGTCGGCGTCGCGCACCAGCTCGCCGCCCGGGGGATCCGGGGTGTCGTCGCGCAGGCCTCGGAGCTGCAGCATCGCGCCGTTCACGAGCACGTGATGCCCGGACACGTGGTACGCGAGCACGGGGTGCAGCGTCGTCGCCCGGTCCAGGTCCCAGCGCGTCGGCACCCGGTCATACTTCGCGTGGTCGAAGCCGTACGCACGGATCGCGACGCCGTCTGGCGTGGTGCGTGCGGCTTCGGCGATCGCCGCGACCAGGTCGTCGCACGAGGCAACGCCGGGATACCGCACGTCGATCGATGAGAGCGACTCGCCCGTGGCGAGGAAGTGGTTGTGGGCGTCGACGAAGCCCGGGACGATCGTGCGGCCCCCGACGTCGATCGCGCGCGCATCCGGGAAGCGGCCCAGGACCTCGCCGGCTATGCCCACGTCCA
>Ga0315273_10010899_pt1 | contig 11613 bp, 22 predicted proteins | sample YL17G02_0_MG_FD_205753 | JGI IMG/M metagenome (GOLD analysis project Ga0315273, IMG submission 205753) | Sediment microbial communities from Yellowstone Lake, YNP, Wyoming, USA - YL17G02_0 | ecosystem: Environmental > Aquatic > Freshwater > Lake > Sediment | place: USA: Wyoming | collected... | reverse complement strand
ACGTCGCTGTCGTCCGGCGGCGATGATGGCGGCGGCGTGCGCGGCGGCGGCGCTCCCGCACGCTCACGCTCGCGCCCTGGCGGCGTCTCTGGCCCAGAACGCGCCGTTCTGGGCGGCAGGATGACCCTGGCGAGCGCGCGGTGCATGGCTGGCGCGGCGGCGGCGGGCTCCTGGTCCTCCGCGTCGTCCGCGTCTTCCGCGTCGTCTTCCGACTGCGGGGGCGAGTTGAGGAGCCGGAGAGCGAGCGACACCCGGTCTTCTTTCGATGGTGGGGGTAGCGCCTTCACTTCGGGTCTTCCTGGGGCGGTTCGTGGGTCGCCACACCATGCTCATGAAGTATGGCTCTGCCCAGCTTGAGCGTCGCTTCTTTGGAGAGGGTGCCCCCGAGATCTGACTTGTCGTCGACCACGATCTCGAGCTTCCCGTTCACCAGGATGAGGAGCCCGCCTTTCCAGGTGAACACCGTCTCGATGCGCGTCTTGCCGTCGAGATCGTCAATGCGTTCCTGCGAGATGAACGGCATCAGGGATTCTCCGCTGGCGGCGGGGACGCTGGCGCTGGCGCTGGCGTCGCGTCATGCCGTTCGCTGATCTCAACAATCTGCCTGGCGAGCAGCAGCGACAGGTCGCCGGGTAATATGATCGTTCCGTGTATCTCGCCGCTCAGCGTAATCATGAGCCGGCCGTAAGCATCGACCGACGAATGCGTTTTGACGTCGACTTCGCCTGGCTTCATGGCTTCTTCACCGTTGCGGCAAGGGCCTCGCTGATACACTGCTCCGGCGAGTCGCCGTCCCCGCTCCACGGATCGCCTCCGGCCATCTCCCGAATGGATTTGCGGGCATCGAGCAGCGCCCATCGCAGCCGGTCGATGATCGCGTTGGCGCAGGCAACCGTGGCGTGCGTCGCCGCCAGCTCAGCCCGCAGCCGTTCGACATCGTCGCTCAAACGCTTCGCATCGTCAGCCGCCTCGCCGATGAGTGCGTTGGCGCAGTCAAGCGTGGCGCGCGTCGCCGCCAGATCAGTCCGCAGCCGCTCAATCTCGTCCAGCAGCGCAGGCGCCGCGTCACGTAGCGCGAGAATCGCGTCGCGGTCGGCTGTCGTGCATTTCTGGTCGTATTCGCCATCGGCCGAACCGTCGTCGAAGACGGTCTCGCCGGCAGTGCCCTCAACCCGCCAGACGCCATCATGGCCAAGTGTCTTCCACGGGCCCGGCGTCGCCGCGGCCAGCAGCGAACCCAGCGCCGCCGTGTCAACCGGTGGGGTCATGTCTTCCCCGCCCTTGATAGCACCAGCATTGCCAGGAAAAACGTCGAGACCATGATGGCCAAGTATTCTGAGTCGGTCATGGATTCTCCATCGTCGCGGCTGGCAGGTATTCAGCGCGGCGTTTGCAGGCATCGCAGGTCACTTTTCGGAGGGACGGCGTCACTCGAGGGTAGTGGTCAGGCCACGAGAACGGCTTCTTCGACGGCGGCTCCGGCATCTGCGCTCCGCACGCCGGTTCCCCGTCATCGAACACGCACCAATGCGTGACGGGCTGTAGATCGGAGGTCATGGCTTCTTCAGCGTCTCCACCGCCCAGTTCCACTCGCCCTCAACGCGCTCCCGACCCACCGAGGCCGGCGAGTTCTTCAGCCGGGGCGTGCTTCCAAGCTCCTCGATCTCCACCACGAACCTCCTCGGGACGCTGGTCATGTTTTTCACCGTGATCATGATGGGGCAGTCGGGCCTGGCCGTGTCCATCGTCAGGATCGTCTCGTCGAGCCGATGAAGCCTGACCGGACTCACGAGCTGAGCGTAGTTGCCCACCAGGACCTCGAGGAGCTCGAAGTGTTCGCCCCCCTCGATGAGCCACACGCCGCCACGCCAGGCGCGCTGGGGATGCCAGACACACTTGTACTCCTCGCCGGGGAGAGCATCGTTCCCCCAGATGGTGCCGAACGTGGCCGTGCTCTCGAAGCTCATCGAGCGATCTCGACTTTGGTGACCGCGTCCTGGCGATCAAAGTGCTTCGCCAGATCGGACACGTTCACGAACACCGGGATCTTGAGCCGCTCGGCCTCGTCCACCTCGTCTCGCGCGCCGCTCGACGTGGCCCAGTTCGGCGTCAGCATCACGGCGTCGCACCGACGCAGCAGCTCCATCGTCCCGTCCAGGAAGAACTTGTCCGGGAGCTCCCCATGAAAGTGTGCCGTGTTGGCGTGCGGAATGAGTGGCATCATCCCGAGCCTCGTGACCTCGAGCCCGAGCCGCTCGGCCGCCCGTATGTTCTCCGCGAACCCCCAGGCCGTCCGCGCCCGGAACGGTCCTGCGATGTAGACGACGGCCATCTTCTTCTCGGGCGCTGGCCTGCCCATGATGGGGGAGCGTGTAGAGATCTCAACGTCCGATGGATTCATGCTTTTCTCCCCGCAGTTGGTGCAGAGCGCGTCGTCGTCAAGGTTTCCGACGCCACAGTGCGGGCACCTGCTGGCGAACCAGAAAGATCGCAAAATGCCGTCAGTCGAGCCGCCGTGCTCAAGAAAATCAGCGACTGCCTGGAGGATCGCGTCTTCGCCCGTCATGATTTACGCCCATGTTCGTATCGGTCAGTCATCGAACAATCCCTCCGGAGCCCGGGGAGCTCCTGCCCCTGCCCTCGTTTGCTCCTTTTTCAGCTTCAAGTGTTTGCCCGGCAACGCTCCGCTCATCGGAAGGATCGAGAAGAACGTCTGACAGAGCCCGACCTTCATCATCTTCGCCGCCGGCAGGATCCCTTTCCAGTTACCTACCACGATGCTGGTCTTCTGCGCGCGGGTCACCGACGTATAGAAGAGGTTTCTGTCGTGCATCTGCGAGTGCGATGAATGGACCACCGAGATGACGCAGGGGAACTCCCCGCCCTGGGCCTTGTGGACCGTCAGCGCATAGGCGAGCGATAGCTGCGACCAGTAGGTCTTCGGGAACACGGTGAAGCCGAAGTCCTCGAACTCGATGCCCATCTCCTCGTCGTTGACCCAGGACACGACGCCAATCGATCCGTTCATCGGCCCGAGCTGGTAGTTGTTCTCGGTCTGGATCACCCGGTCATGAGGCAGGAGCTTTGGAGGCTTTTCCCGCTTGCCCAAGACCTCCGGCTCCACCGTCACGCCCCAGAGCTTCATCTGGATGAGCGCCTGGAGTGCCCGGTTCATCGCATCCGTCCCGAGCACGCCTTTTTTCATCGGGCTGAGAAGCTGCACGCCTTTCAGGATGTCGAACCCGAGCCGCTCCGCGAGCACGTCCTGGTAGAGCCCGAGGATGTAGCGTCGTGCGGTCCCCGCATCCGCGAAGTCTCCCCGCACCCACCACGGCGTGAACTCGGCCGGCGGGGCCGCGTCAATCGTCGCGAGTGGGATGGAAGGCCGCACCTCTCCCGCCAAGATGGCCGTGCTGTTCTCCGCGAGCGGGCCCGACTGGCGCATGATGGTGCGGAGGATGACGGCCGGGATGGGCTGTCGGGCGATAAGGTCACGAAGTAAATTGCCGGGGCCCACCGGGGGGAGCTGGTTGTGGTCGCCGACGAAGACGATCATCGTCTTCGAGAGATCGACCGACTCGAACAGGTGCCAGGCAAGCTCGATGTCGACCATCGAGAGCTCGTCCACGATGAGCACGTCAGCCGCCACGATCCGGTCATCGTCGATGATGTCGGGATCAAGCCCCTCTTCCTCGCGCTTGACGGCCATCGCTCGCAGGAACCGCGTTTCGTCTTCGTGATAAAAAGTCCTCCCATTGCTCCCGAGCAGCCGGTGCAGCGTCTGGGCCGGGCGCTTCACGACTTCCTCGATGCGCTTGGCCGCGCGTCCTGTGGGCGCCGCGAGGTCGACCGTGAGCCCGAGTTCTTCGTAGAGCCTCACGATGGCGGTGATGGTGAAGGTCTTGCCGCTGCCGGCCCCGCCCGAGATGAGCGTCATGGTGTGCGAGGTCGCGGCGAGCACCGCGGCGCACTGGTCATCGTTCAGGGGGAGTCCGAGTGCCTGGATGAGGGCTGGGACGTCCTTCCCGGCGAAGTGCGGATTCGGCCAGGAGCCGTGCTCGAACGTCTCCATGAGGGACTTCTCGTGGCGATAGATATGAGGGAGCGCGACGAGGTCGACCCCGTTGTGCTTGACGATGACGACATCGCCATCGGCAACGGCGCCGTCGATGGCTTTGCCGGCGTCGATACCCTCTCCTTCGCCCAGGAGATCTCGCACGGCCCGCACAACGTCGCGCCTGGTGAGCCATGTGTGTCCGTCGTTGTCGAGCGCCTGGAGCACGACGTAGCTCACCGCGGCCAGGGCGCGCGTGGGGGAGCGCGGGTCGATGCCGGTCTTGAGGGCGATCTCATCAATGCGCTTGAACCCAAACCCCTTGATGGTTCTCACGATCATGTAGGGGTTTTCGCGGATGATAGCCGGGAGCGAGTCTCCGAAGTTGTTCACGAGCGTCGTGATCTGATGGGCGGTGAGCTCGCACCCTGCTAGCCACGCCGACGTCTCGTTCCGGTCGTCGTTCTTCTTCCACGACGCGGCGAGCGACGTCACGAGCGCCACAGGCAGCCCGCACGCCTCGGCCACTTCAACCGGGCTCTCCTGGAGCTTTGCGGGGAGCCCGAGACCGAAGACCTCGACGAGCTTGCCCGCCCTGACCGGCCCAAGCCCTTCAACGGGCAGGTACGTCAGGTACGCGGCGAGTCCCTTGGGGGTGAAAGTCGCAGCGTCGCCGCTCACGAGCTTCTTCACCTGGACCTGACGGCCGTACTTCGAGTCCTCCCAGATGCCAGCGATCTCAACGCGGTTGCCAGCCTGGAGAAACGCCTTCACGGCGAACTTCACGCGCTGGCCGTCGTCCGTGTGAAGAAGCCCCGCCGTGTACTTCAGCGCCGAGTAGAACACTCGCTCGACATGCCCGGCGCACTCGACGCGCGTGCCTGCCGCGGGGATGGATGAGACGGCTGAGACGGCTGGGATGGCCGGCGGCGGCGCTCCGCTCGTGACGAGCGAAAAGCCTTCGGGGATCGTGGCCCTCAAAGTCATGGAGCCTTGTCCTTCGAGTGGAGAAGCTCGCGTATCGCGTCGCCGGGCCGATAGGGCTCTGCCGGCGGATCGTCGGCCGGAGCCCATCCGGCCCGAGGAGTTCTCACCGAATGGAGCTTGAACGGCGAGACGATGATGCGCGGCTCGACGTACACCGGCTGCACGCTGTCCCCGCCCGGGTCCTTGCACATGACCCAGGTCCCCTCGGCTGATGCCGGCGAGAAGAGCCCGTTCGGATCGGCCTGGGCGATGACGGCCGATGAGTGTTGATAGTCGGCTTTTAGCGGGTTCGTGTACTGGGTCGCGTAGGGGATGCCGTACCCGATGGAGTCGCAGAAGAACACGAGCCGCCCGCCCATCTCGTTCCAGACGTAGGTGTACGTGACGAGCCCCGACTGGTCCCGTAGCTCGAGGATGTCCTTCAGGAGCTTCCGCTCCCGGAAGTTCTTGATGGCCGGCAGCCCAGTTTGCGCCGTCCCTTCGGCGAGGAGTCGCTCCTGCTGCTGGCGCTGCTTCCCGTCGCTCGAGTCGTCGCAGCTATCCGTCTCGGTCGCCGCAGCGAGCGCAAGCACGAACGCGCCCACGCGCATCATCGGTACGACCCCGCGCTCTGTCGAAGCCCGCGGACGAACTCTGCCAGGGCTGGAGGCATCGCCGACTCGTCGTAGTCCGCAGCCCTGTGGAGGATGACCGACGCGAGCGCGGCCTTGTGCTCCTTGTCGGCTTGAATGAACTGGAACTGCATGTTCTGGAGCTCCTGGACCATTCCCTGGTTGTAGGCCTTCGACTGCTCGAAGGTCTGCCGACGCACGGCCTCGTACTTCGGAGCGAACGTCTTGTAGAGGAAGAAGTCGCTGCACTGGAGGATCCAGATGAAGGCTAGCGTGCCGACGAGCGAGAGGAAGATGATGCCAATGTACTTCATGGGGTCCTTTCAAGAGGGATGTCGATGTCGACCGGTGACGAAATCATCGCGAGGTCACTTCCGCCACATGGCAGCCTTCGCACTCCGCGCCGAGCCCCGGGCCTCGCCACCAGATGCGCTCGCCCTCGACGTAAGGCGCCCCGCAGTCTTCGCAGTTTCCGAAGTATTTCGACGTGACGTAGGTGCCGCCGAACGCCTCCTTGATGGGCTCGAGCCCGGCGGGGGAGAGGCTCCACTCCTCATGGATCTCCTTCAGGAGCTTCAGCGCCCCGGCCTTGTCCTTCGCTGCGAGAACAGCCTGGATGCGGGCTTTCATGGCGCCACTCGCTTCTTCTTGAACCACTTGGCAGGAAGCCCGGTGGCGTTCAGGTGATCGACGCACCCTTCAAGGGTCGAGCCGGTGCAGCGAGCAAAGACGTTGTTCTTTCCCAAGATCTCGACCGACCAAGTGGGCACCGACGGTAGCACCCGACAGAGATTCGCTCGGACAGTCGGCTCGCCAAGAACTTCGTTTTTCTCCATCCACCATTGGTCGGCAGATGGCGCCGGCCCCCGATGAAGAGTGCGCCCCCAGAGCGTCAGGGTGCGGCTCTTTGGGCTCGCTTTCTTCATGGCGTCCCTCGCGTCGCGATACGAAGCAGGATCAGGTAGCCGAGGAGATCGAGCACCACGTCTTCCCCGGAGGCGCTCCCCCGCACGAGCCGGGAGAGCTTGTCGTCGAGGCGGACCTTGATTTGTTCCACCGTGTCGGCCTTCGAGAAGATGCGGATGGGCGACAGCGCCGACGAACCGTAGGCTCGGTTTTTCTCGAGCAGCATCGCTTTCAGCGCGTCGCACTCCTCGGCGATCAGAATGGCGTCGGGGCTCATCGCCTGTCCGTCGTGCGTCTTCTGCCCCGAGAACGGCCGACCACCAGAACCGTCGAGCGGAAGAACCGTCGGGGATTCTGCGACGGGGTACGGCTGACTCGCTGGATGGCCTCCGGTGACCGATGCCAGCCGCTGGGCGTGACCAGGAGCGCACAAGCAATCGTTCAGAGCCGGGCTCGAGGACGCTCGCTTCCCGCATATCGGGCAGAAGTCAGAGTGGCGGGCATTCATGGGGTCCTCACTGGCCGAGGCCCGAGCGCGGCCGTGAGCGCGTCGAGGTACGTCTTCCTGGCCACGAATCGCGCCTGCTCCTTCGCGTACTCCTCCTGAGCACTGGCGAGAGCTTGAGTGGCCCGGGAGATCTGAACCGAGCGCCACCCTTCCGCGCTACCGGCCGGCGACCGCTGCACGAACGGCTCGCCGTCACAATCGTGCTTGATCGAGTCCACTAGCTGAGACTCCATGAACGTCTTCAACGCACTGTGACGCGCCGTCGGCAGCTCCCAGGCTCGAACCTTCTCGAGCATCGCCGTGTAACGAGCCAGCATGTCGTGGTGATGCTTCCAGGACGCCTGGTTAGCCTCGCGGATCCGCGCCAGCTCTTTCGCCCATTCGATGGACATTTCGTCCTTGGAAAGCTTGCACAGCCGTTCGAGCTCCGCTTCGGCCTTTTTCACCTCGTGCGACTCGAACTCGGTATCCCCGGCGGTGACGTTGCCATCGTGAAAGAACGCCTCCGAGCAGTGCCAGGCGTACTGCTCGATGGTCGTGTGGCGGCCTTCCGCTACTGGATTTGTGTATCCCGTTGTCATGGCTTCCACCTCCAAACGTCCATCGCGCTGACTCCGAACCCGAAGCACGAGAGCATCAGCGGCTTCGGGTAGGCGTGTTTCTCTCCGACGAACTTGATCCGGGGGCTCACCGCCAGGACGCTCGCCCGCTGGTGAACGTGCTTGGCGTACCAGAGCGCGTCGATGCTGGCCGGCGTCAGCATCAGGATGCGGCGCTCGGGATGTCCCATCGCGAGGCATCGCGCGGCCCAGGGGTCGATGACCTTGAACGGCGGGTTCAGCCAGAGGAGCCCGTTCGGCCAGGGCTGCGTCAGCGCGTTGTCGGCCTCCGTGAAGAACCCGCCGGGCACCTTGGTGTTCGTGGCCTGGGCCGCGAGGTCGAACGTGAGCTTGCCGAACCGCTGCTCGACGGCGTCGATGAACTCCTGGGGAGTCTCGTAGTCCTGGCGCGTGTCGCCGTGGCTGATGGGGGAGTCCGGCATCAGAACCCCCACGCCGCCCAGTAGGCGCAGCGTCCGCGGACACGTTCGTGTTTCTCGCTGGCGAGAGCCTGGTGGTCCTTGCAGGCGTAGAAGCCTTCGCCCGGGTCGGCCTGGCGGTCGCGGCGGCACCGGTCGCACCGGCAGGCGAGAACGCAGGGCGCGTCGCAGTTCGGCGTGCCGTCGCACTTCGCCGTGGGCCGGCTGCTCATGGAGTGCTTTCAGGCCGCGGCGCTGATGGCAGCAGCTTGAGCAGAGAGTGCTGTCGCACGGCGTTTCCGACGGCCGACCGGGCGGCCCGGATGGCGCTTCGCTCGACGAGGTCGAGCGTGCTCGTCACCTGGGAGTAGAGCTGCCGGATCTTCGGGGGCGTCATCCGGGCGGGCAAGTCTCCGATCTCCTCGATCAAGATCTTCGCCTCCGGCAGGGTCAGCGACACCGTCAGCCCGTGCTCAGTGAGATGGATCCGCATCTACTTGCCGTACCTCTCCGCTGAACGCTTTTCCCTGGCCTCTTCGCGCTTATCGCGACGATCTTCGCTCTCGACCTCCCGCTCGTACCGGCGGAGCTCGGTCGTCATCTCCTGAGCCATCCGCCGGGCTTCGCGGTTCTTCTCAAGATCGTCGGCCCTCTCCATGAGCCGCATGATGGTCCCTTCAAAGATGTTGAGCGCCTGGACGACAAGCGTCCGCATGTCGTCAGCGGACATCTGAACGGGCGCCGCTGCCATCGTCGTTCTTTTCGCAGCCCTTTTCGTCTTTTTCTTCATCGCTGGCTTCTTTCTCATCACGCACTCGTGAAGCGGCCCGTCCCGGTCGGTGGTGATGTGCTGGTGAGCACTGAAAGGCTCGCCACAGTGGTCGCACGGCGTGGACGCCACCGCGGCCCTGAGCCTGCTCGTCCTGATCATTCGGTAGAAGGTACTCACCAGAAGTCCTTCGGTAGCTTCGGCCGTTCCGGCTTGACCTTGGGCGTGGGTGTGGCCGCAGCCTTGGACTCTACCGGCGCCGCCTCACGGATTTTGTGAATGCCGCATACCGCCGTCGTGCCAGGCATGTCCGCTATCTGGCGACAGATGACGCATTCGGGAGAAACGCCTCCTGCTGGCTGGGTATCGGCCGTCGCGCTCACTGGGGACTCGTCCAGGCTCGCGCCCGACCTCGCCCGGTGGAAGCTGAAGGTCGGCTCTCCCGAGTCGAACCGGCACTTCTCGCCGGGCGTTGCATGGCAGACCGGACAGGGCCTTCCGAGCGCGAGCTCGATGCCGATGGCTGGTGACGTGATCCAGGTTTTTCCGTCCGCGGCCTGGGCGGCGAGCTTTTCCTCGTGCTCCGCGTAGATGCGGCTCCGCGTCCAGATAAACACCAGGCCGTTGCCCTCGAGCACTCCCGCGAGGCTCCAGTTGTCGCCAGGAGGCCGCAGCACTTCGCCGTCCTGCATCGTGCTGGTGGTGTAGATGTCGACACCGGGCGGGACGACGAGGTTCACCAGATCCTCTTTACGCCGCTGCCAAGAACCTCGACGACCACACTCACTATCTGACCAACCTCCACAGCCCCGAACCGTCCTCGGGTGATGCTCATCGGGTAGGAGAACATGAAGCTCCGGCTTCCGATCTTCACATCCGTGATGACCGCCCCGCCCGAGGCTTCAATCTCGAACCCGGTGAGGGGCATCTGCGGAGCGAACATGAACTCGTGCGACGTTCCGCGCGCCACAATCGCGGACTGCCCTCCCGAGAAGAACTCGCCGGGCGCGAGCTTGGCGATCTCTGGCTTGAGCAGCACCCCGACCATGACCGGACCGTTTGAGATCTCCGAGACAAGACGCTCAAGCGACAGGTTCATCGCGGCAATCCGATCCACCATGTTGTAGAGCGCGTTCAGTTGATCCTGGACGCTGGGCGGCTTGTTCCGACGAGGAGCTCTCTTCACAGGCGCCGGCTTCTTCTTGCTTCGAGTCGTCATGCGCTACCTTCCTTTCCTGGTTAAGGAGCGTTCTCGGCGTTCTCGGCGTTCTCGGCGTTCTCGAGAGCGTTCTCGGCGTTCAGCGCCGCCAGCCTGTGCGCCGCGTACTTCTTGATGTGCTGGCTGCCGTGGTCGGCGAAGCGCGCGATGGCGGCGTAGACGACCTCCGGCGGCATTCCCGACTTCGAGAGCGTCGCAATCTCTCGCTGAGCCTTCGCCCTGGTGAACTTCTTGATGTCGATAGCGTCATTCATGAAACTCGGTTCCCTTCTTGCTCCTACCCGTCAGATCTCCATGCGCCAGTTCCCACGCCTCCCTGAGAGCATCGAGCGCCAGGTGGACGGCCTCTTCCGCCTTCTTCGCATCCAGCGCGTGCCGAGCCTCGAGGAGCGCAACCGTCGATGTCCGCCGGATCGTCCTCATGGCCAACCTCAGTTTGGCGCCAGACGCGCCAGGCAGGACGCGCAGTACACCGCCGCGTCATCCCCGAAGTCGTCCGGGGACGTCGCGTAGTCCATGCGGGCGGCGGCCCCGCAGATCGGCCGGGCAGGCTCCCGGTCGTAGACGTGGGCCGTTCCGTCGTTGAACATCCAGATGGCGTACCCGGCCCAGCGAAACTGCTCGGCAGCGTCTGCAAGAGCCTCGCTCTCGCTCTCGCCTTCGCCCCAGCCCTGAGCGGACATCACAGCCGCTTCCTGGTAGCGGTCCCGCTCGCCGGCTCAGCCCCGAGAGCCTTCCTGAGCGTCGCCTTCACAAAGGCTCGCCGGTCAGGAGCCTCCTGAAACCGGACCATCAGGAGCGTCCCGAGCTCCACGATCTCTTCATCGGCGCTCACGCCGAATTGATCCAGCACCCACTTGAGGTTGATCCCGATCACGTTCATCCCATCCCTTCTCGAGCTCGTGCGCTTTTTCAAGCGCGCCGCCGTATCCCTTTGTCTCGCACCAGGCTTTCCACAGGCCCATGAAAACCTGTGGAGGAGTGAGCCCCTTCACCTGACGCGCCGCGTGGATGAGGGCTTCGACCTCACGCACGCGCCGGTAGTCCTCGACGCAACGGTCGCACTCCACGACCGGTTTGATCCCCGCTTTCAGTCCTCCAAGCCCGCCCCCCGAACGGGCACAGTGCGGGCACAAGAACTTCGGCCCCAGACCGCTCATCTCATGAGCTCTGCCTGAAGCTCTTTCATCGCGGCCACCAGGTGACCCTTCACCGCCTTCCGACGTCGCGCTGGCAGCCGGCGCGAGACGTCAATCTGACGAACGATCCGTGCCAGGAGTGCCAGGTGCTCTCCTGGCGGTCTTGCGGTTGCTGGCCTCGGCATTGGTCGGTGACGGCACTTGCCGGGACCGTGGGATGTCCCAACGGTCCCGGCCTGTACTCGCGCCTCTTAGAAGCCGAGGTCCGCGGTCGATTCCTTGTCGGCCGCCGCTCGGTTCGAGGGAGCGGGGGGAGGAGCCTTCTTGCCGGGCTCGCCCTTCGCCTCGAACGTCCACATCGTTCGACTGCCCTTGAGCTTCACCTTCGCAATCGCCTTGACG
>Ga0315273_10010898_pt1 | contig 11613 bp, 10 predicted proteins | sample YL17G02_0_MG_FD_205753 | JGI IMG/M metagenome (GOLD analysis project Ga0315273, IMG submission 205753) | Sediment microbial communities from Yellowstone Lake, YNP, Wyoming, USA - YL17G02_0 | ecosystem: Environmental > Aquatic > Freshwater > Lake > Sediment | place: USA: Wyoming | collected... | reverse complement strand
ACCAGTACACCCCCCGATGACTATCGAAATAATCCTTGTAGATATCCTTCGACCCCAGAAGCAACGTTATGCAATCGTGTCCCCTCGGCACAACAATCGGAATTTTGGCCGACAAGCCGATTATCCCATTACTGCAAAGCCCATAACCCAACAGCGACGCATCGTAGGATTTATTTTGAATGTCGCTTGTAACATCGAGGGTTTTTTGGACCTCCTGGCGCAGTTTTTCCGGCTCATTGTGCAGCCCCTGTTTCATCACCACCACGTCAACTGTGTTTGGCGAGCGGGCCGCGCAATAATACGCCTCTTTTTGCACCACCTTGCAAACGATAAATTGCAGCCGCATTTGGCAGCCAGATTACCAAAAAGATGTGAAAAAACCACAGATTACACTGATTTCACTGATTATATTTTTGTTTTTAATTTTCTGTGTAATCTGTGAAATCTGTGGTTGCATTACTGCAAATCAAACGGCGTATTATCAACCGGCTCGAACCAGCCGATGTTCATTTTCGCCATTTCCGCGGTGTAGTTATCTCCCAATATCGGCTTGGCCATTGCTTTTGCCTCGACGTGCCCGTCCGCCCAGCCGACGTTGGCTGAACCATAATGTCGGAAGTGAATCGACGGCGTCGAGAAGGCGATATCGGTTATACCATTCATTACATAATGCGGCGGCTCGGCAAATGAATACTCAATCAGATACCAAGCTCCCTGATAATCTTTATAGAATGCCGTATCCGCGAACATCAACGTCTCAGCAGGCCTCTTTACTTCCATCGCGTTTGTCGTCTTGGCGTATGCCTTATGCATCGCAGCAAACGTTGTAATTCCATTGCCCCAGAGCCGGCAGCCCAAATACTGCATGTTGTACCCATAGCCCCCGCAACCACGCTCAAAATTTATCACCCAGCCCTGGTCTTTGGTAAAATTGACCTTTTCGGGACATTCCTTAATCTTGCCGTCCGCAAGATAGCCAGCCAACGGCCCCTTTTTCGCGTCAAACAACGCGTTTATATTCTCCCGAACGCCGTGCCACCGATGTAATCCCCCGTTAGCGCCCATCCACAAATCGCTCGCTGCAGACACATAGTATCCGTCGTGGTCATTCGAGTATCCGATGTTTGCCAGCATAAGCTGGCGCAGATTCGACCTGCACACAATCGCCCTGGCTCTCGACCTTGCCGTATTAATCGCGGGCATCGTCACCGCCATAACCACCGACACCGTCGAGACGACTACCATTACTTCCACTAAACTAAACCCGCGTTTACCTTTTCCGCTCATAAAATAATCAATAATCAATTATCAATTTATATGCCATTGTTCGACTTTGCGCCAGTCCTTCGCGAATTCCGCAAAGTCCTTGAAATTCACAGTTAAATCCTTCGGCTTAGCCAAATCGCATCGCGACAGGTAATTATCCTGCCCGAAATGACTCAACCAGCACTGTGCAAAAATATCCAAATCCTCATAATCGACAATACCATCTAAGTTGATGTCCCCGCCATATTCCTGTGGCTGAAGCACCCCTATCGCCTCCAAATCAAAGCCGTCCGACCATTTAGTCGGCCAAGCATCATATATCGGGTGATTGGCATCATAGTAACCCCAGTTGGGCCAGGTACAGGGGTCAATGAATTTATGCGCATTATCGTAGTAATCGCCGTTTCCCGGCACATCAACTATTCGCACATACGAGATGCTGTTCAAGTCAACAAGGCCGGCTACAACGTTCGGCTCGTTCCTTATTTCGCTCAAATCAAAAGGCGTGCCCGTGAACTCGTCGCCGTTGTTGGGATGTTTTCCGGCAAGATTGTAAACCTGTGTAATATCAAAGTAGCAATACCCACGATTGCTGTCCGGCACACCCGTCAAATCCACCGACGGGAATCTCGCGAAATCCGTGCCGTTGGACGAAACCTCAACATACGCAAACTCACAATAATACAGATTGTCCTCGACGCGAAACCCGTTTTCAAAAACGGCGAAGTCATAGCCGTTCTGGTCGCGGATTGTTTCGGTGAATGACAACGTAATTTGCCCGGGCGAGACACCGGCGTTGATTTCATTCTGGTCGAGATCACCCAAGCTTACTGTATCGCTTGGAATGTTGCCATAACTCGGTCCAAATGCCATTGTCGGGTCAAAAAACAGTATATGTCGAGGATATCTTGGCGACGTCGGTATCGGCTCCGGTGTCCAATCATAACTGACGTAACCCGTCGCCCAGCCGCGGAATATCGGGTTTATCACGCCGTTGGGGTTCGATGGCGTTGTCGCTTTGCCGTCCGGCCCGATATACGAGCATACACCAGCTTCTCTGTATGGTCCGCCCTTCACTATGGCTCCAAACAATCCAATAATCAAAAACACTTTCCACGCAACAACTCTTTTCATCATCCCTCATCACTTCCGAATCTCGTGGCGCCGCTCCGTTTACCTGCGCTGCCCCATCAAATTGTCAGTCGGCTTCTCCTTCTCCTTAACCCGATCATCCCTGCGAATGTTAACAGCGATAACGAGGCAGGTTCAGGCACCACCGTATCAATCACAAAATAACCGGGTGTGTTCATGCCCCAAGGCGCCGTATCGCTCGAACTCATACTAAACTCCACACTTTTCACCACTCCCAGCGAAGCCAAATCCACAAACTGCCAACTATTCACAATGTAATCCAACTGATTGTCCGCGAAGCGGTAATCGGCCAAATAAAAATCAACCGTTCCCGTTACCGCGCCGGCCGCGTCTTTGCCTGTCATCGTCAGCAAAAACCAGTCCGCGTCATTGCCGGTCGAGCCGCCGAATTTCTTGGCGAACGAATCGCCGTTAAGCATCGAGTAATAAGCATAGTTGTTATTCGTAACGCACAACCCGCTCACAATGGTCGGCGCATCCAAAACCATCGTGGGCGGCGTAATCCAGCCGACGTAACCAACCGCGTAATTCGCGCTGCCGCCCTGACCACTGCCAGTTATCGCGTTATACTGACTCGACAGGCCCTTTGCGGAAGTGTTGCTGATATTCGAATACGCGAATCCGTCCCACGATTTATACGTCGTGTCGTAGTTGTTGCTAAACCACGCGCTTCCGCTGGCAAACCCGCCCGAACCGTCCGAGCCATTCCAGTAAGACCCTGCCCCCAAAGCCAAATCTTCAAAATTCGCTATTTGTTCCGCCTTAACCAAACCACAAACTCCTAACAACAATACTGCCACTAAACCTCTCATCACCCTCAGCGAAGCCATTTTCCCTTCTCCAAAACTCTAATAAACTCTCTTTAGTCACCGTTACCCCTCTCCGTCACATCTGAACCCGGCAACTTCTGTTGCCTTTACACCTCCTTTCACGCGCCAATTCCAAAAATGCGCAAAATAAAAAGCCGTCGTCCCGCGAAAGGAACGACGGCTTAAAATACCAAGCCAAACCACTTGAGCAGTTTTTGGTTTTGAGTTTTAAGTTTTTAGTTAAAAACAACTAACAACTCAACACTAATAACTCAAAACTTTTTTACAGCACACCGGCTCCGGGTTCCATTCCACGAGAACTCCATCAACCACTTAATCAATCACAGGCAGGTTTTCTGACTCGCGTCCTACCTCAAGGCCCCTTCCCACCCCGCGCCAATCTCTCTTCTTGCCAAAGATTAGCGCGAAACAGTGGATATCTGCCTTTCGGACTTCCGACTATAAGTCGAAACAGACGCATACAGCCGCGGGTCGGTCTCGGCTTCCAACCGAGTTCCCATTTGATTATCCCAAGGATTTCGCCTCAGGACCCGTGATTACCATATTTCTTTTCCAAAGAACTGTTACAACTCTCTTCTACCGCTCAATTACAAAACCTGCAACAAAAAAATTGGGATTTTTCTATTTATTTTTTCTGTCCCGCCAGACAGCGGCGAAACAGGCAAAATCGATGAAATCCGCTCTGCGGAAGTGCAAAGGTTAAACTGTTAAGCTTAAAACCAAAACTGATAACTTAAAGCTTTATCCGCCTCGGGCGGGTTTACGCTGCATTTTTGCATTTTGCTCTTTGCTTTTTGCATTGAAACCTGTCCGCTATACGCTACACGCTTTACGCTGACTGGATTTACTCGCTGGATTGGGGGGCTATTTGCGATTTGCGTGCCGTTATGCCATTCTTTTCGCCATTTTCTCTCTTGACCGTACCCGGAAAAAGGTTATAATAGTAACCGCCTTTGCAGGTGGGGTAAAAGGCAAAGAAGGCGGAAGAGTGAGAATGAGCAATGGAGAGAAGAGAGACCTTGCTATGTTCATTCCTCGCGTTTCATTTCCTGCCTTGTAAACTTATCGCTTTTTTGAAGAAGGAGAAGAGAGATGAGAAAGAAAGCAACTTTTGTATTGGCAATGGTGTGTGTGATGGCTGCAGCCAACGCTGCTTCGGCTGACACCATACGCGGAATCAATATGGATTTTGTAACTATCGGCCATGCGGGCAATCCAGGGAACGCACAGGTTATGAACGATGGTTCCACCGGCTATGGTGCGGTAAGTTATAATTATCGAATAGGCAAATACGAATTGACCAATGCTCAGTGGAATGCTTTTACAGCCGCCGCTGGTGCTCCCACAGGCAGCCCTGCTTCTGCTTATGACCAAAGCTCATCTTACACCGGCGCTCAGCAACCGACCGATTATGTGAGCTGGTATGAAGCTGCCCAGTTCTGTAACTACCTGACCAGCAGCAACAAAAACCTCGGGGCTTATCAGCTTGGTTCAAACGGCAGTATTACAGTCAATCGTAATGCGGCCATATCAGCTTACGGTACTATTTATGTCATCCCGACTGAAGATGAGTGGTATAAGGCGGCCTATTATAAGCTCGACGGAAGCGGTTATTCATTGTATGCCAACGGCACAAATATTGCCCCGGTTGCGGGTGTAAATTCCAATTACGCTTACGGACTAGCTTGGAGCGTTGGCAGCGGCACAATGGAACAAAACGGAACTTTTGACATGATGGGTAACATCCTTGAATGGCACGAAAATCCCATTTACGGTTCCGTTTACGGCTTTCTTGGCGGCTCAACCAACGACTACCTCAACACTCTTTCGTCGTCATACAGAAGTTATAACGGCGGCCCGAACAGCGAGGAAGTCAATCTTGGCTTCAGGGTTGCCTCCATTCCCGAACCGGCTACGCTTTTGCTGCTTGGCCTCGGTGCGGCGATGCTGAGAAAAACGAAAAGAGTAAGACGGGCAATTTGTTTGGTAGTTGTGTGTGTAATCGCTGTAGCCAATTTTGCTTCGGCTGACACCATACGCGGAATCAGTATGGATTTTGTGACCATCGGCAACGCCAGCAATCCTGTTGATACCAGAGCCCAAGCAAATCCGTACGGCTGTGGTGCGGTCGGTTCTAATTACCGTATCGGCAAGTATGAGGTGACCAATGCCCAGTGGAACGCTTTTACAGCCGCAGCCGGTGCTCCTACTGGGAATGACGGTGGTTATGCCCGCAGTAGTGTATATTACTCGGCTGGTGCCCAGCAGCCGGCAAATAACGTCAGCTGGTATGAAGCAGCCCAATTCTGCAACTATCTTACCAGCGGCAATAAGAGTCAGGGCGTCTATCAGTTCAGCGGCGATAATGCCAATCCTGGTAATTTTTTGGGAATAAATCGTGACGCAGCTATTTCTTCTTATGGCATAGCTTATTTCGTCCCGACCGAAGATGAATGGTACAAGGCGGCTTATTACAAACCAAACGGCAGCGGCTATTCATTGTATGCCAACGGTACAAATATCGCTCCCACTGCCGGCGTGCAATCTAATTATGCTAACGGTAATTATTACATCCCGCCTTGGAATGTAGGTACAGGCACGCAAGAGCAGAACGGCACTTTTGATATGATGGGCAATGTCTGGGAGTGGAATGAGACAATCTGTGGCTACGGTGGCTACGAAAACACTCCCTTTTACGGCATTCGGGGCGGTTGTTTCGTCCCATACAGTAACGGCGACGGCTTGAAATCGTCCGACCGGGGCTGGGTTACCAGGGACACTGAATATGACATTTTAAGTTTTCGTGTTGCCTCCGATATTATTCCCGAACCCTGCACTTTATTGCTTCTCGGTCTTGGTGCGGCGATGCTTAGAAAAATTAAATAACAATTTTTTGAAGAAGGAGAGAGAAAATGGAACGTTTTGTAAATTTTTGTGACTTTGGGAGAGGAGATTTTATGAAAACTTCACTGCTTAACGGGCTTTTTGTGTTTTGTCTGTTGTTCTCGAACGTACGGACAATAAATGCTGCATCATCAATCTACATTGAAAATGGTGATGTTGGCGATCTTTTGAACACAGCACAATTGGTGCCGGCTGGAATCAATCAAATTAACGGCGCTATTTCGTTCGTCCCCGATGTTGACTTATATAAATTGCGTTTTAACACAACTGCAAATGTTTCTGTAAACATCTTGACCGAACCCACCAGTGGTGCCTGGTTCGACACGGACGTGACTATATTCAATCAGAACGGGAATCCGCTGCTTGTGAAGGACCCATCATCCTTTGTATGGAGTGTAACGCCGGGTACTTATTATTTTGCGATCGCGGATTGGAACATAGCTGCAGTAAATAGCGCCGGCAGTATAATTGCTGACGATTACATGAATATTCTCAATACTTCGGAAGTGCTCGGGGGATGGCGAGTGACATCTTCGCCTTACCGAACCGGCCCCTACGAAATCACGTTTTCTATTTCAACAGTTCCCGAACCCGCGACGCTGTTGCTTCTCGGTCTCGGTGCGGCGATGCTAAGAAAAAAGCAAATATCAAAAAGCATATAGTAAAAATGTCGTTTCCCGAAGGGATGAATTTTTACAGCAGAAGGCAAGAAAAGAAGGAGAAGAGTATGAGAAGTGAGGCATGCCGTATTTCATCGTTTGTTTTGGTTGCGCTTACCTTGTTGGCCGGTTCAATCACATATGCCGGTGACATCTACGTGTCGTCTTATTCTGTTAACGGGAAGATTATAAAGTTCGATTCGAGCGCAAACAGGTCCACCTTCGCCTCTGGAATTAACAGCCCTTTGGGGCTTGCGTTTGACAGCAGCGGCAATCTCTACGCGGTCAGTGCCGGCGGAAGCGGGACGATTGAGAAATTCACTCCGAACGGAAACAGATCTACTTTCGCTTCGGGCCTGAGCCTCCCTACGGGTATTGCGTTTGACAGCAGCGGCAATCTCTACGCGACAGATTTGGATTCGTATGCCGATAATGGAAAGATTAAGAAATTAGATTCAGGCGGAAACTGGTCTGTAGTGGCCTCAGAATTGTACGTTCCTCGCAGTATGGCCTTTGACAGAAGCGGCAGTCTCTATGTTACTGAGTATTCCGGGATTATTGAGAAGTTCGATTTGAACGGGAACAGGTCCGTATTTGCTTCAGGTTTAGACTCTCCTACGGGTATTGCGTTTGACAGAAGCGGCAATCTCTACGCAACCGACGCCGGATTGTATGCTCCTGACGGAATGATTAAGAAATTTGATTCAAACGGGAACAGTTCTACTTTCGCATCGGGCCTGTTCAATCCTCAGGGAATTGCGTTTGACAGTGCCGGCAATCTCTATGTAGTCAATGCCGGGAATGGAACGATTTCGAAATTCGATTCGAGCGGAAACAGGTCCGCCTTCGCCTCTGGTTTGAGCGGGCCGATGTTTATCGCGACGCAAGTCCCCGAACCCTGCACTTTATTGCTTCTCGGCCTTGGTGCTGTGATTTTTAGAAGAATGAAATAACAATATATTGTAGGGGAATAGAAAACGGAAAGGGTTTGGTGAACCATGATAAATCCGGCAAAAAGAAACCGGCTTGGAATTATGAAAAAGATTGTCGCATTGAGTGTAATAACGATATTTTTGGGAGCCGGATTTGAAGTTAACGCCGAGATTACCGGCACCAGTGTTTATGCTGGAATGAGAATCGATATAGGAGGTGTAACTGAGGTCAGTGGAAGCGATACGGGTACAACCTATGCGTCTGTTGACCTTCTAAGTCCATCAACGGGGGCGCATGTCTCCTCAATGTTGCATATAAATTCCCTGTCTGCTGAATCAGCTAATCTGAACTTTAATTTGCTCCTTGATGGGAATAACACGCGCAAAACGGGATTTTTAGGCGGAGAAAATGTCGTTGATATTTTCTATCATAATGACCGTGATGTGGTTATGAACTACTCCTGGAACTTTGATTATAGCGGTCCTAATCCGTGGGGCTTGTCAGTTATCTGGCTGCAGGAAGACAACGTGGCAGTAATAGCGCAGCTTGGAGATGTTGGAATTGTTGGTCATCATGAGGGTTCAGGTACTTTCAACATCTTGGCCGGTAATCCTTTTCCTATTCGAGCGATCTTTGCCCCTAATGTCCAGGGCGGTGTGGGTCCTACAGACGGGACGCTGTCAGGAAACATCTCCTTTAATTTTGTTCCCGAACCCTGCACTTTATTGCTTCTCGGCCTTGGTGCGGCGATCACCACAAGAAGGCAAAGAAGGAGAAGGAAATGAGAAACAGATGCGCAACAATTTGGTTTATGACGGCAGTTCTTATCATGGCGGCCGACCAGGGTTTTGGTGTAATAGATTTCAAGGATGGAGCAGCGCACGACATCAATTATATGATCAGATTAGATGATGTACGGGTGGATTATCAGGCGCCAGGCAAGAAGACTACTGTCAATATGCTTGCAGGGGGAAGTATTTACTTCCCAATGACCACAAATGGATACAACGACGGCAGGTTAAATATATTTGCTGGGGCGAGGGTTTTTAGTTTGTATACCCACGACAGCTTTAAAGTAACAATGTCAGGCGGGGAGGTGCCTTTAGTTTTGGATGCCTACGACAGCAGTCAAATAATAATATCAGGCGGGACAGTGAGTCGTTTATATGCCCGCGACAGCAGTAAAGCAATAATGTCCGGCGGAATTATAAAAACGGATATGGTATTAATCACTAACGCAGAATTGACACTTGACGGCTCTAATTTTGCTGTTGATGGGAATCCTGTTGGTTTTGGCGAAATCACCAGTTTATTAGGTGGTGATTATTCTAATGAACCTTACAGAACACTTACCGGCACCCTGGCTAACGGCGATATACTTAATAGCCCGTTTAGAATCGGAGACTATGCCTCAATTACCCTTGTCCCCGAACCCTGCACTTTATTGCTTCTCGGCCTTGGTGCGGCGATTGTTTCCAGAAGACGAAGATAGAAGTTTCTCCGCCTCCCGTAAGGGACGCCCAACGGCGGGAGGCGGATTTATCGGCTTAAAAATCACAGAATTTTGCCGCCCCTTGGGGATGGCCTGCGCCATTGTAAAAAAAACAGGGGATGGGTAGAATTGAGGGCTAAGTAAAAAGGAAATAATAGGTGACTGTCCCTGGTTATTTGATAGGTGACTGTCCCTGGTTATTTGGTTATTCCGATGTTCCTTGGCCAGCCCAAGTTTTTTAGGAAATTTATTGACAGGAGCGTGCATTCGCCGATAATTTGCGGTATCGAGGATTAAACAAAAACATTTTTTTGAAAGGAGACGGCAATGAACATGAAAAAAGTAGTAGTATTGTTGTGTGTGGCATGGATGGGAGCAGGGGCATTTGGCTTTTCCTTTATGGGCCCGCCTACTGCTGAACTGGAACAGGCAGAATGGAAAGCCGGTTACACTTTCTCTTACTCAGAACTTGACATAGAGGGAAAAGAAGTTTCTGGGGGTGGTGATAAATACACCTTCAAAGATTCTGAAGTAACTCGTCATTACTTTGACCTGGGGTATGGCTTGTTTAAAAACTTTGAATTGAACCTGTTGCTCGGTGTTGCTTCAGTAGAAACAGGTGACTTTGATTATGACGATGGCCGGTCAAGTCCTGGGGATTTTGATGGTAGTGATGATTTCTCCTATGGTTTCAACGCCAAGTACACCTTTGTGGATGGTGAAACCATTGATTGGGGCACCATGCTCCAGATGACATGGCTTTCTGGAGATGGAAAGTGGGAAGGACATGATGAAGAATTCGAAGCTTACGATTTGCAGATAGCGGTGGGTCCGACAATTGATATGGGCGGTTGGGACCTCTATGGCGGCGGGTACTTCTATAAGCTGGATGGCGACCTAAAAGCAAAGGACCACGGTACTAGGATATGGAAAGATGATTTGGAAGAAGAAGATAGTTATGGCGGTTATGTCGGTGCAGCATTCAAGATTATGAAAAACACCGACCTGGCAGTCGAATGTTCATTTTCCCGCGACACACTCGGAATTGGCGCCAGCATCGCTTGGAAGTTTTAAGACAATCTGAAATTCATTTTTGATTTCCTAACATAGAGGAACCACATTCATTGTTCTTGAATTCTACGCAATAGGCGGCAAAGGGCAAGGGAAAAACATAAGAGCGTAAGGCGTAAGAGGATAAGGCACAAGAAAGAAATTTGTGATTTCGAATACCTTGCGGCCCGCATCCGTGCTTAAATAGGATATTCCTTTAATAAGCTGCTGGCACAGGGATTTGCCGTTTGCGGCGTCGATACAGGCGAATCTTACGGCAGTCCCCACGGATGTATTTTGCTTCTGGTATCGGCGGTCAACCTCATGTTTACAAAGCAATACGCAGCGATAGAGATTCACTATTTGGAACTGCTGAAGTAATGCCGTTCCCGGCAGGATATAGTGACCCGACCATAAGCTTTGACGGCAAAACTATGCTGCTTTTTAATAATTCGGACCTGTACATTTCTGATGTTCCAGAACCCGCTACGTTTTTGCTTCTCGGCCTTGGTGCCCGGCTTTGCCTAATGGCTTCGCCGAGGCGAGCGGCGATTGTAAGAAGAAGGCGAAGTTAAGACAGCGTGCTAAATATCCAAAATCGTCGATAATTGCGTCTGCTCAAGTCGAAAAAATGCCGAAATTTTTTATCCTGCGGTCTTATAATATCATTACTGATTCCGGGATAAGGCCAAAATCGGCTGTTTGGAAGGGCCTTTGGGGCATTTTGCTTGAATTTTCTTCGCGTTTGTGCAACAATATACACTGAATTCACAATTCAATTTCGGGGGGGTAATTTATGAATCACAGCAGAGTAAATTTCTCTACATCAAGACACCACGGAAAAGTTGTGTATGCGACCATGATGTTTATATTTGTTCTCGTCATATTTGTGGTATTCCTGGGCTTTGGCGACCGAGCTTCGGCTTTCAGCAGATACGAGAAAGTAGAAGCACAGTTAGCCGCTCTTAGTTCTTTGAAAGCGATGATAATCAAGCCAAAGGTTGGAGTAATGAACGGCATTGGAGTAATGAACGGCATCGTTTATAACCCTCCCTATTCCAGCGCTGTTGTGGACAAAACGATGGTGCACGAAGGCGACAAGATTCACGATGTTGTTGTGGTAGCGATACACAATAACGCCGTTGAGTTCGCCAAAGACGGCGTGACCTGGCAGCAGAGCGTGTCCGATAAGCCAAACGCCGCCTGGACCGCCGGGGCCAAAGACAGCAATAATCCCGCAAAATAAACTTTCCCGTAATCAGCTCTCCATTATACACCGTTAGCGAGTAAACCGTGCCGGTCATACCGCTGCCGAACGGTTGCCAGG
>Ga0315273_10010893_pt1 | contig 11616 bp, 7 predicted proteins | sample YL17G02_0_MG_FD_205753 | JGI IMG/M metagenome (GOLD analysis project Ga0315273, IMG submission 205753) | Sediment microbial communities from Yellowstone Lake, YNP, Wyoming, USA - YL17G02_0 | ecosystem: Environmental > Aquatic > Freshwater > Lake > Sediment | place: USA: Wyoming | collected... | reverse complement strand
CCGCCGCTTTGGAACGCTCCTCGCGATGCAAGGCGGCGGATCACGCCGCACTCCAAAAGCTGTGGCTCACACAGCACTCCCAGAGCGCTTCTCGCGGCGTTGACAGCGCGCGCGCGCGCCCATATAATCAAGGCAGTCGGTTTAGATGTTATCAGGAATCTGCTTAGTATTTCCGCTTGCCAAAGCCCGTCGCAGCGCAAAGTCGGGGCAAAAGGCGGCAAACCTATCGAAGCTGATCGCGGCGGGGTTCGATGTGCCGCGGGGGTTCGTGATCGCCTCCGACGCCTACCGATGGCACCTGTGCACGACCGGCGCGCCCCGCATGTCGGGAATCGACGTCGAGGCTGAGGACCGGGAGGCCGTCCGCGGCGCCATACTTGGCCGCGAGATGGCCCACGATGTCTGGTCGGCCGTTGCCGCGGCCTATCGGGAGCTTGCGCTCCAGTGCGGACTCGATGAGCCCAAGGTGGCCGTGAGATCGTCCAGCACACAGGACTTCCCAGGCGCCTACGAGAGCTACCTGAACGTGACGGGCCTCGACGAGCTCAAGGCGGCGGTCAGACGCGTCTGGGCATCGGTCTGGAACGGAAGAGCCGCGGCATTCCGGGCAAGGCTCCGGCGGCCCGGAGAACCGGCGATGGCGGTCATCGTGCAGCAGATGGTCGATCGCTTATCCTCCGGCTCGGCGACGACCGCGAACCCCATCACCGGCAATCCGAACCGCGTGCTCGTGTCCTGCGCGTCGGATTCCGGCGAGGCCGACCACGTTGAGCTTGACCTCAGTGATTTCCGCGGGCCCTCCGGCGGTTGGGAACCCAACGATTCCCCCGCGGCCCTTGTCGCCGAGCGCGCGGTCCTGATCGAGGACGTGTTCGGCTCGCGCGTCGAGGTCGAATGGGCACGCGACGGCGAGCGGCTCTGGATACTGCAGGCCCGGCCGCTGGCGGACCTCCCGCCCTACTTTGCCACGAACCGGCAGCCGGATGAGGACGGGAACCTCGAATGGCGCAGGGTGACCTGCCTGCCGGTGTCGCCGTTCTCGCGCAGCGTGCTCTGGGGCGCGGCGCGCGGCCGGTCGAGCCCGTTTGCGGCCAGGCGCGGCAAGGAGAGACTCCGCCTCGCAAACGGCTACGCCTACCGCCACAGGGCCGGGATCGACCGTGCCGACGAGATAAACGACGCGGCGCGGGCGCAGGCGCGCGAGATTGGGCAGGGGCTCAGACTCCTCGAGAAATGGCGAACAGAGCCGGCGCCGAGTCTTCGCAGCGGCAGCGCGCGCATCATCGATTCGGACCTTTCGAGGATGGACCGTCCCGCTCTGCTTCGCGCGCTGGCGACGGCGTCGGATGCGTCGCGCCGGGCCGTTGATCTCGTGGACCAATCGTGGTATCCCAGCATGCGGTTCCCGAAGCTCTTGAGGGACTTCCTGGGCAGCGGGACAGACGGCGAGTGCCTCTACCAACGGCTCATGTCCGGCGTTGCCGGCCCCACGATCATGCGCGACGCAAAGCTGCAGGATCTGGGCGACCGGTTCGCGGCGGCCAGGCGGTCGGGCCGGCTCGACGACGGCCGGTGGTGGCGCGCTTTCAGGCGCGACGTGGAGGCGTTCGCTCGCGAGTACGGCTGCGCGCTCGCAGACGCCGGAGAGGCCTACGACGTCGCCTCCTGGCGGAGCTGGGTCGAGGATGCTGAACCGGTCTTCCGCATAATCGGGGCGCTCGCGCGGCGGGGGAAGCGCACGTCGCTTCTAACCCTCCACAGCGCACGGGATGCCTCGGCCCGGCGAGCGGAAGAGGAAGCCAACGAGATGTATGAAGGCAGAGCCGGAACGCATTTCCGCAACCTGCTCGCGCTTTCCAGGGGCTGGCCGGCTGTGCGAAGCGACGCGGAGAGCCTCTGCGCGCTGGCCGGAACCGCGCTGAGACTCGTGTTGGTCGAACTGGGGAGGCAACTGGTTGAGTCGGGGGTGCTTTCTTCGAGAGAAGACGTCTTCTACCTTCGCACGGAGGATATCCTTGCGCTTCGCGCGGGCCCGACTGAGGCGCAGCGGGCAAGGCTCGCGGCGGCCATCCCCCCCCGGAAACACGAGCTGTGGCTGCAGCGCCGCCTCGTCGCGCCCGAGAGGCTGCCCGACGCAGCGCAGATAGGGACAGTCCATGCCGCTGCGCTCTGGGAGAGTGCCCATTTCCGCGGTCAGGCCGTGAGCGCGGGGATCGCCACAGGGCGCGTCCGCGTCGCGCGCGCTGTCGCGGAGGTAGGCGAGATCGAGAACGGCGAGATACTCGTTGTGAGAAGCCCGAGCCTGGCATGGACGCCGTTTTTTGGGATTGCGGGCGGCTTTGTCTCCGAGGAAGAGGACGGCCTCTCGATTGCGCCGATCGCGCTCGACTACGGCATACCGGCGGTCGTCGGCTGTGCCGGGATCACGGGGACGTTTTGCACCGGCGACAGGATCACGGTTGACGGCTCGACCGGGATCGTCGAATCCGCGCACCCGGCCGATGCGGCGTTGGCCGAGTCCTCGGCAGAGTCAAGCATGGAGAGCTTGCAGCGCACATTTTCGCAAAAAACCCGTAAAAGTACTAGGTCATAGCCCTTGACTGATGAGTGCAGTGGTGCTATCCTCTCGGTACTGGCTGCAATATGGATGTAATCGGTAGGTAAGAATCGTTATGGCCGAAGTGGCTGAAGCGGCCCCCCCGACCATTAGTTTGCAGAATAGCAGGCGTTCGCCGGTAATAGGAGATAGGGAAGAGGAGCTTCACGAGGTCCGTTGCGCTGAGCGGGAGTTCGGGCTGCCGGCCGGCGAGGTGGCGTCCGAGACGTGGGTCATGGACCTCTTCACGCTGTCCTCCACGATGGTGCACTGCCACGAAGCCCGGCTCCGCGTAGACCGTGTGGCGGGATCGGTCGGCATGGCCGATGGGGTGCGCTCCGACATCATGCTGGCGGTTGGCGAGGCGGTGGCGAATGCGGTCGAGTACGGAAACGCCGGGGACCCCAGCGGCTCGTTCACGGTGCGATGCGTGGCGATCCCGGGCAGAGTGCTTGTCTCGGTAAGCGACGAAGGCCCCGGTTTCCGCCCCGACGAGCTCCCCAGCATCGAAGGAGCCATGTTCCTCGAACGCGGCCGCGGCATTCATTGCATGAACGCGGTAATGGACGAGGTCAACTTCGACTTCGCCTCCGGGACCACGGTCCGCATGACCAAGCTGGGCTGAAGAGACCTCCCTCACATCCGCCTGAGCGAGAGCAGGCGCAGCTCCTCGATCGTCCTTGCTGCCGCACAGAACATCACCGTGGCGAGCTCATCCCGCAGTTGCGCGATCCGGTCGTGGAGCGCCTCGCGAGACACGGCGGCGCATCTCAAGAGCGGGAGCGCGATCCCGGCCGCGTTCGCCCCGAGCACAATCGACTTCGCGATATCCTCGCCCGTCCGGACCCCGCCGCTCGCTATCACGATTAGGCCGGGCGCGGCCTCACGAGCGGCGAGTAGGCTATCGACAGTCGGTATCCCCCATTCTCCGAGCGTCAAGCCCCAGGCCGGCACGGAGGCACGGCCACTACGAGATGATGAGACCCAGGCCGGCACGGAGGCGCAGCCACTCCGGGATGATGGTGTATGGCTCGTGGGAGCGCGGTGACTCTCGACCTTGGCCCACGAGGTGCCTCCCGCGCCGGCAACGTCGATTCCCGCGACTCCCATGTCCGCCAGAAGCTGCGCGGTCCTCGCGGAAATCCCGTGACCGACCTCCTTGACAAGGACCGGCACGTCCAGCGACCGGCAGACCTCCCCAATTCGACACGCGAGGTCCCGGAAGTTGGTGTTGCCGCCCGGCTGGACGCACTCCTGCAGGGGGTTGATGTGAAGCATGAGCGCGTCCGCGCCGATCATCTCGACCGCCTGGGCGCACGAGTCGATCCCGCAGCCGTTGTTGAGCTGGATCGCCCCCAGGTTCGCAAATAGCAGGATGTCCGGCGCGATGTCCCTTACGCGGAACGTGTCGGCAAGATTCGGGTCCTCGATGGCGACACGCTGGCTCCCGACTCCCATCGCGATCCCGAACGCCTGCGCCGCCTCGGCAAGGAGACGGTTGAACGCCCGCCCCTCGTCGGTCCCGCCGGTCATCGAGGAGATGATAAGAGGCATCGAGAGCCGTCTGCCGAAGAGGGTGACCGATGCGTCAACGTCGCGGCGGTCGATCTCGGGCAGGGCCTCGTAGGGAAGCGAGTAACGCTCGAAGCCGGTCGTGACCGTGCGGAACTCGACGTCCTCGTGCAGCGCCACCTGCACGTGGTCCGTCTTGCGCCGGACGTTCTCAGATGCTCTGAGGAACGGCAAACTCGTCCCCTCCAGCCTCCGCGTCATTCCGAGCAGCGCGAGGAATCTGCTTTTCGCGCGCTCAAGGAAGCAGATTCCTCACTGCGTTCGGAATGACAGTGCAGGGCTCAGCGCCTGCAGATCGGCCCGGGCAAGCGCACGGTTCACGGCCTCGACTATGCCGGGTGTGCTCACTCCGCACTCGCTCAGAAGTTCCGCCGGCCTGCCGTGCCCGAGAAACCTGTCCGGGAGCGCGACAATCTCTACCGGAATTCCCAGGGCGTTGTTCGCGGCAAGGCACTCGAGCACTGCAGCGCCGAATCCGCCCTCGGCTGAGTTCTCTTCCAGAAGGACAAGCGCTCCGCATTCGGAGGCTGCCCCCACAATCGCTGCCTCGTCCAGAGGCTTCACGAACCGCGCGTTCACGACTCGCGCGCGGATCCCGCCTAGCTCCAGTTCGTCCGCCGCCTTCAGTGCGCAGTTCAGTATCGGCCCGACTCCTATGACGGCCGCGTCAGATCCGTCTCGCAGCAGTTCCGAACGGCCAAGCGGGATTCGTTTCATTGCCGCACGGCGCGCGCCGCATGCTTCGCCTCGCGGGTACCGGATAGCGACCGGCGCGTTCAGGCTCACCGCCGTAATGAGCATGTCCCCGAGCTCCTCCGCGTCCTTCGGGACCATCACCGTGAGGTTCGGGATGTGCCGCAGATACGAAAGGTCGAACGCCCCGTGATGGGTGGGGCCATCCTCGCCGACCACCCCGGCCCTGTCGAGCGCGAAGATGACCGGCAGGTTCTGCAGGCAGACGTCGTGCAGGATCTGATCGTAGGCGCGCTGGAGGAAGGTCGAGTAGACGGCGACGACGGGCCGCGCCCCGGCCGAGGCCAGACCCGCGGCGAACGTGACCGCGTGCTGCTCGGCGATGCCGACGTTGAAGAACCTCGACGGGAACTTCTTGGCAAATGTCGTCAGGCCGGTCCCGTCGGGCATGGCGGCGGTGATGGCGACGATGCGGGGGTCACGGCGCGCAAGCTCCACGAGGCGCCTGCCGAAGACGTCCGTGTAAGTCACGCGCGTCTTGCCGCGGACCTTGCCGTTGGATGCGTTGAAGGGCCCGACCCCATGGTAGCGCCTGGGCTTGTGTTCGGCCTTGTGGTAGCCCTTGCCCTTTACGGTCACCACGTGCAGCAGCACCGGGCCTTTCATCATGCGCGCTTGTCCGAGGAAATGCTTGAGCTGGGGGATATCGTGCCCGTCGATGGGACCGATATACTCGAAGCCAAGGGCCTCGAATATCGTGCCGCTTTCAGGCGACACCCAGTTTGTGAGTCCGCGCTTGATCACCTGGCCGGTCTTCCTCAGGAGGCCGCCGCCAAGAGGCATCCACCTCGACAGCCGCCGCGCGCCATCCTCCACGCTTCGATACAGGGGCATTGTGCGCAGGCGGGCGATGTGCGACGCCAGCGCGCCGATCGAGGGCGAGATCGACATCTTGTTGTCGTTCAGGATGACCAGCAGGTCCACCTTCGACGCGCCCGCGTTGTTGATCGCCTCCCAGGCCATTCCGCCCCCAAGCGCGCCGTCGCCGACCACGGCCGCGACGCTGTAGCGCTCGCCCGCCAGGTTCCTCGCCTGGGCGATGCCGAGCGCCGCGGAGATGGCCGTGCTGGCGTGGCCGGTGGCAAACACGTCGTACGGGCTCTCCGAGGGCTTCGGGAACCCGCTGATGCCGCCGAGCCGCCTGAGCGTGTGGAAGCGGTCGCGGCGGTCGGTCAGTAGCTTGTAGGCGTAGCACTGGTGCCCGACATCCCAGACGATCTTGTCATCAGGAACGTCCATAACGGCGAGCAGGGCGAGCGTCAGCTCCACCACGCCCAGGCATGGAGCAAGATGGCCCCCGTTCGAGCTCACAACCTCTATGATGATGTCCCTCACCTGCTGCGCCAGCGTGCGCATCTCGGTGTTCGAGAGCCGCCTCAGATCACCCGGCAGCTCAAGGGACTCGAGGAGACGCCTGTGCATCCTTTTCTCCGTCGAAGTGTGCCTTTGTGCAATGTTCCCCGCGGCTCGGGGCGTGCAAACCGGGTGAGCGCCCGCCGTAACCCGCTCACTTCGGCTATGCCGCGGGAGTCGGCGTCTGCACGCGCCCTGAAACGGAGTGCGAGCCGGCATTGCCGCAGCATAGAAGGCTACTTGGTCATCATGGTCTTGAAGATCTGTATAGCCGCGGGTCCCAGCACGACGATGAAGATCGAGGGGAAGATGAGGAAGATCAGAGGGAAGAGGAGCTTGACCGGGAGGCGGGCGGCGGTCTCCCTTGCGCGCATTCGGCGTCTGGACCTGATCATCTCGGCCTGAGCGCGCAGCACCTTCACCATGCTCGCGCCGAGCTCCTCGGCCTGGTAGACCGCCGCCACGAATCCGCCGATCTCCTGGACGGCGCACCTGGCCGCAAAGTCTCGCAGCGCATCGACCCGCGCCTTGCCCATTGCCATCTCCTGGAGTACCCTACGGAACTCCTCCGAGAGCGGCCCCGGCGTCTTGTCCACGATCTTCGAGATCGCGCCGTCGAAGCCCAGGCCGGCCTCGATGCTGACGTTCAAGAGGTCGATGGCGTTGGGGAGGGCGCGCTGTATCTCATTCTTGCGCCGGGCTATCTTCTGGCCGAGCCACCTCTCCGGCGCGTAGAAGCCAACAAAGGCGAAGCCGAGCGTGAGGCTGACCTTCTGGAGGAACTGCAGCGGAGCGGCGATCGATATCCCGATCCCCGCCAATAGCCCGACGAACAAGGTTATGCTCTTGAGGGCGGAGAACTCCTGCGGAGTCAGGCCGAATGGACGGCCCGCCGACTCCAGTCGCCGCCGGATGACGTCCGCGGAGCGCCCCGGGGTCATCTCGTTGAGCATCTTGCCGACCCTGCCCAAACCCGGGCGTAGAACGCGGTCCGAGAAGGACGGCACGAGATCGTCGGCCAGCACGGGGGCCTGGGAGGCCTCCTCGTAGCCGTATTTCCGGACGCGCCTGAGCATGATCTGCCGCTCGGTCTTCATGGTCAGGCCGACCCCCAGCAGGATCAGCGTAATGCTCGCGAGGACCATTATCGCAACCTGGAATGTCATTTCGACCTCTATCTTGATTACCCGTATGCTGCGGGAACTCGAGTGTTGCACAAGTCAGACGGCTTGGCGCGGCCGGCGTTCCCGCAGCATAGGGAGCTACACCTCGATCTTGATCATCTTCTTGATCCACCAGATCCCGATCGCTTGCAGCACCAGCGCCGCGATTACCATCTTGATCCCCATCGGTTCCTTGACGAGGATGCCTATGTAGCCTGGGTTCGCGATCATGAAGAACCCCGCCAGGAGCGGGGTGAGCGCGATAAGGACTACGCCTGATATGCGCCCCTCGGCGGTCAGCGATGCGACCTCTCCCTGGATCTGTATCCTCTCCTTGATCGTCTCGGCGATGGAGTCGAGCACCTGGGCCAGGCTTCCGCCGACCTGGCTCTGGATGACGACCGCCGTCACCACAAGCCCCAGGTCATAGCTGCGGATTCGATCCGCCATTCTCTGGAGCGCGTCCTCCATCGGGACGCCGAACTGGCACTCGTCAACGACCTTCTTCGCGACGGACGAGATCGGCTCGGCCATCTCGCGGGTAACGACCTGGAGCGCCCTCAGAAAACTGTAGCCCGACTTCAGCGCCGACGAGATCAGCCAGACCATATCGGGAATCTGCGCATCGAGCGCGGCCTTCCGCTTGCCGGCCGACATGTTCAGCATCACTCGCGGGATCATATAGCCGATAACGCCGCCGACAAGGCCGCCGAGCATGTTCGACGTCATGAGCGTTCCGACTATCGCCGCGACACCGGTTATCCCAAGCGACATGCCGACGTACTCGCTGGGCTTGAGCCTCCAGCCCGCTCGTCCCAGGTCGTCGAGGAGCCTTTGCGTGTAGCTGCGTCCGGCGATGAACTTGCCGAGAGTTGGGAAGAGCTCTCGCTCGGCCGCTTGCGTCTCGGCCGCCGGCGCGGGTCGCGACCGCTCGGGCTCGCGGATGTGCCGAACCCGCTCGATCACGGCCCTCGAGGCGCGGCCGCGACTCGTGTAGAACAGGTAGGCCACCAGAGGCACCCCGCCTGCGATAAGCACAATCAGCGCGAATAGGATCGGGTCCATCTCGCCACACCATTTGATATTTAGTATTTAGTATTGAGTATTTGGTATCGAGCACCGGTCTTGCCGCAGCTCGCAGGAATCAGCATTCAACACTAGGCGCGAGGTACAAAATACTCAATACGAAATACTCAATCGCTAATCCGTCGGCAGCGAGAAGTCGATGCCGTATTGCTTGAATCTCTCAATGCACCTGGGCCGCAAGCCCGTGCTCGCGTGCTTGCCGAGAACGTGTCCGTCCTGCGCGATCCCCTCCTGACGGAAGAGAAAGATGTCTTGCAGGATCACGCTATCGCTTTCCATGCCCTGGACCTCGGTGATGTGCGTTACTCTGCGCGAGCCGTCCCGCAGTCTGCTCTGGTGGACAATGATGTTCATTGCCGCGGCTATCTGCTCGCGGATCGCCTTCACCGGAAGCTCCGTCCCGGCCATAAGAACCATAGTCTCCAGCCGGGATATGGCTTCGCGCGGGTTGTTGGCGTGGGCGGTGGTGAGCGAGCCGTCGTGGCCGGTGTTCATCGCCTGAAGCATGTCGAGCGCCTCCCCGCCTCGCACCTCGCCGACCACAATCCTGTCGGGCCGCATCCTCAGGGCGTTGCGCACGAGCATGCGGATGGTGATCTCGCCCTTGCCCTCCAGGTTCGGCGGCCGGCTTTTGAGGGTCACGATGTGTTCCTGCCGCAACTGCAGCTCCGCCGCGTCCTCGATCGTCACGATGCGCTCGTCGTGCGGGATCAGGGACGAGAGCACGTTGAGTGTGGTGGTCTTGCCGCTTCCGGTTCCGCCGGAGATCAAGACATTCAGCCGCGCGCGAACGCAGCAGTCCAGGAACTCGAGCATCTTCTCTGTCATGGTCCCAAACCGCACAAGGTCCTTGTCGGTAAGGGGTATTCGGGCGAACTCGCGGACTGTGAGGGTGGGCCCGCGCAGCGCCAGCGGCGGTATGACCGCGTTCACGCGGGAGCCGTCCGGCAGGCGCGCGTCCACCATCGGACTCGACTCGTCCACGCGCCTGCCGAGCGGCGCGACGATCTTCTCGATGATCCTCAGAACGTGCGCATCGTTGCGGAAGGTGCGGTCCGAGGGCAGGATCTTGCCGAATCGCTCGACATAGACCTTGTGAGGCCCGTTCACCATCACTTCCGTGACCTCGTTGTCGTCCAACAGCGGCTGGATCGGGCCGAAGCCGAGGACTTCGTCGATGACCCCTTTGACCACCTCGCGCCTGGATTTGGCGGTCAGAAGCGTGCCGGTGGAGTTCAGGTGCTCGTCTAGCGCGGCCTCTATCATCGGCTCGAGGGACTGCTTATTGAGCTTATCGACCGACACCTTGGAGGCGTCCACCACCTTACGATGGACCGCTTCCTCGATCAGCAGAAGCTTGTCGCGACTCTCCTCGCGGGCGGTGTCGCGCCAGTCGGATTGCCGGGCCGTTGCCGTTTCGTCCACGTCCTGGTTACCCCCGTGCGAATCACGCGTCGCCGACGCGTGGACCATGGTTGATTTACCCACAAGGCCGGGTGCGCCGACACGCACGTGTTCCTCGGTACGGTTCGGGGCTTTGGCGCAGAAGCGCGCCGTACCCAACCGTATGCTTTGCGGGCGTTTCTTATCTGGGGGATACATCGGGGGAACAATTCAAAAGCGCCCATTGACATTCCGTGGCCTTGGAGCTATACTGCTAGCAGGCGAGGAGATGCTTCGCGGTCGCACAGGTCGATTGTACCTTGACGTGACCCTGGGTTCCGGCGACACTGGCACGCTGTGTGCAGTGCAAGTACTGGCTCACATCGGCTGATTACGCCAACGTCGCAGGCATAACTACACTCAACGAGGGAGGGAACTGATGTTTCTGAAACGTGCAGTAGTAGTTTTGGCCTGCCTTGCGGCAGGCGCGTCGTCGTGCGCGTCCAACGGGGGGGGGGCGGAATCTCGCCCCGGCACCGTGCGGCACACGCTCTCGCTTTCTGACGGGGTCGGTGTCGCGCTCGACGCGGTGATGGTCGAGCGGGTGATGGGGAGCTATCTCTTCGTCAGAGACCCCTGGCCGAAAAGCGAGCTTCTACCTGTCTATGCGCCCATCGAGGCGTCCTCATCTTCCGAATCCCTGCGCCTGTCCCTGCCCGAAGGGCTAAGAATGCTTTCGGTCGAGGTGACGGGCAGGACGGCGACAATCGGCGGCAGACGGATTGTCGCCGCGACTCGAATCCGGCTTTATGTCGATTCTGGCGGTCGTCCGACACCTCCGCTTCCGAAAAGCCCGCTGAGCGCATTCTCCTGGCCGTATCTGGTCGATGTGCCGCTTGAGACGACCGACTCCTCGGCAATCCCGCCTCCTCCTGACCTCACGTATTCGCCTCCCGAGGAGGCGGTGTTCGATGTGGAGGCGAACACGGTGGCGGACGCCAAGATCAACGGGGGCTCGGTCGTCTTGGAAGGCGTCCAGATCATAAGCGTCCATGACGCGAACGGCGTATCTCCCAGCTTCCTCTACGTCCAGGACCCGAACACCGGCTCGGGGTCCCCGCGTCAGATCCCGTGTGGGATCAAGGTCATTCCAACTGACGGCGCGATAGACAGCCTCAAGCCGGGCGATATTGTCGATGTCGAGGGCACTGTGGCCGGAAGCGACTCGAGTGACCCGGAGTGTCGGATCGAAGATGCCGTGGTCGAGTACGTGAGCTGGGCGGCTGTTCCACCGACAGTGGGAATACCCAACAAGACGACGGCCGGGGGAGAGTTGGGCCTGCAGTGCGCACTCTACGTTCGGACGCCGGATGCTACGCAGCAGATCGGCTCTGGTCTGAACCCTGTTGGGACTCTCGTTTGGGCATGGGGACGCATTCTGTGGATTGAGCTCAAGGGCGACCACGTGGTCTACTGGCTGGAGGACGGCTCTGGGCTCGAGCGCACCGTGATCGAGGACGGGCAACCGGTCGTGCGCAAGGGCCTGAAGGTGATCGCCTGGACAGACAGCGCGACCCCGACACGTCAAGACGAGTGGGACGCTTACGTCCAGGACGAGATCAAGAAGGACTATGTTGCCTTCGCGGGCGTGGTTGGGGCGGAGTTCTCGGAGGACGAATCTCCCCTGGCGGCGCCGGTCGTGCGAGTGGG
>Ga0315273_10010892_pt1 | contig 11617 bp, 12 predicted proteins | sample YL17G02_0_MG_FD_205753 | JGI IMG/M metagenome (GOLD analysis project Ga0315273, IMG submission 205753) | Sediment microbial communities from Yellowstone Lake, YNP, Wyoming, USA - YL17G02_0 | ecosystem: Environmental > Aquatic > Freshwater > Lake > Sediment | place: USA: Wyoming | collected... | reverse complement strand
TCATCTGCGCCTAAGCCTTCTGAGGAGGAACATAAACACTATAAGGTTCCTGAATTACAAAAAGAACCAAAAACGGTTGTGACTGAAAAGAAACCTTCCCCCCAGAAAGAGGTCATCGTTAACAAAGTGGAACTGCCGCCCGCTCTGGTAGAAAAGCTTGAAGCAATGAACAAGAATATCCTGGAGATTTTACAAATGTTCAAAGAGATCAGTCATATAACGAAAGAGACCGGTGAAGAACAGAAGGTAATAAATGCGCAGCTTAAAGATATACGGAAAACATTTGAGACGATGAAGTCTAAAAAGAGATGGTTCTGGTTTTCATGATTATTGTATCCTTTCCAATGTCTTTAAAAGTGCCTCTGCTTTTTTAAGTGTTTCGTAATACTCCCTCTCCGGATCAGAATCTGCAACAATCCCGGCGCCCACCTGAACATATGCCCTCTCCCCTTTCACAACAAAAGTCCTGATGATAATATTTAAATCCATGTTCCCTGAAAAACTTATATACCCTATTGAGCCTGTATATGGTCCGCGCTTAACAGGCTCAAGTTCTTCTATGATCTCCATGCACCTTATCTTTGGCACACCCGTTATCGTGCCACCGGGGAAAGCGGCTTTTATTGCATCGAAACAGTCCTTTCTGTTTGCAAGTCTTCCTCTCACATTTGAAACAATATGAATCACGTGCGAGCAATCCTCAGTAATCATGAGCTCATCAACTGTTACTGTCCCATAGTCGGAAACCCTTCCAAGGTCATTCCTTTCAAGGTCTACCAGCATGATATGCTCTGCCCTCTCCTTCTCGTTGAGAAGAAGTTCTGCCCGCATAAACTCATCCTCTCTCCAGTCTCTCCCTCTCGGTCTTGTTCCTGCGATTGGTCTCGTCTCGACAACTCTGCCCTCCACACGTAACAGTCTCTCAGGTGATGAACTTACTATCTGATAGTCTCCAAAATCGAGAAAAGCGGCAAAGGGCGCCGGATTTATTGCACTCAATGTACTGTAGATGCTCCATCGGTCTATAGTTCCGATATGTGATGAAACCCTCTGTGACAGGTTTGCCTGAAAAATATCTCCCGCAGCAATATATTCCTTAGCCCTTCTAACAATATCCATATAATCATTCTTTCTCATCTCGTAGTTAATCTCCACTTTGTGTGCTGGCCACGGGGATTGGGGCTTTAGACTTGTTTTAGAACTCTTCGCTCTTTGCTCTATGCTTCTTTTTGCCTTCTGAATTCGATATTCTGCTTCATCATATTCCTTTGACCAATCCATCTGATTTTTTCCTGTGTCTCTTGCTCCAGGACAAACAATGACCCAGCATTTTTGTTCTTGATGATCAAAAGCAACAAGCTTATCTACCATTAAAAAATGTGCATCAGGCAAGTTAAGATCATCTACCGCAAGATTCGGCAATTTTTCTAAGTACCGGACAAAATCATAACTTAAAATCCCCACAGCACCACCCTGAAAAGGCGGAAGATATTCAGAAGGTACCTGCTTATAAAAGCTAACAAGCTCTTTTAGTATGTTTAGTGGTTTGCCTGAAACTGCTGTCGTTTTCCCTGGGGATTCATTTTCTATGAGACCATTTTTAACTCTGAATACTGCATAAGGATCAAATCCAATGAAAGAGTAACGGGCGATCTTCATCGGTCCCTTCATGCTTTCAAGGAGAAAACTATTGGGTGATGCTATGGATTCATATATTGAATAAGGTAGTAAAAATGGGACCTCTTCACAAAGGGGTGGAATTCTGCCGTTCTTTATGATCTCTAAAAATTCTTTCTTTGAAGGAGTAATCATATTTATGGAAAATCTTAAGTGTGGTCTTGCCTAAGCAAGACGTATCATATACTATAATGCAAGGAGTGAAGTAAGATGAAAATAGTAGTTACCAAACATCGAGATGGACTTGAAATTTTTGTTTTTTAAAATACCTATCTCCCCAAATAGTACTCTCATAATTGTTGAATGAAATTAATAGGTTCACAAATAAACTTAAAGATTTAGTTTAAATTTAGTTTAAAATTTTTTTAGGGTTTAGGATAGACTTTTTTAATAATGACTAAAGAAAATTTTAAAGTTTTATGAACTTAAAGAATAAGAAGATAGAAGAAAGGTTGAGTCTGTAATCTTACTTTTCTCCAAAACAATCAGATATTATGTGGAGGGGAAGACCACATGAGCGTGAAAACACTCAAAATCACTATACTGACAACCGTGCTGTTATTATGTACGGTATCATCTTCATATTCACAGTGTTACTGGACAATAGATGCCACTTTTTGGGGCAATGCCAAAGGGAGTGCCATAGTTCTCATCCATTGTAATGATGGGACTGGAATGGTATCTGTCTCATCAAACCATGGAAGTTATGACAGTATCCCAATAGATGCCTCCGGCAATGAGAAGAGTGTTACCATGAGCGGCTCAGGAATTTATGAGGGAGTGAGTTACAGCGGGGTTGCCAAGGGGGAAAAGGATAGTGACCAGTATAGCGGCACGTGGAAAGTTAAATTGGTAAGGGAGACTGACGGAAGGAAACGAACCTATTCGGGCAAATGGCAGGGGACAGGGAATTACAGCGATATATGCAAGATTGACACCTGTAAATAATGGAGGCAACTTGAGAGCAAAAAAAGTACTGCAATTACCTTCTTTTCAACTCATAGTACAAAAGACATCCGGGTACACCCTACATTTCTGACACAATAATGTTGTGATATTTCTCCTTCGGGGAATTAGAAAACAGGGCCAACAAAGAAATTCTTATCTTGCCTGCTTGTTATCTTCCCAGAGGCCAAAAGCGTTATTTTCAGTATCGAGGCAGATTGCAAAATATCCCATCCCTGGTACAGCCTTTTTAGGGATGACTATTTTACCACCGAGCTTTTCGACCTTAGTAGAATATTCATCCACGGAAGAGACACCGATGTAGTTGGTAATTGGCTGCTGGGGATTTTGTCTCTCCATCATTCCGCCCCCTATTGCGTCCTTACCATTGGTGGTAATTAACCAGTAGCCACCCATGGCTGGTATCTCTTCAATCTTCCAGTTAAAAAGATCGGAGTAAAAATACTTTGCCCTGTCCACGTCGTCAGCCGGAATTTCAAAATGCACGATTGTTGGCATATAGCACCTCCTATAAAATTCTTTTGTGAAGAACCCTGCGGCAGAGACCGCAGGGCGTCAGAAATTGAATATTTGTTTTCAGTGTCATTCCCGCTTGTCGGGAATCCTTCCGATTTGTTCGGGATCGCAAGAAAGATTCTGGACAAGCCAGAATGACAGAAATAAGGAACTGCGGCAGAGACCGCAGGGTGTAAAATTTATCAACTTTAAATCAGATACAAAAATAAAGGTATCGGTAAAAGTCTGATTTTCTTGTAGGTATTTGCCTTACGAAAATGGAACCCTAAAGTAAATTCAGGGGTAACAAGCGCTTTTTCCTCGGGGACTGGATTCCGCATCTCGATGCGAGTCTTCGCTGAGAGTCGCTACGACAAGTGCGGAATGACGAAATGCAACCGGCAGCAAGCTATGCAGTCAATATCTCAAGATTTATCAGTTCAAGAGCTTTAAGAGGGTCTTCATGCTGGAGAACTCCCCGTCCGATGACGAGATAATCGGCACCCTCCTTTATTGCCTCTTTTGGAGTCATCGTCCTCTTCTGGTCATCGGGAGGCGTCCAGGAAGGTCTGATACCGGGGGTTATAATGAGGAATCTTTTTCCGCAAAGTTCCCGTATCATTGATGCTTCCTTGGCTGATGCAATGACACCGTCAAGACCGGCTTTCTGTGCAAGGGAAGCAAGGTTTTTCACGTGAGTCTTCAGACTGTACTGAATTCCGACTTCAGCCTTAAGAGCTTCTTTTGAAATACTGGTAAGCACGGTAACACCAAGGATTTTTGGCTTATACAGACTTTCTTTGAGACAGAGTTCGTCAACACTGTCCTTGCACTTCTTCATCATCTCAAGTCCGCCGGAGGTATGGACATTGAACATATGAACGCCCATTTTCGTTGCAATGATGGCCGCTCTGGAAACAGTATGAGGTATATCATGAAATTTCATATCGAGAAAAACTTTTTTGCCTTTTTTATTTATATCCTCAATGATCTTCATGCCAGAAGAGAGAAATAGTTCAGGCCCCACTTTGAAGATTCCAATATATTCGCCAAACCTTTCAACAAGATCAATTGCATACGTATAGTCTGATACATCAAGCGCTAATATCAATTTTTCACTTACGGGCATTTCTCCTTGTCACTCCATTTTAGCCAGGGTTATGTTCTTTTGTGCCTGGTATTTTCCTGCCTTGTCAGCATAGGATGTTTCACATACTTCTGATGCTTCCAGGAAGAGAATCTGTGCTATGCCTTCGTTGGCATATATCTTTGTTTTAACAGGTGCGGTGTTTGATATCTCTATCGTCACATACCCTTCCCATTCCGGTTCAAGAGGGGTTACATTTATGATAATGCCGCACCTTGCGTATGTTGACTTCCCAAGGCATATCGCAATGGTCTCCCTTGGTATCCTGAAATATTCAACCGAGCGGGCGAGAACAAACGAGTTAGGAGGGATTATACATACATCTCCTTTAAAGTCAATAAAACTGTTCTGGTCGAGTGCTTTAGGGGCGAGAACAACATCATGTGTATTTCTGAATATCTTGAACTCGTCGGCAATTCTCATGTCGTACCCGTAAGAACTTAAACCAAAAGAGATGACGCCTTCCCTCACCTGTTTGTCGCTAAAGGGCTCTATCATACCCTTTTTTGCCATTTCCCTTATCCATCTATCATTTTTAAGCATTTGCTTGGTATCCCCTTCGACATTTTACTTGCCTTCCTCAGGCAAAACGTCTTTGCGGTCGCAGTATTATATCAATATTTTCTTCGCTATTGTCGAGGTATTGTAAAAAAAATGCTTCACCCGGAATGTTGCCTTGACTATCATCAAATTTTTCTGTTAACGTATTTAAAATTATTTCAGGAGATTTTATGCCGACGAAAAAAACTACTGCAAAACCAAAACATCCAAAGACAAAAAAAGAAAAGACAGCGAAGGAAAAAACAACAAAAGAAAAAACTGCTAAGACCAAAATTGTAAAGACTAAAGAACCTAAAGCCAAAAAAATATTAAAAACAAAAACAGAAAAAATAACAAAAGAAAAAAAAGCAAACCAGCTCACTCCAGGAGACAAAAAGATGCAAGGGATTAAGAAAACTCTTATAGCCCAGAAAGCAGCTCTCCTTGACGAGGCTGAGGAAGCACTCAGCGCACTTCCCGGGCAGACCGTTTTCCCTGACCTTGGTGACCAGGCAACAGCAGAGACAGAGAGAAGCTTTATGCTGAGATTGAGGGGTAGAGAAAGAAGACTACTGAAAAAAATCGAGAATGCAATTGAGAGGATGGAACAAGGTATTTTCGGTATCTGTGAAAAATGCGGAAGTGAAATAGATATAAGGAGACTCGAGGCAAGACCTGTCACAACGTTGTGTATAGAATGCAAACTACAACAGGAAGAAGAAGAAAAATTAATGGAACAGTAGCCTTGCTATTCAATCTTCAGAGCGTATCTGTCCCTTAAGGCATCTCCCATCATATTAAAACATAAAGAAGTAATGGCTATCATCAGACCAGGGAAGAATACCATCCAGGGCGCTGAAGATATGTATGCTCTGTTTGCACTGACCATCGCCCCCCATGTTGCTGTTGGGGGCTGAGCCCCCAAACCCAAAAAGCTTAACGATGCCTCTGTCAATATATATCCTCCAAGTTTTATACCCATCATTACAAAAATCAGCGGAATGCACTGAGGCATGAGGTGAACGAAGAGGATTCTCATCCGGCTGCATCCCACAGCCTTTGCTGATTCTACAAATGCAGCTTCTTTTACCGTAAGGATGTATCCCCTTATGAGCCTGGCAAATGATGCCCATCCAACCACAGCAATTGCAATCATAACCGTAAAAATGCCGGGAGGGAACACCACAGAGATACCTATGGCAAGGAGGAATGCCGGAAAGGAGAGTATAAGGTCAATGAATGCCATAAAAACAATGTCAATCTTTCCGCCGGCATAGCCTGAAACAAGACCTACAATAAGGCCTATTCCCATTGATAATAATGCAGCTACAAAAGCGATGCCTATCGAAATTCTTCCACCGTGGAGCACCCTCGAAAGAATGTCCCTGCCTTTATTGTCAGTCCCCAGAAGCTGATGCAGGCTTGGAGGCTCCTTGATGCTGTCGAGGTTTATTGTGTCCGGATTATGAGGACATATGAGAGGTGCAGTAAAACAGAGCAAGGAGATGAAAGACAATAAAGCTATGGAAATCTTACCTGCTTTTCCCATATAACCTTATTCTTGGATCAAGGTAATGATACAGGACATCAACGATAAGGTTGATAAGAATAACCATAACAGTTCCAACTATGATGCATCCCATGATCACAGGATAATCCCTCTTTATGATTCCTTCCATGGTAAACCTTCCCATACCATCCCATCCGAATATCGTTTCTGTTAGAACCGCACCATTCAGATAACTTCCGAAATCAAGTCCTATTACCGTCACAAGAGGTATGAGTGCATTTTTAAATACATGCAGAAAATTTACTTTGAACTCCTTTAGTCCTTTTGCCTTTGCCGTAGTGACAAACGGCATGATAAATATCTCCACGAGTGTACCCCTGGTAACTCTTGTAAGGGTTGCAACAGCAGGGAGGGCGAGAGTTATTGAAGGGAGAATAAGAAATTGCATACTCCCTGTACCTGAAGGAGGGAGGAGTTTGAGCTTGAGGCTGAAGAAAAGCATGATCAGAAGTCCGCTCCAGAAGACGGGGATGCTCAGTCCTGTTATCGAGAGGGAAGATATGATCCTGTCTGTAATCGTCCCTCTTTTGCAGGCTGAGAGGATACCCAAAAAAATGCCAAAGGGAATAGCAACAGCCATGCTTCCCAATGCGAGCTTTAGGGTGTTAGGAAATTTTATCAGGAGATCATCAAGGACTTTTCTGTTTGTGTAGTATGAACGCCCGAATTCGCCCCTTAAAAGGAGCTTCACATATCCGATGTACTGGATGAAGATGCTTCTGTCAGAACCAATCTCTCTCCTCATCTTCTCTATAACCTCGGGTTGTGCTCTCTCCCCTACCATGCTGAAGACAGGGTCTCCCGGTAATGCCTTTGTGAGAGTAAAGGTAAGAGACGTAACACCAAGGAGGAGAGGGATAAGGAGGAGCAGCTTTTTAGCAAGATACTTCTTCATGTATATTGTTATTCCACATGGTATAACTACATTATTCCTGATCCGGGAGTTCAGCAGGGAAAGCTTCAAAAGTTACCCGTTCCCGGTATCGAAGGATATCGATTGCCAGGGGAACCCCGACAGGATGTCGTGATAAAACCAGTTGAAGGTCATCAATGGATGCAATTGCATTATTCCCAACGAGTATAATGATATCCCCCGGTTTTATTCCTGCACTCGCCGCTGCAGAATCCGGCTGCACCTCGGTCACCATCACTCCGGTTGAGCTTTTGAGACGGTAGCGGACAATCAGGCGACGATCCAATCCTGTAGTTTGTCCGGAAACGCCAAGATAGGATCTGCGTACACGACCTTCGCGGATAAGCTGTGAGGCAATCCACTTTGCCGTATTTATAGGCATGGAAAAACAGATCCCCTGTGAACCGGCAATAATTGCTGTATTGATTCCGATCACGCGGCCACGGGAATCAACCAATGGTCCCCCGGAGTTACCGGGATTGAGCGCTGCGTCGGTCTGAATAACATTCTCAATTAACCTTCCTGTCTGTGTCCGGAGAGTACGTCCGAGGGCGCTTATAACGCCTGCTGTCACGGTTGTCTGAAATCCAAGCGGGTTACCAATAGCAACGACAAGTTGCCCTACCCTGAGTTGTGAAGAATCGCCCAGTTCAGCAGTCGGGAGCCCGGATTCGAGGATTGAAAGGACAGCTAAATCACTATGGGGATCATTGCCAACAATTCTTACAGGAAAGTTTCGTCCATCCTGGAGGCGGACTTCAATCCTCTCTGCAGACTGTACAACATGGCTGTTCGTGAGCACATAACCATCGGGGGTAATTATCACACCGCTCCCTACCCCTCTGATCTCTGAGACACCGCACCGTTTCAGTTGCTCAGGTGCACTCATTGCCAATCCAACACTTACCACAGCAGGCCCCACACGTTCAACAGCAGAGATTACAGCCTGAGAGTATGCATCCAGTATCTCTGCCTCATGAGACCGCACTTCAGCGGATTGTTTGAGAACGCCGGATTCTGAACGAATACGTTTTATTTTCATCTTTCAAAACCCTTCTTTAGTTCTATCCGTAACACTTCTCTATATAAATTTGGAAACGTCATTCACGCAAAAGTGGGAATCCAGAATGAAGGGACTGGATTCTCTCCTCGGCGAGTCGCCCGAGGCGACCGGATCAAGTCCGGAATGACAAAACAATGTAAAGTCATTTGCAAGACACTACACAAGTTACTTTTCACTCGTTACTTGTTTCTATTGGTAATTTTCCGGAACCTTCGCATTACGCAAGAATTCTGCACTCACTTCAGGTATAAGGGAGTTGACATGCATACCCGTACCAAGTTCAAATCCTGTAGCCATATCAACACGTGGAACAATACTCATATACCAGTGTATAAACTCCGAGTCTGCATTGCCTGGCTTCCCGGATCTTATGACATAGTTGAAATCAGGACAATCCAAACTGTGACACACTTTGGCCATGACAGACTTCAGATTGACTGAAAGATCCAATATCTCTTCTGACCGTATGTCAGCAAAGCAACCTGAATGCCTCTTTGGAAATATCCAGATATGGAATGCTGAAAGAGCCGCATACGGAATAAAGGAGACAAAATGTTCAGTGTTGAAGAGGACTCTTACCCCATCATGTAATTCGTCGTGTATTGTTTTACACATCAGACAATCTCCCGTATCATCGAAAAATTTCATGGATGCTTCGAAACGTTCACGTATCTGCAATGGTGTTATGGGTATTCCCACTATCTGAGAAAGGGGATGTTCTATGGACGTCCCTGCCGAGGGTCCGTTATTTTTGAAGATAATCACATACTCAACTCTCGGGTCTTTGTATATCTCTGTGAAACGTTCTTTATATGTCTGGATGAGATCCTTCAATTGTTCAACAGACATGGTTGCCGTCATCATGTTATGCATGGGTGTCTCAACAATCAGCTCATGGATGCCGACCCCGTTAACGCCCTTCTTTACTCCAATATCCCACCGGTTTCTCTCACCTTCTTCTGAAAGCTTTGAAAATTTATGCCTTATAACCCTTATCTTCCATCCTTCTTCCCCCTGCACTCTGAAAACCTCGTCCAGTGTCTTTGCCTCATTGCCCGGGCAGAAGGGACAGGTTTCAACAAACTCCGGAAGTCTTTTCTTCACTCTCCGTACAATAAAATCCTCAGGCCTTTTGCCCTTTTCTTTTGCGATAATAACCCAAGCACGTGTTATCAAATTTAATCGTATCTCATTCATTCTTGCCTCTACCTCCCAAAAAGTCTACTGTTTTCGGTATTGATAGATTTCCGAAACCGGTTACAACCATATAAAATTATATTTCAAGCTAACCCAAACCTCCATTATCATTTCTGTCCTTTATCTCCACATGTTAGGCAGTCAGAGTCCTTCCTGGCATTAAGAGTTCTGAACTCCGTCTTGCCTCCATCCCACACAATAAGTTTCCCTTTAATGGGTGTACCAATGCCTGTAAGATATTTGATAGTTTCAAGGGCTTGAAGACATCCGATGACCCCGGGAGCTGCCCCAACTACAGGAAAAACCTCACCTGGTGGGGCTTCAGGGAACAGGCAACGAAGACAGGGTGTCTCCGGTGATTGTAGGAAAGAGAGCATGCCCTCCATCCCTTTGATACTTCCATACACCAGAGGTATGCCTTTTCGGATAGCTGATTCATTTAGAATATATCTTGCTGGAAAATTATCCAGGCAGTCTACAATAATATCCGAATTGGCAATTAGGTCATCAACATTTTCAGCAACGATCATTTCTTGAATAGCTGTTACCTCTATATCGGGGTTCATTCTTTCTATCGTATTTTTTCCTGAGACTGCCTTATTGATACCTATTCTTGCATGGTCATGCAAGATCTGCCTGTTAAGGTTTGTCAGGTCAAGATTGTCAAAATCACATATTTTGATATGTCCTATGCCTGCTACAGCAAGATAAATCGCCACAGGCGAACCAAGACCACCTGCGCCTGCTATGAACACTGTTGCGTTTTTCAGTTTCTCCTGTGCTGCTTCTCCCCATCCGTCCATTAACATCTGCCTGTGGTATCGTTTCAGCTCATCCCTGGAAAATTTCATGCCTTTAACTCCCTGCTGTTTTCAATTCATTGCACGGTCTTAATAATAAGAGATGCAGGAGCATTTTATCAACAAAAGCCTATTTTTCTACGAAGTCCGAAATCCAGTTTTTTATGCTTCTGGATTCTCGCCTCGGCGAGTCGCTGAGGTGACCCGTTTTCACGGGAATGACAGCAGGAGCGTTATTGTAAAGATGAGATAGATACACAACACTATCTATAAGGGTTGTCATTGCGAGTGAAGTTGCGAGGCGGAGCCGAAGCAAACTGGAGCGAGATTCCTCTCCGCCTTCGGCGGATTCGGAACAAGCTCCGCAATCTCGCCTTTTCTGAAGAGATTGCTTCGCACCTTACGGTCCACAACTCGTAGAGGTGCTCGCAATGACAGTCACAATCAATACTTGCAATGGTTATCTCTGGATCTGGGTTTAAAATAGTTACTACCGGAGATGAGAAAGTAAAAAATATACAGGAAATGAATCGAAATATTTTCTCAGTGGGAAATCAGGAAGGACAGAACTTTGCCCTTCCTGATCCATGCCTAATGTCACTTTTTCTCAAAAGTTCTTTTCTGCCCAGCGAGTTTTCAATACCTTAGGGCAATCTGCCTGTCTCTGTTTCTCCTCTAAGGACACCGGCAGGATGCACTTGTCCTTTGATATGGTCGAGTTTAGTGAGCATTTCATGATGCTTTATTTCATCTGCCATCAGATAAGAGACAATGAAATTCACGAAGTAATCCCTGCTCATTGTTATAGCACTATTCGCAAGACCCATTGACTTTGCTTCTGCCTGAATATGCTTTTCAAGAACTTCACCAAGAGGAATGAGTTCTTGAGGTGTCAAACGAAATGCCTCTTTCGTCAGGTGGTCAATAGCAAATTGCTGCATGATCTTGTGTTTTTCTGAATCGCGTTTGATCATTTCCATAATGACTTTTACAAAGGAGTTATCTGATTTTTTCATCAAATCCTCTGCCAGTTTAATTGTCTGATCTTCCAGGCTATACCATTCTTTTAAAACCTTGGCTAATTCTTCTCCTGTGTGTTTTACCATTTTTTCCTCCTCTTCTTTAAATGTTTTTACTTGTTACAATATAGAACTTGACAGTGCAAAGTTCTCATGGGAATTATAGCCTATTTCTGTCTGCGCAGACGAGCAATATTTAAAGACATGTCCACCCATTCATCTATAAGTTT
>Ga0315273_10010891_pt1 | contig 11617 bp, 11 predicted proteins | sample YL17G02_0_MG_FD_205753 | JGI IMG/M metagenome (GOLD analysis project Ga0315273, IMG submission 205753) | Sediment microbial communities from Yellowstone Lake, YNP, Wyoming, USA - YL17G02_0 | ecosystem: Environmental > Aquatic > Freshwater > Lake > Sediment | place: USA: Wyoming | collected... | reverse complement strand
AATAAATGGGTGGATGTGTATATGACGCCAAATATTAACAATATTACCCTGAGTCACATTGTGTGTTTGCCGAATCATCCGCGTATGTGGAGAAGGGAGACCCTGCTACAGATCGGAAATTACTCGGAGTTTCTCCCCATTTGTGACGACCAGGAGATCATTATGCGGACGGCACTTCAGACCAAGGTGGTCAAGATTCCTAAGTTGGGCTATGTTCAGTACATGAATGACAATAACAATAATTTTAGTCTGATTCGTAATCGCGAGATCAATCGCCTGGGTCCGCAATTCATTGTCCCGCAATTCTATAACATGTATCAAGTCCATGATAAAATGAAAGAGAAGGGTGCCTATGAAGATGAGAAGTATATCGATCATGCCAGCAAGTTATGGACGAGAGGGGAGTTCGAGCATAAGTACTGTAATGAGCGCATCCAGTATGACTATGACATGCAGTATTGCATTTTGGGTTCTACCACATTTCTCAAGAATATGGCGCTTCTCCAAGAGGAGTATAAGAATCCCAGAGTGGATTTTATACTACTGGATGGAGCGGCTAACACGGATGCACTGTGCCAATTTCTGGATTCGGTGAATTGTTCGCGGATGAAGTGTTATTCGCTTCCCGATACACCTGCGGACCAGTTAAAGAAGTATTTTCACGATTTGTATCGATGCTGCAAAAAGGTACAGATCATAGAGTAGATGAAGCTACAAGATGAAATCGATCTACAAACGGGTGATCTCATCCTGTTTCGAGGAACCAGTTGGATATCCAAAATAGTGGAATACTTTGGAGTCAGTAAATACAGTCATGTGGGGATCATTATTAAGGATCCGCGATTTTTGAATCCTGATCTGGAGGATGGGATCTATTTATTAGAATCTTCATGGAATAATACACCTGATGTGGAGGACAAACAATACAAAACGGGAGTGCAATTACATTATTTGGAGGATATCTTAAAAGAATATCCGAAGGGTTCCATTGATGTTCGTCATGTGAAATGCGAACGAACCGACGCATTTTACAAAACCTTGTCACAAGTACATAAGGAGGTTCATGATAAGCCCTATGACATGAACCTCTATGATTGGCTCTGTGCGCGATACAATATTGCGTGCCCCTTTCCACCCGAGGCAACATATCAAACCAAGAAGTCCTTTTGGTGTTCCGCACTGGTATCCTATGTATTCTGTGAATTAGGATTATTGGATAAAGGGATCAACTGGTCGCTCATGGCGCCACGCGAATTTAGTTCCGATGAAGGAAAACAACTTCACTTTCGATGTACGGTAGAGAAAGAGAAACTTCTGTATTAGCATGGCGTGAATATAAGGAGAAAATATAAAGACATAGAAAAGAAGTATGACATCGCCATTTAATGAAATGGCAAATGAAATTTTGCCAAATTTATGGCTCGGAAATGCCCGCGCCTCGATGAGTGAGCCATTTATCGCTGAAAAAGGAATTCAGGTCGTTTTTAATTGTACGAAGAATTTACCTTTCTCTCCGATGATTCCTATTAAATATCGCATTCCTGTGGATGATAATTTAGAGGAGGAAGAAATACGAAACATGGAACTCTGGTCAGGTGAAATTGCATTTAAAATCATGGCCGAATACAAACAGGGACGACACATTCTGGTTCATTGTATGGCGGGCATGCAGCGTTCCGCCGCCTCTGTTGCATTTATGCTCATTGCACATTTGCACATGCGAGGAAGGGATGCTATGAAGATGATTAAGGAGAAGCGTACGATCGCCTTTCATCCACGGGCCAATTTTGAGAGATCCATTGAATATTTCGATCAACGGTTTCACGAAGAGATGTTACCCGAAATAAGAACATATAGGGGATAAAATATAGAGGATAGGTAGAATGAAAATCGATCCCATTGCATCGGTTCTCTATAGTGAATTAGTATTATCACTGTACCCTCTATTAATCAAAGGGGTATCTACTAATTTATTTACACAAATTCTGGCACGATTTGGGGTATTCTCTATCCTGGCACTTATATTCGGATCCTCCTATGATTTTACCTCCATTTGGGGCAATCCCTATGAGGCATCAGTAAGTCTTCTTCATAATATCATGAATATGGGACACATTTTCGTAAGTTATTTGTCATTTAAGAATTTACCGATTGGAACATCGATCGCCTTATTTTATCTCTATCCCATTTTTAATTTGCTATTTGGATCCCTATTTTTTGGAGAATCCTTGTCGATCATTTCTCTTCTTTTAATCGCTGCTGCATTTTATGGAACTTATTTGATTGCAACCTCTTATCATTCCAAAGAGCAAGATGCAGAGGACAAGAAAAAATATGACTTTGGTGTTATTATGGGATTATTATCCGCATTTACCGAAACCATGTTATTTATTTTTGTTCGTTCCAATACGGATGCTAAACAGTCACCATTTTATGCGGTCAATCATATTTATTTAATTGGATTAGTGGGGCTTTTAGCCTATGGTGTATCTCATCCAACCATCGTGGATCATTCCTCGACCAATTGGATAAAACTGATTGGATTTAATGCTCTTCTGGGATTTACAGGATACATCGCACGATTTTATAGCATTTCAAACATTCCAACGGTTGTCTTCTCACTGATGTCTTTTATTGGTGTTGCCTTTGGATATGCATGGACGATTCTCTTCACAGAAGATAAGATTACGATGCGTGCGCTCTTGGGTGGTGGATTGATTGCAGGATCCATTGCCATTCTACGATATTTTGATCTACAGTGAGAATCGTTTTAACCATGAATCGCGTACTTGTTGGCGCCTGGCTTCAGGAGTGAGTTCGTCTGCGTCTGCTTCCACTTCCGCTTCCGCTTCCACTTCCGCTTCCGCTTCCACTTCCGCTTCCGCTTCCACTTCCGCTTCCGCTTCCGCTTCCGCTTCCACTTCGTCATCCGCTTCTTTGAACTCATCTTCAAACATATTGATGAATTCAACGGTTACTTCACCATGTGAGATTCGAGAAAGTGGCGCTGGTTCCACCTGTTCGATATAGAGATACACCGTCTGATCCATGATTTGTATCGGTATCGTAATGTTTTGCTGGATAGAATGCAGGTTCATAAAGGCTTGTTCCACACAAGTGGTAAGATCGACCGCGAATGCGGAGGGATCCAGTGGCTTAATGATTAGATTGGTGGCAACAGGAAGTTCTGATACATCCGCCTTTTCAATGCGGTAAAGGGGGTCTTCAGAACGACCCAGAAGATCCAGAATCCAGTCAGGAACATAGATGGTATGGGTGTTATCATCATGTGCTGCAGTAATGGTTACCAAATGTTGTAGATTGTACTCGGTATGAATCAAATTCACATAGAGTACTGTTTCATCTTCAAATTCACGGATAAGACGATGAAAGAGGGACAATGGAACAATGATTTGGTCCGATAATTCCACCTCTTCTTTATAATCATGATAATAAAGAAGAGATTGTGCGATAAACATGGCGTAGTATATGACAATGTGTTATCTTTTTTCAAATTTTATAAAAGCGAATCAGTAGGATAATCAGTAGGATAATGTCACTTTGGTTCCGATGCCAATCCGTCGACGATCGCTATGATTTTGAACAGATTTTACAACATCTAGAATTGACACAGGTTCAAAAACAAATTATCCAGTCAAGATACATTGCGGTAGTAGAGCATGTACGAAAACGAGTTCGGATGTTTTCGCGCATGTTTTATGCGGGTCATACGATGATCACGGTCGGGTCGCTTTTTGTTCCTGCCTTATTATCCATTCAAAATTCGAATTACACCACAAGCGGAAACACCTTTTCCTCACAGATCTACTGGGCAACCTTTATCATTTCCCTACTCGTCACCATTTGCAATGGCATGTTGGCCTTATTTAAGATCGATAAAAAATACTACTTTTTGAATACGACCCTGGAGCGATTGAGAACAGAGGGTTGGCAATATATGGGGCTAACGGGTCGATACTCGGGACATTTGTTGGATGGTATTGTCCCTACGCATCAGAATCAGTTCGTATTTTTCACGCATCAGATCGAAAAAATCAAAATGAAACAAGTGGAAGAAGAATACTACAAATCGGATGAAAAACTAACACAAACACCACATGCAAAGGTGATCGCGAATACTAATGAATTATATCCACCCTCTCCCGATCAACCGATTCAATCCATTATACAAGAAATCCCTGAGCCGGTCAAAGAGGCCGTTACCTCATTAATTAAGTCCTCGGCTCGTTCATTAGAAAATGTGGTAATCATTCCCACGGAAACAAATGAGAATGTATTACCCTAATAGGGATGGTTCAACAGACCAGAAAAAGGAGAGCACGCTGTCAGTGTGATCCATCATGTAAAGAGAAGCCCCTTAAGGGTCAGCCTTTTTGTGAGAAGCATGCACGATTCTGTCCTCGTAAGGCACCACTTTCAGGGTTTGAACCGCCATATGAGCCGCACAAATATAATCGGCACAAAGGGATTAGAGAATCGCATAATTGCTATGCCTATGGATTAGATTGGATCGAATTGCCCGATTCAAAGGATTGTACAAAAGAGTCATGTCCCATTGGATATCCACAACCCGGCCGCGCCAGTGGGTATCCGAAGTGGTCGAAAGTAAAAGGAAAACGATGTCCTGATTTGACAGCGCGTATCATGGGCGAAGTTCCAGGGGTCACTTTCTCTACTTTTACTGCTCGATGCCCGAAAGGAACGCGTAAGATTGCACCAGTGATCGATGAAAATGAGGACTATCATTTTTATCGACAGGATAAGGATGGATGGTGGTCTCACAAACCAGGATCGACGAAGGTGACACGACGAGACGCAACGAAAAGACGGATCTATGACCCGTTATTGGCCTCACGCCAGTATCCGAAGTCAGGATTACATTACAAACAATTTTGCGGATACATGTGTGTGCCTGCGACGCGAAAGCATAAGCTAAAACGGGGTGGCAGGAACACAAGAATCTAAAGAATACAAATAGCATCCCATTTATATGATTCGACAACAGAGCATTGATGATCTTAATCAAGGATACCAAGACATTGATCCATTTCCGCATATTGTCATTGATCAATTTCTAGAGAAGGAGCCATTGGATAAGATTGTTGGGGAACTCAGAACAATGAATTCAAATGATGCCTATTACAAAGCGACACACAAGCCCAATGCATTGGAATTTAATAAGTTTGCATTTAAGACCAATCTACCACCCACCATTGATCTATTATTTAAGGAATTGGTTTCTGAATCATTTGTACAGTCGATTGAGAAGCTAACAGGTATTCCATCCATTATTGCAAATGATTTGAGTTTGGCAGGGGCAGGTGTTCATCGAATTCATAATGAGGGATATTTAGCCATTCACACTGATTTTAATACATATAATCACCCGACACGCGGAAAGCTTGATCGTCGTATTAATATTCTAATTTATCTCAATCCAGTCTGGGAGGAAGAATTTAAGGGTCACTTATGGCTGTGCAATCATAAAGAGCCGATAAAGAAGGTTTTACCCATTCTTAACCGATGTGTCATATTTAATACAACCAGCAAGAGTTTTCACGGCCATCCAGAGCGCCTTTGTCTTCCAGATGGAATTTGTCGAGAATCCATTGCCTGCTATTATTATACCAAAAATGTGAATGATCCACTTGATTTTGAGGGATTATCGCAACACGAATGTGCCATGATTTATAATAATTTTAAATATGATTTTTAAGATAATAAGATTCTATTACAAGGTGGTTGATTTATTATTGTAACAATTTGATTAATTTGTTACAATAATAGAAGGTACATTGGACGCATCATGTGCAGTTGGTATAATAGTAATATAATAAGAAATACTGGTACCTGAACCCGTCTTTCTAGTCAGGGATAGGTTCTCATTGTGTTCTCAATATTTCAGAGGTTGATGGGTCATAATATAACACATTAGGAGGGAGAGGGATGGGGAAGAAAGGACCCGTTCCCGTTGCACCCAGTCGAATGGGATTGATAAAACAGCCTGCTTGGGTTGCATTAATAGTCGTTCCACTCGCATTGAGACAGATAGAATTAGCGGGCGCAGAGGACTCGCTTGCAGAGGTACCAATCGCAATCGAATGTCTACCTTGATTGGTGCGGCCTGCAGCAAGGCCGATGGCGATTGCATAATTACCTTGATTCAGGCCGCCCGCACCATATCCGATGGTGATGCCCTGAATGCCTTGATTCAGCTGACCCGCTAACCCTCCAATCGCAAGTGCACCAGCACCTTGATTTGTGAGGCCCGCAGCATATCCGATGGCGACGCTCTGATCAGCTTGGCCGGTATTTCCAGCACCGTATCCGATGGCGACGCTATACTCTTTCTGATCTTGTTGGCCCGCACCATGACCGATGGCGACAGACCCTAAATTTTGACCACTATTTCCAGCAATTTCTCCAATCGCAACTCTCCTGAAACCACCCACTCCATCGACTTTTAAGGTAGAGCCAACAATGAACTCATTTGTGCCTGGATTATATGAAAACGGCGTCGTGGTAGAATCTATAAATACCGATTGTCCTGCTCCCGTCGAAGATACAAATGTAGGATAGAACCGTCCCGCTGTATTATTATCCGTAATTGTGACAACTCCACTACCTGGAGCACCCTGTGCTCCTGTGAATCCTTGTGCTCCTGTGGCACCTTGTGCGCCTGTGAATCCTTGTGCTCCTGTTTCACCTGTGAATCCTTGTGCGCCTGTGAATCCTTGTGCTCCTGTGAATCCTTGAGCTCCTTGGGCACCAGCAGAGCCACCCATTGTTATACACGGGGTTCCACAACAGCGACCTGATAATGCCATAACTCGTCTCATCTCAGTTATATCAGATGCACTCATCGTCTATATTGTATAAATTATTTTTAATTAAAATATACTCACCGTCGCAACAAGTAACGCGCATAAGGAAACATTTGTCGAATGGCAATCTTCGTCATTTCATTAAAATCAGCATACAAGGAGTCCAGCCACTGACAAATCGCATGTTGCTTATGAAGAGCAGCATGAAGATAGATTTTCTGAAAGACATAGTCCCATGCAATCGGACGACCAAAATCCGTATTCTCTGAATAGTCTTCCCATAGAATTTGAAGACTCTCCAGTTTTCCAGCTTGAATAAAGGGCTTGATTTCGCCAACCAGCTGATCCTCAATCGACATCTATCACCGCAAAATATTAAATATCACCCGTACCACGCCCTTCCAGCCATTTCTTTGCATATTGTGTAATGATAAAATGTTTGGGATCCAGATAATTCAGCGCCTGCACACAATCAATACGATCACGGGGCGAGACCGCACACATTTTACGAAGCAAGGGAATGATCTTGGATCGAAAGGTAGCATAAACGGGATCAAAGGTGGGCCAATACATCAATTTAGAAAGAAGATCCACCAGATTGACACCAATGGCCCAGCTGTCAATCGTTCTCCAATACAGATCAAACCATTCCACATTATCACCCGCCTGAACCGATCGACTATCATCGTAAAAACGCTTCAATTCATCATACATGTTCGACATGGAATAGGAAAGAATGTTCGACACTTTTTTCATGATGTATGTTTTATAAACGATGCTTTGAATAACCTGTAATGGATTAAACTTCTGAACAATAGCATTGACTAACATGGAATCCGGCGGTTCTTGTGAGATATTTGCATTATAGGTATGAAGAAGTGCATCCAGCTTGGTTGGATATTCCTTGATGATCGACAAATTAAAATCAATGATGCGGGGTATCTGATGGGTATCAATCAAAATGTTTCCTTGATGAATATCGCGATGAACCACGCCAAATAGATTTAATAAGGCACCCGCTTGAATCAAATGAGATGCAAAATTCATAAAATCAAATGCGGGAATTTGAAATCGGAAATTTGCCATGGGCACGCCATAATAGGACATGGAAAGAATCCGAAAATCAGTGAATGGATACTTTTGTAGAACATCGCATTGATGAAAGTCCTTTTCCTTCTTTTTCTGCTGCTTCTCTGGTGCAGGATCACATATGGATTCCGCTACGGCAAAGTAGTTTTTCCATATAGGAATGCTTCGAATGATCTTAGAAATGTTATACTCCTGATTCGCATCATCCTTTAAAATAAGCTTACTAAGCGGCGGATGATCCTTGTCCCCCGTTGGTTTGGGCTGTTTTTTCTTATCTTTGCACTCCAATTCTGGTTTAAAAATACAACCATACATTCCTTGGTCCAATACTTTACCACCCGATAGCATGGTTCCTAGCACACTCACAGAAACTTTTTATGGCATCTTATTCTTCATTCTCGTGTGCTGACCCTTTCTCACTTTTAAATGAAGGTAGTATAGTATGTATGAGCAGTATCTATGGGCGGGTCTTCTCATTCTGATCGCCATCGCTGTAATGGAACTCTTTCATCCTCAGGTACTAAATGAAGGATTCAGTAATTTAATTTCCGTCGGAGATAGCGCCTTCTGGGCCAAATGGCTGCCGCGCCGCGGCGATGTCGGTCTCAATCCTACGGAAGAACAAGGTGGATATCTGCGCGATATGCGCTATTTTGCAGGATATACGGATGTTCAAGGCATTGGGCGAAAGCACGATTTTTGCCGAATGATCCAGAGCGAAAATGGCACGGATAATGAATTTTTTGCATGCGCCCTGGGTGGCACGGAAGGTCTTTCTACCGTAACCTATCGAACACCATCAGTACGACAAGGATTTCAACTCTCACGCGATGATTACATGAATGACGTGGTAGGTGATGGTCGCGATGGATATTGTCGTATTCTAAAAACGGGTGCCAACACCTTTGAGGCAAAATGCAATGCAGCAGGCCCTACTTCCTTTGAACCCACTCTGATCGTTGATGCCAATCCACCTGAGGAGATCAAACTACTACTAACTTTTTACGAAGGGATTGTCTTCTGGTTGCGCCTCCGTGATGACATGCTGGATTATGCCAAAAACCTCACCATTACGAAGCCAGGTAACATGACGATTCAAGAAGCACCTCCCAATCCAGCAGTTACACAAGGTCTGGAATTCAATGGAGTGGATCAGTTCTTGCGAATTGGCGACCAAAAGGATCTGACCTTTGGTAATGTGATTCAGCTTCGCTATCTGCGTGCCGTCACCTTCTGGGTCTATTTCGAAGAATTTACCAATAATGCACATATCTATGATTTTGGAAATGGAGCAGGAAAGGACAATGTGTTCGTGGGAATCATGGGTCGCGGGAACATGGAGGCGCAATTTGTAAATAAAGAATTGGATGCATGCTCGAAAGACCAGGAAAATATTACGATTCCAACACCTCCATCAGGCCAACAGTGTACGGAAGAAGTGTGTCCGCAAAAGGCAATGATTACCAGCGCAGCAGATGTCAACCTGTGGGATTGCCCTGATCCTCAAGTCTTTGGGAAAATCATGAAGCCGCTTCAACCGAAGGCTGCACCGAAATATGAGGCGACAACCGCGGATCTCATTTACGAAATTTGGGATTCTCAACAGCGAAAATTACATATTCAAGTCAAGAATGTGATTCCGTTACGCAAATGGGTACATATTGCAATTACTGCAGCGGATCATGATCCGTGGAAGCCCTCTCTGAAAATATATCAGAATGGCCAGGTCGTTCATAGCGAAAATGCGGCATGGCTCCCACAAACGAATGAAACAACCAACAATTACATTGGAAAATCGAACTGGGCCAATGTCACAAGCCCGTACCAAAATGCCGATGAACTATTTAAAGGAAAGATGTTTGACTTTCGCGGATACCAGACCATGATGAATCCAAAGAAAGTGAAGGACACCTATGAATGGGGCCAAACAAAGCTAGGACTCAAGTGATCACTTTTTTGTGGATTCCTCGAACTCATTTATTTTGCGAATTCCGTATTGAATCAGTTGCTTAATCTTTGGCATGCGATAATTTTGGTCGATATAAACGCCACACACAGCACCGATAAAAAAGGAGACCACTTTTCCCATACTATTCTATTGTTATCTTACATTTATGCAAGTTCATCCTCGTTTTTCTTCCACCATTTCGTAAGCTGTTCCGTGACCTGTAGTTGCACATCACGAATCGGACCCTTTGCCAAAAGAAGAACCCATGACTTCCAGTCCGCGACATGACAGAGATGCTGGCACTCTCCATCCAGCGCCAGCTCTTGCTGGAACTCAATCACACAGCAATTTCGAGGGAGAGCCCACAGTTTTGACCACTTGGTTTGCGTGCCCTTACCGCCGATCAGAATGCAAAGAGATACACCGACCAATGATTCATAATCACCCGCCGTGGATACTATGCGAATGATCCAATCGTTTGGCAGCAAGGGTGATACACGATCCTTGATAAAGGCAGAAGTCAATGTCTCATCCGATAGAACAGCGCAGATCTTACTGGAAGGCTCTGCCTTCCATGATGGCAGCAAGGTTCGCAGTGCCTGAATGTCTTCGCGGCCCAATTCGGAGGACAGTGGGCCAGGAACAAATCCTACCACGGTCTCCGCCCAGCACCCTGTGTTCTCGTCAAAGTCGATTCCCTGTGGCGGATCCACCTTGATTGCGCTCCATTGAAAGGAAGAGAGACCTGCCGCAAATGCGGGCGGAACCCAGCAGGCTGTCCCAGGATACTCGACCAATAGGCGTGCGCACCGCGATACATACTGCAACACATAGGTATCCCAGTGATGAAATACAGTTGTATCGGGAAAAGGAATAGCAAAGACAGAGGCCCGTTTTTGAAGAGGCGTAAAAATATCGACCTTTACCGAGTTCCAATACACAAATCGCTCATCCTCCGTGTGTTTTCCCGTGTAAATCGTATAGGGATCATAGACGAGACCGTTTGGTGTAATGCATGATTGCTTCCAGGAATACACGGGAATGGCGGGTTCAAAGTAGTGATTCTCCACAGAGGGCTCCCACTTATAGCGTCCCTCTTTCTCTACCATCGTACAATAGGTAATTTCATTCGACAAGGAGCTGCTTCGCACTTCAAAGGAGACCAGCTCATTGCAGATACTCTGGGGAACCACTTTTGGAACCTGCTCTTGTGCCGTGTCAATGATATAGGTGGGTACAAGATTAATGTAGAGATCCGATCGAATATAATCTTTTTTACTATAATTGCGAATGTTGCTATTGTGAAGATGGAAGGTTTGAAAGGATAGCGCAGGATTAGAAAGTACGAATCGATTACGAAGAATATGGCCTGCAAAGGCATTGTCACAGCCTGCCTGACCAAGTGCGAAATCAAACACGGAATAATCCCAGGTGCGATTTTTAATGCAATCCGAACGAAAGACCCAGCAATCTTGTGAATCGGCGCGCGGACCAAACAAGGTAGGCTCTTCGCCATCCGCGGGATCATCCCAGCGTAGAAGGGCCAGCATGCGATCTTCCAGCTTGATCTTCCATAGATCGAGGAGCGATGGTCCCATGTAAATGTCCGCATTACACAGTAGTACAAATGCATTCAAGGGAACATTATTGGAAACATACTTCAAAAAGCTCGAATAAGTGAGTCGCTTTTTAATGATGACTTGTTTGATTTTCTCGCGATGCGGGATAGTAGCCC
>Ga0315273_10010889_pt1 | contig 11617 bp, 9 predicted proteins | sample YL17G02_0_MG_FD_205753 | JGI IMG/M metagenome (GOLD analysis project Ga0315273, IMG submission 205753) | Sediment microbial communities from Yellowstone Lake, YNP, Wyoming, USA - YL17G02_0 | ecosystem: Environmental > Aquatic > Freshwater > Lake > Sediment | place: USA: Wyoming | collected... | reverse complement strand
CTAGCTTCGATACAGTCGGCCCCGTGAGGGCCTTCCAGAACTACATCGGCGGGGAGTGGGCGGATGCCGCCGCCGGCGAGACCTTCGAGTCGCTCAGCCCGGCGACGGGCGAGGTGCTCGGCACCTTCCCGACGTCCGGCGCGGAGGACGTCGACCGCGCCGTCGCCGCCGCGAAGGCCGCCTACGAGGACTGGCGCCTCGTGCCGGCGCCGAGGCGCGCCGAGGTGCTCTACCGCTTCGCCACCCTGCTCGCCGCGGAGAAGGACTCGGTCGCCGAGCTGATGAGCCGCGAGATGGGCAAGGTGCTCGCGGAGGCCGGCGGCGACGTGCAGGAGGCGATCGACATGAGCCTCTACATGGCCGGCGAGGGCAGGCGCATGTTCGGGCAGACGACGCCCTCGGAGCTGCGCGACAAGTTCATGATGAGCGTGCGGATGCCGATCGGCGTGATCGGCGTGATCACGCCGTGGAACTTCCCGATCGCGATCCCGTCGTGGAAGATCGCGCCGGCGCTCGTCTGCGGCAACACCGTCGTCTTCAAGCCGGCGCACGACACGCCGCTGCTCGGCGAGCGCTTCGTCGAGCTGCTCGACGCCGCGGGGCTGCCGAAGGGCGTCGTCAACATCGTGCACGGCTTCGGGCGCGATGTCGGCGAGGCGATCGTGCGCCACCCGGACGTGCCAGTGATCACCTTCACCGGCTCCCGCGAGACGGGAATCGCGGTCAGCACCGCGGCGGCCCAGAACCTCAAGCACGTCCACGTCGAGCTCGGCGGCAAGAACGGGATCATCGTGATGGACGACGCCGACGTCGACCTCGCCGTGGAGGGGATCCTCTGGTCGGCGTTCGGCACCACCGGCCAGCGCTGCACCGCGGCGAGCCGCGTGATCGTGCACGAGGCGGTCTACGACGCGCTCCAGGGGAAGCTCGTCGCGCGCGCCGAGGCGATGCGGCTCGGGCCGGGCTGGGAGCTCGAGACGGACGTCGGCCCGGTGATCAACCGTGCAGCGCTCGACAAGATCCACGCCTACACCGAGATCGGCAAGGGCGAGGGCGCGCGCCTGCTCACCGGCGGCGAGGTCGCGACCGGGAACGGGCTCGAGCACGGCTTCTTCTATCGGCCGACCGTCTTCGGCGAGGTCGAGGCGGGGATGCGGATCGCGCAGGAGGAGATCTTCGGCCCGACGACGGCGCTGATCCGCGTGCGCTCGTTCGACGAGGCGATCGAGGTCGCGAACGGGGTCCGCTACGGGCTCTCGTCCTCGATCTTCACGCGCGACGTAAACCGCGCCTTCCGCGCGATGCGCGACCTCCAGGCGGGGATCACCTACATCAACGCGGGCACCACGGGCGCCGAGGTGCACCTGCCGTTCGGCGGCACGAAGGACACGGGCAACGGCCACCGCGAGGCGGGGCAGGCCGCGCTCGACGTCTTCACCGAGTGGAAGGCGATCTACGTGGACTACTCGGGCAAGCTGCAGCGCGCGCAGATCGACGTCGAGTAACGCCTTGAAGGCGCGGCTCTCCACCGACGGCGGCGCCCGCGGCAACCCGGGCCCTGCCGCCTACGGCTTCGTGATCGAGGCAGAGGACGGCACCGTGCTCGCCGCGGAGGGGAAGGCGATCGGGATCGCGACGAACAACGTCGCCGAGTACAGCGCGCTGATCGCAGGGCTCGAGCGGGCGGTCGAGCTGTCGGTCTCGGAGCTCGAGGTCGTGTCCGACTCCGAGCTGCTCGTGAAGCAGATGACCGGCGAGTACCGCGTCAAGAACGAGGCGCTGAAGGAGCTCTCGCTCGAGGCCTCGCGTCTCGCACGGCGCCTCGGCAAGGTCAGCTACACCGCCGTTCGCCGCGAGCACAACGAGCTCGCCGACCAGCTGGTGAACGAGGCACTCGACGCGGCGCAGTAACGCGGCTATCGTTTCCGGGAGATGACCCGCGTGCAGCTCTCCGCGCTCGCCCTGCTCCTGCTCCCCCGCTAGGGGGATCGGTCGTCGACATACCCGTGCCCGTGCGCCCCGCACCCACCGGGAGCAGTGCGTCCTCCGTGCCGAGTCGAAGGGATCCTCCGATGCCGATGCCGTTCCGAAAATACCGACAGTTCGACACCGTCGAGCTGCCCGACCGAACCTGGCCCGACCGGGTGCTGACGCACGCGCCGATCTGGTGCTCGACCGACCTGCGCGACGGCAATCAGGCGCTCGTCAGCCCGATGGACGCGGCGCGCAAGCAGAAGATGTTCGACCTGCTGCTCGAGCTCGGCTACAGGGAGATCGAGGTCGGCTTCCCGTCTGCCTCGGCGACCGACTTCGAGTTCTGCCGGCGGCTCGTCGAAGAGGGCCTGATCCCGGGCGACGTGACGATCGCCGTCCTCACCCAGGCGAGGCCGGAGCTGATCGAGCGGACGTTCGAGGCGATCGAGGGCGCGCGCCGCGCGATCGTCCACCTCTACAACTCGACCTCTGCGATCCAGCGCCGCGTCGTCTTCCGCCTCGACCGGGCCGGCGTCACCGACCTCGCCGTGCGCGCGACGGCCCTGTGCAGGGAGCTCGCGGCGCAGACCGACACGGAGATCGTGTTCCAGTACTCGCCGGAGAGCTTCAACGGCACCGAGCTCGACTACGCGCTCGAGATCTGCGAGGCCGTGATCGCCGAGTGGGGCCCGACCCCCGAGCAGAAGCTGATCGTCAACCTGCCGACGACGGTCGAGGAGTTCCCGCCGAACGTCTACGCCGACCGGATCGAGTGGTTCTGCCGCAACGTCTCGGCGCGCGACTCGATCATCGTCAGCGTCCACCCGCACAACGACCGCGGCACGGCGGTCGCGACGGCGGAGCTGGGCCTGATGGCGGGGGCGGAGCGCGTCGAGGGGACGCTGTTCGGGAACGGCGAGCGCACCGGCAACGTCGACCTCGTCACGCTCGGGCTGAACCTGCTGGCGCAGGGCGTCGACCCGGGGGTCGACCTCTCCCAGATCGACGAGGCGAAGCGGATCGTCGAGGAGTGCAACGAGCTGCCCGTCCATCCGCGGCACCCGTACGCGGGCGAGCTCGTGTACACGGCGTTCTCCGGCTCGCACCAGGACGCGATCAAGAAGGGCATGGACGCGCGCGAGCGCGAGCACGCCGAGGTGTGGGACGTGCCCTACCTGCCGATCGACCCGAGGGACGTGGGGCGGACCTACGAGGCGATCATCCGCGTCAACTCGCAGTCGGGGAAGGGCGGCGTCGCCTACCTGATGGAGGCGGAGCACCACCTCGCGCTCCCGCGCGGGCTGCAGATCGAGTTCGCGCAGAAGGTGCAGCAGGTGACCGACTCGCGGGGCGGCGAGCTGACCCCTGCCGAGCTCTTGGAGACCTTCCGGGCCCACTACCTCGACTGCGTGCGGCCCTACGAGCTGCTGTCGTACACCCACTCGAGCGCGGAGGAGGACCGGATCGTCGCGCGCGTCGTCGCCGACGGCGAGGAGGTCGAGATCGAGGGCGTCGGCAACGGGCCGATCGCGGCGCTCGTGGACGCGCTCGCGGGGAGCTTCGGCGTCTCGGTGCAGATCCGCGACTACCACGAGCACGCGATGGCGGCGAGCGCCGATGCGACCGCGGCGGCCTACGTCGAGGCGGACGTGGACGACGAGGCGGTGTGGGGCGTCGGCATCCACCCGAGCATCGTCACCGCCTCGCTCCGCGCGATCCTGAACGCGGTCAACCGTGCCGCGGCGGCGCGCGAGGCGGCGGTGGCGGCGGCCGCCGCGTTCGAGCGCGAGGGCTCGTAGGAGAGGGCCGGCGGCCGCCGCTATAATCCGCCCCGCGCGGATGTAGCTCAGTTGGTAGAGCGTCTGCTTGCCATGCAGAAGGTCGTGGGTTCGAGTCCCATCATCCGCTCCTGAATATCGCGCGCGTTACTCGTAGCGGAGCGCTGCGATCGGATCGAGGCGCGCGGCGCGCCTCGCCGGGTAGTAGCCGAAGAAGAGCCCGACACCGACCGAGACGCCGAACGCGAGCACGAGAGAGCCCGGGCTGACGACCGTCTCCCAGCCTGCGAGCGAGGTGATCAGGCGTGTCGCCCCGATCCCGCCGAGGACGCCGGCGATCCCGCCGAGCGTGCTCAGCACGACTGCCTCGATCAAGAACTGGAGTTGCACGCGCAGCGGGTCGGCGCCGACGGACTTACGGATTCCGATCTCCCGCGTGCGCTCGTGCACCGAGACGAGCATCATGTTCATGATCCCGATCCCCCCGACGAGCAGCGCGATCCCACCGAGGGCGAACGTGAGCAGCCGGAAGGTCGTCGTCGCCGTCTGCGCCTCCTTCACGAACGCGGCCTGGTCCTCGATCGAGAAGTCGTCCGCGTAGGACGGTGGCAGGTTGTGCTGACGGCGCAGGAGCGCACCGATCTGGTCCATCGTCGGCTGGATGTCGGCCTCGGTGCGGACGCGCACGCCGACGCTCTTGGTCGTGGTGCCGCCGAGGAGTACGCGCAGGACGAGCGGGAGCGGCACGAAGATGCGGTTGTCGAGGCTCTCGCCGCCCAGCTTCCCCTTGCGGGTCTGCACGCCGGTCACCTGGAACTCGTGGCTGCCGACGCGAACGGTCCTCCCGATCGGGTTCTCGCCTGGGAAGAGCTTCGCCGCCGGGACGAGTCCGAGCACCATCACGCTCCGGCCGAAGCTGACGTCGCTCGGGGAGATGAGCCGTCCGTGGCTCGCGGCCTGGTTGTAGATGTTCGCGAACGCCGGGGTGATCCCGAAAAGGCGCGTGACCGTCCGGTAGCGGCCCGCGGAGACGGGCAGGCTCTCCATGTCCTGCTGCGGCGCGACGGCGGTGACGGTCGGCAGCTTCACGATCGCGGCGACGTCGGCGGGCGTGATCGTGCGGTCGGTCGCCGACTGGCCGGCGCCGACGCTGATGAACTCGCCGTCTACGAGGATGACGTTCGCGCCGAGTCGGCGGATGCTCTCCGCGACCTGGCGTTGGGCGCCTGCGCTCACCGCCGAGACGGCGATCAGCGAGGCGACGCCGATCACCACGCCCAGCGCGGTCAGGAGGGCGCGGAACCAGTTCGCGCGCAGCGCGCCAAACGCGAGGCGGACGTTTTCGATCGCGGTCGTCATGCGGCCGTGCCGATGATCGTGTCGCCGACGATCAGCCCGTCGTGGACGTTGAGGATGCGCGACGCGCGCTGCCCGACCTCGTGCGAGTGCGTCACCATCACGATCGTCGTGCCTGCTCGGTGCAGCCGGTCGAGGATCGCAAGCACGTCCGCGGCGCTCGCCGAGTCGAGGTTGCCCGTCGGCTCGTCCGCGAGCAGGACGCTCGGTCGCCCGACGAGTGCGCGCGCGATGGCGACACGCTGCTGCTGACCGCCGGATAGCTGGTTCGGGCGGTGCTCGGCGCGGTCCGCCAGCCCCACTGAGGCGAGCGCGTCGAGCACTCGCGGGCGCCGCTCGGCTCGAGGGACGCCCGCATAGATGAGCGGCAGCTCGACGTTCTTGAATGCAGTCGCGCGCGGCAGCAGGTTGTACGCCTGGAACATGAAGCCGATTCGCTCGCCGCGCACGCGCGCGCGGCGCGACTCCGGCAGGGTCGACATCTCCTGGCCGACGAGCCGGTACGAGCCGCTCGTCGGACGGTCGAGGCAGCCGAGGATGCCGAGCAACGTCGTCTTGCCCGAGCCCGACTCGCCCATGATCGCGACGTACTCCCCATCGCTCACCTCGAACCTGACGCCACGCAGAGCTTGCACGAGCACCTCGCCGGTGCGGTAGGCCTTCGTCACGTCCTCGAGCTCGAGGATCGGCGTGCGGTCGAGCTCAGCCACCATGCGCGGTGAGGAGGACGCGCTCGCCCGGGCGCAGCCCGCTGCGGATCTCGACCTGCTTGTTGTCGGCGAGTCCGAGCGTCACCCGGCGCAGCGAGGTCTTCCCGCCCGGCCCGACGACGGTGACTGAGTGACCCGCGATCCCGTGGTCGGCTACGGCCTCGAGCGGTACCTCCACGACGTTGCGGCGCTGCGCGACGACGATCTTGACGCTGACGTTCATGCCCGGTTTCACGGTGGCGGCGTGGATCAGCGCCACGCGCACCGGAAAGGTGACGACGCCGCCGGTGTCGAGGCCCGTGAATGCGACGAAGACGACCCGGCCCGGCAGCCCGCGCCCGCCGAGGGCGTCCACGCTGAGAATCGCGGGCTGCCCACGGCGCACCTTGGCGATGTCGAACTCGCTCAGATCGACGCGGACGGCGAGATGCCGCAGGTCCGCGACCGTGGCGATCGGCGTGGATGGATCCGCCGGCGCGCCGGGGACGGCGAGCAGCGCCGTCACGGTTCCGTCGGCAGGAGCGCGCACGACGAGCCGGCGCGCTTGCAGCCCGGCGGCCGACAGCCGGGCGCGCGCCGTCTGCACCTTGAGGTTCGCGATCGCGATGTCGATCGCACTCGCGGGCGCTCCGCGTCGCAGCAGAGTCTGCAGATCCGCCGCGGCCTTTGCGACATCCGCCCGGCCGGCGTCCCGCGCGGCAGCCGTCGGGTGGAGGAGCCGTGCCAGGCGCTGCTGAGCGAGTCTCACAGCCAGCCGGCCTGCGTCGAGCGCCTGCGGAGAGGCGCTGCGCTGCAGCGTTTCGAGGTCAGCCTGGACCTTTCGCAGGTCGAGCTGCACCGACGCGACTGCGAGCGGGTCAGGGGGACCCGTGAGTCGCGCGAGCTTCTGGTTCGCGAGGTCGATCGCAGCCTGCGCCGCGGCGACTGCGGACGCGCTGGGGCCGGCGGGCGATCGCTGCAGCGCCTCGAGGTCGGCCTGAGCCTTCTTCAGATCGAGCTGCGCAGCCGTGACGTCGCTCGCGGGCGAGCCCGGCGGCAGCTCGGCGATGCGCTGCTGCGCGAGCGTAATCGCAAGCTGCGCGGCTTGAAGTGCGGTCGCGTTCGGCCCGGGCGGCGTCGCGCGGAGCGCGTCGAGGTCTGCCTGCGCCTTCGCCAGCTCGAGCCGCGCGGCGCTGACGTCGAGCGCCGACGCCGGACCGTTCGTCTGCGCCAGGCGCTGGGTCGCCACGTCGACGGCGAGCTGCGCCGCCGCGAGCGCGGCAGGACCGGGCTTCCGCGACAACACTTCGAGATCGGCGAGCGCCTTGCGCACGTCCAGCTGGGCGCTTGTGCGGTCGGCCGCCGCCGGATGCGCGATCAGTCCAGCGCGCTCGTTCGCAGTGCGAAGGGCAAGCCGGGCTGCCCGCCGTTCCGCCGGCGTCGGCGGCAGACCTTTCGTCGGGTCGCTCGTCTGCTTCTGCTGCAGCTCGAGCTGCGCGGTCGTCACGTCGTTGCCCGCCTGGTCGATTGCGGTCGCCGCTGCGCCCCCGTCGTCGAGCACCGCGATCGGATCGCCGGCATGGACGTGCCGGCCGGGGGCCACAAGGAAGCGCGCTACGTGTCCCGCGGCGTTCGGGAAGACGGCGTCCGCGGGCGCAGTCGTCGGCGAGCTCGGCGCGGTCGAGGTACCGATGCCGACCGCGGCCGGGACGGAAATCGGCCCCCAGGCCCGCGCCTCGACGATCCGGCCGACGCCACCGACCGAGACGAGGACATCGCCGCGGCTCGCTGTGGACGTGCGAAGCGCGTGGCGCGCATGGGTGCCGCCGAGCAGCGGCCAGACCGCAAGCACGGTTCCGCCGATAGCAGTGAGCACGACCAGCGTCCCGAGCACGCGCCGTGTCAAGAGTCGTTCCCGTAGCACGGGTTCACGGTAGACAGCGGAGATGAACGCTCGATGACAGCCGTGCCTGTCATCTGACGTTCACGTTGAGTCGCCACAATGAACGGGATGCGGGTGCTGATCGTCGAGGACGAGCTGCGGATGGCGAGCCTGATCCGCCGAGGCCTGGTCAACGAGGGCCTCGCGGCAGACGTCGCCGGCACGGGCGAGGAAGCTCTATGGATGGCGCAGGCGCACGACTACGACGTTGTCGTGCTGGACGTGATGCTGCCGGACCTCGACGGCTTCGTGACGTGTCGGAGGCTGCGCGGCGCAGGTGTTTGGGCCCCGGTCTTGATGCTCACCGCTCGCGATGCGGTCGAGGATCGAGTCGCCGGCCTCGACAGCGGCGCCGACGACTACCTCGTCAAGCCGTTTGCGTTCGCGGAGCTGCTCGCGCGGCTGCGGGCGCTCACCCGGCGCGGGGAGCCCGAGCGGCCCGCCGTGTTGACCGCCGGTGATCTGCGTCTCGACCCGGCGACGCGCCGGGTCGAGCGTGGCTCGATTCCGATCGAGCTGTCCGCCAAGGAGTTCGCGCTGCTGGAGACGTTCATGCGCCGGCCGGGTGAGGTGTTGTCGCGGTTCCATCTGCTCGAGCACGCCTGGGACTTCGCCTACGACAACCGCTCGAACGTCGTCGACGTCTGCGTCCGACGGCTGCGGCGCAAGATCGACGAGCCGTTCGGCCGTGAGTCGCTGGAGACCGTCCGTGGCGCCGGCTACCGCCTCCGCGCGGACGGCGGGCTATGACCCGGCTGCCGATCCGTGTCCGGGTCACCGCGGCTTTCGCGCTCGCGATGGCCGTCGTCCTGGCGGCGTCGGGGCTCTTCCTCTACCTTCGGCTCTCCTCGCATCTCGCGCTCGCGCTCGACCGCGAGCTGCAGCTTCGCGCGCAGGATCTGGCCGCGCTCGTAGGCCAGCCTCACGCGTCGCTCTCCCGCGACAGCGGCGGCCGTTTTGTCGAGCCCGGCGAGAGCTACGCGGAGCTGGTCGCTCCGAGCGGGCGCGTGCTGGACGCGACCCGGCCGCTTGGCCGCGCGCCGCTCGTCTCAGCCAGTGAGCTCCGCGCCGCGCGCCGCGCGCCGATCTACGTCGACAAGCCGTCGGTGCCTGGCCTCAACGAGCCGTCCCGCGTCCTCGCGACCAGCGTGACGCGGGACGGCCGGTCGCTCGTGCTCGTCGTCGGTGCGACGCTCCAGAACCGAGCGGAGACGCTCGCCAGCTTCCGCTACGAGCTGCTGATCGCCGGCCCGGTCGCGCTGATCCTCGCCTCCGGCGTCGGCTACCTCCTCGCCGGCCTGTCGCTGAAGCAGGTCGAGTCGATGCGCCGGCGTGCTTCGGCGATCTCCGCCGAGACGCCCGGCGAGCGGCTTCCCGTTCCGCCCACGGGGGACGAGCTCGAGCGGTTGGGGGAGACGCTAAACGAGATGCTCGACCGGCTCGAAGCGGGACTCGAGCGGGAGCGCGACTTCGTCGCCGACGCCGGCCACGAGCTCCGGACGCCGCTCACTCTTCTCCGCACCGAGCTCGAGCTCGCCCTGCGCCAGGCCGACTCCGTCGACGAGCTGAAGGCAGCAGTGCGCCGCTCCTCGCAGGAAGCCGACCGTCTCGCGCAACTCGCCGAAGACCTGCTCCTGATCGCCCGCTCCGAACGCGGCCGCCTGCCGCTGCGAGTCGAGAGCCTCGATGTCGGAGACCTCTTCTCGTCCGTGGTCAGCCGCGTCGAATGGCGTGCTGAGGCGGAAGGCAAGCTCGTACGGGTCGACCGGGCGCCGGCTCTCCGGCTCAGCGGCGATCGGCTTCGGCTGGAGCAGGCGCTCGGCAACCTCGTCGACAACGCCCTGCGCTACGGCGGCGAGGAGATTCGGCTCGAAGCGAGCCGGCACGACGGCGAAACCCAGCTTCACGTCCGGGACAACGGTGCGGGCTTCCCCGGCGACTTCCTCGAGCGCGCGTTCGAGCGCTTCTCACGCCACGACGTCGCCCGCGGACGCGGAGGCGCTGGACTCGGACTCGCGATCGTACGAACGATCGCGGAAGCCCACGGCGGCAGCGCGCATGCCGTCAACACCGAGCCTGCGGGCACGGACGTCTGGGTCTCGCTTCCCGACCCGGCGCCCAGCGCGTGACGTCTCGAGGCGGGGTTTCCGTTCCCGCTCAGGGCAGGCGCGGGCGCCAGACGCCCGACAGCGCCGCGGCCGCCACGAGCAGGAGCAGGCCGCCGCCGAGGAAGCCGACCGTCAGCTCGCGGCGACGCTCGACGCGGAAGACTGCAGAGCCGAGATCCCCGTAGATCGAGCGCAGCCGGCTCGCGCTCGGCGCCTCGAAGTAGCCGCCGCGCGTCGTCGTCGCGATCAGCGCGAGCGTCGCGCGGTCCGGCGGCGGGGCCGGGATCTGCTTGCGCTCGTCGATCGTGCGGAGCTCGACGGTGGCGTTGTCGGTGCCGAGCGCGATCGTGTACACGGGCATGTTCGCCCGGAGCGCACGGCGGGCGCCGCGAAGCGGCGTGAGCGTGCCGCGCGTCTGGGAGCCGTCCGAGACGAGCACGATCGCGGTGGTCGGCCTCGCGGTCGGGACGGGCTCGCCGGGCGGGCGGCCGACCTCGACCGCGCGCGCGATCGAGTCGCCGATCGCCGTGCCGCCCCCGAGCGTGAGCAGGTCGACACCGTTCCGTACCCGCCCGTGATCGGTCGTCGGCGACACGACCACCTGGGGCTCGTCGGAGAACGAGATGAGGGCGATCCGGACCGAGCGTGGCACCCGGTCCAGGAAGCGGCGGATCGCCACCTTGGCAGCGCCGAGCCGGGTCGGCGCCACGTCCGTTGCCCGCATCGAGCGTGACGTGTCGACGACGAGCACGACGGTCGCGCCGGTCTCGGCCGCGACGGTCGTCACTGCCGGGCGTGCGGCGGCGACGCACAACACGGCGAGTGCCGCGATCGCGCAGGAGAGCGTGAGTCGACGTCGCCAGGGGGAGGCACCGCGGACGACGCCTCCGAGCACCTCGAGGTTCGTGAAGCTGATCGCGTAGCGGGCCCCACGACGCTGCCTGAGCAGGTAGCCGGCCAGGGCCACGGGAACGATCAGGAGCGCGAGCAGGGCAAGGGGAGAGTCGAACCTCATGTCCCGAATAGCCTAGGCTCCAGGGGTCATGACTTTGCGCGTCGCGCAGGTCGTCGCCCTCGCTGTGCTCGGGATCGTGTTCGCGATCTCGCCAGGCGGGGCCTCGGCTCATTCCGCTCCGTGCCACCGGCAGCACACCTGCCCCTCCGATCACCACTCGTACGTCTGGCACGACGCCGGCGGGCACGGTTGGGACTGTGCCAGGCCGGGTGCCCCCGAGGTGACCTCCGCCGACACGAAAGCGATTGCCTACGGCGGATACACCTACCTCTGCCACGCCGCCGGGGCGGCCGCGCCTTCCTCGCCGGGCGAGAGCACGCTGCTCGGCCCGCGCACGAAGCTCTCGTCCTGCAAGGCGGTCCGCGGCCTGCCCGATCGCCGCTGCACCCCGGGCGCGGTCTTCGTTGCCGCGACCGCAGCGAAGGTCTGCGTCGGCGGCTATGCGAGCGCGGTGCGGAACGTGCCGGAGAGCGTCAAGCAGGCGGTCTACCGCGAGTACGGCATCTCGACCCGCCGGCCGGGCCAGTACCAGGTCGACCACCTCGTGAGCCTCGAGCTCGGCGGCTCGAACGAGATCGCCAACCTCTGGCCGGAGCCGGCCGCGCCGCCGCCGGGCTTCCACGAGAAGGACGCGCTCGAGGACTACCTGCACCACGAGGTCTGCAGCGGGAGGCTCGGACTCGCCGTCGTGCAGCGTGGGATCGCGGCGAACTGGGTCGCGCTCTACCGCACGATGAAGTGAGCCGCTAGTGGTT